>ENA-ORFA01000023-ORFA01000023.1-marine-metagenome-genome-assembly--contig:-NODE-23-length-86275-cov-6.162614_pt1 | contig 86275 bp, 75 predicted proteins | sample MGYA00248621_ERZ508587 | MGnify/ENA primary metagenome ERZ508587 (study PRJEB26250, sample SAMN06266239) | marine metagenome | isolation source: Columbia River Estuary | place: USA:Columbia River Estuary... | reverse complement strand
GCTGCCTCCCGTAGGAGTCTGGGCCGTGTCTCAGTCCCAGTGTGGCCGGTCGCCCTCTCAGGCCGGCTACCCGTCGTCGCCTTGGTGAGCCATTACCTCACCAACTAGCTGATAGGCCGCGAGACCATCTTTCATCAAAATTTTTTCCCAGCTCGGCGATGCCGCCAAGATGGAGTATCCGGTATTAGCACCGGTTTCCCGGTGTTATCCCAGAATGAAAGGCAGGTTTCTCACGTGTTCCTCACCCGTTCGCCACTAATCCATTCCCGAAGGAACTTCATCGTTCGACTTGCATGTATAAAGCACGCCGCCAGCGTTCGTCCTGAGCCAGGATCAAACTCTCCATTGAATTTTGATTCAACGAGACGTTGATTCCAGCGAAAGACATAACAAACTGTCGTTTATTTATTGTCTTTGACCAATTGATTTATTTACAAAGGATTCGACGGGCATGGCAATAAAGCCATACCTCATCGAGGTAATTGGCATTGACTTTTGGCACGCTGTTGAGTTCTCAAGGTACGGGTGCGCACCGATTCCGGGCCTTACAGCCGTTGGCAGGGCACAACCAATCCGCCCCTTTTACAGGGCAGAAGGAGAAACTTAGGCCTTTAATCACTTGGGGTCAAATCGCCCCCTGCAAAACCCAAAAAATGGGGCGCAGAGGCCAAAAAACCTTGATAAATAAGGGTTTTAGCTTCTAGGGAAGTTCTTGCTCGACTACTCGGCCTGGTGTTGAAGTCCGATTTCGTAGCGAGGAAGCCAACAATAACGCCCTTTTTTAAGGGGTGCAAATCCTCTAATCGGTGATTTCTACCGCTACCAGATCGCGTTTTCCTTTACGGAGCAAGAGAAATTGGCCATGGAGTAGATCAGAACTCTTTGGAGTGAAATCCTCGCCGGAAATTTTCTCATTATTTAAATATGCCCCGCCCTCTTTAATAACTCTTCGCGCTGCAGACTTTGATTCCACCACTCCAGAGCTAGTAACTAGATCAACCCAGGAAGGAATCTCTTCACCTTTTTTAATTCTTGACTTTGGAAGCTCTGCTAGCGCTGATTTTAGAGTCTCAATATCGAGATCTCTTATCTCCCCTTGTCCAAATAGAGCTTTTGCTGCAGCTTCTACTTTTTGCGCTTGATCTGCTCCATGAAGAAGCGTTGTTACCTCTCTTGCAAGTTCTCGATGCGCCTCTCTTGCTCCAGGGTTTGTCTTAAGTGATTCAAAGAGCGCCTCTAGCTCACTGCGAGATTTGAATGAAAATGTTTTTAATAATTGTTCAACATCTCTATCATCAGAATTTAGGAAAAATTGGAATAGCGCATAGGCAGAGGTCATAGTTGGATCTAGCCAGATTGCTCCCTCTGCAGTCTTGCCAAACTTTGTTCCATCAGCTTTTGCAAGAAGTGGAATAGTTAGCGCATGTGCGCTCTTTGCCTCAACGCGACGAATCAAATCAACGCCTGCGACAATGTTTCCCCATTGATCGCTACCGCCAATTTGAAGCGCGCAATTATGCCTTCTAAAAAGCTCAAGATAATCAAAGGCCTGCATGACTTGATATGAAAATTCAGTATAAGAAATGCCGCCTGATTCAAGGCGAGAGGCCACTGAATCCTTAGCCAGCATCTGGTTGACGCTAAAGTGCTTTCCAATATCTCTTAAGAATTCAATTGCCGAAACTGGCGCTGTCCAATCAAGGTTATTTGCCATAATCGCTGCGTTCTTGCCTGTGAAATCAAGAAAGCCCTCTAATTGCTTTCTAATTCGATCAACCCAATCAGCAACTAAATCAGCTTCATTTAAGCTTCTCTCAGCGCTTCGCCCACTTGGATCTCCAACTAAACCTGTGGCTCCCCCAACAAGTGCTATCGGTTTATAACCAGCTAATTGAAAACGGCGAAGCAGGGTTAGAGCGACTAAATTTCCAATATGAAGACTTGGAGCAGTTGGATCAAATCCAAGATAGAGGCTTGCTCCAGGGCTAGATAGATACTTCTCTAACTCAGCTCTATCTGTGCTCTGGGCGATAGAGCCGCGCCAAGTTAAATCATCTAGTAGCGCTTTGCTCATTGGTCCATCATGCCTGAAAATCTCTTCCGCTCACCGGCAAATTCGCTAGCGTCTGCAGAGATTTTCACTCGTAAATTAGCAATCTGTTTCTTAACGCTCTCAGGGGCAGTTCCACTAGCGCTAGCTCTAGCGGCAAGGGCTGAGTCAAGATTGAGGCGGCTTCGAACCTCGCCACTTAGGAGTGGATGAATGTTCTTTAAATCCAAATCGCTTAATTGATCAAGTTCAATTGCAAGCTCTTCACATCTTCTTACTGCCTTACCCGCAGCATCGTGAGCGATAGGAAATGCAACTCCTTTAAGTACCAGAAAATCGGCGATCTCGGTAGCAAGTGAGAAGCCAAGGGGCGCAGCTGCTCTCATTCTCTCTCTATCAAATTTACTAGTTGCAACCATTCCAGTAATTGCAGGAAGCAATAGCAGTAGATTTTCTACCGCATCAAATGTCAGCTCTTTATCTTCTTGCAAGTCTCTGTTATAGGCAAAGGGTAGGCCTTTTAGAACTGTTAATAACCCAGTCAGTGATCCAATAAAACGTCCAGCTTTTCCTCTTGCAAGTTCTGCGGCATCTGGGTTTTTTTTCTGCGGCATTATTGAAGAACCAGTTGCATAAGCATCATCTAACTCAACCCAAGCAAATTCACTACTTGCATAAAGGCTCCACTCCTCACCGATTCTTGAGAGATGAATACCAATAAGAGAGATAATAAAGAGAGCCTCTGCGACGAAATCTCTATCGCTAACTGCATCGATGCTATTGGCTATTACTGCGCTAAAGCCAAGCTCTCTAGCACTTCTTTGCGGATCTAGCGGAAGCGATGATCCAGCCAGCGCGCCTGCTCCAAGGGGCGAGAGGTTGCTCCTCTCAAGCCAATTGGAAATTCTTGATATATCTCTACTTAAACTATGTGCATGTTTTGCCAATTCATGGCCAAATGAAACTGGTTGAGCATGTTGGAGATGGGTAAAACCAGGTGCTACATCGTTTACATAACCACCTGCCAGATCGGTGATAGCGCTACTTAGCTTTAGAGTCTCTAGCGCAATTTCAATCATGTGATCAATGAGGTAGAGACGAAAATCGGTAGCTACCTGATCATTTCTAGATCGTCCAGCTCTAATTGCTCCACCTTCTGCGCCAAGTTTTTCAGTAAGACCTCGCTCAAGGGCAGAATGAACATCTTCATCGCTAGCAATCGGAGCAAATTTGCCACTAGCTACTTCACTCCGCAGCTCTTTAATTGCACTTCGAATTTTTCCCGCAAGAGTTTTATCTATTATGGCGCTTGCCTCTAGAGAGTTGAGGTGAGCTAGCGAACTTCTCAAATCATAAGATGCAAGGCGCCAATCAAAGTGAACACTTCTTGAGAGCGCAAACATCGCCTCTCCAGCCTCTTTTGAGAACCTGCCGCCCCAGAGCGCCATTACCTTCTCGCCTTCTTTGATTTGCCCGTTTTTCGAGAGTTACTTGAAAACTCAGTGGCAATGTAATCACGAAGTTGGGCGGCAAGAAGCTTTCCGCCGCTTGCGTTTCGTGAAATAACTAGAACTGTGTCATCTCCTGCGATAGTTCCTATTGCATTTGAAAGATCAGAACTCTCCGAAGCGCGATCTAGGGCGCTAGCTAGTAGTTGCGCTCCCCCGGGTGGAGTTTTTATCACCACGATATTTCCACTAGCGGTGATACTTAATAGAAGCTGATCTGAGACCCGAGCCATTCTAGCCAATGGCTCCACGCTGGATTCAAGAAATTGATAACGCATAATTCCAGATGCATCTTTACCTCTAACCGCTCCAACATCATCTAGGTCGCGACTAGCAGTTGCTTGCGTCACTTCAATGCCTTCATCGGCTAAAAGTTCAACTAAATCACTTTGGGAGTGAACCAGACCTTGGTTAACAAAATTAACTACAAGCGCTCTCCTTGCATTTGATGAGAGAGTTCCCCGTTTAGCCACGATATATCTCCTCACAACTGGAATTAAAAGCAGAGACAAAGGACATAATCTGTCTTTCACTAACTACATAAGCTGGTGCGATTCTGATTACCTCATCGCTAGCGGCATTTACTAGAAAACCTCTAGATTGCATATCAGCTGCAATCTGCTTAGCTCTATTTTCCTTGACGCAGATGCCTATAAGTAAGCCTTTGCCACGTACCTGCTCAACTCCAATAATTGGTGAGATGAGATTTCTAATTAGCGCACCTTTCACAGTATTTAGCGCTAGGTACTTCTTCTTCTCAATCTCATCAATAACTGCAATAGCCGCTGCTGCTGCTACTGGATTACCACCAAAGGTGCTGCCATGTGATCCAGCTTTAAAGAGATCAGAGGTTTTCCCCAATGTGATCATTGCGGCCAATGGAAGTCCGCCCCCTAAGCCTTTTGCAATCGTGATTAGATCTGGTCTGATTCCTTCATCTTCATATCCAAACCAACTTCCGCATCTACCCATCCCAGTCTGCACTGCATCTATTGCCAGAAGAGCCCCATTTGCATCACAGATCTGCCTAGCTGCTTTTAGATATCCACTTGGAGGCGTTACTACCCCGGCCTCACCCATAATCGGTTCAAGAATTACCATCGAAGTTCTTTTATTAACAGCTCTTCTCAAAGCTTTGATGTCGCCATATTTCACATGCTTAACCCCAGGAAGTAATGGTTTAAAAGCATCCCTCTTTGAACTCTGCCCAGTTAGAGAGAGAGCTCCCATAGTTCTGCCATGAAATGCTCCAGTTGCTGCAACAATTCTTCTGCCGCGATGAAGGCGAGCAATCTTTATCGCCGCTTCATTTGCTTCAGCTCCTGAATTACAGAAGAAAACTCTTGCGCTCTTATCTGCAGTCATCTCTTGAAGTTTCTCAGCTAGCTCTAGCGCCACAGGATGTGCGTAGAAGTTACTGACATGGCTGAGTTGCCTAATCTGCTTAGAAACCGCTGCCACTATGGCGGGATGGTTATGACCAAGAAGATTTGTTGCAATACCTCCCAAGAAATCTAAGTATTTGACCCCATCTAAATCCCAAACTTCAATGCCTTTGCCCTTTGAAAGAGAGATGCTTGGAGTTCCATAATTACTCTGCATGACAGAGTTCCATTTCTTTAGTGAATCTTTATTGCCCTTCTTCATGGCTTTACCAACGTTCCACCATCGCCGCTTAAGGCATCAATAAATGCTGGCAGTGATGTGCCATCGATGACTCTGGCAGATGATGCGCCAGATTCAATAGCGTTAATTACCGCCTCTACCTTTGGAACCATTCCACCTTCAAATGAGATCTTCTTCAAATCTGAGATAGCGATCTGCGTTATCAAGGAAGAGCGATCGGGCCATGCGCTATAGATCCCAGGAACATCGGTCAGAAAAAGAGTCTCACTTGCTCGAAGAGAGCCTGCAATTGCCCCTGCTGCAATATCGGCATTTACATTAAGAGCTCTACTTGAACTGTCATTGGCAACTGGCGAGATAACCGGTAGATATCCCATATCAAGCAAATCATTAATAATCTTTGAATTTACTCTCTTAATCTTTCCAACCAGGCCAAACTTGGCCTCATCTCTTAACTCAACCTCTAGTAATTGGTTATCACTTCCTGTGATTCCAACTGCTGGAAGTCCAGCAGCGATTAAATCTCTAACGACAGAGCGCAGCACACTTCCGGTTAAGACAAATTCAACGACCTCCATAATTTCAGGAGTTGTGATGCGAAAGCCGTTAACGCTTGATTTTTCAATACCACGCCTTGCAAGTTCCTTATCTATCTGCGGTCCTCCGCCATGGACAATTACAAATCTCTCTCCCAATTTAAAGCGGCTAGCAATCTCGCTCGCCCATTTTCTGGAGTGCTCCCCCATGGCATGGCCGCCAAATTTAATAACGATCATGTGGAGTAAGCCGAATTCTCGTGAACATATGAGGCAGTTAAATCATTGGTCCAGATAGTTGCCGAGAAGCTACCAACCTTTAAGTCAATTAAAATTTCAATTCGCTCTCCACTCATAACTACCTTGGATCTATCCTCCCCTGGCGAGCTTGATTTACAAACCTTTACTCCGTTTAGATCAACATCAATATTGAGAGGATCAATTACCGCATTGGTTGTTCCGATCGCTGCTAAAACTCGACCCCAATTGGGATCTTCTCCTCCAAGTGCGCACTTAAGAAGGTTATTCCTTGCACATGCTCTTCCCACCTCAACAGCATCTCTCTCGCTCTTTGCATTTATTGTGGTAATCGAAATGATCTTTGAGTGTCCTTCCGCATCAGCAATTAGCTGATTTGAAAGACTTGAGGCAAGAGCAAATAGCGCCTCCTCAAGCTGCTCATTTGATACCTCAACTCCTGAGGCGGCAGATGAGAGGAAGAGAACAGTGTCATTGGTTGATGTGCATCCATCTGAATCAATTCGATTAAAGGTTTTATCGCAGACTCTTGAAAAGATCTCATCTGCCAGAGCTTTATCAACCTTTGCATCAGTCATAATCACAGAGAGCATGGTGGCAAGAGATGGAGCAAGCATCCCGGCTCCCTTGGCAATCCCTGTAAAACTCACACCTGCGCTCTCATAGCTAGCGATCTTTGGTTTTGAATCAGTAGTCATAATTGCTCTTGCAAGATCTTCGGTTGAATTACTGCTCAAAGAAGAATGGGCACTTTTCAGCCCTGAAAGCAATTTCTCCATATCAAGCCTTACGCCTATTAATCCAGTAGAACAGATAGCGACATCAGAGGATGAAATCGATAGCAAACTAGCCACCTGCTCTGCTGACTTATGTGTATCGGCAAAGCCATCTGCTCCAGTGGCTGCATTTGCTCCACCGCTATTTAGCAAGACTGCAGAAACTTGATTGTCCTTGAGAACTTGCCGGCTCCAGATAACAGGAGCTGCTACAACTTGATTGGTAGTAAAGACTGCGCTTGCAAAATAATCAGGGCCATCATTGACAATTAGAGCTAGGTCTTTTGCCCCAGAGCTCTTAAGACCAGCGCTTACTCCAGCTCCTCTAAAGCCCTTAGGAAGGCTCTGGCTATATTCATTCTTTAGAGTCATTGCCCTATACCCAATGCTGATAATCCAGTTATCTCGCTAAGGCCTGCAATTAAATTAGCATTCTGTATCGCTTGTCCTGCCGCCCCTTTTCCTAAATTATCAATGGCAACAGAGACAATCAACCGAGAAGTGTGGCTATCAACAGCAACCTGCATCTGAACTGAATTTGATCCAGTTAATGAAGATGTTTCAGGAAGCTGTCCCTTTGCAAGTAAGTGAACAAATGGTTCATTTAAATATGCCGCCTCATAGCTTTGACGAATCGCATCTTCTGAAAGAGTCGTTTTGGAAGTTACGGTTGCAAGTATTCCTCTTGGCATTGGCGCCAAAATGGGAGTAAAGGAAATTTTCACCTCTTTGGAATTGAGTTCTGAGAGAGTCTGTTCAATCTCAGGGGTATGTTGATGAACTCCGCCAAATTTATAGGAGACCATTGAATTCATTATCTCGCTACCGCTAAGAGCTACCTTGCTGCTTCGCCCTGCTCCAGTTGTTCCACTTGCCGCAACAACAACAATGTCACTTGCATCAACTCCACCTACCAGCACGGCAGGAGCGGCTGCCAGTGCTATTGCGGTGGCGTAGCATCCAGGGTTTGCAACCCTTGAAGACTTCTTTATTAACTCACGTTTTCCAGGCAGCTCTGGCAATCCATATACCCAGGATCCTGCATAACTATCGTTGTAGTACTGCTTCCAAGCCTTCTCTGATTTCAAACGATAGTCAGCCCCTAGATCGACAACCTTTACTTTTTCATCTATCTGTTTAACTATCTCAGCAGATTGGCCATGAGGAAGGGCAAGAAAAATCAAGTCACATTTATTGATTGCATCGATATCTGTGCCAGCAAATCTCTGATCACCATAGGTGATTAGATGTGAATGGAGATCAGTTATCTTCTCCCCCGCATTTGAACCAGCGGCGATATAGCTAACTTCAAAATCTGGGTGCCCAGAGAGCAAGCGCAAGAGCTCGCCGCCGGCATAACCGCTAGCCCCAAGGACTCCGATTTTCATGGAGGCAGGTTAGCGCTTCATGCATAGTTATGCAAATCTCTGCATACTTATACATTTAGGAACGAATCTGAGCCCCGTACTTCTTACTCGCCACAGCCCCAGCCTTCAAGCGAAGTTCTGAAACTTCTTCCGAGGTTAAGGTTCGATCCGCAGCTCTAAAGACCAGAGAAAAAGCTAGTGAAACCTGCCCTTCGCCCTCTTTCTGATATCGATCAAATAATTGAATACTTTCGAGCAAATCTCCAGCGCCTTCGCGAAGTGCGGCTTCAACTTTTTCTGCTGAAACCTTCTGGTCAACAAATAGGGAAATATCTTGAATAGCCGCTGGCATAACGCTAATTGGACTAGCTTTGAAACTCTCTGGGTATTTAAGGCCATCAACGATGAGTGCAAACGCGACCGTCGCTTCAGGAAGAGCAAGGGCTGAGGTAACTCTTGGATGGATCTGGCCAGCGTGCGCTACTGCTTTTCCATCAACTCTGAACTCAGCACATCTTCCGGGATGCCAAGGAGCAAGATCTACTGCTTCAATTGAAAACTCATTTCCAGAATCTTCAATTAACTCTCTTACTAAATCAACGGCGTCGCTCCACTCAACAACTCTTCCCTTTCCCCACCAGCCAGAGTTTGTCATCTCTCCAGCAATTACTCCTGCAATGTGGAGAGGTTGTTTTGGAACACTCTGGTAAATCTGTTTTATCTGAGCAGCTGTTGGCCTCTTGCCCACTGGAGTATTACCTGCCACCTTTAATGTCTCTGTATTTCTAAATATCGAACCGCTTTCAAAGAGGGCTACCGACTTTTCTCCTCTAGCTAGATTTCTTGCAGCTGTTGCAAGAAGACCTGGGGTTAGATGAGTTCTCAAGAATGGATATTCATCAGACATTGGGTTTGCAATCTTGAAAGTTTTTGCGCGATCTCCAGTAAAACCAAAGAGATCCATTTGGGATTGACTTACAAAAGGATAGTTATGAACTTCGACCAGCCCTCTATTGGCCAGTTTCAAACTCATTGATCTGCGACGCTTTTGCATAGGGGTAAGTCCTGAACTTCCATTACTTGCCAATTTCACTGGCGGAAGTTGAGAAGGAATGCGGTCATATCCAAAGAATCTAGCAACCTCCTCTGCTAAATCTGGAAGGTCGTTTAGATCTGGGCGCCAGGATGGTGGGGTGACAACCCATCTCTTTCCACTCTTTCTTAAACTTGCGCCTATCGCCTTTAAAGACTTTTCAATTTCTTTATCGCTATACGTTGTTCCGATTAGTGATGAAATCTCAGATGCTGCAATGGTGATACTTCTCTTTTTTAGCGGAGTTTTCTTAGCAGAGCATCCGTTATAGGTAGCCCCTGCATATTCAATGAGCAGTAGCGCTGCGCGAGCAGAGGCTAGCTCGGCAAGTAATGGATCTACTCCTCGCTCAAATCGACGCGAAGCCTCTGAGCCTAAAATATGACTTCTTGAATTACGGGCAATCGACATTGGATCAAAGTGGGCCGCCTCTAGTGTGATAGCAACAGTAAATTCACTGACCTCACTATCAAGTCCGCCCATAGTTCCAGCTAGGGCTAGAACCTTTTTATCATCTGTTATTAGAAGATTATCCTTAGCTAGCTTTCGCTTAACCTTATCTAGCGTTACCAACTCAGTGAATTTGCCCGCCCTTGCAACTCTTAAAGTTCCAGATATTTTCGCGCTATCAAAGGCATGTAGTGGCTGACCGAGCTCTAACATCACATAGTTGGTGATATCAACTGCAATAGATATTGGGCGCATGCCTGCTTGAGTCAGGCGCCTTGCCATCCACGGCGGTGTTGGTTTAAGCGGATCGACATTACTTAAGCTTCGTAGGTAGATCTGATCTGCTCCAGTTTTATCTGAGATTAGTACCGGAGTAATCTTTCCCCGTTTTTTCTTCTTCTCAAGTGATGAAACTATGGCCTTTGATGAAATATCTTTAAAGTTCAGCCCAAGGGCCATAGCAAGCTCTCTTGCAGCTCCTCGAACGCTCATTGCATATCCCCGGTCGGGGTTTACCGCAATATCAATGATTGGATCATCTGCCCCAAGAACTTTAAGAGCAGCGCTTCCAATCTTTGCCTTGCCATCAATAACGATAATTCCTGAGTGATCATCTCCTAGGCCCAATTCCTTAGAGCTGCAGATCATTCCATTACTAGTTTTGCCATATGTTTCACGGGCTGAAATTACAAAGTTTCCCGGCAGTATCGCGCCAGGTAGAGCTACTACAACTAAATCCCCCGCAACAAAATTCGTAGCACCGCAAATTACATATCTTGACTTGCCCTCACCGCAATCAAGTCCCACATAGCGTATTGGTTTTTTATGCCCGGCTAACTCCTCGATAGTTAGCACTTTTCCAACAAGTAGTGGACCCTTAATTTTCTCAGCTGGGTTATCAATTGACTCAACTTCAAAACCTACTTTTACAAAACCTGCAGCAATATCCGCTACTGAAATAGTTTTAGGAAACTCAACGAACTCTGAGAGCCAGGATAATGGAAGTTTCATCGTCCACCACTTCCAAACTGCCTCGAGAAGCGAACATCGCCCTCAACGATGTCATGCATATCTGTGATTCCATACTTCACCATCAAAGTTCTCTCAAGGCCCATTCCAAATGCAAATCCGGTATAAATCTCGGTATCAATTCCTGCTGCTTGCAAAACTTTTCGATTAACCATTCCGCAGCCGCCCCATTCAACCCAGCGCCCGTTATAGAAGAAATCAACCTCTGCACTTGGCTCAGTAAATGGAAAGAAAGATGGCCTAATTCTTGTTGTGACCCCTGGGCCAAATATCTTTGCGGCAAAGTGATCAAGGGTTCCTTTTAGATGGGCCATCGTTATGCCTTTATCAACTACTAAACCTTCTACTTGATTGAAAACTGGAGTATGAGTTGCATCTAACTCATCAGCTCGATAAGTCCGACCTGGACAGATCACATAGATTGGCGGTTCGTTTTCCAACATCGTTCTTATCTGAACGGGTGAGGTGTGAGTCCGCATCACAAGGCCTGATGAGAGTGGCTCGATGAAAAATGTATCTTGCATTGTTCTAGCAGGATGATCTTCGGCAATATTTAAGGCATCAAAGTTAAGCCATGAAGCCTCCAGCTCTGGCCCCTCTTGCACTGTGTATCCCATGCCAACGAAGAGATCTGATATCTCATTAGTTAGAAGTGTTAAGGGATGTAGCGCTCCACGAGGATTTCTATTACTAGCAAGGGTTACATCAACTCTCTCATTGCTTAAAGCCCTGCTATCTCTTAGGGCAGTTAACTCTTTTTCTTTATCATCATATGCTTGATTGATATTAGCCCTGGCAGTACCAATCAATTTTCCCATCGCTGCTCGTTTTTCAATCTCTATCTCTGCAAGTCCCTGATTAGCCCTTGCTATTGGCGAGCGATCGCCAACATGAGCAATCTTTACCTCACGCAAATCATCTAGCGATAGGGAGGCTTTTATCGCAGATAGCGCATCGGCTTTAATCTGCTCAATACCAGCGTTATCTAACGACACTTGGGAATTCTACTAATTCAAGTGGCAAGAAGTGGTTATTTTCGAGCCGCCGATACGGCATACATCACCACAGAGGCAGCGGTAGCTAGATTTAGGCTCTCTGCCTTGCCTGAAATAGGAATTGCCACTTGCTTGGCTCCAAGAGTTGAAACTACCTTCGCTTCAAGGCCCCTGGCCTCATTGCCAAAAATCCATATCGCAGAGCGATCCTTTGATTCATTTGCTGCCTCTAATAGCTCAAGTCCACCATTTGCATCAGTTGCATAAATATCAAAGGCCCTGCCTGCTATTTGTGACTTAAGTTGATCTTCAGAAATTGATGTAAATAGAGGAATATGCCAATGCGAACCTGCACTTGATCGCACCACCTTCGGGCTATAGATATCAACGCTATTGTCAGAGAAGATCACGGCATCAAAACCAAAAGCATCTGCAGCTCGAATCACCGTTCCAGCATTTCCTGGATCTTGAATCTGCCAGAAATAGGCAATCTTTAACTCACTCTTTAACGCTGCAAGAAAATCTACAAATGAATTCTCTGGAATCTGGGCGATAGCTAATAAACCTTGCGGTGTGACGGTATCGGTCATAGCTTTCATAACCTCAGGTGAAACCTCAACAATTTCAAAATAGCCTTCAGGAATTGTCGCCAAGCGACTCATGCCATCGCTGGTTAAATAAAGAGTTGTTATCTCCTCTGGAGAAAAATCAAGGGCCTCTTTAATTGATGAGAAACCTTCAATTACATATTGGCCGCTCTCTTTTCTTGCTTTGCCGCCCCGAGAACCTAAAAGAGCCTTCACTGCCTCAACATGAGGCGAATGAAGGCTCGTAATCATCGCTTTTTAACGCGAGACTTTAGGAAACTTTTACATTCTTGCGCGCTACTTCAACCAAGGCGGCGAAAGCAGCAGGATCATTAGTTGCAAGCTCTGATAGAACTCGACGATCTACCTCAACTCCTGCACCTTTTAATCCTTGGATAAAACGGTTGTAGGTAATTCCATTAGCACGACTTGCCGCATTGATACGGGTAATCCAGAGCTGGCGGAAATCACCTTTCTTGTCTTTGCGATCATTGAAGGCATAGACCAGAGAGTGAGTTACCTGCTCTTTTGCCTTTGTAAAAAGGCGGGAGCGCTGACCGCGATAGCCACTAGCTCTCTCGAGTGTGGTGCGACGCTTCTTTGCGGCATGAACACCGCGTTTTACTCTTGCCATTATTGCTCCCCCTTACTTCAATCCAAGCAAACGCTTGGCAGAAAAAGTATTTCGATCATTGGCCGTCTGATCCTTTGAAAGGCGACGGGTTACTCGAGAAGACTTACGCTCCAAGAGGTGGCGCTTGCCAGCGCGCTCGTGCACGATCTTTCCGGTTCCGGTGACGCGAAAGGTCTTCTTAGCGCCACTATGTGTCTTCATTTTCGGCATTTCTTTCCTCCTGTTGTCTTTACTTAAACTTCTTTAGCCTTAGAGGCGCGGGCGCGCTTTGCTTCAGCAAGTGCTTCACTCTTTTTGCGTACTGGTCCAAGCACCATCGTCATGCTTCTACCTTCGCGCTTTGGAGCAAATTCGACAAACCCCGAAGTCGCTACATCTTCTGCAAGACGTTGCAACAATCGAAATCCCATCTCTGGTCTTGTCTGTTCCCGTCCTTTGAATTGAACAGTTACCTTCACCTTATCTCCACTAAGTAAGAACTTTTCGATATGGTTCTTCTTAGTCTCGTAATCATGGTTCTCGATCTTTAAACCCATTCGGATTTCCTTAACCACAATGTGGGTCTGGTTGGCCCGGGCCTCTCGCGCTTTTTGAGCAATTTCGTACTTATATTTTCCGAAATCCATAATCTTGCATACTGGTGGAACCGCCTCAGGTGCGATCTCGACTAAATCAAGACCTGCTTCATCAGCCATCTTTAGCGCTTTATCTATCGCTACGACGCCAACTTGCTCACCTAATGCTCCAATCAGACGAATTTCTGGAACGCGAATTCGATCGTTGATACGAGGATCAGTGGTGCTGATAACTCTTCCCTTCACTAAAAGCATGATGGAAGTCAGCCGCCAGAATGAGACCAAAATTTCGGTCTTGCTCTTGTTGACCAGCTCACCTAAAAGTGAGGTAGGTGGGAGCGGCTAGCTCCACTTCATGTTGGTCATTTGACCAAGGGCTAGATACTACCGATTGCGAAAACGAAGGTCAAAATGCACCATTTCTCTATAACCTCTACCCTTGGCTGTGGCCTCTAAGCGTTGGTTTCTGGATCTGCCCACTAGGCGTAACTATCAAACAATCACCGAGGCGGGCGCTGCGCTCTCAAGCGATCTTCCGGCAAGACAGAAGCGCTACTTCATATCAATGATGATAAGAACTGCTTGTTTTCTCCTAGCGGTCTTTACTCCAAGCCCATATCGCTGGTTCTTCCTAGTTGGAGCAGTAACCCTTCCCTACATCTCAGTGATAATGGCAAATGGTGGCAGGGAGACAATTAGAGGCAAGAGCGCAGTGCTACGAAGTAAACAACGCGAAATAGGTTAAGTCTAAGATTGCCTAAATGCCCCGCCTAATTGCAATCTCATCTCTTGCTCTACTTCTAATCTTTGGCTGTCTACAAGGGGCTCTATGGCAATACGAGAGATATGAAGTTCGCCATGAAAATAACGAATTAATCCGCAAGAACGTTGCAATCTCTACGCCTCTATCAGAAGATGAATTAGGGAGTAAAGATTCATCAGAGATTGCCTGGCGCAATATCTCACTTAATGGAAACTTTGATCCTAGTAAAGAATTCCTTATTCGAAATCGCTATCACGAGGGTAAGTATGGTTTTGGTGTAATAACTCTCTTTACCTCCGAAAGTGGCAAGAGATATTGGGTAGATCGAGGATGGGTAATTGCTGGCAGAGATGCCCAAACTCCACCAGAGATTCAAAGGGTTGATTCTCTGCCAATTGAAATCAGCGCCCGAGTAAGAACTTCTGATATTGAATCAAGAGTTCAAGGAAGTGTCTTTGCATTTCCTGGCTCTGATTCCACTCCAAAGTTAGTGAAATGGAACTCTGAACAAGCAATTCAAACTGAGCCTATCTACTTTGATTTAATCTCTAGCTCAGATTCTGAAATAACTCCAAAGGTGGCAACTGCCTTGCCAGAACTCAGTGATGGTCCCCATCTGGCTTACTCATTCCAGTGGATACTCTTTATATTCCTAGTGATCTTTGCTTGGTATCTCGTAATTCGAGAAGATAGACGGGCTCAAACGCCAAAACTTTGACGAGAGTAAAGCTCGGCATACATTCCATTTAGCGCCAAGAGTTCATCATGCTTTCCGCGCTCTGCTATTAGACCATTATCAAGAACTAAGATTTGATCAGCAGCTCTAATCGTTGAAAGACGATGGGCAATAACAATGCTTGTTCTATCTTTCAAAGCATTCGCTAGCGCTGCTTGAACTAGGAATTCGTTCTCAGAATCTAAATGCGCTGTCGCTTCATCAAGAATCACAATCCTAGGTGATTTCAATAGCAGCCTTGCGATAGCAAGTCTCTGCTTCTCACCACCTGAGAGTCGATGGCCTCTCTCTCCAACAACAGTTTCAAATCTATTGGGTAATGAATTGATCAGTTCAAGTATTTGAGCATCTTGACAAGCTTTCTCCATCTCAGATTCACTGGCATCAACCTTTGCATATCGAAGATTTGCCTCTATCGTGTCATGAAACATATGCGCATCTTGAGTAACAACACCAATACTTGAGCGGAGAGAATTAACTTGCAGATCACGAAGATCAATTCCATTTATCTTGATAGAGCCAGAAGTAACATCATAAAGACGTGGCAGAAGCGCACTTATAGTTGTCTTTCCTGCCCCCGAGCTACCGACTAAAGCGGTCATCGTTGCGGGCAGAACTTCAAATGAAATTCCCTTTAATACCTCACCGCTATCAACTGTTTCAGGCTTTGCCACTGATTCCAGAGAGGCAAGAGATATCTCCTCAGCCTTTGGATAGGAGAAGCGAACTGAATCAAATTGAATACTAAGCCTCCCGCTATCAACTGGCTTGGCATCTGCCTTATCAGAGACCATAGGCTCAAGATCTAGAACTTCAAATACTCTCTCAAATGAAACCAATGCAGTCATTACATCAACACGAACATTAGAGAGCGCTGTTAATGGGCCATAAAGTCGAGCCAGAAGGGCAGTAATTGCAAGCAGAGTTCCAAGTGATATCTGCTTATTAATCGTTAAATGACCACCTACTCCATATGCAAAGGCGGTAGCTATAGCTGCAATTGAAGTTAAAGCTATAAAGAAGAGTCGGTTAAGTAAAGCGATTGAAATCCCAATATTGGCAACTTTTCTAGCCCTGGCGCTAAATGTTGAACTCTCGGATTTTGGATTGCCATAGAGTGAAACCAGTAGCGCACCAGAGACATTAAAGCGCTCTGTCATAGTTGCTGACATCTCAGCATTTAAATTAAATGAATCCCTTGTTAATCCCTGGAGTTTCTTACCTACCCATTTAGTAGGAATTATGAAGGCCGGCAGAAGCAAAAGCGAGACAATTGTTATCTGCCAAGAGAGGATCAACATCGTTATCGTCACCAGAATCAAACTTAAAACATTGCTGATGAGCCCTGAAAGCGTTGCGGTAAAGGCTTGTTGAGCCCCAATAACATCAGAATTAATCCTTGATATTAAAGCTCCAGTTTGAGTGCGTGTGAAGAAAGCTATTGATTGCTTTTGGATATGAGTAAAGACTTGTGAGCGGAGATCAAAAATTAAGCCTTCACCAATTCTTGCTGAAAACCATCTTCCAATCATGTTAAAGAGAGCATCTAGGAGAGCGATGAAGGCCACCAAGAGGGCTATCTGAGTTACCAAGACAGAATTACCAGGTATTACGCCATCATCTATCAAATTTCTAAGAAGAAGTGGAGTAGCTACTATCAGGAAAGCATCAATTACAACTGTGATCAAAAAGAAAATCAAGAAGGTCTTATAAGGAAGAGCAAATCCAAAGATTCTCTTCACAGTTCCTGGCTTTAATTTCTGGTTTTTAACCGAAGAATCTGCAGTGAAGGATCTAAAGGACATCCAGACTGCCATTTGGGACATGTCTCTACCCTAGACCAGTATCTCTGTGAAAGTTAGTGAACTAGACAGTGAAGCCGATTGCGCGAAGTTGTTCGCGCCCATCATCGGTAATTTTATCCGGCCCCCATGGTGGCATCCATACCCAATTAATCTTTACATCGGTTACTAGATCTTGAAGCACCGATTTGGTCTGATCCTCAATCACATCTTGCAAGGGACAAGCAGCAGAGGTGAGAGTCATATCAAGGACTGCGACATTTGAATCATCTATTGAAACGTCATATACAAGGCCAAGGTCAATGACATTGATTCCAAGTTCAGGATCAATTACATCCTTCATTGCCTCTGTTACATCATCTCGTGATGCGCTCATCATCTACTTCCCTTCGCTACTTGTTGCCTGAAGTATTGCATCTTTCGTTGCCATCCATCCCAGTAGAGCGCACTTTACTCTAGCTGGAAATTTTGAAACCCCTGCAAAAGCTACGCCATCTCCGATTAGCTCTTCATTGCCAGAATCTGTTCCTTTGCTTAAGACCATGCCCTGAAATGATTCGATAATTTTAAGCACTTCATCTATTTCTTTTCCCATCACTAAATCCGAAACAACTGAGGTGCTGGCTTGTGAAATTGAGCATCCAATGCCATCCCAACTAACTTCAATTACCCTCTTGCCATCAGTATGAAGATTTAAAGTAATCTCATCGCCACATGAGGTGTTGATATGTTGAACCTGAATTGTTGGATTTGGCTTTAGCGCCTTATTGAGAGGACGCTTATAGTGCTCCAAAATAACTTCTTGATAGAGCGAATCTAGTTCCATCATCGGCTCTCGAAATACTTTCTAGCTCGCTCCACTCCATCAACTAAAGCTTCAATCTCATCAAAGTCGTTGTAAAGATAGAAAGAGGCTCGCGTAGTAGCAACTGTTTTAAAGCGTCTCATTAGCGGCCATGCACAGTGATGGCCAGTTCTTACCGCAATGCCATATTGATCAAGGGCTTGGCCAAGATCATGTGGATGCACTCCTTCAACAGCAAAGGAAACTACTCCCCCTCGCATCTCTAAATCCTTCGGCCCAATTACAGAAAGTCCCCTAATGCTCTGCAAACCATCGAGTGCTCTCTTAGTTAATTCAACTTCATGGGCGTGAATCTCATCAAGGCCAATGGCGTTTAGATAATCCACCGCTGCACCAAGGCCAATAGCTTGCGCCATATTTGGCACACCCGCTTCAAAGCGTTTGGGAGCGCCAAGATATGTCGCGCTCTCCATAGTTACAGTCTCAATCATCGATCCACCGGTTAGAAAGGGTGGCATTTCATCTAGCAAGCTTTTTTTGCCCCAGAGAATTCCAACCCCAGTTGGTCCAAGCATCTTATGACCAGAGAAGGCAATAAAGTCAACATTCAAAGCTTTTACATCTACCTTGTAATGAGGAACTGATTGACAAGCATCAAGAACAAATAGAGCGCCAACGCTATGTGCTTTTGCTGTTACTTGATCAAGTGGAACTATAGTTCCTAGAACATTTGATTGATGAGTAAGGGCAACTATTTTAGTTCTCTCGTTAATTAGCTCATCCATATTGGAAAGATCTAATCGGCCATTATCACTGACTTTAAACCAAACTAATTCGGCTCCTGTACGAGCAGATAGCTCCTGCCAAGGAATTAAATTGGCATGGTGCTCCATCTCAGAAACAACAATTCGATCTCCTGGCTTAATATGAAACTTAGAGCCTGCCCTGGCATTTCCAAGGGAATATGCAATTGCATTTATGCTCTCGGTCGCTGACTTTGTGAAGATAACCTCATCGACATCTGCATTTATAAAGGCAGCAACTTTTGCCCGAGCTCCTTCATAGAGCTCTGTTGCCTCTTCTGCCAATTGATGAGCGCCTCGATGAACTGCAGCGTTATGGTTTTCATAGAAATCTCGCTCAGCAGCCATAACCGAGTTTGGTTTCTGTGAGGTTGCTCCGCTATCTAAATAGATGAGGCGATTGTTGCCACGAATCTCTCGCTTAAGGATAGGAAAGTCCGCCCTTATCGCAGAGAGATTTAATTTTGACATACGTTATCGCCTACGCCTTTGCGTATTGCGCATAACCCTTCTCTTCTAGTCGGTCAGCAAGCTCTGGCCCACCCTCTTCAACGATCTTTCCGCCAGCAAAGACGTGAACAAAGTCTGGCTTTATATAACGAAGAATTCTGGTGTAGTGAGTAATTAACATGATGCCAAGGTTCTGCTCGCTCTTTACGCGATTAACTCCCTCAGAGACAATCCTAAGCGCGTCAACATCAAGGCCTGAATCTGTCTCATCCAAGATTGCAATCTTTGGTTTGAGTAGCTCCATCTGCAAGATCTCATGACGCTTCTTCTCTCCTCCAGAGAATCCTTCATTAACGCTACGCTCTGAAAAAGCAGGATCAATAGAGAGCTTGCTCATAGCCTCTTTAACTTCTCCAACCCAAGTTCTTACCTTAGGCGCCTCGCCGCGCAGAGCTGTTGCTGCAGTTCTTAAAAAGTTTGAAACAGATACCCCTGGAACTTCCACTGGATATTGCATTGCAAGAAAGAGTCCTGCCTTTGCTCTCTCATCAACGCTCATTTCTAGAACATCAACGCCATCAAGTGTTACTGAGCCTCCTGTGACGCTGTATTTAGGATGGCCTGCGATGGAGTATGCAAGAGTTGATTTGCCTGAGCCGTTAGGTCCCATAATGGCATGGACTTCACCAGAGTTAATCGTTAGATCAACCCCGCGGAGAATCTCAATAGCTCCACTCTCGCCCTCAACGCTTACTTGAAGACCTTTGATTACTAGTTGTGCCATCGCGACATACTCCTTAACGTTATTTCTTCTTTGATATCGTGACAGTATCTCCATCACGAACTACTGCAAATGTTTCAATTGCTTCAAAAGCGGGCGGGGTTAAAACCTCTCCGCTTCTTAGATCAAACTCAGCTCCATGGAGCCAGCACTCAATCTTGTAATCCTTAATATCTCCTTCAGAGAGGGATGCCTCGGCATGGCTACAGATATCAGCAACTGCAAAGACCTCATCGCCAATTCTTGCCACACATACATCCTCTGAGCCAAGGGTGAACTTAACCGGCTTTGATTCTTGAAGTTGATCTACTTTTATCTCGATAGATTCCATTTATGCCCCAAGTGTTTCTAGCTGGCTATCAATCTTTGACATTAAACGCTCTTGAATTACCTCATCACCGATCTTGTCGATAATTTCGGTGAAGAAGCCTCTAATGACTAAGCGTCTCGCCTCATTCATCGGGATCCCGCGAGACATTAGATAGAAGAGCTGCTCATCATCAAAGCGCCCAGTTGTGCTGGCATGGCCTGCTCCAACAATCTCGCCAGTTTCAATCTCTAGATTAGGTACTGAATCTGCTCTTGCTCCATCTGAGAGAAGCAAATTCTTATTTAATTCATAGGTATCTGTTCCTTCAGCGTTCTGCCTAATAAAGACATCGCCAATCCAGACAGTTCTAGCTCCGTCTCCAGCAAGAACGCCTTTGTAATTGACTCGCGACTTAGCTCTTGGAATGCCGTGATCGACAAAGACTCGATGCTCTAAATGCTGGCCATCAGTTGCAAAATAAACTCCCCAGAGCTCAGCAGAGCTACCCTGATCTGAGTATTCAACTGTTGGCAAGAGGCGAACTAGCGAGCCACCAATAGTTACTGTGATTGATTTGAAATTGGCATCTCTTCCAATAATTGCATGATGGCGCCCCATATGAACTGCCTTTGGGCCCCACTCCTGCAAGGTAATAAAGGTCAGATTAGCTCCAGCTTCAACTCTTATCTCGATTTCTTCACCGATGATGCCATCACCAGTATTTTCAACAATCACGCTAGCTTTGCTATGAGCCCCTGCAGTAATGACAGTTCTTGAGAACTCACCGCTACTTCCAACGCTGCGCTTTAGCAGGATTGGTTCGTTAATTACCGCTTCATTATCAATTTTTAGATGAAGTACTTCGGTTACTTCACTTCTAAGGCGCTGAACAATCGCATCAGTAGTTGTTGATTTTGCTGGAATATCACTTGCCTTAACAGTTGAGATATTAAAACCAGCTCTAGCGCTACCAAATAATTCAATTGAAATGCGATCAATAACGCTAACTGCTGGATCATGAAGGCCTGCAATGCGCTTTATGGGAGTAAAGCGCCAAGCCTCCTCTCGCCCAGTTGGCGTTAAGTAATTAGTTGGAAGAACGCTGCTCATTAACCGACCGAACCTTCCATCTGCATCTCAATTAGACGGTTAAGTTCAAGGGCATATTCCATCGGAAGCTCTCGTGCAATTGGCTCAATAAAGCCGCGAACAATCATCGCCATAGCCTCATCTTCTTCCAATCCTCGAGACATTAGATAGAAGAGTTGGTCATCGCTAATTTTTGAAACAGTGGCTTCATGTCCCATAGTGACATCATCTTCACGGACATCGACATAGGGATATGTATCAGAGCGAGAGATAGTGTCAATTAGAAGCGCGTCGCATTTAACGGTGCTCTTTGAGTGATGTGCTCCCTCTTTGATTTGAACCAATCCGCGATAGCTAGTTCTTCCCCCGCCACGTGCAACAGATTTAGAGATAATTGTCGATGAGGTATGAGGCGCTGCGTGAACCATCTTGGCTCCTGCATCTTGGTGTTGTCCCTCTCCAGCAAAAGCGATTGAGAGAGTCTCCCCCTTGGAATGCTCGCCCATAAGAAATACAGCTGGGTATTTCATAGTGACCTTTGATCCGATATTTCCATCGATCCATTCCATCGTGGCGCCTTCAGCACAGATGGCGCGCTTAGTGACCAAGTTATAAACGTTATTCGACCAGTTCTGAATCGTGGTGTATCTAACGCGGGCATTCTTTCTCACGATAATTTCCACAACAGCTGAGTGGAGAGAATCAGATGAGTAGATAGGAGCTGTGCACCCTTCAACATAGTGAACATATGAACCTTCATCGGCGATGATTAACGTTCTCTCAAATTGGCCCATATTCTCAGTATTGATTCGGAAATATGCCTGAAGTGGAATCTCAACATGAACGCCCTTTGGAACATAGACAAATGAACCGCCAGACCAGACTGAGGTATTGAGGGCAGCAAATTTATTATCTCCAACTGGAATTACTGAGCCAAAGAACTCTTTGAAGATATCTTCATGCTCTCTTAGGGCAGTATCGGTATCAAGGAAGATAACCCCTTGCTTCTCTAGATCCTCACGGATTGAGTGATAGACAACTTCAGATTCATACTGCGCTGCAACTCCTGATACTAAGCGCTGTTTTTCAGCCTCAGGAATTCCTAGCCGGTCATAGGTATTTTTAATATCTTCTGGCAAGTCTTCCCAGGAAGTTGCCTGTTTCTCAGTGGAGCGAACAAAGTACTTAATGGTGTCAAACTTAATCCCAGATAAATCAGATCCCCAGTTTGGCATTGGCTTCTTATCAAAGAGCGCTAAGCCTTTAAGGCGTAGCTCAAGCATCCAAGCAGGTTCATTCTTCTTTGATGAGATATCTCTTACTACCTCTTCGTTTAAACCACGTTTGCTATTGGCGCCGGCATCATTCTTATCCGACCAACCGAACTCGTAGTTTCCGATTCCCTCTAACTCTGGGTGGGCGATTTGGCTCATCGTTTACTCTGCTTTCTATTGCTGGTTTGGGTTTTCTCGATTTTCTTGCTCTTACTTCCTAATTGGGGAATGAAAGTTGTGCAGACTCCATCACCATGGGCAATTGTTGCAAGTCGCTGAACATGGGTTCCTAAAATCTTTGAAAATGCTGCTGTCTCTTCCTCACATAGCTGAGGGTATTCTGCAGCGACATGGGCTATCGGGCAGTGATGTTGGCAGAGCTCAAGTCCAATTGCTTTGGGGTGAACATTTGCTGCATAGCCTTCATCATTTAGGAATTTTACTAAACCATCAACAGGGTTCTTTGAACCACTTACCGTTTTCTCTGATCTACGAATAATTTCATCAGCGCGATGTTTTGCAAAGCCATCAACTAAATGAGCTCCTGCGCTAGCTGCCATATATTTCAGCGCAGAGACTGCAAGATCATCATATGAATGCTCAAATCTCTCTCGCCCTTTATCGCTCATTACAAATACCTTCGAAGGGCGACCTCTAAGACCTGCGCTTCTAATATGCGGCTCTCGCTCTTCTAGAATTCCTTCGCCCACTAGAGAATCTAAATGGCGGCGAATACCAGCTGGGGTTAGTCCAAGGGAGGCTGCTAAGGCAACCGCTGTTGACGGGCCGCTTTCCAAAATGGCACGGGCAACCTGGTCCTTTGTTCTTAGGTCCTCAGATGGGGCTAGGGTGGATTTCACAACGCAAGTGTTGCGTAATTCATGGCCAAACGCCACTTCAAAGCCCCCCTTCTCGCTCTAGGGTTGGGCTATGGCCCCAACTGCCGATAGAGCTCTCCTAAAACTCTCCACTTTTATGGTCTTTACTCAATCGGCAATTGTCTTTACTGGAGCTCTAGTACGTATTACCGGCTCTGGTCTTGGCTGCTCAACATGGCCTGAGTGCACACCTGGCTCATATACCCCAACTTCTGATCAACCAGAGGCTCCGCTTCACGCCTGGATTGAATTTGGAAATCGACTCCTTACCTTCATTCTTCTAATTAATGCTCTTGCTCTGATGTTTACTATTTTAAAGAGTGGAAGAGGTGAGTTAAGAAAATTAGGTGCGCTTCAGATAGTTGGAATTTTGGCTCAAGGAGTACTTGGTGGAGTAACAGTTTTAACTGCTCTAAATCCAGCAACTGTTGCAGCTCACTTCCTGCTCTCAATAATTCTTATCGCAGGGGCTCTCTCCCTGCGACAGAGAGCTCATGGCAAATCCCCAATTGAAATTACTCTAATTCCACTAGTCTCAAAACTTATCTGGCTTCATCTACTGCTGACAGCTTTAGTAATATTTGCAGGAACCATTGTTACTGGTAGTGGTCCTCATGCGGGTGATAGCGCAGCTGAGCGATTTAATCTTGACTCGCGGACTATGGCTTGGCTCCACGCAGATTTGGTCATAGCTCTGTTTGGAGTAAGCATCGCTTTATTAATCGCAATTCGCCTTGGTCTCTCAGGACTTGCGCGCCAGGTCTTATCTGGGCGGATACAGATATTTTTTATCATAGCCCTTGCCCAAGGAGGCATTGGATATATCCAATATTTCACCAAGTTGCCTGAGGCCCTGGTTGCAGCTCACATCATCGGATCTATCGCGGTGTGGTTATCCGCTTGGAACTTATTTATCTCTAGTAATCTCGGCGCTAATCTCATCGCCCGGAAAGGCTTGTAATGCAACCAGAGATAGCGCCTTGGATAGATTTGGATGATAAGGCAGTAGCAATTGCCAGGGGTATTGCTATGGATGCAGTTCAAAAAGTAGGCAATGGCCACCCTGGAACTGCAATGTCTCTGGCTCCGGTTGCCTATGCCCTATTCCAGCGCTTCTTACGCCATGACCCAAAAGATCCCAATTGGATTGGCAGAGATAGATTCATTCTCTCTTGTGGCCACTCCTCACTAACTCTATATATTCAATTACTATTTTCTGGATATGGATTAACTCTTGATGACTTGAAGGCATTTAGAACTTGGGGCTCACTTACTCCAGGACATCCCGAATATGGCCACACCTTGGGAGTTGAAACAACTACAGGCCCTCTTGGTCAAGGAGTTGCTAACGCTGTTGGAATGGCAATGGCTGCAAGATATGAGCGAGGGCTATTAGATCCTGATGCAACAAAAGGTGAGAGCGTCTTTGACCATAACATCTGGGTGATCTGCAGCGATGGAGATCTGCAAGAAGGAGTAAGCGCTGAAGCATCATCTCTTGCTGGAGTGCAGGAGCTAGGAAATCTAAAAGTTATTTATGATGACAATCGCATCTCAATTGAGGGTGATACCCATTATGCCTTTACTGAAGATGTCTCTATGCGTTATCGCTCCTATGGCTGGCACGTCATTGAAGTTAGCGCAAAGGCAGATGGAGATGTTGATCGAGTAGCAATTGAAGCAGCTATGGGCGAAGCGCTTTTAATTACCGATAAACCAACCCTGATACGTCTAAGAACTGTGATTGCTTGGCCTGCCCCTAAGGCCCGTAATACTGCTAAATCCCATGGCTCTGCACTTGGCGCAGATGAAGTAGCGGCAACAAAAATTGAGCTCAATCTTCCTGCGCAAGATTTCTACTTCCCAGAAGAAGTTGAGAAGCATGTAAGAAGAGTTCAGGAACGAAGCGCTAAGTTAAAGAGTAATTGGCAGGCAGACTTTTCCAAATGGCAGAGCACCAACCCTGAGCGAGCAGCGCTACTTGAGCGATTGATAAAGCGAGATCTGCCAAGTAATTGGAGCGCAGATCTTCCCGTCTTTGCAAGTGATAAAGAGGTTTCAACTAGAAAAGCATCTGGTGATGTAATCAATGCCCTGGCTGCAAAGATGCCAGAGTTATTTGGTGGATCTGCCGATCTTGCTGAGAGTAATAACACCACAATTGAGGGTGGAGGTTCATTCTTGCCATCTTCTTCCAAGATGAAGGGGGCTTCGCCTTATGGTCGAATCATTCACTTTGGAATCCGTGAGCATGCGATGGGCTCGATATTAAATGGAATTGCTCTTCATGGCCTCGCTCGTGGCTTTGGTGGAACTTTCTTAGTCTTTAGCGATTACATGAGAGGCGCGGTGCGCCTTGCTGCCCTAATGAAGCTACCCGTCACATTCATATGGAGCCATGACTCGATTGGCCTTGGTGAAGATGGACCAACCCATCAACCAATTGAACATATCGCCTCTCTTCGCGCAATTCCAGGTCTTGATGTCATTAGACCTGCTGATGCAAATGAAGTTGTTGCCTGCTGGTTAGAGATAATTAAGCGAGATAAGGCTGCTGGATTACTGCTTTCTAGACAGAATCTTCCAGTAATAGATAGAAGCCTCTATAAGTCAACAGCTGAGGTTGGGCGCGGAGCTTATGCGTTAAATGAAGTTTCTAGCCCTGATGTTTTGATTATCGCATCTGGCTCTGAAGTATCTATTGCTCTGAAAGCAAGTGAGCAACTTGCGCAGCAAGGTCTTAAAGCGAGAGTCATAAGCGCTCCGTGCCTGGAGTGGTATCGAGAGCAAGAGCAAGGATATAAAGATTTGCTGATGCCAAAATCGGTAAAGGCTCGGGTTAGCGTTGAAGCAGGTATTGCTCAAGGCTGGCATGAATTTATCGGAGATAGCGGCGTTGCCATTAGCTTGGAACATTATGGCGCCTCAGCCTCTGCTCCTGTCTTGTTTAAAGAATTTGGATTTACACCAGAGGCAGTAGTTAAAGCTTGCCAAGAATCGATCTCAAAGAGCTCTAAATGAGCAAAACGCTAGCGCAAATTAGCCAGGCAGGAACTTCAATCTGGCTCGATGATTTATCTAGAGAGCGGATGATCGATAATGGAAAGTCACGTTCTCTTAAATCACTTATATCTGAAGAATCAGTTGTTGGTGTAACCACCAACCCTGCGATTTTCTCAAGCTCAATATCGCAATCAGCTCTCTATAGCGATGATTTAAAGGCGCTAGCTGCTAAAGGTTTCTCAGCTGAGCAGATAATTACCGAGCTAACCTGCAGCGATGTTGCTAAGGCATGTGATCTCTTCAAAGAAGTATTTCTATCAAGTGGCGGGGTTGATGGCCGGGTAAGCATTGAAGTGGATCCAAGATTTGCGCGAGATACCCAGAAGACTATTGCTCAAGCTCGAGATCTCTGGAAACAAATAGCTCGACCAAACCTTCTAATAAAAGTTCCTGCAACCATTGAAGGACTTCCTGCTATCAAAACTTTAATTTCAGAGGGCATAAGCGTTAATGTCACAATAATTTTTTCAACTAAACGCTATGAGCAAGTTTTAGATGCTTTCATCAAGGGTCTAGAGGCTCGGGCAAGTAAATCCCTTCCGCTCTCTGATATTCATTCAGTCGCATCCTTCTTTATTAGTCGAGTAGATACCGAAATTGATCCAAGACTTAAAGCCAGTGCTTCCAACGAAGCCCTAGCTCTACTTGGAAAGGCAGCAATTGCCAATGCACACCTTGCATATGAGCACTTTGAAGGGGTCTTGAACTCGCATCGCTGGCAGGTCCTTGCAAAACTTGGAGCAAATATCCAAAGGCCGCTCTGGGCCTCTACTGGGGTAAAGGATCCAAACTATGACCCAACCCAATATGTAATGGAGCTAGTTGCACCACTATGTGTTAACACAATGCCGGAGCAGACTTTAAATGCCGTTAAAGCTCAAGGAGAATTTAAGGGAAATAGCATCTCAGGAAAATACATAGATGCAGCTGGGGTCATCAATCAATTAGCAGGTATTGGAATTGATATTGAAGAGGTTGCAGAGAAGTTAGAGCGAGAGGGAATCGATAAGTTTATTAAGCCTTGGCTTGAGTTGATTGGAAATGTTGAGGCCGCTAGTAAATGATCAAACTCACTGGCTTTAAACAAGGCAGAGGCCTCTGGGAGAAATTAGATAAAGTCACAGATCGCCTTGCCAACTGCGATCCAACCATCTGGGGCGAGAGCGCTGCCAAAGAGGCCGCGATAAGACTTAATTGGGTTAATCTTCCCGAGAAATCTCGCGAGCTTCTTCCCCAACTTGATGCTCTCTCTGCCTGGTCAAGAGAATTTGGCCACGAGGTTTTCATTCTCTGCGGCATGGGCGGTTCATCTCTAGCGCCGGAAGTTATGGCACAGGTCTATAAAAAGAAATTAACAATTCTTGACTCTACAGATCCTGCTCATGTCAAGAGCGTATTGGATCAAGATTTATCAAAGTCTTGCATAATTATTGGCTCTAAATCTGGATCAACTATTGAAACTGCCTCCCAGATGGCAGCAGCCAATGAGCAGTTGATTAAGCAGGGACTAGATCCAAAGAATCATTTTGTAGTAATTACCGATCCTGGCTCCCCTCTTGATATTCAAGCCAGGGAAACTAGCTTAAGAGTAGTCAATGCTGATCCAAATGTTGGTGGTCGCTTTAGCGCACTTAGCGCCTATGGACTCACTCCTGCAGCTCTTATCGGTATTGATATCTCAATTCTCTTAGATGATGCTTATGAGGCATCACTTTCCTTTGCTAAGCCTGGCTCAGTAGTTACTCAAGTGGCAGCTGCTTTAGCCGATAAGTTTTTTTCATTTACAGGATTTCTTGATACCGGCTCAAATGTTGCTGGGTTAAGTGAGTGGATAGAGCAGCTAATTGCAGAGTCAACTGGCAAAGATGGCAAGGGCGTATTACCAATTACTTTGAGAAGAAAAAGTAGCCTCAACTACCCAGTTATTAGCTTTGATGGAAGTGGATCAAATAGCGTTGAAGCAAGTCTTGGTGAGCACTTTATTTTCTGGCAGTGGGTCACAGCTCTTCTGGGATATTTACTTGGAGTCGACCCATTTAATCAACCAAATGTCACAGAGGCTAAAGAGAAGACCAGCGCCCTGCTTTCAAGATGGAGTAAAGGAAGAGAAGAGATTAGTCCAGTATTTGAAAGTGAAAATATCGCTATTTATTCAAGTCTTCAAGAAAAATCAGTGGAGCTTTACCTAGGAAAAGCCATTGCAAACTCCCGCGGCTATTTAGCGATAATGGCCTATCTTCACCGCGGCGCTGATGATCAAATCAAAGATCTAGCCCCACTACTTGAGAGTAAATCAAAGTTTCCCACCACCTTTGGCTGGGGTCCGAGATTTCTCCATTCAACTGGCCAGTTCCATAAGGGTGGACCAAGTACTGGTTCATTTATTCAAATTACTGCAGAGTATGAAAATGCTTGGCCAATTGCGGGAAGAGATTTTGGATTTGAAACCTTGATTATGGCTCAAGCCCTCGGTGATATGGAGGCGTTATCTAGTAGAGACTTTAGCGTGATTCGCTTTCACTTAAAGAATCGAAAGCAAGGTATTGCAGAACTGCTTAGCGCGGCAGAAAAGATTTAATCTTCATCCTCAGCGCGTAGTTTCTTAAGCGCTGCTTCTAAAATCTTCTTAGCTTCAGCCTCTGTGCGACGCTCTTTTACATAAGCTAGGTGAGTCTTATAAGGCTCGTTCTTGATTGGTGATGGTGGATTGTTCTTATCTTGCCCGGCAGGAAAACCGCATCTTGGGCAATCCCACTCAGCAGGAACAACAACTGTTCCATCTTCAGCAAAGGATGGTTTTGTCTCATGGCCATTTTGGCACCAGTAAGAAACGTGGAAGCGAGCAATAGCTTCGCCGCGTTCTGCCTCGCCCATTGGGCCTGCGCCAACGCGTGAACCTCTGATAGCACTTCCACCAGCCATTTACTTGCTCCCTTTTCTAGAGATTGATAAAACTATTTATTTTAAAACTAAGCCAAGTGCGATGATGATGGCAAACCATAGACCGCCAACAACAATTGTGATGCGATCTAAGTTCTTCTCAACAACTGATGAGCCACCATAAGTAGAGGACATTCCACCGCCAAATAGATCTGAAAGTCCGCTGCCTTTTCCTTTATGGAGCAGAACTAAGAGAATCATCAAGATGCTGGTAATAACCAGAAGGATTGAGAGGGCTAACGACACTTATTTTCTCCTTGGGTTGAATAAGGGGCAAATACTACCTAAAGGCGGTGATTACTAACGAATTTAGGCGTTATATGGCGCTAGAGAACCCGATGGAATTTGCATAGGCGGGCAAACTCCTCGGCATCAAGGCTAGCCCCGCCAACCAGAGCGCCATCGATATCGCTCTGTCTCATAATTTCTACAATATTTGCTGACTTAACCGAGCCTCCGTAGAGAATTCTGGCGTTCTGAGCAATCTCATCACTTCCGATATCAGCAAGCTCTACTCGAATAGCTGCGCATACCTCTTGAGCATCATCAGGGGTGGCAGTCTTGCCAGTTCCAATTGCCCATACCGGCTCATAGGCAAAGACTATTTTCTTTAAATCTGGTTTATGAAAGCCCTTTAGACCTTGGCGGAGTTGGTTAAGCACATAGGAGACATGCTCGCCTGATTCACGGACTGATAGCTCTTCACCTATGCAAAAAATCGGGGTCATCTCGTTATCTAATATCGCGCGCATCTTTGCATTTATTAACTCATTACTCTCGCCATGAATTGCTCGGCGCTCAGAGTGTCCTGCTAGAACATAGGTGCAATCAAGTTTTTTCAGCATTGCTCCTGAAATATCGCCAGTAAATGCACCGGACTTTTCTGGCGAGATATCTTGGGCTCCGTAAGATAACTTGAGACGATCTCCATCAACTAAAGTTTGAACTGATCTTAAATCTGTAAATGGAGGCAGCACCGCTACTTCAACTGCATCAAAGTCGCGATCCTCTAGTGAGTATGCCAACTTTTGAGTAACAGCAATTGCTTCAAGATGATTGAGATTCATCTTCCAATTGCCAGCAATCAGTGGTTTACGTGTGCTCATCTCTACTCCTTAGTTGGCTACTTGCTTATCTTAAGGCTATAAGTCCTGGAAGCTGTTTTCCTTCCAAGTACTCAAGTGATGCTCCCCCACCAGTTGAGATATATCCAAAATCGCTATCGCTAAAGCCAAGAGCTCTCACCGCAGCTGCTGAATCCCCGCCACCAACTACTGATAACCCTGAGACTTCACTCAAAGCTTGAGCGACAATCTTGGTTCCGGAGGCAAAATTAGGAAATTCAAAGACTCCCATTGGTCCATTCCAAAAGACTGTAGCGCACTCGTTAATTGCAGAGGCAAATGCACGTGCGCTCTCCGGGCCAATATCTAGCCCCATCTGATTACTTGGAATCTGATCTGCGCTAACTAAACTTGGAGAGTCATTGGAAAATGCTGGCGCCACCCAGATATCACTTGGAAGCAAAACTCTAACTCCTAGTTTCTCTGCTCGATCTAATAGTTGCTTAACTAATTCAACTGACTCCGCCTCAAATAGAGATTTGCCAATCTCTTTTCCTTGGGCTGCAAGAAATGTAAAGAGCATTCCCCCGCCAATTGCAAGAATATTGACCTTATCAAGCAGATTTGAAATTACTCCAATTTTATCTGAGACCTTTGCTCCCCCAAGTACTACTCCATAGGGACGCTCTGGTGACTGAGTTAGCTTCTCAAGAACAGCAACCTCTGCCGCTATTAACTTCCCTGCAGCGTGCGGAAGTAATTGGGCTAATTCAAATACTGATGCATGTTTTCTATGTACAGCGCCAAAGCCATCGCCAACATAAAGATCACCCAACTTTGCTAGTTCTCTTGCCAGAGCTAATCGCTCTCCATCATCTTTACTAGTCTCGGAGGCGTTGAAGCGAATATTTTCTAGCAGAAGAACTTCTCCACTCTTTAGCGCAGTGGCCTCTTTCAAAACCTCCGGCCCAACTATCTGACTTGAAAATGAAACTGGCCTTTCAAGTAGCTCTGCTAGGCGCCTTGCTACCGGCTCGAGTGATAGCTCACTTTTCACTTCACCTTTTGGTCTTCCCAAGTGAGCAATGATCACAACAGATGCCCCAAGTGAGAGTAGTTCCCTAATTGTTGGAAGAGATGCACGGATACGACCATCATCGCTGATGACTTTAACTCCATTGCCGCTATCTTTAAGAGGAACATTTAGATCACAGCGGAGTAGAACTCTCTTTCCAGCTGGATTTAGAGCGGATAAACCTTGGATCAAAGGCTCTTCCCAATAAAGCTCATCAAATCAACTAGACGATTTGAATATCCCCATTCATTGTCATACCAACCAGCGACCTTTGCTTGATTACCAATTACCTTAGTAATTCCACCATCAAAGATGCAGGAGTGTGGATCGGTGACGATATCGCTAGAGACAATTGGGTCTTCGGTGTAATAAAGGATTCCCTTGAGAGGGCCTGCTGCAGCTTTCTTCATTGCCTCATTAATTTCAGCTGCGCTCACCTCGCGAGAGAGCTCAACTGTTAGATCAGTTATTGATCCTGTTGGTACTGGCACTCGTAGGGCGTAGCCATCAAGCTTTCCCTTTAGCTCTGGAAGTACAAGCCCAATTGCTTTCGCCGCTCCAGTAGAAGTTGGAATGATATTTGTTGCAGCAGCTCTTGCCCGGCGTAGATCCTTATGAGGAAAATCTAGGATTACCTGATCATTGGTATAGGCATGAACTGTTGTCATAAAGCCTCTGATAATTCCAAAGTTATCGTGTAGCACCTTAGCCATCGGAGCAAGGCAGTTAGTGGTGCAGGAGGCATTAGAGATGATCTGATGCTTTGCTGGATCATAGGCAGAATCATTAACGCCAAGAACTAGAGTTACATCTTCATCACTTGCTGGAGCTGAGATAACTACCTTCTTTGCTCCCCCAACTAAGTGCTTCTTAGCATCAGAGGCTTTTGTGAAATGTCCAGTTGATTCAACAACGATATCTGCCCCAACAGATCCCCAGGCAAGTGCTGCTGGATCACGCTCTGCAAATACTTTAAAGCTCTTGTTTCCAACGGTTATTGAATCTTCGTTGTGGGAAACCTCTTGGCCAAGTCGACCAAGAATTGAGTCATATTTAAGAAGATGAGCAAGGGTGGCAATATCGGTTAAGTCATTAACTGCGACAATTTCAATATCAGCCTTTGAGGTTAGCGCTGCACGAAAGAAGTTACGTCCAATACGACCAAAACCATTGATTCCAACTTTTACCAAGATAACCACGCTCCATCAGAAGGGCGACGCTTGCGCCACTGTTTAAATTTTTGACCATATATGCCACGACTTTGTGGACTTGGCTAAATCCTATCAGTGAATTTTTGGAGAACTCTTACCTTGCTAATTTGGGCTCAAGGATTAATTAAGCAGCTCAGGTGAGAGCCCAGCCTCTGTATCTGGAATTCCTAGATCACTGGCACGTTTATCGGCCATCGCCAATAGGCGCCTAATTCGCCCAGCAATTGCATCTTTAGTCATCGGCGGCGTTGATAGCGAACCCAACTCTTCAAGGCTTGCCTGCCCATGAGTAATGCGAAGCTGTCCTGCTTCGCGAAGATGATCTGGAATATCTTCTCCTAATATCTCCATCGCTCTTGCAACTCTTGCAGATGCAGCAACGGCAGCTCTTGCCGAGCGCCTTAAGTTGGCATCATCAAAGTTTGCAAGGCGATTTGCAGTTGCTCTAACTTCTCTTCTCATCCGCCGCTCTTCCCAAGCCATAACGCTCTCATGGGCTCCAAGACGAGTTAACAAAACTCCAATTGCATCGCCATCTCTAATCACAACTCGATCAACACCGCGAACCTCGCGAGCCTTTGCAGCAATTGTTATTCTGCGAGCCGCGCCAACTAAGGCGAGTGCAGCTTCAGGTCCTGGACAGGTAATTTCAAGGGCCGATGATCTTCCAGGCTCTGTCAATGAGCCATGAGCAAGAAATGCTCCGCGCCAAGCAGCTTCTGCGCAACAAATTCCAGCTGAGACAACTTGTGGTGGCAGCCCTCTAACCGGACGTCCATGTGAATCAACAAGTCCAGTCTGTCTTGCTAAGTTATCGCCATCTTTAATAACTCTAACTAAGTAACGACTTCCTTTTCTTAAACCTCCAGCGCTAATTACTGCTAAATCTGAATCATGACCATAAATGTCGGCGATATCTTTTCTAATTCTTCTTGCAGCTTGGGCGGTATCGAGTTCAATTTCAACCATAATCTTTCCCGCTGAGATATGTAACCCTCCTGCAAAGCGCAAGATCGCTGAAACCTCTGCCTTTCGACAGCAAGGCTTTGAGATAGAAAGGCGGCTTAACTCATCCTTAACCGCTGCAGTCATTGCCATGTGGGTTATCTAAGCATCTCGGCTTGAAAAATGTGGCTCAAAGTCAAAAATAATTTTTCAGTATCATGATGATTGCTCCCTGGGTGAGATGCAAGATCTGCGACAAATACCCTTCCACCCATCGCCTCAGCAAGGCCCTCTAGCTCTATTAATAGCTCGGAACGAGCGGCAATTGAGCTATCTAGTAGAGCAACATCACACTTTAATTCTGGGGCAAATTTTCTAAGAATTCGCAAGTGATCTGCCGGAGAGCTGCCAGCCAATTCATCCCCTGTGACATTGGGGATTGCATCAAGATTAAGAATTATCACTTTCTTCGCCTTTGAGCTCTCCAGCGCTTGACGTTGTTTGGCTACAAGAAGATGTGGCATAACGCTGGAAAACCAGGAGCCTGGACCTAAGGTAATAAAGTCTGCCTTAGCAATTGCATCTACTCCTTGAGTAGTTGGCGTTGGATCATTAGGAATTAGCCTTAAATCCTCAAGAGCTCCTTTTCCAAGAGCCACCTCTTGTTGTCCTTTAATTAAATGAGTTCCTTGCCAAGTCTTAAATACTCCTTCAATATCAAGTGGCTCTAAAGCCATTGGAAGCACTCGCCCCACAACTTTCAGCAGCGCACCGACTTTATCTAATCCTTTAACTGGATCGCTCTCGCTATCCCATAAAGCAGTTAATAGTAAATTACCAAGCGCATGTCCATCTAGCTCGCCCTTGGAGGTGAAGCGATATTGCATAATCTCTGCCCAACTTCTGCCCCACTCATCATCTGAACAGAGCGCAGCAAGTGCCATTCTCAAATCTCCTGGAGGCAGTGAGTTAAATTCTCTTCTTAGCCGTCCACTTGATCCACCGTTATCAGCAACTGTAACTATTGCAGTTAACTCATTAGTTATTTTCCTTAAAGCAGATAAGGTGGCAGCAAGGCCATGGCCACCGCCAAGTGCAACAACCTTGGGGCTACTCAACGCTCCCTACCTAAATCTCTATGAATAGCATGAGCAGAGACGCTATGTTCAGCATCAATTGCGCTGCCATTAATTCTTCGTGCAAGCTCTTCAGCAACCGCTACGCTTCTATGTTTTCCTCCAGTGCAACCAATTGCAAGAGTTATATATTTCTTGCCCTCTCTTAAATATCCCTGTCCTAGGCTATTAAATAGCGATAGGTATTTTTCTAAGAATTCTCCAACGCTCTCGGCGTTAAGGACTGCCTCACTAACTTGCTTATCAAGGCCATTCATTTCCCTTAACTCTGGATTCCAATGCGGGTTTGGAATAAAGCGACAATCCATAACCAAATCTGCATCCACTGGAAGACCGAACTTATATCCAAAGGATAGAACATTGACCTTTAATGAGGCTGAGGGATCTACCGAGAATAGCTCAGCTATCTTCTTCTCTAGCTGATGAACATTTAATTGAGATGAATCAACTACAAGATCTGCTCCTGATCGAAGTTCTCTCAAGCGCTCTCGCTCTTTTTCAATTCCATCAACAATTCGATCACTTCCCTGAAGGGGATGCGGGCGCCTGGATGATTCAAATCTTCTAACTAATACATCATCTGCAGCATCAACAAAGATAATTTTTCTAGATATACCCCGCTCAGCTAACTCGGCTAGAGTTTGATTCAAATCATCAAAGAATTGTCTTCCCCTTACATCAATAACTACTGCAATTGAATCATCGCTACTCTGAGTTAAGTCAAAGAGCGGAATTAATAGAGAAGGTGGCAAATTATCGATTACATACCAGCCATGATCTTCCATGGCATGGGCAACCGTTGAGCGACCTGCCCCGCTCATTCCGGTTATAACTACTATTTCGCGTCCCATGTCTACATCATCCTAGGGCTGTCAAGAACGCTCAATTATTTCACCAGTTGAGGTATCAACGAAGTAGCCAGAAGCTGAATTAGCAAGGCCAGCAACAATACTTTCAGCGCTCTTTGGCCCAATTCCTGGAAGGGCTGCTATCTCCTCGAGGCTTGCCTTACTCAGAGCTGCAATTGATCCAAAGTTTTCTAATAACACGGCTCGTCTAACCTCACCTAGATTGGCAATCTCATCAAGGAGTGATTCCAGCATTAATTTAGATCGCTTTGAACGATGGAAAGTTACTGCAAATCTATGGGCTTCATCGCGAATTCTCTGCACTAAATAGAGCGCCTCACTATGTCGATCAAGGACTACTGGATAGCTCTGATCTGCAAACCAGATCTCTTCGAGTCTTTTTGCAAGTCCCACTAAGGCAATATCTGTAATTCCAAGTTCAGCAAAGGCCCTGGCAGCAGCATTAACCTGCCCTTTTCCACCATCAACTATTACCAGCTGGGGCGGATAGGCAAACTTAGGTCTTGCCCCTCCACTTAGCTCGATCTCAGTTAAATCCAAATCCTTCTCGGCTAGATATCTCTTAAAGCGCCTAGTAATAACATGATGCATCGCCCTTGTGTCATCAAACTTCTCTTTATCATCGATTCCAAAGCGACGATACTCGCTCTTCTTCGCCTGTCCATCTTCAAATACAACCATTGAGGCAACAACAGAGGTTCCTTGAATATTGGAAATATCAAAGCATTCAATCCTTAATGGAAGCTCTTCTAGATTAAGCGCGCTTGCTAAATCCTCCAGCGCTCGCCCACTCACACCAGCATCATTTGCTCGCTTACCTAGAAATTGAATTAAGGCTTGGTTAGCATTTCGCTTAACCATATCTAAGATCTCACTCTTCTCGCCGCGCTCTGGCCTCTTAATAGCAACTTTATAACCAGCTCTCTCAGAGAGATACTCGGCAAGAGCGCTTCCATCGATATCTTGATTTACTAATATCTCCTTACCAATTTCAAAATCTTGATAGACCCGATTGATACAAGCCTCAAGCAGCGAGGACTCCTCTGGAAGGTTTGCTAAATCAATCATCCAGGAGCGCGAACTAATAACGCGCCCAGCCCTAACTCTAAAAATAGAGATCGCAGCATGGGTAATATCTTGATGAATTGCTATGAAGTCAGAGAAGATGGAATCAGAGAGAGCGCTATCAGTTGATTCACTAGCGCGCTCTAGCGCCTCTAGTTGATCTCGCAATTTTCCAGCTCTTTCAAACTCTTCTGCTCTTGCAGCCTCAGACATCTGATCTCGCAGGGCTTGAGTAATATCAGCTGAACCATCAGAGATGAAGTCACCTAGCCTCTTAGCAAGGATTCGGTGATCGCTCTCGGTAATTCGATCTACACATGGAGCGGCGCATTTACCAATATCTCCTAGTAAACAGGGACGCTTTGCTCTCTGAGCTCTCTCAAAGTTGCTATTTGAACATGACCTAACTGGAAAGAGCTTTAGAAGAACATCAAAGGTTGAGCGAAGCGCCCAGGCATGGGTAAAGGGGCCAAAGTAGGTAACGCCCTTCTGTTTCGCTCTTCTGGTTATAAGTAGCCGTGGATATTTCTCATCCATAGTAAGAGCTAGATATGGATAGCTCTTATCATCTTTGAATTGCACATTAAAGGCAGGGTTCTCCTCTTTAATCCAGGTAAATTCTAATTGAAGCGCCTCAACCTCACTTCTTACTAGAGTCCAATCAACTCTATTTGCAGCATGAATCATTCGATAAGTTTTCTCGCCAACATTTTTTTGAAAGTAGGAGCTAATCCGATTCTTCAATGACCTGGCTTTTCCTACATAGATAACTTCATCTTTTTCATTGAAGAAGCGATAGACCCCAGGTTCATCAGGAACATTCTCTGGGCGGTATGAAGCAGGATCTGCCATAGCTACTTCTTTAGAGTTTCGCGGAGGAACTTTCCGGTGTAGCTAGCGGAAACCTTTGCAATTGCCTCTGGAACTCCTTCAGCAACGATGCTTCCTCCCCCAGATCCGCCCTCCGGTCCTAGGTCAATAATCCAATCTGCGCACTTAATAACATCCATATTATGTTCAATAACAACAACAGTATTTCCAGTATCAACAAGTCTTTGAAGCACGCCAAGAAGTTTCCTTACATCTTCAAAGTGAAGCCCAGTTGTTGGTTCATCAAGGACATATATTGTCCGCCCCGTTGATCGACGTTGTAGCTCTGTTGAAAGCTTTACTCTCTGCGCCTCTCCTCCAGAAAGCGTTGGAGCAGATTGACCAAGGCGAACATAGCCAAGGCCCACATCACAGAGCGTCTTTAGATAGCGATGAATAGCAGGAATTGATTCAAAGAAATCTTGAGCCTTCTCGATTGGCATATCAAGAACTTCAGCAATTGTCTTACCCTTGTAGTGAACCTCGAGAGTCTCTCTGTTATATCTTGCGCCATGGCAGACTTCGCAAGGCACATAAACATCAGGCAAAAAGTTCATCTCGATTGTGATAGTTCCATCGCCAGAGCAGTTCTCACATCTTCCGCCCTTTACGTTAAATGAGAAGCGCCCCTGTTGATAGCCGCGCACCTTTGCCTCACTTGTTTCAGAAAAGAGCGCCCTAATCTTGTCAAAGACTCCGGTGTAGGTAGCAGGGTTTGAACGCGGAGTTCTACCAATCGGTGATTGATCTACGTGAACGACTTTATCGAGCTGATCAATACCAGTAATACTTCTATGGCGACCTGGAACTATTCGAGCGCCATTTAGCTTATTTGCAAGGACTGAATAGAGAATGTCGTTTACCAGAGTGGATTTTCCAGAACCGCTCACTCCTGTCACAGCAACAAAGACTCCAAGCGGAATAGTTACATCAACGTTTCGTAAATTATTTTCTCTCGCTTCTTTGATGGTCAAAACTCTCTTGGCGTTAATCGCTCGTCTCTTCTTAGGAATATCTATTTTTGATCGACCTGAAATATATGCTCCAGTTATCGATCTCTTTGAATCAATTAAAGCTTGATAATCCCCTGAAACAACTATCTCTCCACCATGCTCGCCCGCTCCTGGGCCTATATCAACTATCCAATCAGCTGTTCTAATCGTCTCTTCATCATGCTCGACAACAATTAAGGTATTTCCAAGGTCTCTCAGGTGTGTCAGGGTTTCAATCAAACGCTTGTTATCTCTTTGGTGAAGACCGATGCTTGGTTCATCTAGAACATATAGAACGCCAACTAAACCGGAGCCAATCTGAGTTGCAAGGCGAATTCTCTGCGCCTCACCTCCAGAGAGCGTCGCCGCAGGCCTTGCTAGAGTCAAGTATTCAAGTCCAACATCAAGTAAGAAGCCAAGCCGAGCATGCACTTCCTTCATTACGCGCTCTGCAATCTTAGCTTCGCGCGAGGCAAGTTTTAAAGCTTTTAGAAACTTAGCACAATCCTCAATTGATAGCTCGCATATTTCTGCAATGTTTTTACTACCTAAAGTAACGGCTAGTACCTCTGGCTTTAGACGAGCACCCTTGCAAGCAGGACATGGGATCTGGCGCATATATGCTTCATATTTTTCTCTGCTGTAATCACTATCCGTTTCTGAATGGCGGCGCTGAACAAAGGGAATTACCCCCTCAAAGCCAGTTGAGTAATTTCTCACTCTTCCATAGCGGTTCTTATATTTAACATGAACCTCATACTCATAGCCATTTAATATCGCATCTTTAGCTTTGACAGAGAGCTTGCTCCAGGAAGTATTGAGCGAGAACTTAACATCAGCTGCTAGGGCTTCAAGTAAATTTAGAAAATAATCTGAAGATTGCCCTCCAGACCAAGGAGCTATTGCTCCGTCATTTATAGAGATGGAGTCATCTGGGATAACAAGCTCTTCATCAACTTCAAGTTTTGAGCCTATTCCAGAGCATTCAGCGCAGGCCCCAAATGGTGAATTAAAGGAGAAAGACCTTGGCTCCATTTCTTGGAAAGAGAGGCCGCAATCATGGCAAGCAAGAAGCTCGCTATAGGTTCGCTCTTTATCTGCGCCTTTTGCATCAACAAAATCTAGAACAACAAGCCCATTAGCTAGTTTTAACGCTGTTTCAATTGAATCAGTAAGTCGCTGTTTTCCTTCAGGCTTTGCAGTTAAACGGTCGATTACAACTTCAATGGTGTGCTTCTCTTGCTTCTTAAGCTTTGGAACATCAGTTAAGGCAACTGTTGTTCCATCAACTCTGACTCTGGAGTATCCCTGGGCAATAAAGTCTTTGAAGAGATCAACAAACTCCCCCTTACGCGCTCTAATAACTGGCGCTAAAACTTGAAACTTAGTCTCTGCTGGAAGCTCTAGAATTTGGTCAACAATATTTTGCGGAGTCTGTTTTGCAATCTCTTTTCCACATTTTGGACAGTGTGGCTTTCCAGCTCTAGCAAATAGCAGGCGGAGGTAGTCATAAACTTCAGTAATAGTTCCAACTGTTGATCTCGGGTTTCGATTTGTTGATTTTTGATCAATAGAGACAGCTGGAGATAGCCCCTCTATGAAGTCCACATCTGGCTTATCCATCTGTCCTAAGAATTGGCGGGCATAGGCAGATAGTGACTCGACATAGCGCCTCTGGCCTTCAGCAAAAATTGTGTCAAAGGCAAGCGATGACTTTCCAGAACCAGAGAGACCAGTAAATACAATCATGGCATTTCTCGGAAGATCAAGTGAGACATTCTTTAGATTGTGCTCTCTTGCACCACGAACTATTAAGCGATCTACGCTCATCACATACCTCCTTCCTGCATTGCTCGAAGCTCCCTCTTTAACTCTTTAATCTCATCTCGCAGACGAGCTGCAAGTTCAAATTGCAGTTCAGATGCAGCATTTCTCATCTGCTCGGTTAGAGAATCGATTAGGCCCAGTAACTCGGCAAGTGGTAAGGCTACGAGTGATTTGGCATGCACGCCAACTGGAGTCTGAGTCATTCCGCGCTTCTTATTTCCAGCAAGCAAAGCGTTGGTGTCATCGCTCTCCTCAGCGATTAAATCGGTGATATCAGCAATCTTCTTACGAAGGGGTTGAGGATCAAGCCCTGCTGCAAGGTTATAGGCCACCTGCTTAGCTCTTCTGCGATTAGTTTCATCAATAGCCCTACTCATTGAATCAGTGATTTTGTCGGCATACATATGAACCTCACCTGAAACATTTCGGGCAGCGCGTCCAATAGTTTGAATAAGTGAGCGAGTTGAGCGCAGAAATCCCTCTTTATCAGCATCAAGAATTGCAACAAGTGATACTTCAGGAAGGTCTAAACCTTCGCGTAGCAAGTTGATTCCGATTAGAACATCGTATTCACCTAGCCTTAATTCTCTAAGGAGTTCTACTCTTCGCAAAGTATCAACCTCTGAGTGCAAATATCTAACCCTTATTCCAGCATCTGTGAAGAAATCTGTTAAATCCTCCGCCATCTTCTTGGTTAAAGTTGTGACTAATACCCGCTCATTCTTATCAGCTCTTATCTTAATTTCTGACATTAAGTCATCAATTTGATTCTTTATTGGTTTTAAAACTATCTTGGGATCAACTAGTCCTGTTGGCCTGATGACCTGCTCAACAAATACTCCCCCAGTTTTCTCCATCTCATAGGGGCCAGGGGTTGCTGAGAGATAAACCTTCTGTGGGGTTCGCTCTAGAAATTCGGCAAACTTTAATGGACGGTTATCAAGAGCGCTTGGCAAGCGAAACCCATGTTCCACCAGAGTTCTCTTTCTTGATGCATCGCCTTCATACATAGCTCCAATCTGTGGAACAGTAATATGAGATTCATCAATTACACAGAGGAAATCATCTGGAAAGTAATCAAGTAGGCAGTTAGGGGCAGAACCTGGCTCTCGAAAATCTATATGCCTAGAGTAATTCTCAATTCCTGAGCAGAAGCCAAGCTGAAGCATCATTTCAATATCAAATGTGGTTCGCATTCTAAGGCGTTGGGCTTCAAGCAGCTTATTAGCTTTCTCTAACTCCTTAAGGCGAATATCTAGCTCAGCTTCAATATTGGCAATAGCCCGCTTCATCGTCTCAGGTCCTGCTGAGTAGTGAGTAGCAGGAAATATAAAGACTTCCTTAACATCGCTGACAATCTCGCCAGTTAATGGATGCAAAGTGGTTAAGCGTTCAATTTCATCACCAAAGAATTCAATTCTTGTAGCAAGCTCTTCATAGACTGGAATAATCTCTACCGTATCGCCGCGAACTCTAAAGGTTCCCCTTTCAAATGCCATATCGTTTCGTTTATATTGGATATCTACAAAGCGCCTAAGTAAAACGTTTCTATCGATTTTATCTCCCACGGCTAAAGTAATCATTCGATCGATATATTCCTGCGGAGTACCAAGGCCGTATATACATGAAACCGAGGCAACAACAATCACATCGCGCCTAGTTAAAAGGGAGTAGGTGGCAGAGTAGCGAAGGCGCTCAACTTCAGAATTTACTGAGGAGTCTTTCTCTATAAATGTATCAGTCTGGGGAACATATGCCTCGGGTTGGTAATAATCATAATAAGAGACAAAGTATTCAATAGCGTTATTAGGCATAAGCTCTTTAAACTCATTTGCAAGCTGTGCTGCAAGAGTTTTATTTGGCGCAAGAACTAAGGTTGGCCTTTGAACTGCTTCAATTAGCCAAGCGGTAGTTGCAGACTTTCCAGTTCCAGTAGCTCCAAGTAAAACGACATCTGTCTCACCACTATTTATTCTGCGAGTAAGGTCAGCAATTGCATCTGGTTGATCACCCGCTGGCTTGAAATCACTTATTACTTCAAAGGCCTTATCAGCCCTTGGTGTTGATGTGACCGCCCTTGCCATATTACAGGCCCTGCCTCTGAGCTCTAGGTAGAAGCTCAACGGCCATTAACTCCTCCACAGCCCTAGTTAGTTCATCGATGCTGCCATCATTTCTAAGGATGTAGTTAGCTATTTTCTCCCGATCTAAGTCTGCTACCTGAGCTGCCATTCGCTCTGTGATTTCATAATCTTTCAAACCTCGCAGCCGTAGCCGCTCTCGTCTTATATCCTCATCTGCAGAGACTGTTACAACATAATCAAATCTCTTTGCGCCATCACTTTCAACTAGCAAAGGAATCTGGTTGACTAAAATCGCCCCACTCGGCAAATTCTTTGCAAGCTTTTCAGCGGCCTCTCGAACGAGTGGATGAATTATTGACTCTAACTTCTTTCGTAAATCCTTTTCTTTAAAGACAACTGCTGCCAATTTTGCTCGATCTATCTGCCCTTCACTTAAAATTGAGTCGCCAAAAGCAGTAATAACTTCTTCATATCCTGGGCTTCCCCGTTCAATAACTTCACGGGCTAATTGATCAGAATCTATAACTAAGGCGCCTAGCTCTTCTAAAATCTCACCAACCAGGCTCTTGCCCGATCCGATGCCGCCAGTTAGCGCAACTCTTAACACTGCTTCAGCCTATCTAGAAAAATAAAACTGGGCCCTATGAAGTAGGGCCCAGTGATTTAAAGCGAGGCAGATTTACTCTGCTTCAGGGGTAGCAACTGAGGCAGCTGCAGCATCGGCTGCTTGAGCCTCTGCCTTCTGCTTCTTATGAGCTAAGAATCTAGTTTGAGCTTCAGCATATTGACGCTCCCACTCTTCGCGCTGTGTTTCATATCCTGGCTGCCACTCCTGCGTTGAAGCTTCAAAGCCTTCAGGATAAATAAAATTTCCATTTTCATCATAGCGCGCTGGCATTCCATATTGAGTTGGATCAAAAGCTTCAACTGCAACATCTTGTCCTTCATTAGCTTGCTTAAGTGAAAGTGAGATGCGGCGACGCTCTAGATCGATATCAATGATCTTTACAAAGAGAGAATCTCCAACTTGAACTACCTGCTCTGGAATTTCAACATGGCGCTCTGCCAGCTCTGAGATGTGAACTAGGCCTTCAATTCCATCAAATACCTTTATAAAGGCGCCGAATGGAACTAGCTTAGTAACCTCACCTGGCACTACTTGATTAATAGTGTGGGTTCGAGCAAATGCCTGCCAAGGATCTTCCTGAGTTGCTTTGAGAGAAAGTGAAACTCTCTCACGCTCAAAATCAACTTCAAGTACTTCAACAGTAACCTCATCGCCAACGGCAACAACTTCACCTGGATGATCGATATGTTTCCATGAGAGCTCTGAGACGTGGACAAGGCCATCTACTCCGCCAAGGTCTACGAAAGCGCCGAAGTTAACTATTGATGAAACAACACCCTCACGCACTTGACCCTTAATTAACTGATTAAGGAATGTAGTACGGGATTCAGATTGGCTCTGTTCCAAAAATGCTCTACGTGAGAGAACTACGTTGTTACGGTTCTTATCAAGTTCAATAATGCGAGCTTCAATTTCTTTTCCGATATATGGCGAGAGATCTCTAACGCGGCGCATCTCAACTAGCGATGCTGGAAGGAATCCTCTAAGGCCAATATCAACAATTAATCCGCCCTTAACAACTTCAATTACCGTACCTGTAACAACTTCATCGCGCTCTTTCTTGCCTTCAATATCAGTCCAGGCTTTTTCATACTGTGCGCGCTTCTTAGAAAGTATTAAGCGACCTTCTTTATCTTCCTTCTGCAGAACTAGCGCTTCAACGCGATCTCCAACTTTGACCAATTCGCTTGGATCAAGGTCGTGGCGGATCGAGAGCTCTCTAGCTGGAATTACACCTTCGGTTTTATAACCAATATCAAGTAGGACTTCGTCGCGATCTACCTGGACAATGACGCCAGAGACTAGATCTCCATCATTAAAATTCTTTATTGTGCCTTCAATTGCGGCGAGAAAATCTTCTGCATTTCCAATATCGTTGAGCGTTATTTGAGTTGACAAGGTACTCCGTGGGGAATTTTTCTAGTAGGGCACGCGCAAAGTCCGACTCCATCTACTTGTAGATTTTCTACTAGCAAAGGGGCGCTTCCTACTACGTCCGAGGATGCACAGGAACCTTAAGCGAGGGGCGTAAATCTACTTTCTCATGCGCTTATCGGTCAATTTGAGGCTAATGGGCTGCTAAATCCCAACTCTTTCCAAAGCCAATATTGACATCAAGCGGCGCCTTTAGCTCAAAAGCGCTTCCCATCTGCTTTCTTACCAAAGCTTCCATGACCTCATGCTCGCCCTTGGCAATTTCAAAGATTAATTCATCATGGACTTGAAGTAATAGCCTTGAAGATAAATTCTCACTCCTCATAGCTCTTTCAACATTTAGCATCGCAACTTTAATTATGTCTGCAGCAGATCCTTGAATAGGCGCATTAAGGGCCATACGCTCAGCCATCTCTCGCCTACCACGATTCTCATGGTTTAGATCAGGTAGATAACGTCTTCTGCCAAGAATTGTTTCGGTATATCCTTTTTCTCGCGCAATCTTTACAACTTCTTTCAAATAATCTTGAATGCCACCAAATCTCTCAAAGTACTTACTCATCAAAATGCTGGCATCAGTTGGTGAGATATCTAATTGATTTGCAAGGCCATATGAAGATAGGCCATAGGCCAGGCCATAAGACATAGCTTTGATCTGCCTTCTCATATCTGCATCAACTTTTGATACCGGTACATCAAATACTTGTGCGCCAACAGTTGAATGCAAGTCCTCCCCTGTTCTAAAGGCCTCAAGTAGTCCCTTGTCATCTGATAAATGAGCCATGATTCTCATTTCAATCTGGCTGTAATCAGCAGTTAAGAGATCGACAAAAGGATCTTGGGCGACAAAACAGTTTCTAATTCTTCGCCCCTCATCACTTCTAATCGGGATATTTTGCAAATTTGGATCTGTTGATGAAAGCCGGCCTGTTGCAGTTGTGGTCTGCTGGAAAGTGGTGTGGATTCTGCTATCAGCTTTAGTTGAGTTAAGTAGCCCCTCGACTGTAGTTTTTAGCTTTCCAACTTCGCGAATTCGAAGAAGTGATGCTAGAACTGGATGCTTTGTTGTTGAAAAGAGCCACTCTAAAGATTCGGCATCGGTGCTAAAGCCAGTTTTGATCTTCTTCGTTTTAGGAAGCTTTAACTCTTCGAATAGAACTACCTGAAGTTGCTTAGGAGAGGCTGCATTGAATTCATGGCCCACTTCTTTATAAGCAAGCGAGGTTGCCTCTGCCTCTTCTTTTCCAAAGAAGTCCAGAAGTGATTTCATCTCTTTGCTATCTATAGCAATTCCAGTTGCCTCCATTGCAGCCAAAACATGCATTGTTGGCATCTCTATTTGGTTATATAGATCTAGGCAGCTCATAGCTTCAAGTTCTTTTGAAAGCGCTCTCCAGAGCTCTTGAAGATAGCAGGTGATACTTGGATCCCAATCTGAAGTGAATAGGTCGCCAGGTGAGTTATCAAGCTCAATACCAAGATACTTTTGCAAAAGATCACTAAGTGCAATCTCTCTTGAACCAGCATTGATTAAATAAGCCGCAACTTCAGTATCAACAGCTACCGCGCCTAAGACCTTGGAAGAGATCGCTTGCTTTGCCCCATGAAAGATAAATCCTTTGAAGCTAGAAATCGCATCTGCTACCTGGCCAATCTCAGCAACTAATACCGCCTCTGGCTCTACCGAAATTGCTGCCTGACTCTCCGAAAGAAGTAAACCCACAAGGCCTGTGCTAGAAGTGAGCGCTTTTTCAAATTCAACTCTATTTACCTCTCGAACGTTCACCTTTTTCGCAGCAATTTCTTTTACTTGCCCATCTTTAGCAAAAGGAGCAACCCTTGCTTTAAGAGCTTTAATCTCTAATTTTTCAAAGAATTGATTCACCTTTGAAATCTCAACACCGCTCCATGAAAGATCTGCTAAATCAGGCGATAGCGGCAAATCACTTCTTAGCTGAGTCAACTCTCGATTGGTAATTACTGAAGGAAGAGCTGTCCGTAGCGCCTCGCCTGCTTTACCTGGAACGGTATCTACCTTGGCAATTAACTCTGAAAGAGAGCCAAACTCCTGAATCCACTTAGTTGCTGTCTTCTCACCGACCCCGGGAATCGAAGGCAAGTTATCACTTGGATCACCTCGAAGGGCGGCAAAGTCAGGATATTGTTTTGGTGTTAGCCCATACTTTTCTAAAACTGCACTTGGTGTCATTCTTGCTAGCTCGGTAACGCCTTTTTTAGGATAGAGAACAGTTACTTGATCACCAACTAATTGAAATGAATCACGATCTCCAGAGCAGATATATATCTCTGCCTCATCGCTAAAGTGCTTCACGAAAGTTGCGATTACATCATCAGCCTCAAAACCCTCAAGTTCAAAGTGTGGAATCGCAAAGGCATCTAGGAGCTCATTGATATAGGAAACCTGAGAGCGAAACTCCTCAGGAGTTGCTGCTCTATTTGCTTTATATTCTGGAAACTTCTCTGATCTAAAGGTCTTGCGTGATACATCAAATGCAGTTGCAATGTGAGTCGGCTTCTCATCTCTGATTAGATTTATCAGCATCGAGGCAAAACCATAGATTGCATTTGTGGGTTGACCGGCAGAGGTTGCGAAGTTCTCAACTGGCAGGGCATAGAAAGCTCTAAAGGCCATTGAATGGCCATCGAGTATGAGCAACTTCTTCTTCATCGCACTTAATCTTAGGCATTGCCACATACAATTGCCCACATGACAGACTTCAATGAGATATTAAATGATCGTGGCCGCGGGGCCCTAGATAAGAAGATGGGAATTGAAATCACTGAAGCTAGCCCGCAGCGCCTAGTTGGCAGAATGCCGGTTGAGGGAAATACACAACCATTTGGCCTGCTTCATGGCGGAGCAAATGTTGTTCTAGCTGAAAGTTTAGGCTCGGTTGGAACCCATCTACATGCAGGGCCTTCCAGAAAAATTGTTGGTATTGAGATCAGTGCTAGCCATCATAAGAGCGCAACAGAGGGATATGTAACTGCAGTTGCAACAGCGGTAACCCTTGGAAAAACTCTCTGCACCTATAACGTAGAGATTACAAACGATAAGGGTGAGAAGACCTGCACTGCAAGAATTACCTGCCTTATTCTTGCTAAGCGCTAGTTAATCTAGTTCGCCCGCTCCAGTTCCAAGATAAGCAGATTTAACATGAGGATCGTTTAATAGATCCTTACCCTTGGCTTCCTTGGTTATATTTCCAACTTCTAATACATAGGCCCGATCAGAGCGCTGAAGCGCTTGCTGTGCGTTTTGCTCAACTAGAAGAATTGTTACTCCGATTTTATTAATCTGCGTAATGATGCGGAAAATATTGGCAATCATCTGTGGGGCAAGTCCCATTGATGGCTCATCAAGGAGCAATATTTTTGGTTTGGACATTAGCGCTCTTCCAATAGAAAGCATCTGCTGCTCACCACCTGAGAGAGTTCCTCCGGCCTGAGTTGATCTCTCTTTGAGGCGAGGAAATAGTTCATAAACCGTTGCTAAATCCTCTGCAATCTCAGACTTCTTCATCTTAAGGTGGTATTTACCAAGTTCAAGGTTTTCAAGAACACTCATCCCAGGAAAAATTCCACGACCTTCTGGTGCTTGAGATATTCCAAGTGAAACCCTCTGATGCGCCTTATATTTCAAAATATCTTCACCATCGTAGGTGATAGTCCCTGAGGTTGGATTTAATAGCCCTGAAATAGTTTTAAGAAGCGTAGTTTTTCCAGCGCCATTGGCTCCAATGAGAGAGACAATTTCGCCCTGATTTACTACAAGTGAAATACCTTTTACTGCCTCAATTTTTCCATAGGCAACGCGAAGGTCATTAATTTCAAGACGCATCTTCAGGTACTCCTAAATAGGCTTCAATGACTCTTGGATCATCTTGAACCTTGCGTGGTGAATCATCAGCAATTTTTTGTCCAAAATCTAGAACTACAACTCGATCTGACACCTTCATAACTAGAGACATATCATGCTCAATGAGAAGAACTGTGTATCCAGCATCACGAATCTTTCTAATTGTTGCCGCTAACTCAAGCTTCTCTGCAGGGTTAAAACCTGCCGCTGGCTCATCAAGGAGAAGCAATTTTGGCTCTGCTCCCATTGCTCTTGCAATCTCAAGTCTTCTCTGCACGCCATAAGGCAAGTTTTTTGCAAGGCGATCTGCGTATTCTCCAATTCCTATGAAATCTAAAAGTTCTTGCGCTCTAGCTTTATCGCGCTTTTCTTCGCGCCGTGAAATTGGTAGACCAAATAACCCTGAAACTAGACCAGACTTTTTATGAGTATCAGTTGCTGTCATGACATTTTCCAGGGCAGTCATATCGCCCCAGAGACGAATGTTCTGGAAAGTTCTAGCTACTCCCCTTTTTGTAATCTTATAGCGCTTAACGCCAGATAAAGAGTTTCCATCAAAAATAATTTCACCTGAAGTTATCTGATATACGCCAGTAATTACATTGAATACAGTTGTCTTGCCAGCACCATTTGGCCCAATCAGCCCAAGAATCTCTTGATTCTTTACATCAAATGTCACATCACTAAGGGCAGTTACCCCACCAAATTTCATGGTGACATTTTTTAGTTGTATCAAGGATGTACTCACGATGCATCCTTCTTAACTATCGCCTTTTCACGTTTCTTGCGTGGCAGCAAGCCATCTGGACGAAGATTCATCATTATCACCAAAACAAGACCAAAAACTAGAAGTCTTGCATCAGATATAAAGCGAATGCGATCTGGCAGGTAGCCAAGAATTACGGCTCCTAGAATTACGCCCCAGATATTTCCCATTCCACCAAATACCACACAAGCAAGAATCAAAATAGAGATCTGAAGCGTGAAGTTATCTGGAGCGATGAATAGCGTCTTCGAAGCATAGAAAACGCCAGCTGCTCCACCAACAGAGGCACCTAAAACAAAGGCCCAAACTTTGTACTTAAATGTTGGAACACCTAGTAATTCTGCTGCATCCTCATCTTGTCGAATAGATTCCCATGCTCGTCCAGCTCGGCGCACTGAAAGGCGGCGCACCATCCAGATTGCAAACATGATTAAAACCAAGAGGGTCCAGTAATAAATTCGATGGCTATCAAATCTATATTCAACTCCAAAAATAGCAGGAGGCGTTGGGATGTTGATAATTCCTTCAGAGCGTCCAAGTGCACCAAGGTTTAGTGCAACAATTCTTACAATCTCGCCAAATCCAAGAGTAATAATTGCAAGATAATCGCCACGAAGCTTAAGGGCGGGAACTCCTAAAATAATTCCAGAAAACATCGCCATGGCGATTCCAATTGGCAAAATTTCCCAGGTGTTTAAATCTGTCTTGGTTCCAAGTAAGCCCATGGTGTAGGCGCCGATGGCAAAAAAAGCGACATAACCAAGATCTAGTAGTCCGCTCTTTCCAATAACTATGTTTAGACCGATTGCCATGAGCACATACATTGCAATTGGATAAACCAGCACTGATTCATAATCAGCAATTGGAGTATTTAGAATCGTTCCCCCCATAAATGGAAGAGCGGCAGCAATTGCAACTCCACCGAGAGCAATTCCAATACGACCAAGGCGGCTCTGGCGCTCCCAGATCGCTGCTCCCTTATCGCGAAGATTTATCATCATGCCCTCGTCTGGGTTAGCGCTTCACCGAATAACCCATTCGGTCTGGTGTAGAGAATAAGCACGAGCACAACAAAGACAGTAACAGCCTTCCATTGAGTTCCAAGGAAGAATGAGGCATAGGTTTCAAGGAGGCCTAGCGCAAGGCCGCCATAGAAAGCTCCCTTAATATTTCCAATTCCACCCAAGATAGCAGCGGTAAATGCTGCAATTCCTAATTCAAATCCAATATTCGAGGCTGTATTTTCATACTTTAAAACATAGAAGAACCCGGCAGCTCCAGTCATCAAGCCACCCACTAAGAATGTGGCTGAAACTACTCCATCAATATTAATTCCCATCAAACGAGCTGCATTAGGGTTCATAGAAACTGCGCGAATTGCCTTACCCATCCGAGTTTTGTTCACAAAGGTAATAAGTACCGCAAAGAGTATCAATGCAGATATGACAATAATTGTGTTATCAATTCGAACACCAGCGTCAAAGAACTGTCCAATAAACTTCTTTTCCATCGCGCGCGGACTTGCAACTGGGCGTGAATCGGTAAGAATTCGAACACTTTCTGCAAGAACCATGGAAACGCCTATTGCTGAAATCAAAGGAGCAAGAACCCCAGAGTTCATTCTTCGCAATCTTCTATAGGCAAAAATTTCAACTAGCATTGAGAGAACACCAGATACCAACATAGAAAATATCAAGGCTGTTGCAAGAATTAGCCAGAGACGAGGGCCAGTTGCTGGCTCTGAGGCTTGAGTAAATTTGAATAGATCTCGAATAACAATAACTGTGGCAAAAGTGCCAACCATAAAGATTTCTGAATTTGCAAAGTTAATCATGCGTAGGACGCCGTAGACCATTGTGTAGCCAAGAGCTATGAGAATATAAATGAAGCCAAGGCTTAGCCCACCAAAAGTTAGCGACCAAAACTGATCTAGAAAATTACCTATCAAGGCGACCTAATTCCTATCTAAAACTTTGAGTTAAAGTCTCGGCAGGCCCTCTATAAGAGAGCCTGCCGAGAGCTATTTTCTTACTCTTTTACTTTACTGGTCCTGTGAACTTGATAACGCCACCCTTGACTTCGAAGCCATTCATGACGCCACCAGCGACATCACCATAAGCATCAAACTTAATGGTGGAACCGGTAAGTGACTTGCCGCTATATGCCTTAACGCACTTAAGCATTGCTTCGCGAGTTGAAACACCCTTAGCGACGCAGCTTAGGAATACGTTTGTAGCATCGATGGACTCAGCAGCGTAAACGCCTGAGGCCTTACCCATCTTCTTTGCGAAATCTGCTTCTAGCTTTGCGCTGATTTCGGCAAGTGGGACTGTTCCTGCAGTTAGACGAACTCCCTCAAGCACTGAAGCTGGAGCAAGAGTTACGAAGCTAGGGCTAAGTACGCCATCGCCACCTGCAAGGATTCCCTTGTAACCGCTATCACGTAGCTGCTTGAAGAATGGTGCAGCCTGTGGGAAGTAACCGGTGTAGATAACAACGTTTGCGGCTGCAGTCTTGATCTTAGCGATCGTTGCAGACCAGTCAGTTGTCTTATCAGAAACGCTATCAAAACCAACTGATTGACCAGCAGGAATTGCAGGCTTCATGTAATCAACTAGACCAACTCCGTAAGCTGATTGGTCATCGACTATGAATACCTTAGGACCTGAAACACCACTTGTAGCCAACTTAAATAGTGATGGACCCTGAACCTTGTCGGTTGGTGGTACACGGTGGAATACAGGAACGCCCATTGCGCCACCTTCAGCGGCTGGGTTTGTAATTGACACACGTGTTGCTGATGGAGAAATCATCGGCAATAGAGTCTGCTTGTAATAAGGAAGTGCAGCAATTGTTGCACCTGAGTAAGCAGCTCCGACAAGACCAATAATCTTCTTGTTTGATGCGATTCCTGGAGCAACCTTTGCAGATTGTGCTGGATCGCCCTGGTCATCTGCCTGAACAACCTTAACTACATACTTACCTTTATTCTTTGCGTTAAAGAGTTTGATGGCATAAAGCATGCCAGCCAATTCATCCTGACCAACTGATGCTTCTTCACCAGTTAGAGGACCTTGAAACGCAAGAGTGATTGTCTTAGCTGCTGCATTTGACGCTGGTGCAACTGCAACCAGTGACGCAGCTGCCAGTGCGGCCGCTGCAGCAACCGAAATTAATCCACGCTTATTCATTTAGTACCTTTCATTCATGATCATGCCCCCTGGGACAGGGAGGGGTGAAGGTTAGCCTTAGGTTCAAGGGCAGGGCAACCGGGTTTATCGCTTAAGGAATTACATTCCTGTTACTTTTTGATGAAAACCGCCGCACACCTACTTATTAGGTGCAGAGGCGGGGTCAATTACCGCCCTAGCCACCTCTTTCATGGAAATTCGCCGATCCATCGCTGCCCGCTGAATCCATGAGAATGCTTCAGGCTCTGAGAGGTTTAGAGCCTTCATCAAAATTCCTTTAGCTCGATCAATCAATTTTCTACTCTCAAGTCTTTCATGAAGATCACTCACCTCAAGTGCCAAAGATTTCATCTGCCTATGTCGGCTAATTGAGATTTCAATTGCTGGAATTAAATCATTAATTGTAAATGGCTTCACGACATATGCCATCGCTCCAGCATCACTTGCGCGCTCTACCAAATCTCTCTGACTAAAAGCGGTGAGCATTAGAACTGGAGAGATTTCAATTATCTGGCTAGCAGCAGAGATTCCATCAAGGATTGGCATCTTTACATCAAGGATTGCTAAATCAGGTTTTAACTCTTTAGTAAGATCTATTGCCTCTTGGCCATTGCTTGCCTGGCCAACTACTTCATATCCAGATTCACTTAGCATCTCGACTAAATCCATACGTATTAGAGTTTCATCCTCAGCAATTAGGATGCGATGGGCTCCAGATTTAATGTTAGTACTCACGTGCCTCGAGTCGGATTTGAACCGACACTATGCGGTGTTTGAGACCGCCCTCTCTACCGTTGGAGTACCGAGGCTAGATTGAATTAAAGATTATTCTAGCGATAGGCAGGAGCCACGCCACTAACAGCATCTCCCACCTTATGAACGCGCATCGCGTTGGTCGAGCCAGGAATTCCTGGCGGAGAACCAGCAACGATCATAATCAACTCACCAATAGCTACTCTCTTACTCTCAATCAAAATCGTATCTACCTGCTTAACCATCTCATCAGTGGTGGTAACTAAAGGGGTGAGAAGTGGTTCAACCCCCCAAGAAAGTGCCATCTGGTTATAGGTGGCGGTATCTGGAGTTAGAGCCAATATTGGAATCGGTGATCTAAGTCTTGACATTCTTCTCGCTGAATCTCCGCTCTTAGTAAATGCCGACAAAACCTGGGCGCCAATTGTTAGACCAACCTCTGTTGCTGCCTTTGTTATTGCCCCGCCTTTAGTTTTGGGGTTGTGTTGAAGAGCCGGAATTAAGTGAAGCGCCTCTTGCTCAGTTTTTTCAATAATTCGAGCCATTGTTGCAACAGCTTCAATAGCAAATGCTCCAACGCTAGTCTCCCCTGAGAGCATCAAGGCATCAGCTCCATCAAGAACTGCATTTGCGCAATCTGTTGCTTCAGCCCTTGTCGGCCTGGAACTATTAATCATTGAATCAAGCATCTGGGTTGCAACGATTACTGGCTTTGCATTCTCGCGAGCAAGAGTGATGCAACGCTTCTGCACGAGTGGAATATCTTCAATCGGCATTTCAACGCCTAGATCACCACGAGCAACCATAATTCCATCAAAGGCTAGGACTATCTCCTCTAGGTTATCTACCGCCTGAGGTTTTTCGATCTTGGCAATGACTGGAATGCGATGGCCAACCTCATCCATAATTTTATGAACATCATCTATATCTCGTGCAGATCTTACAAATGATAAAGCTATAAAATCAGCACCTGCTTTAAGTCCCCAACGTAAGTCTTCAATATCCTTCTCACTCATAGCAGGAACAGATACTGCAACTCCTGGAAGATTGATTCCCTTGTTATTAGATACAAATCCCGGCTCAATTACTTTTGTTATGACATCGCTACCCTTAACCTCGATAACTTGAACCGTTACTTTGCCATCATCGATTAGAATTAAATCCCCAGCTCTGCAATCACCGGTAAGACCCTTATAGGTGGTTGAGACGCGAGATTTGTCGCCAGCAACATCCTCAGTGGTGATTGTGAAAGAATCTCCACGGAATAACTCATGAGGACCGTTTTCAAATCTTCCAAGGCGAATCTTTGGTCCCTGAAGATCAACCATTATCGCTACAGGCTTTTTAACTCTGGCAGCTTCAGCTCTTACTAAATCTAAGCGATTTTGATGTTCTTCATATCCACCATGAGAGAGGTTGAGCCTGGCCACATTCATTCCAGCTCTTATTAGCTCAGAGACTTTCTCAACGCTCTCAACAGCAGGGCCCATAGTGCAGACAATTTTGGCGCGGCGCATGTGCTTACTTTATTGCCTTATCTGGCATAAGAGTAATTAGCAAGGAATTAAACCGTCAGTGGTCTAGCCGTTGGCTCAATCGGTGATGGCAATTGCGTATGTCCCATTAGATCTGCATCAACAGCGGAAGCAGCGCTTCGCCCCTCAGCAATAGCCCAAACAATTAGTGATTGACCACGCCCTGCATCGCCGCAGATATAGACTGAATCAACATTGGTGCGATATGAATTATCGCGCGCAATATTTCCGCGGGGATCAAGTTTTAACTCAAGTGCATTAACTAATTCATTCTTCTCAGGACCAGTAAAGCCCATAGCTAGTAAGACCATATCTGCTGGAAGATTCTTTGAAGTCCCTGGAATTTTTGCAAACTTTCCATCAACATACTTGGTCTCGACAATTTTCAAGGCAGTTAATTGGCCAGCGCTATCTCCAATAAATTCCTCGGTTGAAATTGAATAAAGCCTCTCGCCTGATTCCTCATGGGCGCTACTTACTCGATAAGTCATTGGATAGGTTGGCCATGGCTGTGAGTCAGGACGCTCATCACTTGGCCTTGGCATGATCTCAATCTGAGTAACGCTTGCAGCTCCTTGGCGAATTGCTGTTCCTAGGCAATCAGCTCCAGTATCGCCTCCTCCCAAAATAATTACATTCTTACCCTTGGCATTAATCGGTGGCTCAGAAGGTAATTCGTTGAGAGCTTGTTTATTTCCCCATGGCAGATATTCCATCGCCTGATAAACGCCATTAAGTGATCTTCCCGGAATATCTAGTTCGCGCCACTGTGTAGCTCCTACTGCTAAAACTATTGCATCATATTTAGCGCGAAGATCTGCAGCGCTGATATCAACTCCAACATTAACTCCTGCTCTAAATCTTGTTCCCTCCCGCTGCATCTGATTTATACGGCGATCAAGGACTGACTTCTCCATTTTAAATTCTGGAATTCCATATCGAAGCAATCCGCCAACCTTTTCGCCCTTTTCATAGACCACAACGGTATGACCCGCTCTAGTTAATTGCTGTGCTGCTGCAAGTCCTGCTGGACCTGAACCAATAACTGCAATGGTTTTGCCAGTCATCCGATCTGGTTGAAGTGGCTTCACATTTCCAGTTTGAAATCCCTCTTCAATAATTCTTAACTCAACTTGTTTAATAGTTACTGGATCTTGATTAATGCCTAGAACGCAAGATGTTTCACAGGGAGCAGGGCAGAGTCGTCCAGTAAATTCTGGGAAATTATTAGTTGCATGGAGGCGATCTAAGGCATCGCTACGTTCATTTCGCCAAATCAGGTCATTCCACTCTGGAATTAAGTTTCCTAGTGGACATCCCTGATGGCAGAAAGGAATCCCACAATCCATACATCTGCCAGCTTGCTTTTGAAGAGATGAGAACTCTTGCTCTTCATAGACCTCACGCCAATCTCTGATTCGAACATCAACTGGGCGACGTTTAGGAACTTCTCTTCCAGTATTTAGAAAACCACGGGGATCAGCCATTTAGCGCCTCCATAATTGCATCATCTGCAGATTTTCCTTCACGCTCTGCCTTATCAATAACTGCCAGCACCTTGGCATAATCTCTTGGCATCACCAGTGAGAACCTCTTGAGAGCTGCTTGCCAATCGCCTAGCAATTCATGAGCAATCAGAGAGCCGGTCTCTGCATAGAAGCGAGAGAGTATGGATTTGAGTTTCTCCTCTTGATCTTTAGGGATAGATAGAACATCTACCATCTCGGTATTTACTAGAGATGGGATTAAGTCAAGAACAAATGCTCGACCACCTGACATACCAGCTGCGAAGTTTCGCCCAGTTTTACCAAGGATTACAACGCTTCCACCTGTCATGTACTCACATCCATGATCGCCAACGCCTTCAACTACTGCTAGCGCGCCAGAATTTCTTACACAGAATCTCTCGCCAACTATTCCTCTTACAAATATTTCACCTTGAGTTGCGCCATATCCAATAACGTTTCCGGCAATTACATTTTCATGGGAGGCAAACTTTGCCTTCTCATCAGGGCGCAGAATTACTCGCCCTCCAGATAAGCCCTTTCCAAGATAATCATTGGTATCTCCATAGAGGCGAAGAGTTAGCCCACGTGGAATAAATGCTCCTAGTGATTGACCTGCAGATCCATGGAAGGTTATATCAATTGTGTCATCGGCAAGTCCTTGGCCGCCATACTTTCTAGTAATTTCAGAGCCGAGCATCGTTCCAACTGTGCGATTTCCATTCCTAATTGCCATCTGCAATTTGATTGGATTCTTATTTTCTAACGCATCGCCTGAAAGTCTTATTAACTCATTATCTAAAGCTGCCTCAAGTCCATGATCTTGAGTTACCGTATTTCTCCGCGCAGAGCTTGATGCGGGCGCTGGAGCGGTAAGTATTGGCGTTAAATCAAGGCCACTCGCCTTCCAATGCTCCACTGCATCAGTAGTTTCTAGGCTTTCAACTTCTCCCACTGCTTCGCTAAGACTTCTAAATCCTAGGCTTGCAAGAATCTCTCTTACCTCCTGAGCGATATATTCAAAGAAAGTTTCCACAAACTCTGGCTTTCCAGTAAAGCGCTTTCTTAGCTCTGGATTCTGAGTTGCCACGCCAACTGGGCAGGTATCTAGATGACATACTCGCATCATCACACAACCTGAAACAACAAGAGGGGCGGTAGCAAAACCAAATTCTTCTGCTCCAAGTAGAGCTGCAATTACCACATCTCTACCAGTCTTCATCTGTCCATCAGTTTGAACCACAATGCGATCTCTCAGTCCATTTAGCATCAGAGTCTGTTGCGTTTCAGCTAGACCAAGCTCCCAAGGCGCGCCAGCATGTTTGAGAGATGTAAGCGGCGAAGCACCAGTTCCACCATCATGGCCAGAGATTAAAACTACATCGGCATGCGCCTTGCTAACTCCTGCAGCAACGGTGCCAACGCCAACTTCAGCAACAAGTTTTACATGGATACGCGCTCTGTTATTAGCATTCTTTAAATCATGGATTAGTTGAGCCAAATCTTCAATTGAGTAAATATCATGATGTGGCGGTGGTGAGATTAAACCAACTCCAGGCGTTGAGTAGCGAACCTTGGCAATCCAGGGATAAATCTTATTTCCAGGCAATTGTCCGCCCTCGCCAGGCTTAGCTCCTTGCGCCATCTTTATCTGAATATCATCGGCGTTTACCAAATACTCACTTGTTACTCCAAATCTTCCTGAAGCAACTTGCTTAATTGCAGATCTTGCTGAATCTCCATTAGCTAATGGAGTAAAGCGCTCGGGATCTTCGCCGCCTTCGCCAGTATTTGATTTAGCGCCAATTCGATTCATTGCAATTGCGAGAGTTTCATGAGCTTCCTGCGAAATTGAGCCATAAGACATAGCTCCAGTTGAAAACCTCTTAACAATTTCTGAAATCGGTTCAACCTCATCTATTCCCACTGGAGCTCTTAAGCCCTGCTTGAACGAGAAGAGTCCGCGAAGAGTCATCAAAGATTTTGATTGATCATCAACTCTCTTGGTATATCGCTGGAAGATGTCATAGCGCTTTGATCTTGTGGCATGTTGGAGAGCAAAGACAGTCTCTGGATCAAAGAGATGAGGTTCACCATCTCGCCTCCATTGATACTCCCCACCAATTGGAAGTCGCTTAGAACCAGGAACTTCTCCCCCAGGTGGATAGGCGATGTGATGGCGCGCAATAGTCTCTTGAGCAATTACTTCAAGATCTACACCGCCAAGGCGCGAGGTTGTTCCAACGAAATATTCATTGACCAAGCCTTGTGATAACCCAATTGCTTCAAATACTTGCGCTCCGGTGTATGAGGCAATTGTTGAAATTCCCATCTTGGACATAACTTTCAAAACGCCTTTACCCAATGACTTAATTAAGTTCTTAACTGCCTTCTCTGGAGTAATTCCTGTGATAACTCCTGTTAAGACTAAATCTTCTGCACTCTCCATCGCTAGATAAGGATTTACAGCAGCTGCTCCATATCCAATTAATAGCGCCACATGATGAACTTCTCTGACCTCACCGCTTTCAACAACTAAGCCAACTTTTGTTCTAGTTTTCTCACGAATCAAGTGGTGATGCACTGCCGAGGTTAAAAGTAGAGATGGAATCGGAGCGTTTTCTGCATCCCCATCGCGATCCGAGAGAATAATAATTCGTGCTCCTTGGGAGATTGCCTCAGATACCTCTGCTCGAATCTCCTCGATTCTCTCTTGCAACCCCTGACCACTTCTAGAAATTGGAAAGAGGCCGCGAATTACATAGGTTGAGAGCCCAGGATGATTGTTATCGGCATTAACATTAATTATTTTGGCGAGCTCATCATTATCAATAACTGGAAATGCTAAAGAAATCTGTCTACATGATGCTGGACCAGGATCAAGAAGATTATGTTCTGGACCGATAGATCCCCCAAGTGAGGTGACTAGCTCCTCTCTTATGGCATCAAGTGGTGGATTGGTTACTTGAGCAAAGAGCTGTGAGAAGTAATCAAAGAGGAGTCTTGGCTTGGCCGATAGAGCAGCAATTGGAGTATCAGTTCCCATAGAGCCGATTGGTTCAATTCCACTCTTAGCCATCGGGGTGACAATCATTCTTAACTCTTCTTCGGTATAACCAAATGCGCGCTGTCTTCTTAAGACGGAGGAGTGCGGATAAATAATGTGCTCTCTTGCTGGCAAATCTGAAAGGCGCACAATTCCGGCATGGAGCCACTCGCCATATGGCGCGTTATTTGCAAGGCTCTCTTTAATCTCTTCATCTTCAATTATGCGACCAGATTGGATATCAACTAGGAACATGCGACCCGGTTGAAGTCTTCCCTTTCTAATCACTTTCTCTTGTGGAATATCTAGAACTCCAACTTCACTTGCCAGCACTACTAAGCCATCCTCTGTTACCCAATAGCGAGATGGGCGTAATCCATTTCGATCTAATACCGCGCCAATCTGCTTTCCATCTGTAAATGTCACGCAAGCTGGTCCATCCCATGGCTCCATAAGAGATGCGTGGAAACGATAGAACTCCTTTAATTTCTCAGGCATCGTTTCATGATTCTCCCAAGCCTCTGGAATCATCATAAGAATTGAATGTGCAAGGCTGCGCCCGCCGAGATAGAGCAGTTCTAATACCTCATCAAAGGATGCAGAATCACTTCCTGAAGGATCAACGATTGGAAATAGTCGAGATATATCGCCAGAGATTAAATCACTTTCAAGGAGCGCTTCACGAGCTGCCATCCAATTTCGATTACCTCTTACCGTATTTATCTCACCATTGTGAGCAATGAATCGGTATGGATGGGCAAGTGGCCAAGATGGAAAAGTGTTGGTAGAAAATCTTGAGTGAACTAGTGCAAGAGGTGATACCAAGCGCGGATCTGAAAGATCAGGAAAGAACTCTTCCAATTGGCCTGTGGTGAGCATGCCTTTGTAGACAATCGTTCGACTTGAGAGCGAAGAGAAATAAATTGAGAGCTCATGCTCAACTCTCTTTCTAAAGCAGAATGCTCTTCGATCTAAATCTAAATCACTAACTCCATCTTCGGATGAAACAAATATCTGCTCAAACTCTGGCATAACCGATAACGCTGTTGCTCCTAGAGATGTTGCGTTAATCGGCAGCTGGCGCCAACCAAGAACTTTAAGATTCTCCTGGCTTGCAATCTGCTCAATTCTTGATTTATTTGCAAAATTCTTTGGCAAGAAGGCAACGCCAGCTGCATAACTAAGAGGAGATGGCAACTCAAATGGGAGAACTTCACGGAAGAATTGATCAGGGATACAGATAAGAATTCCAGCGCCATCACCGCTATTAACTTCCGCCCCTGATGCGCCGCGATGCTCCAAATTCCTTAAGGCAATTAGCCCTTTTGCAATAATGTCATGAGTTGCAACTTTATTAAGGGTAGCCACCATCGCAACACCACAAGCATCATGCTCGTTGGCAGGGTCATAGAGACCCACTGCCTTTGGTAGAGATGAGAAGACCACTTATCGCTCCCATAAATAAAATTGGTTTACTTCGAGTTTTTTCTTAAGTTATTAATTCTCAAAGTTACTGGGACAACGACGGCCCTTAGGAAACATAATCTAGCAAGAACTAGCTTTTTTAGCGCGCTAGAGCCCAGAGATATGGGCAATCTGACCAACCGATGCTGTTATCGCCATTCCTAGAGCGCCGCCAAGGAGGATCCGAAGGGTTGGTCGCCATATCGGTGAACCTGAAGTCCTTGCGCTAATTACTCCTGCAATGAGCAGGCCAAGGAATGTAATAGCCACAATAGATACTGCTTTCCCGCCAAGACTTGGAGAGAGCGCTCCAATAAGGGGAATCGCTCCTCCTACAGTAAAGCTAAGGGCAGAGGCAACTGCTGCCTGCATTGGACGAGCCTTAGTTAATTCATATTGGCCTAATTCATCGCGTAGATGAGCGCCAAGTGCGTCATGGGCATGAAGTTCCTGAGCAACTTTCTCAGCTGTCGTTCGAGATAAACCTCTTGATTGATAAATCTGAGTTAACTCTTCTAGTTCTCCTGCTGGATCAATTCGATGGTGATCTAGCTCCAAGATTCGATCTGACTCTTCAATATCGTTTTGGGATCTCACAGAGACATACTCGCCCACAGCCATCGACATAGCTCCTGCTGCAATTCCCGCTATACCAACAGTTAAAACAAAGTCATTTTTCTGGGCAGAGACAATTCCAATCATTAGCGCTGCAGTTGAAACTAGCCCATCATTGACACCTAATACGGCAGCTCTGAGCCAGCCCGATCTATGGGTTCGATGCTCAGCATTTCTTATCTCAAAGTCAGATTGGCTCACGACTCTACTTTACACTCGAATCTCTCGGTAATTGATTCTGACGCAAGTAGATAAGAGAGCCAAAGAGTAGAACTATGCTCGTCCAAACATTGAGCCTAACGCCGAGAATCAAATTAGCTTCATCAATCCTAATCGTCTCAATTAGAGCTCTTACTAGACAGTAAAGGGTGACATAGAGAGCAAAGATTGAACCAGGAGCAAACTTCTTACCTGATCCCAGCTTTATCAAAATGAAGGCTGCAATAAAGCACCAGATAGATTCATAGAGAAATACTGGGTGAAATGTCTCAACGCTTGAATATCCAATAGGGCGATAAGCAGCAGGAATTTCAAGGGCCCACGGCGCATTTAGCTCCCGCCCAAATAGTTCTTTATTAAACCAATTTCCCCAGCGGCCAAGACCTTGGGCTATTAGCAGACCTGGAGCTAGCGCATCAGCAAAGCTTGCAAAGGAAATATCGCCTCGGGATTTATTTCTGCGATATCCAATGTATGCGCCAAGAAGTCCCAATGAGATTGCTCCCCAGATTCCAAGACCGCCTTGCCAGATATAGAGGGCACTTAGTGGATCGCCATTGACTCCAAAATACGCCTGAGGAGAAGAAATCACGTGATAGAGGCGACCGCCAATAATTCCAAATGGAACTGCAAAAATTGCTACATCGCTAACTACGCCTGCTCTGCCACCAAGTGAGACATACCTTCTATTACCAATATATACAGCAGCTACGATCCCAGCGATGATGCTTAGCGCATAGAAATGAAAAGTTAGTGGACCAATCTCTATTTGAGATTGGGTTGGAGAAGGGATAGCAGCAAAGATCACTGCTTAGCTGCTTCGACCGCCGCCTTAAACTCCTCTAGTCTAAATTCAGAGGTGGTGCGATTCCACGGCTTGCCATTGATAAATACAGTTGGAGTTCCTTCGACACCATTTTTCTTCATTGAAGATGCCACGTTTTTAACCACATCACCTGATTCATTGTTATTCACACAGTTGGCAAAGCTCTCACTAGTTATTCCAAGTCGCGTGCCGATCTCTACTAGATTCTTATTAGAAAATAGCCCGCTATTCTCTCCGCCTTGGATATCAAATAAGGCTCTGTGATACTCAATAAATCTTCCCTCAGGCACTGCGCAGTTGGCAGCATTAGAGGCGCGAACTGACTCTTGCCCCAAAAATGATGCCATGTGGTAGGTAACTTCTGCTTGCTTCTCTCTGATCAGAGTATCTAAGTAATCTCCCATCGCATCTTCAAAGAACTTGCAATATGGGCATTGGAAATCCTCCCAAACATCAATTTTCAATGGGCTATCGGCGTTAAAGACCACGCCATAATCTGCTTCAGGAGAAACCGTTGGAGTTAAAGGCGCACCATTGTTAGCACTTGAGATGCTCTCAATTGATGCAGGAAGTGCAACGCTAGAACCAGATCGCTTATCTAAGACTGTGAAGATAACTCCAGATAAGACCACAAGTGCAATCATGCCAATCACGATATTTCTAGTAACCGTATCTCCAGATTTACCAGAGTCACTTATTTTTCTTTGGCGCGGTTCTTTTGGCACTATTTTTACTCCTTTGGATTTTCTCAACTAATAATGGCTCTAAGTCTAAACCAAGTTCTAGAAACTAGCCGACTCGGCCCTGTCTGACACCTTCTGACAACTCGCGGGCTAGCAAGGTAACGCTTTTGCATGCCTGGGCGATATCAGGAGCCTGTAGTACTAACTTAATAAATGCTGAGCCCACAATCACCCCATCGGCAAACTTTGCAACACTTGCAGCCTGCTCAGCAGTTGAAACTCCAAGGCCCACCGCAATTGGAAGATCTGTGACTTTGCGAAGCCTTGCAACTAATTCACTAGCGTTATCAGATAAAGAGTTCCTAGCGCCAGTTACTCCCATAAGGCTTGCTGCATAAACAAAGCCAGAACATTTGCCTGCAACTTTAGCTAATCTTGAATCATCTGTACTTGGAGCAACAACATAAACGCGATGCAAGTCATTTCTCTCTGTCTCCTCAATCCAATCACCTGACTCCTCAATAGTTAAATCTGGAGTGATCACTCCAACTCCCCCAGCGCTAGCAAGTGCCTCTGTAAACTGCTTAACTCCATATCGCTCAATGGGATTCCAATAAGACATAACTAAAGAAGGCACACTCACGCTAGAGACCACCTCCAAGACTTCCTTAGCGCCAGTTCTGTTTCTTAGAGCAATCTCAGCAGCTTCTTGAATTATCGCTCCATCCATAACTGGATCGCTATATGCAAAACCCACTTCAACAATATCTACCCCGCCATCAATTAGCGCCCTTATTAATTCCTTAGATCCCTCAAGAGTTGGAAAACCTGCTGGCATATAACCTATTAAGGCTGCTCGATTCACGCTCTTGGCTCGTGCAAAGACCTGCGCCAAACTCTCATTATTCATTGATTGCAATATTCCTAGAGCGGAATTCCAAAGTATTGCGCAGCTGTTTGTACATCTTTATCTCCACGTCCTGAGAGATTGATAAGAAGGATTGCTCCACTTCCCAATTCATTTCCAACTTGAAGCGCTCCTGCTAGTGCGTGAGCGGTCTCTATCGCAGGAATTATTCCCTCACTCTTTGAAAGTAGTGAGAAGGCATGCATCGCTTGATCATCTGTAATTGCTCGATACTCAGCTCGCCCAATGTCATGAAGGTATGCATGCTCCGGACCAACTCCTGGATAATCAAGACCTGCAGAAATTGAATGAGACTCGATGGTTTGGCCATCGCTATCTTGAAGTAGATAAGACCTGGTGCCATGAAGAATTCCAGGGGTTCCACCAACAATAGTTGCAGCGTGTTTGCCGCTTTCAACTCCAGAACCGCCAGCTTCAAAACCTATTAGGCGAACCCCTGCATCATCAATGAAAGGGTGGAAGATTCCTATCGCATTTGATCCTCCGCCAACGCAAGCTAAAACAGCATCAGGAAGCCTGCCGGTCATCTCTAATACTTGCTGCCTTGCTTCTACTCCAATTATGCGATGAAAATCTCTAACCATTGTTGGGAAAGGATGGGGACCCGCAACAGTTCCTAATAGGTAGTGAGTAGTTGAAACATTAGTTACCCAATCACGCATCGCTTCATTAATTGCATCTTTTAGAGTTCTAGAGCCAGTTGTAACTGGAACAACAGTTGCACCAAGTAACTTCATTCTGGCTACGTTTAGAGATTGGCGCTTAGTATCTTCCTCGCCCATATAAACCACACACTCAAGACCAAGCAGGGCTGCTGCAGTTGCTGAAGCAACGCCATGTTGTCCTGCGCCAGTTTCAGCAATTATTCGCTTCTTACCCATGCGTTTGGTGAGAAGTGCTTGACCAAGAACATTATTTATCTTATGGCTACCGGTGTGATTCAAATCTTCACGCTTTAAAAGAATTCTTGCATTTCCAGCATGCTCTGCAAATCTCTTAGCCTCAGTGATAATTGATGGCCGACCGGTATAGCTCTTATGTAGATGGTTTAGTTCTCTTTGAAATTCAGGATCTTTAGAAGCCGAGTTATGAGCTGCCTCTAATTCATCTAGCGCACCAATTAGTGCCTCTGGGACAAAGCGCCCACCATAGGGTCCAAAGTGGCCAACAAGTTCAATGCGCTCCATACCCTTTAGTCTACTTTCCCTTCAGAGTTTGCGACATTTAAGAATTCACGAACGCTAGCTGCGGGATTCTCTGATTTCACAAGAGCCTCCCCTACCAAGATCGCATCTGCTCCAGCGATTAAGGCGCCTCGCCCATCTATCGGCTCTGACATACCAGACTCTGCAATGCGAATAATTCCAGATGGAATCAGAGGTAGAAGCTTTGAGAAATTACTCTTTTCAATCTCTAGAGTTTTTAGGTTTCGCGCATTTACTCCAATTATTTTTGGGTCTATGGCAAGCGCCCGTTCAAGTTCCTCTTGATTGTGAACCTCTATAAGTGCTTGCATTCCAAGATCTATAACTAGCTGATAGAGCTGCCCAAGTGCTTCATCACTTAGCGCTGCAACAATTAGTAGGACTAGATCTGCCCCGTAGGCTCTTGATTCTCGAACTAAATAGTCATTAACTATAAAATCTTTTCGCAGCAGCGGGATTGAGACCTCTTCTCTAACTTTTGAAAAATCCTCTAGTGATCCACCAAAGCGTCTCTGCTCAGTCAATACGCTAATAACTGCTGCTCCACCCTCTTGATATTGTCTTGCTAGTTTTTCTGGAGAAGGTATTTGAGCAAGAGATCCCTTACTGGGGCTAGAGCGCTTAACTTCAGCAATAATTGAAAACTTCTCTCTGCTTAGAGCTGACAAAACATCAAGAGGCTTAGCAGCTAATGCCATCTTCTCCTCTAATTCAGAGTTAGATAGTTGGCGCCTTGCTTGATCTTCTAATACACCAGCGATAATCGAATCAAGAACACTCATCGCAACTAGCCCTCTTGCCTAATTGGTTCCAGTGAGTTTGCCGCTTCAATTGCTCCAAGGACTGCTGCAGCTTTATTTAAACACTCTTCATATTCACTAACTGGATTTGAATCTGCAACTATTCCGGCTCCTGCTTGCACATATGCTTTCTTATCCTTTATCACTGCGGTTCTAATTGCAATACAGGTATCAAGATTTCCAGTGAAATCGATATACCCAATAGCGCCACCATAGATTCCTCGTCTCGATGGTTCTAACTCTTCAATTATCTCCATCGCTCTTGGCTTAGGCGCTCCTGAGAGTGTGCCTGCGGGAAAGACTGCATATAAAGCTTCTACAGATGTTTTAGAGCTATCTAGCTGGCCAATAACAGTTGAGACAATATGCATGACATGGGAATATCTCTCAATCTGCATGAACTCAACAACGTTAACACTGCCAGGAGCGCAGACTCTTCCCAAATCATTTCTTCCAAGATCTACTAGCATTAAATGCTCGGCTCGCTCTTTAGGATCTGCCAAGAGCTCCTCGCCTAGCCTTAAATCCTCTTCTTGGTTTGTAGAGCGCTTACGAGTTCCGGCAATGGGATGAACCATTACTTCGCTGCCAGTTACTTTAACTAGCGCCTCTGGGCTTGAGCCAACAACGCTTAGACCATCTGCAAATCTGAAGTGATACATATATGGGCTGGGATTATGGAGCCTTAGCATTCGATATGCATCAAGTGAGGATGCTTGGCAATCCATCGTAAATCTCTGAGATAAGACAACTTGAAAGGCCTCGCCCGATCTAATCTGCTCTTTTATGCTCTCAACATTTAAACAGTATTGCTCTTTAGTAAAATTGGCAGTAAAAGAAGGTGGGCTCTTCTTCGCTATTTTGGAGATATTGCTATCTAACTTATTTAGAAGCGATTCCTGCATTTGATCTAATCTATCTATTGCTGACTGATAGGCCTGATCTACTCGCTCATCTGAACCATCCCAATTGATGGCATTAGCTATGAGAATTACAGTTCCTTGGAGGTGATCATAGACAGCTAAATCTGTAGTCAACATGAAAGCAATTTCTGGAAGCTTTAACTCATCTACTCCTAGAGTTGGAAGTTTCTCAAGCCTTCGCACCGCGTCATATCCCATATAACCAACTAAGCCACCTGTTAGTGGAGGCAGATTCTCTATCTTTGGCGAACGAAGATGTTTAGAGGCAATCATTAACGCCTCTAAGGGATCAATTCCACTTGGCGCACCTGCCGGCATACTTCCAAGCCAATGGGCAACTCCATTTTTCTCTGTAAGGGTTGCTTCGCTTCTTACGCCAATAAATGAGTATCTAGACCATGCTCCACCATGTTCTGCTGACTCTAGAAGAAATGTATTTTCGCGCTCTTGAGCTAACTTTGAATAGAGAGTTAGTGGAGTTTCATTATCTGCAAGCAGTAGTTGGGAAACGGGGATAACATTATATTCCTTCGCATAAGAGCGAAATTGTTCAAGGCTCATTCGCTCCATTTAATTGCCTTCAGCACATTTGGCTGATTTAATTAGAATCAAACTAATTGATTCGTTCGCTCCAACCGATCTCATAGCGTTCATTTTGCTGCTATCTGTAGAGCTTGTCCAATGGTGAAATTCTGAGAATACAAAGCTTTACCAATAATTGCTCCTTCTAACCCTATCTCTGTTAGTTCCCGAAGATGTTGGATGTCACTTAACTGCGAGACTCCCCCAGAGGCAATTACTGGTTGATCCGTTACTGCGCAGACTGATTTAATTAGATCAAAGTTTGGCCCCTGAAGCGTTCCATCCCTACTAACATCTGTTAACACATACCTAGAAGAACCGTAGCTATCCAATAACCGCAGAAGATCGAATAATTCTCCAACTTCTTGGCTATCACCTCGCGCCGTCAAAATGTTTTCTCTAACATCAAGCCCTACTGCAATCTTCGCACCAAAACGTTTGATCACAGATTCACACCAGGTCAGATCCTGGAGAGCTGATGTAGACAAATTGATTCGGTGGCAACCTGTCGCAAGTGCCCGCTCCAAAGATTCTTCATCCCGAATTCCACCGGATAACTGAATTTTTATATCTAATTTGCCAACAACTTCTATTAAAAGATCGTAATTGGACCCCGTTCGAAAAGCTGCATCCAAATCAACTAAGTGAATCCACTCTGCTCCAGCGCTTTGAAATTCAAGTGCTACATCTAGAGCAGATCCGTATTTACTCTGCTGATCCAGATCGCCTTGAATCAAACGAACTGCCTCGCCAGAACGGATATCAACGGCAGGCAGTAGCTCCAATTTATTCATTCGCACAATTCTAAGTGCACTGCCACTTATCGTGCGGAGGGTTATCTCCGCTTAAACTAAACAATCTGGGCCGAGAATTGACTTGAGGTCTGCACTCAGGCTTGGTGAGGCTGTTATTTTTAATCCATCATCTAGCTTAAGGATGGTGTTCTTTACGCCACCCTCAATTTTCAGATGAACTTCTCTTGTTCCAGGATGGGAACGCAATATCTCCTTCATTCGATCAACAACAGGAGGTGTGCATCGCTCGGCTTCAAGTTTGATTACAAAGGGTCCAATCGGTGCTTGATTAATGTCAGCAAGACTTAATTCTAGAGCGGTAATTTGCGGCGTCTCTTCACGTTTATCAATTTTTCCGCGAATAATTACGATGCGATCTTCAATTAGATTGAGGGCATGGGTTTGATAGGTAGATGAGAAGAAGCGCACATCAATCGCGCCTTCAAGATCTTCAACTGTAACAATCGCCCAGGATTGACCTTGCCTGCTCACTTTTCGCTGAACCGCTGTGATTAACCCAGCGATGGTAATTATCTGCTCGTGAACTACCCCTTCATCTAAAATCTGACTAATTGTTGTATCAGTTGCGCTCCTTAATACATGCTCCACTCCAAGAAGTGGATGATCTGAAACATAGAGGCCCAGCATTTCTCTCTCATAGGCAAGTAGAAGGGCCTTCTCCCACTCTTGATCACTAACTTCCAGCGCTAGAGATGCGATGCCATTAACGCTAATTTCATTTGCCCCACCGAATAAATCAAATTGACCAATAGCCTGGGCACGTTTTTCTTCTAATACTGAATCAATGGCTTCAAGATAAATACTCATAAGCCCCTTACGAGAGTGGCCAAGGGAGTCAAAGGCCCCAGCTTTAATTAGGGACTCTATCGTTTTTTTATTACAGACCGTTTGATCAACTTTGGCTAGAAAATCGCTAAAGGAGGTGTACTTACCTTTCTCGTTTCGATTTTTGACAATCGATGCGACAACATTTTCCCCAATGTTTCTAATGGCAGTAAGACCAAATCGAATGTCATTACCGCCTGGGGTGTACTCCGCATTTGAGAAATTAACATCAGGAGGCAGAACCTTAATTCCCATTCGGCGAGATTCATTTAAGTAAAGCGCTGACTTATCTTTATCATCCCTGACGCTAGTAAGTAGCGCTGCCATGTACTCAGTTGGATAATTCGCCTTTAGATAGGCGGTCCAGAATGAGAGAACGCCATAGCCTGCGCTATGTGCTCGATTAAAGGCGTAATCAGAGAATGGAATAAGCGTCTTCCATAGCTCTTCGATAGCAATACTTGAGAATCCATTGTTACGCATGCCCTCTTCGAAGTGAACATACTCTTTATCAAGAATCTCTTTATTCTTCTTGCCCATAGCTTTACGTAGTAAATCTGCTCGACCTAGAGAGAAACCAGCAAGTTTCTGTGCAATTGCCATAACTTGTTCTTGATAAACAATAAGTCCATAAGTATCTGCCAGAATCTCATCAAGTGCTGCACTTAACTCAGGATGAATCGGTTCAATTCTCTTACGTTTATTCTTGCGATCTGCATAATCATTATGAGCATTAACTCCCATAGGGCCAGGGCGATAAAGAGCGATAACAGCTGAAATATCTTCAAATGAATCGGGCGCCATTGATCTAAGTAGAGCTCGAATTGGAGCGCTATCCAATTGGAATACTCCTAGAGTCTCACCTCTTGAGAGCAATTCGAATGTCTTTTTATCTGAGAGTTCTAAAGACTCTAGAACAATTGTCTTTGCCTGGTTGCTCTTGATATTTTCTAGACAGTCATCTAGAACTGAGAGATTACGAAGTCCGAGAAAGTCCATCTTTAATAGCCCTGTTGCTTCGCATGCGCCCATATCAAATTGAGTAATAATTGATCCATCAGCCTCTCTTCGATGGATCGGAATGACATCTATCAAAGGCTCTCTACTAAGAATCACCCCGGCAGCATGAACTGACCATTGTCGCTTGAGTCCTTCAAGTCCCTTGGCCATATCAACGATAGTTTTGGAATCAGGATCGCTCTCATAGATATTTCTAAATTCTTGTGCTTCGCCAAAGCGCTCATTTTCTTTATCAAATACCCCTTGAAGTGAAATATCTTTACCCATAATCGAAGGCGGTAGAGCCTTAGTTAATCGCTCACCTAGCGCATATGGATAGCCCAAAACTCTGGCAGCATCTTTAATCGCAGCTTTAGATTTAATAGTTCCATAAGTAATGATCTGAGCAACTCGATCATTGCCATATTTATTGGTGGCATATCTGATCATCTCTGAGCGTCTACGCTCATCAAAGTCCAAGTCAATATCAGGCATCGATATGCGGTCTGGATTTAAGAAACGCTCAAAGAGCAATCCATGTTTAATTGGATCAAGTCCGGTAATTCCTAAAGAGTATGAAACAAGAGATCCAGCGGCAGAGCCTCTCCCAGGACCAACACGAATTCCCTCTCTCTTGGCTTGAGCTACAAGGTCTGCAACAACTAAGAAGTAACCTGCAAATCCCATCTTGGTCATAACATCTAATTCAAAATGAAGTCGCGCCTGATACTGAGGTGCAATCTCATCCATACTCTTTGCGCCAAATTTCTCTAATAAGCCTCGTTCGCCTTCTTTAATTAGCCAAGAGTTCTCACTCTCGCCTTCAGGAACTGCAAATTGAGGGAGCAAATTTTCATTCTCGCGCATCGTTATATTGCAGCGCTCGGCGATTGCAAGAGTGTTATCGCAGGCAATTTCAAGGTCTTTAAAGATACGGCGCATCGTTGCTGCATCTTTGAGGTAATACTCTTTACCTTCAAATTTAAATCTCTTTGGATCAGCCAGAGTTGTTCCTGATTGAATACAGAGAAGTGCTTCGTGATGTTTAGCATCATCGGCATAGGTGTAGTGAAGATCGTTTGTTGCAACGAGTGGAAGCCCTAGTTCTTTTGAGAGCTTTATTAAATCATCTTTAACACGTCTTTCAATTTCAATGTCATGATCCATAATTTCAACAAAGTAATTATCTGCTCCAAAAATATCGCGGTAATTTGCTGCAGCCGCCCGGGCTTCGTTATATGCCCCCATTCTGATGCGAGTTTGAATCTCTCCTGCCGCGCAGCCTGTTGTTGCAATTAGTCCTTGGCCATATTGCGAGAGCAACTCGCGATCCATTCTTGGTTTGTAGTAAAAACCTTCTAGCGATGCAAGGGAAGAAAGGCGAAATAAATTAGCAAGGCCAACATTATTTTCAGCCCAGAGCGTCATATGGGTATAGGCCCCACCTCCTGAGACATCATCTTCTCCGCCCTCAGCCCACTTGACTCGCTTTTTTTCAAACCTTGACTCTGGAGCTACATAGGCCTCTATTCCAATGATGGGTTTAACCCCTGCGCTCTTCATAGTTTTATAGAAATCAAATGCGCCAAAAACATTTCCATGATCAGTCATAGCGATTGCGCCATCGCCAGAGCGGGCTACTTCCTCAGCTAATTTTTCAACGCGAGCTGCTCCATCGAGCATCGAATACTCAGTATGGACATGTAGATGGACAAAACCCTGGCTCACGGTCGGGCAGATTACTCTCTTGCTCTCACTTGACGGCAAGCAACGCAAGGGCGCGCGTTAGATCATCAGGCAGTGGGGCATTTAGGGTGATTCGCTCATCACTTGAGGGTTGATTAAAAGATAGCTCCATTGCGTGTAGCCAAGGTCTCTTTAGCTCTAGGCGAGCAGCAAGGACAGGATCTCCTCCATAGGCAAGGTCGCCAACTAAAGGATGGCGCAGGGCATTGAAATGAACTCGAATCTGGTGAGTTCTTCCAGTTTCTAAAACTACTTTTAACAGAGATGCTCCTTGGTAATACTCAATTAATTCATAGTGGGTAATGCTCGCCTTGCCATCGGCAACGACAGCAAAACGATAATCCTCTCTTGGGTGGCGACCAATTGGAGCATCAATACTTCCCTCAACTGGATCAATATGTCCCTGAATGAGTGTGCGATAAACCTTTTCGATACTGCGATTTCTAAATTGATTCTTCATAGAAATGTAGGAGCGTTCATGCTTTGCCAAGAGCATTAGCCCAGAAGTTCCGGCATCTAGGCGCTGCACAATTCCCTGACGCTCCTGGGGGCCAGTTGTTGAGATTCGATATCCCCTGGCAAGAAGTGCGCCGACAACAGTTGGGCCCAACCAGCCTGGACTTGCATGCGCCGCGCAACCCACTGGTTTATTAACTACGACAACATCATCATCGTCATAGATAATTTCAAGAGTATCTATTGGGGTTTCTTTTAGCTCTAGCGGATCATAGATTGCTGGCATTAAAACTGTTAAGCGATCTCCGGCGCTAACCCGATCAGATTTTGAAAGCGGTTTCTTTCCCTGCAAAACTTCACCAGCATTAAGCAGATCAGCCACAACGCTTCTTGATAGCTCTAGAGCTTTTGCTAAAGCTGTATCGACTCTCTGGCCATCTTGAGCTTGATCTATCTGAATCGCTCTCTTCTCACGCTCCATTAAATAACCTTCTTATATGGCTCAATATTTCGAATTGCTAGCAGGCTCATTAAAATCGCTGAAGTAACAATCGCTGAATCAGCAATGTTAAATACTGGCCAATTAGGTAGCTCTATCCAATCAATAACTTCGCCCCTCCATGGCCCCGGCGGCCTAAAGGCTCGATCCATCAAATTTCCAAGAACTCCGCCAAGTAGTAGGCCTAAGGCAATTGCCCAAGACCCATTGGTAACTCTGCCAATGAAATAGAGAATGAAGGCAGCTACACAGAGTTTTAAAGAGCTCAGAATTAAGGTGGCATCAGCAATTAAATTAAAAGCAGCACCTGGATTTGTAGCAAAAGTTAACTGAAGAAAATCTCCAATGAGCTTTACTGGCTCTCGGTATTGAAGATAGGAGAGAGCCCAATTCTTACTAATTAGGTCGAGTGCAAAAATTACTACTGTAGTTACTATAAAGAGTCGTCGCGCGCGATTAGCACCCGACGACCTTATCGGCGCTCTTCCTTCTGTTTGCATAACATGCAGAGAGTGGCCCGAGGGAAAACTTGGAGACGGGCTTTTCCAATCGCACTTTCACAATCCTCACATCGCCCATAAGTTTTGGTTTCAATTCGCTCTAACGCTCTCTCAGTCTGAAGAACCATATCTCTGGCGTTATAGACCAGCGATATCTCATGTTCGCGTTCAAATGTCTTGGCGCCAGCATCAGCTTGATCATCGCCAGCTCCAACCCCTGAAGCTTCAATTAGATCATCCATTTCGCTTTCAATTGCTGCAAGTTCTTTTTGCAACCTTGCTAAATCTTTCGAAAGTTCAGATTTGATTGCTTTCATCTCAGTAGCGCTCCAAGATTCTTCGCCATCTAGAACAAAGGGAGACGGTGCTGCTTTCACTGGCTTTAGCGCTGGAGCTTTCTTGCCTAACTTTGGAGTTCTAATTGGTGGTGGCATTACTAAACGTTTTTCTGGAACAACTACAAGATCACTTGCCTCTATCTCTGGTTTATAAACTGAAATTGTTGTTGCTCCGCCTTTTGCAGTGCTGCTGGTAAGCGCGGTCTTATGCGCACCCTTCATAATCTGGGCAGGGGCTTTCTTTAAAGGCGCTTTCTTAGCAAGAGTTGGGCGAACTGGCGCTTTCTTTACTGGCGCTTTTTTCGCGGGAGCTTTCTTAGCTGCAATTTTTTTTACTGGAGCTTTTTTTGCCTTTGGCTTAACGCTCTTGGCCTTAGGTTTTGCCTTGGCTGGGCTAGATTTCTTCTTAAACTTCGCAACCGCTGAGCGGACTTTCTTTTTTAATGCCACAACGGCGAAGGCTAAAGGTTTATTGATTTAAATGCCACTCGCCCCGCTATAGGCTAGAATGAGCGCGCTTACATCAGTTATCGCGATGACCAGGCAATCACCTGTGAGCGAGTTGGAAGAAGTGAGTTAATAGCTCATCTAGAACCAACAGTAAGTTTTTTTTAAAAAGCGGCAGCAGAAAGCTGCAAGGTGGGTGGTACCGCGGTCGCAAGATCGCCCCTCCAAGAGATCGAAGAGCGTTTTATTCGAATTTCGAGGGGGTTTTTTCAGTGGCAAGTAATTCGCCTTATCTCCCGCTGTCTGCCTCAATCGATCTTCCAAAAGTAGAACATGAAGTATTAGATTTCTGGCAAACCCAAGATATTTTCCATAGCAGCGTCCAAATGCGCCAAGGTGGTCAGAGCTGGACTTTTTATGAAGGGCCGCCAACTGCAAATGGGCTGCCAGGAACTCACCATATTGAAGCTAGAGTTTTTAAGGATGTATTTCCTCGCTATCAAACCATGAAAGGTAAATATGTAATCCGTAAAGCAGGTTGGGATTGCCATGGCCTTCCGGTTGAGATTGCAGTTGAGAAAGAGTTGGGATTTTCTGGCAAAGGCGATATCGAAAAATTTGGAATTGCTGCCTTTAATGAAAAGTGTCGTCAATCGGTGCAGAGACATGTGGGCGCATTTACTGAGATGACTGAGCGAATGGGTTTCTGGGTTGATTTTGATCAGGCCTATTGGACTATGTCTAATGAATATATTGAAAGCGTATGGTGGTCACTTGCTCAGATTCATAGTAAAGGTCTATTAGTTCAGGATTATCGCGTAGCTCCATATTGCCCAAGATGTGGCACCGGTCTATCAGATCATGAGCTAGCTCAAGGCTATGAGAGCGTGACTGACCCAAGTGTTTATCTCCGCTTTCCAATCACAGATGGAGAGCTAAAAAATCTTGGCGCATCCCTTCTAGTTTGGACCACAACGCCTTGGACCTTGGTATCAAATACTGCAATTGCAGTAAACCCAGATGTTGATTACTTGGTAGTTAGAACAAAAGCTGATCCTGAGAAAGAAGTTAGCTCTGAAGTATTGGTGATAGCAAAAAATTTAGTTGAGCTCGTAGGTAGCAACTATGAAATTCTAAGAGAGTTGAAGGGAAGTCAATTAGAGAAGATTAAATATCAACCTCCCTTTAACTTTATCGATATTCCTGATGCTCACTATGTGGTTCTGGCAGATTATGTAACCACCGAAGATGGCACTGGATTAGTCCATCAAGCCCCAGCCTTTGGCGCAGATGACTTGCAAACCTGCCGCAAATATGGCCTGCCAGTTGTAAATCCAATTGCTCCAAATGGTGAATTTGAAGCAGGCATTGCAACAGTTGGAGGAATGTTCTTTAAGCAAGCAGATAAGATCCTAATTAAAGAGCTAAAGAAATCTGGAGCGCTTTATAAACACCAACAATATGAGCACTCCTACCCACATTGCTGGAGATGTCACACTCCCCTTATCTATTACGCTCAACCCTCTTGGTATATCAGAACCACAAAAATCAAAGATGCTTTACTTCGAGAAAATGCTGCTACCGATTGGCATCCAGAGACCATCAAAAATGGTCGTTATGGCGATTGGCTAAATAACAATATCGATTGGGCTCTCTCGCGAAATCGCTACTGGGGCACTCCCCTTCCAATTTGGAGATGCGAGAATAAACATGAGGAAGCCTTTGCCTCAAAGGCCCAACTGCAGAGCCGTTATGGCAAAGATTTAACTGATCTTGAACTCCATCGCCCCTTTGTTGATGAGATTGTTTTTAGCTGTCTTAGCTGTTCATCGCAGATGGTGCGAACCCCAGAAGTTATTGATTGTTGGTATGACTCAGGTGCTATGCCCTTTGCGCAATGGGGCTATCCCCATAAGCAAGGTTCAGAGGAGAAGTTCAAAGAGGCTTATCCAGCTGACTTTATCTGCGAAGCAATTGATCAAACCCGTGGCTGGTTCTATACCTTGATGGCAATTGGCACTTTAGTATTTGATAAATCTTCATATAAAACCGTGCTCTGCCTTGGCCACATCTTGGATAAAGATGGACGAAAGATGAGTAAGCATCTAGGAAATGTATTAGAGCCAATGGCTCTTATGGATAAGCATGGCGCAGATGCAGTGCGTTGGTACATGCTCGCTGCTGGTTCTCCCTGGAGCGCTAGACGAGTTGGCCACGATGCAATCTCTGAGGTAGTTAGAAAGACTCTACTTACCTATTGGAACACAGTTTCATTTCTAACTCTCTACGCCTCAGCTGCCAACTACTCGCCCTCCCCCATTACTAAAACTAGCGAGCTCTCAACGATGGACCGTTGGATTTTGAGTGAATTAAATCAATTAATTGCAACAGTAGATCAAGCTCTAAGCGATTTTGATTCACAGTTAGCTGGATCTGCCCTTGCCACATTTATCGATGACTTATCAAATTGGTATGTAAGAAGATCAAGAAGAAGATTCTGGGATGGCGATAGCGCAGCTCTTTCAACGCTGCATCACTGCCTTAAAAATGTTACGTTACTTATGGCTCCAATGGTTCCATTTATTACCGAACATGTCTGGCAAAAATTGATTCGCATCGTTGAAAAAGATGGCCCTATCTCGGTTCATCTAGCCGATTTTCCAATTAGTGATACTTCAGTAATTGATAAGGAGCTATCAAAATCAGTAGCTCTGACTAGAAGATTGGTCGAGCTCGGGCGAGCATCAAGAGCGCAATCAGGAGTCAAGATTCGCCAGCCACTATCACGGGCGCTAATTGCAGCCCCTGGTTGGAAGTTACTATCTACTGAATTGCGTGAACAGATCTCAGATGAGTTAAATGTTGAGTCACTAGATGATCTTGCAAGTGCTGGAGCAGATCTAGTAGATATCTCAATTAAGGCTAACTTCAGATCCCTTGGAGCAAAATTTGGTGGTGATGTTCAAGAGATATCAAAGGCCATTACTGCAACAAATGCCCAAGAATTAGTCAGCCAAGTAAGAAGTGATGGCAAATCTCAAATCACCTATGGTTTGAAATCTGTAGAAATTACTGAAGATGATCTGGTAATTACTGAGACTCCAAGAACTGGATGGGCCGTTGCCTCTCACTCTGGAGAGAGCGTTGCTCTTGATTTAAACCTAACAGGTGAGTTGATTGCAAAAGGCATTGTCAGGGAGGCGATTCGAGCCATTCAAGATGAGAGAAAAGCATCAGGCTTTGATGTTAGTGATCGCATCCATGTTAAATGGAACTCTGATGAGCAATCTTCAAAGGCAATAGAAGGTGGAGCTGCTTGGATAAGCGAGGAAGTACTTGCTCTCTCATTTGAGCGAGATTTAAATCTAAAACCAGGTGAGCAAGAGCTTGGTCTTAATCTCAAGCTAAATAAGGCCTAGAACTTACTTCTAATCTGCCAGAGATCAGGAAATATTGGGTTAAATAGAGTTGAAGCAAGATAAGTCGCGCCACTTGAACCACCGGTTCCGCTCTTATGTCCAATAGTTCTCTCCACCATTTTTACATGGCGATAACGCCACTCTTGCAAGCCTTCATCGATATCAACTAAGCGCTCGCAGATTAGAGATCCTTCGGGATCTTTTCTATGAAGGTCAAGGAGAGCCTCTTGAACACTCTCCTCTGGTTGATATGCCAAAGTGAAATCACGATTAAGAATTTCTTTTGCAATTTTAAATCCTCTGCTATCTACATACTTAAGTGCGCTATCCCATAGAGATGGCGAACTCATCAAATCCTCAACGCGCTTCTTATCTGCAGGTAGTAAATGCGCTGCGGCCTTTGGATCACGTCTTCCAAGAATTGCTTCAATTTGGCGAAACTGCGCCGATTGAAAACCGCTGGAGGCTCCAAGGCGATCACGGAAAGAATTGAACTGCAGCGGGGTCATCGTCTCAAGAATGTCGATCTGGGCAACGCAGATTTTCATAATAGTTCTAATTCGACCCAGAATTGATAGCGAGTAGTGAGTATCTCCTGATTCAAGACTTTTCTGGGCAGCGAGAAATTCATGGATCAATTCCTTAAACCAAAGTTCGTAGGTTTGATGGATAACAATAAAGAGAAGCTCATCATGTTCTGGGCCCTCTGAGAGAGGCTGTTGGAGCTCTAGAAGTTCATCAACTTTTAAGTAAGAGCTATAGGTAAGGGCAGCATCATTGTTTTGACTCATGTGACTCGGACCTGACCATCATCAATTTTTTCATATTGACGGGTGCTTACTAGATCTCTAATTCTTTGAAATCCATCATAAATTTCTACATAGGAGTTAACTAGAGGAGAGATGGCAACTCTGATCGAGTTTGGAGCGCGATAATCAGGAATGACATTGGCATATTTTCGCAGCGCAATAGCTATCTTGCTTGCCTCTGGATGGCAGAGAGAGATATGACCCCCACGATTACCTTCGCCTCTTGGCGTATTTAACGTAAATCCGAGAGGTGATAACCATTTGTCGAAGAGCTCAATCATCATTTGAGTTCCTTGGCCCGCTTTTCTTTCAATTCTTGAGATTCCAGCCTCTTCAATCATTTCAAATGCACTTTTAATACAGCGCAGACCCATTAGCGAAGGGCTTGCTATTTGAAAACCTCTAATCCCCTCAACCTTTTCAAAATTATCACCCATAGCAAATTGATCGCGTTGGGCAAACCATCCTTGTATTGGAACTTGTAGCTCTCTTTGAATATCTTTTGAAACATATAACCAAGCAGGAGCGCCAGGGCCTGAGTTTCCATATTTATATGTACATCCAACTGATAGATCTACGCCATTCTTATCAAAATCAAGAACTACAGATCCCACTGCGTGAGCTGCATCCCAGAGCATTAATGCGCCATAACTCTTTACTAATTGAGTAAGAGCCTTTATATCCTGCCTCGCCCCCGATCGATATTGCACAACCTGAAGTGAAACTAGAGCCACATCATCTGATAAGTAAGTTTTAAGTAGCTCTGGAGTTATCAACTCATTCTCGCTAATAGCGCCATCTTCATTATCGATAGTGATTAGTTTTAAACCTAGGCTCTTGGCAATTCCTTGCATGATGTAGCGATCAGTTGGGAAATTAGCTGCATCAATAATTATGGTTTTTCTACCCGGCCTTGCCTTAATGGCCGCTAGCGCTAATTGATAGAGATTTACTGAAGTTGTATCGCAGGCTAATACCTGTCCTGCCCCTGCTCCAAGTGCGCTTCTGCCAATCAGATCTCCAACTCGTTGAGCCTCATCAATCCAATCCTCCCAACCTGTAACAACTTTTGGCCCCCACTCTTGGGTTAGAAAGTCGCTAATGGCTTTGACTGTGGCATGAGGCAGGCGACCTAGAGAATTGCCATCTAGATAACAAGTATTAGGGTCAGTAATTACAAATTGATTTCGATACTTACCTAACTCATCTTGAGCATCTAATGCTTGGGCTTGGCTGCGTTCCATAACCTTGAGTCTAGGTCAGGAGTTAGGTTCTTGAGAAGTTGCCCTTTGAAGGGGGAAGTTTTATCGAATAAAAGCAATAAGAATTTGTGTTCCAAAGAAGAGAACAATAAATGAGAGATCAAGTGCCACAGGTCCCATTCGAAGCGGCGGGATGAACCTGCGAATAAAACCGAGCGGCTTATCAGTAATCATGTAGATAATTTCAGCAACTGGAAGAATGATTCCCGCTGGACGCCAGCCCGGACGAAACATTCTTACATAATCAAGAATTAGACGAGCAAATAGGGCAAAGAGGAAAAGGTTTAGCGCAAGGACAATCCAGCTGCTGATATTTATCACAGCGGTTTTAAATCAACTCTGGTTAAAGAGGCTCGCGTTAGCTGCTGCCGTCTTATCCTCTGAACTGACCATCACATTTGGTGGCGAGAGAAGAAAGACCTTCGAGGTTACGCGCTCAATAGTTCCAGCATGACCAAAAACTAAACCAGATGCAAAGTCAACTAATCTCTTGCGCTCTGACTCTTCCATATCGCTAAGGTTCATAATTACTGGATTTCCCTCACGGTAATACTCGCCAATTGCTCGAGCCTCACTATAAAACCGTGGAGTAATAGTCACGATGCGATCAATTGGAGCAGCATCTGTGCTCTTTGAAAGAGTTGGCATAGAGGGAGCAACAGTTAGTGATTTGCTCTCACGCTTTACTGGAGTAACTCTGACTTTAGGTGTTGCAACTTCGCTAGATCCATCATCTTCAGTTAGACCGAGATAGTTGGTCATTTTTCTCAAGGCATTAGACATACCGAAATTTTACTCGCCTATCTATCTCTGCCCGAGGATTGAGCTACCAAGCCTGATATGTGTCGCGCCATATTCCATCGCAATCTGATAATCCCCACTCATTCCCGATGAGATAAAGCCAGCTCCTGGAGCCATTTTCAATAGTTCTTCCTTCAAATTTCTAAGGGTCTCAAAGCCTGGCCTGGGATCTTTATTTAAAGGAGCAACCCCCATAACTCCAACAATTTCTACTCCAGAAAGCTCTAGAAGGCTCTCGGCAAAGGCTATAAATTGCGCTGGTTTTATCCCACTTCGATTACTTTCTTGGTTGGCTATCTCTTCTGGATCCAAATTAACTTGAATAAAGCAGCTCTGCTTCTTGCCCATTTCAAGGGCTAGCTCTGAGATCTTAGATGCGTGGCGAAGCTCATCAAGTGAGTGGATATATCTGGCTACTGAAACTATCGCTCTTAATTTATTGCTCTGCAGAGTTCCTTGAAAATGCCAATTAATATCCTTAGGCAGAGCCTCTGCCTTTAGGCTTAATTCATTCTCTCGATTCTCTCCAAATTGACGCTCGCCTAGAGAATAGAGAATCTCCAGATCGCTAATTGGGAAATTCTTAGTAACTGCGATTAATTCAACCCCTGGTTTTAGCTCGGCGCGAACTTTATCTAGAGCGCTCTTTATTTGAATCTGCCTAGCGCTCATCTAATAATCACCCCCGCCTGCCTTCCAGTTTTGTTATCACGACGAAAGGAGAAATATCCCGGGCTATGTTTACTGCACTCACCCTGAGAACTCCAGGTAATTGCTCTGTCTTTAAGTATCGAGATTACTCCAGCCTCTAAATCAAGGCATCTCCTGCTCTCATCTGTTGCACATTGCTCTATCTGACCCACAACTTGGCGATATATCTCAAGGCTAACTTGATAACAGATGCCACAGATTGATGCTCCAAGAGATGCGCTGATCTGATTTGAAGCAATCCCATAGCTTTCAAATTTCTCTAAAGTTGCCTCAAGTACCCCTGCGATAAGTCCTTTTCTGCCGATATGCACTGCAGCGATAGCTGATGGCGATGAGAGAAGTAGTGGTATGCAATCTGCAGTTAAAACGGCGAGTGCTACCCCGCTTCTTCTAGTAAATAAGGCATCAGCATCAAGCTCTTGCAGATAAGAAGAGCTCTCATCAATCTCAACAACTCTTGCGCCATGGACCTGATTGATAAAAAATAAGTTACTTCGATCAATTCCTAGCTCTTTTGCAAGCAGCTCACGATTTCTCTCAACTACCCCTGCATCATCGCCAACATGCTTTGCAAGATTAAAACTCTCATATTCATTTCTACTAAAGCCGCCATGGCGCGAGGTAAATAGCGACCTCGACATTTAGCTACTTACTACTTCATGAAATCAGGGATATCAATCTCATCTTCAGCCACTAACTCCTCAAATGTAATCTTTCTTCTTGGAGTTACTGGTGTATCCATTGCAACAGCTATTGGATCATTTGCAGCGATTGGATCTGCTTGACCATTTAAGGCAGCCGTTGAGATAACTGGAACAGCGAGCCTCTTTGGCGCTCCCCCATCAAAGCCAGCAGCAATAACGGTAACTCTTACCTCATCGCCTAGAGCGTCATCGATGACAGTTCCAAAGATGATATTGGCATCAGGGTGAGCGCATTTAGCAACTAACTCTGCCGCCTCACTAATTTCAAATAGACCTAAATCTGATCCACCAGCAATTGAGAGAAGTACGCCATGGGCTCCATCAATTGATGCCTCAAGAAGTGGTGAAGAAATTGCAAGTTCAGCTGCTCTAGTAGCTCTTGCCTCACCTCTTGCAGATCCAATTCCCATAAGAGCAGAGCCTGCGCCATCCATAACGCTCTTTACATCAGCAAAGTCAAGATTAATTAAACCTGGCGTTGTAATTAAATCTGTAATTCCTTGGACTCCAGAGAGTAGTACTTGATCTGCTGTCTTAAAAGCCTCAGGCGCTGAGATAGAGCGATCAGAGATTGAAAGTAGGCGATCATTTGGAATAACAATGAGTGTGTCAACTTCTTTTCTTAAGTTTTCAATTCCTTCATCTGCCTGCATCGCGCGGCGCTTACCTTCAAAACTAAATGGCCGAGTAACCACGCCAACCGTTAGCGCTCCTGCATCTTTAGCAATCTTGGCAATAATTGGCGCGCCACCAGTTCCAGTTCCGCCGCCCTCACCTGCAGTAACAAAAACCATATCTGAGCCGCGAAGTACCTCTTCAATTTCTTCAGTGTGATCAATCGCTGCTTGCTTACCAATCTCTGGCGCAGCTCCTGCGCCAAGACCACGAGTTAATTTACGACCAATATCTAATTTCACATCAGCATCACTCATCAGAAGAGCTTGCGCATCAGTGTTAATTGCAATGAACTCAACGCCTTTTAACCCCGCATCGATCATGCGATTAACTGCATTAACTCCGCCGCCACCAATACCAACTACTTTGATGACTGCTAAATAATTCTGTGGTGTTGCCACTTTTATTCGCCTCTCTCCAAACCCTAATTCTCAACTTTAGACTTAGAGTTTCTGTTTACTATACGCGCAAAAGTAGTTGCGTAGCGCTCCTCTGGCAAAGACCGACACGATTAGTTAAGGAAATACTTTTCTATCGAACTGTTGGTTTTAATGGATCAATTAGATTGATTCTGCGAACTTTTTTATTCTCATCTTGCGCCAATAAACGCTCTAATACTTCAACTTTTACCCCAAGATCATTGATGCTGCCCCAGGAGATTTCAATCCTGCGCCCAAAATAGTTGGCAGAGGTGATGAAGCTCGCGTTATCTCTGGCGCTAACTCGTTTTATTTCAAATCCTCTCGCCGCAAGATCTTGGCTAAATAGCTCTAATAACTCTCTAGCCCCAGCCTTTAATTCTTTATTAGCCTCATCTGCGGACCCGGCAGGCAGAGTTAGCTCAGGTATCTGCTGCCAACTCTTATCTCCAGAGCTGATCGCCTGATCAATAGCCTGTCTTGGAAGATAGAAGTAATCAAGATCATCGCCCATAAACCCAATACTTGCGCCCTGTGGACTTGAGGTTGAGGTGAGGCGGGCTATCGGAGTTCTAGAGAGAATTTTTATAAGTAGCTTGCCATTAATTAGATTGCGATCTAATTCAATATTTTCAACCCAGGCAAATTGGCGGAGTCGATTGGCAATTTCGCGACGATCAACTCTTGCAATCTGATCGCCAAGTTTAACTACAGAAGGCGCTTGAGCTAATTTCGCCTCTACCTCTCTAGCAATCTTCTTATCTCTAATATCTATCTTTATCTCTTTGACAACAAAGACCTGGCTAAAGCCTAAGAGATAAGCTAGCGCTGCGGTAATAATAATTGGTATTAGAAGGATTAGCCTTGGATGTAATCTCATGCAATTAGGATTCGATTGCCTCTAAAATCAATTTACCCAATGAGCTAACATCTCCGGCTCCAAGTGTGAGAATTACATCTCCACTCTTTGCCATCTTTGCAACTGATTCAATAACCTCTGGCATAGATGGTTGATAGCTATGAATTGCGCTATCCATCTCCTTAGAGATAAGAAGTGAACTAACACCTGCAATCTCTTGCTCACTTGCTGGATAGATCTCAAGTAAATAGGTGTAATCAGATGCTGAGAGGGCTTTAGCAAATTCACTAGCAAATACCTGAGTTCTTGAGTATCTATGAGGCTGAAAAACTGTGATAACTCGACCGCCTTGAGCATAGATTTCTGCGCTCTCAAGGGTTGCTTTCACCTCAGTTGGATGATGGCCATAATCATCAATAACTGTTATCCCCTTCGAGATTCCTTTAATTTCAAAGCGTCTTCTAGCCCCGCTGAATAGCGACAAGCCCTTGATTAGATCGTTGGCATTTGCTCCAAGTTCAAGTCCTGCTAGAAGAGCGGCTGCGGCATTTAAAAGATTGTGACGGCCAGTAATGGCAAGTTCCATCACTGCTAATACTCGACCCTTATAACTGACTCGAGCCTCAGCGCTCTTTGGCTGGAGGTGAATTCGATCAAGGCGAAGATCTGCCTGACTATCTATTCCATAGGTAGTAATCGAAATTGGAAGGTTCTTCTCCTTTACTCTCGCCATTAAGCGAAGCGCTCCAGGGTCATCGCTACAGATCACCAAGAAGCCCTCTGCTCTGATGGTGGCGGCAAAATCATCAAATATCTGATCTATCTGGGCAAGGGTTGCAAAGTTATCTACATGATCTAATTCAATATTGGTAATTATTGCGCCAAGTGGTTTATAAGCAGTAAAAGAGCCATCTGACTCATCGGCTTCAACTATAAAAGTATTTCCAGAGCCTTGATGAGCATTAGTTCCAGAGTTACTAACAGTGGCGCCAATTGCAAAGGATGGATCAAGGCCTACATGTTGAAGCGCCACAGTTAACATTGAGGTAGTTGTCGTCTTTCCATGGGTTCCAGCAACAGCAACAGAGCGAGTGCCGATCATTAACTCAGCAAGCGCTGCTGCCCGCTCCAATACTGTAATTCCTTTTCTATGCGCCTCTTCAAGCTCTGAATTATTTGCAGGAATAGCACTTGATTTAATCACTAAATCTGGGCTACCGAGATTATCTAGGCTATGGCCAATATAAATCTTTGCTCCAAGACTTCTAAGTCCATTAAGAGTTGATGAGTCATTTAAATCAGAGCCTGAAACTTGAGCGCCTCGTGAAGCCATAATCCTCGCAATCCCACTCATTCCAGAGCCGCCGATACCAACAAAGTGGACCTGTGCTCTACTCCAATCACGAATTATCTGAGCGCTCATTTACTCTGCCCTCTCTTTGAGTAAAGCTTGAGCCAATTCAGCAATTTTCATCGCAGACTTTGAGTTAGAACCAATAGATTTAGGCTGATAGTTGGCCGCGTTAATAAGAGCCTTAGATAAATTTTGATCTAACCACTTTGATGAGAAATCATCATTTGCAACCATCATGGCAGAGCCTTGTGCTACCAAGGCAGCTGCATTATCAAATTGCTCGCCATTGCCATGGGGCAGCGGAATAAGTATCGAATACTTTCCAAGAGATGCTAGCTCTGAGCAGGTAACAGCTCCGGAGCGAGTGATTAGTAGATCTGCGCTTGCATAGATAGATGCCATATCGTGAAAGTAGGGCTGGGGTAGGTAGCTACTAGTTGCTTTTGGTAGTTCATTATTAATTCCTAGCGCATGGATTATCTGAACTTCTTTATATCGGTCTTGATACTTGGTGAGAAACTCCTGGATAACTGAGTTGATATGGGCAGAGCCAAGTGAGCCGCCAAATACTGCAACAACTGGGCGATTAGGATCAAATCCCAAGCTCTTGCAATTTAATTCTCTAAAGCTTGACTTATCGGCTAGCTCTGCAAGATTATTTAACGATTGGCGAATTGGCATGCCAGTTAAGACTGAACCTGGCCATTGCTCTGCTACCCCTTTGAAATTAACTGCGATAACTTTTGCAAAGCGCCTACCTAATCTATTAGCTAGACCTGGTTTTGCATTAGCTTCATGAATCATTATCGGAACTTTTTGGCTCCAAGCTGCCAGGTATGCTGGAGTTGAAACATATCCCCCAAAACCAATTACTAAATCCGCGCTGGAAACAATTCGTCTAGCTTGTAAAACGGCTGCAATAAAAGTGAATGGCCAAAGGAGTGAACTTAAACTAAAGCTGCGCGGAAGTGGCGCCTTAAGAATTAAATGAAGTTTCAGCCCAGCAGCAGGGACTAGATCCATCTCTATCCCACTTTTAGTTCCCACAAATTCACAAGTGACATCTTCGTTATTTGCAAGTAGCCAGTTAGCAACTGCAAGTGCGGGTTCAACATGGCCCGCAGTTCCCCCACCAACTAATAAGACGCGATACATTATTTTGCCGCCTTACGTGCTGCGCGGGCTGCCTTGAAATCTGGTTCACGGCTCGCAACATTTAGAACAAAAGATATTGCTATGCAATTGGATACCAATGACGAACCACCGTAAGAAATAAAGGGAAGAGTAACTCCAATAACCGGAATGATTCCAACTACTGTCATTAGATTGACTAAAACG
>ENA-ORFA01000021-ORFA01000021.1-marine-metagenome-genome-assembly--contig:-NODE-21-length-88851-cov-4.382330_pt1 | contig 88851 bp, 55 predicted proteins | sample MGYA00248621_ERZ508587 | MGnify/ENA primary metagenome ERZ508587 (study PRJEB26250, sample SAMN06266239) | marine metagenome | isolation source: Columbia River Estuary | place: USA:Columbia River Estuary... | reverse complement strand
TAAGATCATTTTTTTACCTTCTAGCTTCGGTAGTTGTTCTACGACGCCGAGGTCAGCGAGTTCTTGGGCAAATTTGAGCAATAAAATTTCTCCTCTGTCCTTGAACACGATGGTTCTTCCTTTGAAGAAAACGTAGGCCTTGACCTTACTACCTTCTTCGAGGAATTTTTTTGCGTGAGCCAACTTAAAAGCGAAATCGTGGTCGTCGGTGTTGGGTCCAAAACGGATTTCTTTTAAGATGACTTTACTTTGCTTGGCTTTCAGTTCTTTTTGCTTGCGCTTCTGGTTGTAAATGAACTTCTTGTAGTCCATGATTTTACAAACCGGCGGCGTTGCATTTGGAGAGATCTCAACAAGATCCATGTCTTGTTCTTCAGCTAGGGCGATGCCTTTGGCAACGCTCATTACTTGTGGTTCTTCTCCTTCGATAACAAGGCGGATCTCTGACGCATAAATTTTTTCATTGATGCGGTGCTGAGCTGCTTCTTCTCTTTTTACAAATGGTTTTGAGTTTCTTCTCATTCAGTGGTTAGTTCAACTTAAGCCAGTTCTGCGGAAATTACTTCCTGAATCAAGTCCGCAAATTTGTTCAGGTCCATGCTGCCGTGGTCTCCGACGCCGCGTTGTCTGACTGCAATTGAGTTAGATTCGGCTTCTTTTTCACCAACGATGAGCATGAAAGGTACTTTTTTGAGTTCTGCATCGCGAATTTTCTTGCCGATTTTCTCGTTGCGATCGTCAATAAGTCCGCGAATATCGGAATTATTTAGGAATTCTAAAACTTTTTCTGCGTAGTCGTTGTATTTATCGGAGATTGGCAAGATGATAAATTGTTCTGTAGAGAGCCAAAGTGGAAAGTCTCCGGCGCAATGTTCGAGTAAAACCGCAACAAAACGTTCCATAGAACCGAAAGGCGCTCGGTGGATCATGACCGGACGGTGCTTTTGATTGTCGGCGCCAATGTATTCGAGCTCAAAACGCTCAGGCAAGTTGTAGTCTACTTGAATTGTCCCTAATTGCCATTCACGACCAAGGGCATCTTGAACCATGAAATCGAGCTTTGGACCATAAAAAGCAGCCTCGCCATATTCGACGACTGTCGGGAGTTCTTTTTCGGCAGCGGCCTCGATGATGGCTTGCTCTGCGCGTTGCCAGTTTTCTTCGGAACCGATGTATTTGGCCCTGTTGATTTTGTCGCGCAGCGAAATTTGCGCTTTGAAGTTCTCAAACTTGAGGGTTTTGAGTACGTAAAGCACGATGTCGATGACATTTTTGAATTCTTCTTTTACCTGGTCTTGGGTACAGAAAATGTGTGCGTCGTCTTGGGTAAAGCCGCGTACTCTGGTGAGGCCGTGTAGTTCTCCTGACTGCTCATAGCGATACACCGTACCGAACTCTGCAAAGCGAGCAGGTAAGTCTTTGTATGAACGCGGCTTGCTTTTGAAAATCTCGCAGTGATGCGGGCAGTTCATTGGCTTGAGGTAGAATTCCTCGTTGGGATCTGGGGTGCGAATGGGCTGAAAGGAATCGGCACCGTATTTTTCGTAGTGGCCAGAGGTAACGTACAGCTCTTTGTTGCCGATGTGCGGGGTAATCACTTGTTGGTAACCCGCTTTTCTTTGGGCTTTTTTCAGGAAGTTTTCCAGGCGCTCGCGCAGCGCAGCACCTTTGGGCAACCAAAGCGGCAAGCCCTGCCCTACTTTCTGACTAAACGTAAATAATTCGAGTTCTTTACCGAGTTTGCGGTGATCGCGGCGCTTGGCTTCTTCTACTCTTTCGAGGTATTCGGTAAGCTCTGCTTGCTTGGGAAAGGTAATGCCGTAAATACGGGTCAATTGTTTGTTTTTTTCGTCACCTCGCCAGTAGGCACCGGCAATAGCAGTTAACTTAACGGCCTTAATGAAGCCGGTGTCTGGGATGTGCGGGCCACGGCAAAGATCAGTAAAGTTACCTTGGGTATAGAAGGTGATGCTGCCGTCTGGTAGGTCTGCAAGCAATTCAAGTTTATAGGGATCTTGCTTCTGCTCGAAATAAGCGATGGCGTCTGCCTTGGAGATATCTTGACGTACAAACGGATTTTTGAGCTTGGCCAGTTCTTTCATTTTTTGCTCGATTTTCTCGAGGTCTTTTTCGGAGATGCTGTGCTCCATGAGGTCTACGTCGTAGTAGAAGCCGTTGGCTACTGGCGGGCCAATGGCCAATTTGATGCCTGGGTAATAAAACTCAAGTGCCTCGGCCATAAGGTGCGCAGAGGAGTGCCACATGGTAGATTTGCCATCGGCATCTGACCATGTAAGGAGTTGAAGACTGCAATTTTGAGTGAGGGGCGTGCTGGCATCTTTGATTTGATCGTCGATGCGAGCGGCAAGCACGTTGCGTGCCAAGCCTTCTGAAATGGATTGAGCCACTTGCATGGCGGTTGTTCCGGCGTCAAACGTACGAATGTTGCCGTCCGGAAAAGTAACTTGGATAGACATAGAACTTAAAAATGAACTGCAAATTTACAAAAAAAAGTGCAGATAAGCGCTATTTATTCTGACTGCGCAAGGCTTTCTGGAGGTCTGCTTGCATGGCGCGAAGTTGGCTTCCGAGCGCGGTATGATCGAGTTGGATATCGGGCAACTCTTTGGAGATGTAGGAGACAAAACGCCAAACTTCAAGTACTTCAGCAACAGGAACATCAAAAGGCTGATACAAAGGATTGGTAGAGCTCAGGCGCAATATTTGTTGGTCTTGAAGGAGATTTTGCACGTATTTGAACACGATGCCGTCTTCTTTGGTGACAACCACACATGGTGTGTTATTGGGCAAACGCAACCAGTCTTGAACAAACTCACCTACGACGTAGGAACCGTGCACAACAGGAGGCATGGAGTCTCCGGCAATGGGAAATGCACGGTATTTGCGGTCTTTGGACAAAAATGGCAAGCGCAGCGTAGGCAGCTCTTGAAGATAACTTGGGTCTGCGTAGCCGCTGGTGTAACCAGCGCTCACCTTTTCGGAAATGAGCTCGATTTCTTCTTCGTTTTGGGTATTGACAACAGTGGTGAGGACACGCAGGTGCTGCCCACTCGCCTCTTTGCGCCAAGAACCCACTAGGAGCTCTAATTCTGTATTGGAAAGCTGCGCTAATTGCTGAGACAAAAGCGCTTCTAAAGGAATGTTTTCAGAATGCGCTAATTGCAAAAGCAGCTCTAAACTGGGTTGCGCGACTTCATTTTCGTAGCCGCTGTAGGTCGAGCGATTGAGCCCCAAAGCTTGGGCCATTTCTTCTTGAGATTTGCCTTTTCTTTTGCGTAAGAACTTGAGATTTTGAGCGATGTACATAGCGCGAGTTGTTTGCTCAAAAGTAAAGAAAATAATCAATATCTCATCAAAATGATGGTTATTTTTTAATCAATTATTTCTCAACAAATTATTGGGCTTCAAATTTATAGGATATCCAACCTGTGGCACTGCCCTCACCGGGGCTGAAGCGCGATAATTTGGCGTATTTCAAAGCTTGCTCGATCATGCATGCACTGGCATTTTTACTTTTAGCAGCGATGTAGGTGGCTGCCGACACTTTTCCTGCAGCATTGACCTCTATTTGCACATGAACCAAGCCCGCAGCATTGAATCCACAGGTATAACCCGGATTTCTCACATACCAAGTGTTGCCTTCGAATGCTGTTCGCTTCGAGACACTGAAATCTACCATAACGGCACCGGCATATTGATTGGGTTGCGCCGAACCTGTTGTATTTGTGGTTTGTGGCGTTTGACCTTGCTGCTTGAGCTGGGTAATGCGCTTATTGCTTTCTTGAATGATCCGCTCCCTAGCTGCGGCACCGCCTGTTTGGGCAAAAACCTCCGCTTCATAGTCTCGGGCAGCCTGTTCTGGATCGCCCTGACTTGAAGCTCCCGTTTGTGCAGACCAATTGTCATAAGATGCCGGACGGGTGTCGTTGACATCTCGGGCCACACTGCGCAAATCAGTGTTTTGCTGCTGCATTTCCATTTGTTCGCGGAGTTCTTCTTTTTCTTCTGGCGTGATTTCCTCTAGTGCAATTTCATAGAGCCCTTCGTCTGAGAGGAGCTCCTCTTTTTTAACAGTGGTTAGCTCAAGGTAAACAAAAGAACCCACATACATACTTAGCACTACAATAAGCGCCTTGAGGTAATGCTCTGAATGGAGTTGCCTCGGATTCATGGTTTGAGTCCAATTGTTTTTTGTTCGGAAACGAGATAATAAAGCAAACCTTCAGAAGTTGTCAATTGGAAGGTATCGGGATCAAAACGAACAATGCGTTGATAAGCGCAGGGGAGCAATAGCTCGCCACGAGCGCTATATAGCCCCAAACCACTTGAGTTTTCAACCAAAAAATACGTGGACTCAAGCAATTTAATGGTATTGAATTCAGGTTGGAGCAACCACTTGCCGGTCGTATCAATTAAACCCAAGCCTCTTTCTTTTTCGACGAGAAAGCCGAAGGGCGCAAAAGGCAGAATTTTCTGCTGCTCTATAGGCAAAAGCACTTTTGAATCTAAAGTAATCAGGCCCCACTTGCCTTTTTGCTGCACGGGCCACAAACCACCAAAGACAGCCTGAGCACCGTCGTAACTATTCTTGATCAATACCTTTCCTTTTGTGTCCATGAGGCCTAATTTGGCAGCTTTTGAGAAAACAGCATAGCCCGCTGTAGAAAAAGGTGCCAGCTCAGGTGCAGACAAAAACCATTCCAAACCATTTAGTTCTAAGCGCTTACCTGTCGTGTCAAAATAATGCAAAACCTTTCCTTGTTTGGCGATCAAAAACGCCGCGCCTTTGATGGCAATGACTTCGTCGTATTTGGCTGGCAAAATGACTTTGCCCAATTTATTGATACCCACTTTTCCGTTGCGCTCAAGACGCTCGTATGGAGACATATATGGCTTTTGTTCCGAATCTTGCTGCCAATCTAATGCGCCCATGGTTTGCTGCAGCTCTTCCCATTGGAGCGGCTCTTTTTGCAAGAGCTTTCCGCGGGTGTCGGCCATGTAAAAACCCGCGCTATCTTCGAGCACAAAACCATTTGCATTGGCTGAAATGTCGATGAAACGCAATGGGGTAATCGCTTCGTTTTTCTTATTGATCAGGCCGTAGAAATTATTTTTGGCGACAATAGACAAACCATCGTAAAACGGACTCGCTGCTTCGTATTGGGCTGCAATACGAACTTGCCCGTCGGAGTCCATGTAGCCATAAGCACCCGTTTGCAAAAACGGATAGAGTTGCTTTGTTAACAACTCACCATCTTGGGCTAGGTCGGCTAGAAAAGGATAAGATGGAAAATCTTCTTTGAACTGCGCAATTTTTTCAACGCTGTAGGGTTGCATATAAAGTTGGTAGATCCTGCGCCAAGCATACTCGACTTGAGGAGCCTGAGGATAAGTGTTGATGAAAGCTGAAAAGGAAACTATGGTTTCATTTTGTGCATATTTGGCATAAAGGCGCCCCCATGCCTCGTTGAGGTAAGGACTCTCGGGGAAGCTTGTTATGAAACTGGATAGCGCCTCTTCTGTATTGGCTTGCGTGCGCTCTTGATACAAGAGCTGATCAAGCAGTTTTTGTGCTTCTTTTTGCTGGTTTGCCGCTGGATAATTGCTCAGAAATTCGGCAAGGGCGATGGAGGTGTGTGCATTAACGGCTAATTCAAAAGCCAACGCATCGCGTTTTTGAGCAGCTTCGGCTTGCAAAGCAGGAAATCTTTGACCGTAGCGCAGCATGAACTCTTCAAAATCCTCGAGATTGGCACTGCTCAGCGTAGCTTGAAACTCTCGCAGAGCGAGCCTGGTAAAAAGATCTGCTATTGTTGTATCTGAAAAACTCAGGTCTGCTTGTAGCTTTTGACGAGCCGCGGAATCGCAGGTTTTGAGTTGCTTCTCCAATTGAGAAAGATAAGAGAAAGCGCTATCTGCTTGGTAAAACAGCGCTGTTTGATAATACGTTGCCCATCCAAAGCTTGCAGCTATTGGAGATTTCGTAAGGTCTTTTTGAAAATAACTGGCTGCAATGCCGTAGTTGTGTGCTTGCAACGCGGCCAATCCTTTTTGCGTATTTCTTTGAGAAAGTACAAAAGTTGAAAAAAACAGCAATAAAAGTAAAATGGCGTTTTTCGTCATTTTGAAAGGAGCGCTTTGAGTTGGTCAGGTACTTTACATACCGGAATGGGTTGCATTTTGTGTAGGTTGGCCTTGTGGTATTTGTTATAAATTGACAAGACCTCTTGTTGTCGGGCATTGAGAACGGTTGTATCTCCATCAAATTGCATGGCCCATTCTAATTCTGGGTAGCTCGCCCCTATTTGATCTTCGTCGGAGCGACCATCTTCCCATAAGCCATCTGTAGGGGCTGCATTTTGGATAGAAGTAACAATATTCAGGGCTTTTGACAATGCAAAAACTTCAGTTTTAAAGAGATCTGCAATGGGACTGATATCAACACCACCATCGCCGTATTTGGTGTAAAAACCCACGCCAAAATCTTCCACTTTGTTGCCAGTACCCGCCACCAAACAGTTATTGGCCTGTGCTACGGCATAAAGCGTGGCCATGCGGAGGCGCGCACGCGTATTGGCCATGGCCAGCGGATGCGATAAAGAATCTAATGGCAAAGCTTTTTCGAGGGTTTCAAAAGAAGACGTTAAATCTATGGTTTGGGTACTTACGTTTGCAAAACGCATTTTTAAATCTTGCATGTGTTCGCCTGCGCGATCAAACTCAGCTTTGGTTTGCTTAATGGGCATGGTGATGCAAATTGTTGGGGCGCCTGTGAGTGCGCAAAGTGTGGAGGTCAAGGCAGAGTCAATGCCGCCAGAAATACCGACCACAAAACCCTCGGAGCGCGCGTTTTGCCTGTATGCAGACAACCAATCGACAATATGTTGCGCGAGTGCGTGCATGTCAAAATAACAAAGTGAGCTTGAGATGGAGTTGGTTCAGGGTAGCTTGGTTCCTAAAATAAGTGGCTGTTTGAGAAGTTTGATCGTAGGTGAAAAGCGTAAAATTCTCTTCTTTTCTAGTGAGGTGCAAAGGCATAAAGCCATAGTTATAACCGATTTCTGCAACGAGGCAGGTCGAGCCTGAAAAATTCCACTCGACACCAGCACTTAGGCCCAAATTAGCGTTGTAAAAAAAGAGGTCATTGGACGCCTTCATGCCGATGTTTTCATTGAGGTCTACTGCACCGCCCGGAGCGGTTACGATGCTGCCTTTATCATCTACGGTATTGGTCAATAAAAAGCGATTGCGCAAGCCAAAGCGAAAGAGCGCGCGGTAGTCTCCAATAAAATCGGTTCTGAAAGTCAGGCCTATCGGAAGCGCTAAATAAAGTGGCTCGTAAATTCTTTCATCGAGGTTGAAGTATAAATCGCTGGCTACGGTCTCGCCTTGTGGCTTGATGACCTTGTCGGTGAAGCGGTAAAATACATCTTCGCCAGTGACTTTGTAGTTGATGCGATCGATATCGAACTCTAGGCCACCTGTGAGGGCGATGTTTTGCGATTCTTTGGAAGCTTTCGTGAAGCTCACACCAAAGGAGGATGAGAATCCGGTTGCGCTACCCAACAGATTGGTACCCATTTTGGGAAAGTTGAGGCCCACTGAGCCGGTGACGCCACCCTGAAGTTTTTTTTCGGAGACAGCCTGAGCCCATGTAAAGTTGTTTTTTGCAAGCAAGAGTGCCGAAAAAACAAGGAGTTGAAAACGCAGTGATTTCATGTTGTCTGATTAATGTTAATTTTGAACAAAAATAACAATATTCATGATACGCAAGCTCAGTCCACTACTCCTGCTCATCGGTCTTTTTTCATGTCAATCAGACCCTTATCAAGTAGATGTAGACAACGTCAAGCTTTCTGTTCAGTACAACAACCTCGACTCCGCCTTTCGTTACGCCCACGACAACCAACGCCTTCGTCAAATCAAAGCGCTCATCCAAACAGATTTCGACCTTTCTCAGTTCAGTTTTCCATACGCGCTGCAAGTCTCAACACAAACCGACACCGCTTTTCTCAATGGCCTCAAGCGACTTTACGCACATCCTTTTAATATACAAGTTAGTCAGGCCTTGGACAAGCAAGAAAAATGGCGACTCCAAACCTTTCGCGAAATAGAAGCCGGGCTCAAACGCCTGCACTTTCTTGCGCCAAAAGCCCCCATAGCCAAACATATTTACTTCAGTTACACGCAATTTGCAGCAAGTGCATACGCCTCTAAAAAAGGCATCGTTCTCGGACAAGAGCGCTATTTGGGCGCCACACATCCTGTGATCAGTGCGCTCCCGCCACAACAATTCTATGAATGGATCAAAGAAGGCATGGCGCCAGAATACGCCACCTCAGATGCGCTGTTAAGTTGGCTCAGCACCAACATGCTTAAAACCACTGATGAAAATTTAGCCAGTGAAATGATCCGCTGGGGCAAACTCCTGGCCTTGCTCGAAATCATCTGCCCAGAGGTTGACATGCACCGCCACCTTCGGTATTCCGAACAAGATTTCCAATGGGCACTCAAAGCAGAACGCGGATTTTGGGAATACCTTGTCGATCAGCAATGCCTCTTCAAAACAGACCAAGAACTCAACATGAATTTATTGAACGAAGGCCCCTACACCATTGGTTTACCGCAAGAAAGCCCAGACCGCATGGGACGTTTTTTGGGCTACCGAATTGTCAAGCAATACATAGAAGCCAACGAACCTAGTATTCCCGCTCTACTCCAACTACCTTATCATCAAATCCTTAAAAAATACGAAGTACCCCAATGAGTGATCAAATCGTCAAAACCTCTGAAATCAACATTCAAGTTGGCCTCAATGCCAACCAATTACCTTTGCGCATGCTATGGTCTGCAAGCGATGGCCAAATAGAAAATGCCGAAGCAGCTGCTTTTCTGCTCTCCATTTGGGACCCGAAAGCTAAAAACACGATGAAAATCGATCTCTGGACCAAAGACCTCACCATCGATGAAATGAAACAGTTTTTTCACCAAACACTGCTCACTATGGCAGACACCTTTGAGAAAGCAACTGGCGAACACCTCATCTGTGAAGACCTCCGCGACTACTGCTACCATTTTGCCGACAAAATGAATATTTTGCCCGAATAATGGAATTTTTACTCCAAAAAATGAAATCTGCTCAAGATGAGCAGGTACAATATTGGTTGGGCGATGGCACGCAGCAAATCAATTTAAATGCATTGATTGGACATACCCTTACTTTTGAATTCACTGGCGCTATATTCTGTCAGGAGTGTCAAAAGAAAATCAAAAAATCTTTTGGAGAAGGCTTTTGTTTTAATTGTTTCTCCACAGCTGCTGCAGCCAGCCCCTGCATTCTGCATCCAGAGCTTTGTCAGGCGCATCTTGGGCTTGGACGAGACCCCATCTACGAAGAAAAACACCACAACCAGCCCCATTTGGTTTATTTAGCGCAAACAGATCAACTCAAGGTGGGCATCACGCGCAAAACACAAATGCCGACGCGCTGGATAGACCAGGGAGCAGCGGCAGCAATCGTACTTGCAGAAGTTCCGAATCGCTATTTGGCTGGGGTTTTAGAAGTTGCCTTGAAAGCTCAATTCTCGGATAAAACCAACTGGCAAAGTATGCTCAAGAACTTACCCTACGATGGCCCTGAACTCAGCGCACAAAAATGGGAACTCGAGGAAACGCTCCCTGCCGACCTGACGCAATACTGGACCGACGATGAAAACATATGGGAGTTCAACTACCCAGTAGCAGCCTACCCTACTCAAGTTAAATCGCTATCTTTAGACCAACAACCGCGTATCACAGGACAACTAACGGGCATCAGAGGACAGTACCTCTATCTCGATAACTTATGGGTACTTAATATTAGAAAACACACGGGCTATCAAATCAAATGGGACAACTAATCCGCCGCTTTCTCGACCTTTTTCACCCCTTATTTGCGCGTTTTTTTGACAAGCAAACCTTTTATTATGCGGCCTGTGGGGGCGCTAATTTAGTATCCAGTTGGCTTTTCTTTTTTCTATTTTATCAGTACTTATTCGAAAAACGCATTTTCAATTTTGACATCAACGGCGAAATTTATGTCGTTTCGGCTTATACGCTGAGCTCAATATTATGTTTTGTCATCGCTTTTTTACTGGGCTTTCTTATGAATAAGTTTGTGGTTTTCACAGATAGTCAACTTATCGGGCGTGTTCAGCTTTTTAGGTATGCAGTGAGCTCATGGCTTTCTTGGCTCTGCTCCTACCTCATTTTGAAAACCCTTATTGAAGGCTTGCAATTCTATCCTTCTATTGCCAATGTGGTGGCGAGTGTGATCACTGTTTTTATCTCGTATTTACTCCAACGCAAATACAGCTTTAAGTAAAATCCTATTGACAAACGAGCGTATCTATCCAAGGTGAATACGCCACCCAAACACCCAAAGCGCCGCCTTCAATATTGGTTGGAACATTCGTCGGGACGGCAAACGGACTACCACCAGAATAGATTTGATTGTACTTCTTTTCGAAATAATTATACTCTTTGCCTCCTATTTTAGAGAGCTTGACGACGATTGTATCACCTAGCTTGTAATAGCCCCGATAGGCATCGTTGCCATTAGGATCATTGAAACTCATCGGATTTTCATAAGCAAATTCAAACGTTAGGCCATTGAAAAATTTGTCGTTGAAATACGGACTAAATGGCTTGGAAAACTGAAGGTCTTGCGCATACTTTACCTCCCAAGAATAGGCGTCGGAGGTGGTCGATGGATCACTGAGCTGCACCCAAGAAAAGCCGCGGTCGTTGAAATTGCCTTCGGGCTTCCAGTACAGCGAATCTGGTACTGTAGGGCTCAGGATTTTGGAGCTCGCTTGGTATGCTTTGCCTTGGTGCAGAATTTGAATGGTGTAGGTTTTACCGACTTCGCCCACCATGTTGAGTGAAACATACGCACACAAATGCAAATTGACTAAGACTTCGGCGGGAATTCCAAAAATACCTGCAGCCACTTGCTCTAAACCAGGCGGAAGATCGTCGGTGCAGATTTTGGTGAGGGTATCAGTTTGGGTGCCGTCTGAGAGCAACACTATGGCGTCGTCCACAAAACTATTGAGGTATGATTCAAAGTTCGTACTCGAATAAACATTGGCACTCTTGGACAATAAGACAATAGCAGGCTGCCCAGTTTCAATGCGACCATCTACGACGAGTTGTTCTTTGTAACCAGGAATATCAATCTTAACCTCTTTGGTGCAACTCCAAAAAAAGGCAAGTAAGCAAGAGATAGCGGTGTATTTTAAAATTCGAAGTTCCATGTGGCACTTGGTATAATGGGAAATAAAGAGACTTGTTTGACACTCAACGAGAAGTTTCCACTCATGAAGTCACCGTCGTTGTCGACGTACAAAAAGAAGGGATTGAGTCGGTTGTATACATTGTATATCGAAAATGACCAATTGCTACGGTATGCTTTTTTGACTTGGATGTCTTGACCTGTAGTCGGATCTGTTTTGGTTTTATACTGCTTGCCGTAGCGCGTAGCGCTGAGGTCTAGGCGGTGATATGGCGCCATGCGCGTGGAGTTGCGCGGCCCGTATTGGAATAAGAGATTCTGATCTTGGACATACCAACTGGCTGGCAAAGTGAGTGTATTGCCAGTGGCGTAGATGAAGCTAGCACTGAAAGTCCAGGTGTCGTTGAGCTTGTAGGTTCCAACTAAAGTGAGGTCGTGGCGGCGGTCGTATTTGGCAGGATACACATTGCCTTCATTGATATCGGGGAAGCGCCTTTCTGTTTTGGCCCAGGTGTAGCCGATCCAGCCGGTAAAAGCCCCTTCTGTCTTCTTCAAAAAGAATTCTGCGCCATAGGCCCAGCCGTCGCCATAAACAAGAAGGTTGTCCGTGTTGTCGTTGACGTTATCGCCAGGGAGCGCTCCTTCTTTGAATTCAATGAGGTTTTTCATGCCTTTGTAATAAACTTCGACGGACGCTTCGTAGCGGTCTTTGTCAAAATTACGGAAGTAGCCGATAGAGGTTTGAAATCCTTGCTCTGGCTTGGCTTTGTCTGTCGTTGGAAACCAGATATCAGTCGGTAAAGAAACGGCACTCAAGGTAACTAAATGCACATATTGATAGTTGTAGGCATAACCCGCTTTAATGGCGCTGTTGTCGGGGAGCAAGTAGCGAAATGAAAAGCGAGGCTCGAGGCCTTGATAAAACGCGATGATGTCGTTTCTGTCGTACTTCACGACGCTATCCAAGGTAGAGATGCCGTCACCTTTGATGTAGCGGTCAAAAGGACCCACGTGAGCAAAATTGCTGTAGCGCAAACCTGCATTGATGCGCAACTGATCATTGACATCGAATTCGTCTAGGGCATAAATGGCAGATTCATGCGAATAAAGGTGTTGGGCTGCACCAGTAATAAAAGTAATGGTGTCATCCTGAGCAGAAAGACTCGTAGGCGTGAAATCGTGGTAAGTGTATAACGCTCCCCACTTGATGCGGTGTTTGGGATTAGGAAAATAAGAGAAGTCAACTTTGGCAGTGTAGTCGCGGATACCAGAGGTGAGCGCAACTCTGAACTCGTCTTGAGAGGAGGCAAATTCAAAATTATAATCTGAATAGGAAAGGGTTGTATTCAAAAACAGCTTGCTCGAAAACAAATGGTTCCAGCGCAGTGCGGCTATGCCATTGCCCCAAGGCATGTCGACCCTAAAACCACCTTCATTGTCTTTGAAAGAGAAGATATCCTTGCCGTAATAGGCGCTGAGGTAGATGCGGTCTTTGTCGGTGAGTTTGTAATTGAGCTTGGCATTGAGGTCGTAGAAAAAATAACCAGAGCCTGCAAATGGAGAGGTATCTGAGATAGCGGCTTTGACCAGAAGATCTATGTAGGTTCGGCGGGCAGATACCACAAAAGAACCGCGGTCTTTTTTGAGCGGACCTTCCACGGTGAGGCGCGATGAGATGGCGCCAATACCTCCTTTTACTTTGAACTTTTTTAAGTTGCCCTCATTCATGTTCACTTCTAGCACCGACGACAAACGCCCACCGTAGTTGGCCGGCATGCCGCCCTTGATGAGGTTGACGCTATTAATGGCGTCCGCGTTAAAAACCGAGAAAAAACCAAATAAATGGGCTGCATTGTAAACGACGCCTTCATCGAGCAAGACCAAATTTTGATCTGGGCCACCGCCGCGCACATAAAATCCTTGTCCGCCTTCGGAAACGGAAGAAACTCCCGGCAGCAATTGGAGGGTCTTGACGACGTCGACCTCTCCCATGAATGCAGGAAGTGTCTTGACTTGATCCATTTTGAGTTCCATTTGACCTAATTTGGCCGAATTGACGTTTTCGGAGCGCTTACCGGTGACACGAACATCTTTCATTTCTTGAACGGCCATTTCGAGCTCCAAATTGATGGTTTGATTGCTTTGTAAATCAATGGATTTGACAATTGTAGCAAAGCCATCGCAGCGATATTCTAGCGTGTAGGAACCTGTGGGAAGGGTGAGGCTGTAAAAACCAAAATTATTGGCGACAGTGCCATTTTTGAGTTCTTTGACAAACACCCGAGCTGTCCCTAGTGCCTCACCGCTGCGTGCATCAGTAAGGTAACCACTAATGGAAGCTTTTTTTTGAGCTAAAAGCAACGAGGAACTAAAAAGGAGTGTTAAAAATAAGAAGGCTTTCATAGAGAGGGTTGTCTTGTTGACGAAAGAGCAGCGCAAAGGTAACACGGTTAGAACAAAAAAGCGGCGAAAAGGTTGGCTTTTGTCTGCGTTTGTGCACGATGTTCGTAAATTTGAAGCATGGAACCCACCTGTTTTTATTGGCAACACCCCAAACTTGGCCCCTTGCTCGGTATTGGCGAGCGAGCTGTAATCTTGCAGTCAATTGATGTTGGGCTAAACGAGCTACAGGATTTCCTAAACCTACACAAAGGACAATACATTTTTGGTTACCTGAGTTTCGATGTCAAAAATGCGTTTGAAAACCTCGATTCTACCAATCCGGATGAACTCGAATTTCCATTGATCCATTTTTGGGTGCCCGAAAGCATTTTTCAACTAGACGGCTCACTCTCACTTATTTGGGGCAATTCCTGCGCCGAAATTAGGGGCCAAGCAGCCGATTTCTGGGAAAAATTTCAGCGCAAAGAAGGTGCTTTAACGGTTGAATTTGAAGCGCGCACATCAAAAGAAAACTATTTTACACATTTTGAGCAGCTTAAACAAGCGTTGCAACGCGGCGATATTTACGAGGTCAATTATTGCCAAGAATTTCATGCAGGCTCCTGCACAATCAATAACCCCATTGGTCTTTTTGGGCGCTTGAACGCAGAAACCAAAGCACCGCATGCCGCCTATGTGCAAACTGATCATCACTTGGTATTTTGCGCGAGCCCCGAACGATTTTTGCAAAAGTCAGGCACTACATTGCGCTCTGAGCCCATCAAAGGAACGGCGCCGCGCGCCAAAGACCCTACGCAAGATCTAGCGTTGGCCAACGCGCTGTACAACAATCCAAAAGAGCGTGCCGAAAACATCATGATTGTCGACTTAGTGCGCAATGACCTCTCGCAAATTGCTCAGAAAAATACAGTCAACGTAGAGGAACTTTGCGAAATTTATAGTTTTGAGACCGTCCATCAAATGATTTCTAAAATCAGCTGTGAACTCAAGCCCAATATTGGCCTTGCCCACATATTGAAGGCCAGTTTTCCGATGGGCAGCATGACCGGAGCTCCGAAAATTGCAGCGCTCCAACAAATAGAAGCCCACGAAGATTTCAAGCGCGGGCTTTACTCGGGCAGCATTGGTCTGATTGAACCGAACGGAGACTTCGATTTCAATGTCGTGATCCGCAGCCTGCTTTACAACCGACAAAAATCCTACATTTCCTGTGCAGTTGGGAGTGCCATTACTATCGGCGCCAACGCAGAAGATGAATACCAAGAATGCCTGTTAAAGGCCAATAAATTGATCCATGGACTCCGCTAATCCTGTTCAGCTGTCTACCATTTTAACTGAATTAGCTGCTTTTTTCAACCAACATCAAGCGCCTACTTACTTGGTTGCCACTAGTGGCGGAAAAGATTCCATGCTCTTGTGTGAACTCCTGAGGCAGCTTGGCCTGCCCATCGAAATTGCACATGTCAATTACGGGCTTCGGGGCGAGCAAAGCGACCTAGATCAAGCTTTTGTTACGGCCTATTGCCAACAACACCAACTGGTGCTCCACGTCAAAAAAATCGATTTGCGAGCCCAACTTCAAAGTAAAAATACCAATCTGCAAGCCAAAGCCAGAGCCATCCGCTATGCGTTTTTTGAAGAAATTCGGGTAGAAAAACCAAATAGCATGATTTGCACCGCGCATCATGCCGATGACCAACTCGAAACTTTTTGGTTGCAACTTGCGCGTGGGGCTGGCCTCAAAGGACTTGCTGGCATGCAGCGTGCGCAAGCTCAGCTACTCAGACCGCTTTTGCCATACCGACAACAAACCTTACAAAAACTCGCTTTAGAATTGGGCCTCGCCTGGCGCGAAGACAGCAGCAATGCTTCCTTGAAATACCGCCGCAATTTATGGCGCCTAGAACTACAACCGTTTTTGCGCGATCAAGTCCCGACAATAGATCAGTCCGTAGCGCTACTACAAAAACAGTTTGCTTTGGAGATTCAATCCCAAGAAAATGCAATTCAAGAGGCGCTATCTCTTTTCAATATAAATTCAAGTATTGAATTAAATAAAGTATCACAACTTACATCATATCAAATTGTTGAGTTATTTAAAATTTTAGAGATACCCACTCATGTGATCCGAAGAATTCGCGATTTATTTTACGCCGAAAATGGCAAATACCTCACTTGGAAGCATGCCGATTCGGGCAAAACGCTATATTTAGTTCGGCAGAAAGACAAAATGGCATTGGTCAGTGCCACCGATTTCAATTGGACCTTCGAGCTTCATGATGCCAAAGCCAATTTTAAACCGAATGGCGTAAATAAGACCTCGTTTGTCATCGATTTACAACGAGTCGATGGCGACCTTTATCTAAGAAAGATACAACCAGGCGACTGCATTCGTGTTTCGGGGATGAAAGGCAGTAAAAAAGTACTGCAAATTCTGAAAGAAATGGGCATCCCTGCTCCGCTTCGCAAAGCGCAATATGTATTGTGCGACCATCAAAAAGTCATCAGCATACCTCCCTACAATGTGAATGCAATAGTGAGCGCAAATGCAAACACGACTGAGGTAGCACAACTGCTTTTTTCAAAAAAGAAGTAATTTTGAGAATGACTCCATTGCCCCAAGCATTCATTGAGCGCATCCGACAAGATACTTTTGTTGCTGACAAGTTACTAGAAGTCTTGGATACGGCAGCCCCAACCTCCGTTCGCATGCACCCAGAGCGGGTTGCATCATTTGAGAATAGTAGCAAAGTTCCTTGGAGCAGCACCGGCGTATATTTACCAGAAAGACCCGCTTTCACCTACGACCCACTTTTCCACGCGGGCGCATACTACCCTCAAGAAGCGGGATCTATGTATTTAGAACAAGTGTTAAAGCAACTTGAACTCCCTGAGCATCCGGTGGTTTTAGACCTCAGTGCAGCTCCGGGCGGCAAAAGCACACTCCTTGCTAGTTTTTTGGACCACAAGGGGGTCTTGTTGGCCAATGAAATCAATCGGTCTCGGGCATATATCTTGAGCGAAAACCTCAGCAAATGGGGCTATTCCAATGTTTTTGTTTGCAACCATAAACCCGAAGAACTTCACGTACTCGATGGACAAGTCGACGTGCTGGTTATAGATGCGCCTTGCTCCGGCGAAGGCATGTTTCGCAAAGATCCACAGTCGAGAACAGAATGGAGCACTGCCAATGCGGCTGGCTGCGCGCTCAGACAAACAGCTATCCTTGAAGAAGTATGGCCACTGCTCAAAGAAGGCGGCTACCTCCTCTACTCGACTTGCACTTTCAACCCAGCAGAAAACGAGCAGCAATTGCTTCCTTACTTACGTCAGCAGAGCGCTCAAAAGGTCCAGCTTCCTCATTTTGAAGGCCTCCAACCCGATAGAAACGATATTGGCTATTACTTCTTCCCAAATCATGTAAAAAGCGAAGGGTTTTACATCGCTGCGCTTCAAAAAACAAGCCCAAGTAAAAGCAAAAACAAAACTGCGAAAAATCAAATAAACACGGGTATTCCTAAAGACTTGAGTGCACTATTGAACACAAGCAAAGACTTCCTTTTTTGGCAAGAAGATGACGTTGTTTTGGCCAGCACCCCTTTTGGACTTGACTTTTACGCGCGCATCAAACCACTCAAATTTTTGAAAAAAGGTTTACATGTTGCCACTGCGTACAAAAAATCTTGGACTCCAGGCTACGATATGGTTTACAGCCTGTCGCTGCGCTGGCAACTCCCAGAAAAAGCGCTCGATTTAAGCGAAGCTCTTCAGATGCTGAACGGCCAGAGTCAGCAATGGGAAGCACCTGCTGGCTTTTATCTCCTCACTTACGCCGAACAACCGATTGCAATGATCAAGCAAATTGGACAACGCTTCAATAATTTACACCCGACCGAATGGCGCATCAGACACCTTCCCAAATAGAACAAATGGACCTTCAAGCAGCCTATCAAAAATTATTTGATTACATGAGCCAGCGCGTGCCGCTCAAAGACGAGGAATTGGAATTGATGAAGAACTACTATCACCTTAGAAAAGTCCAGAAAAAAGACTTTTTTTTGAAAGAGGGTTCCAAGCATTTCCAGCAAGGCTTTGTAGTTCAAGGAACGCTGCGGGTTTTTTATACCGACGCAAAAGGCAACGAACATGTCTTGTACTTTGCTTTTCCAGATTGGTGGGTCGGAGACCTCTCCGCTTTTCATTTTGACGACGTCGCCACACTGAATGTTCAAGCCCTCGAGGATAGCTACATGCTTGAAATTTCCAGAGAGGACCTCGAATTCCTTTTTGATAAAGTTCCTTCGCTCGAACGCTTGTTTCGCATCATGGCACAACGCACGCTGGCCGTGTTGCAAAAACGCTTCCTAATGACCGTCTCGGCACATGCCGAAGAGCGTTATCAAGAGCTCCTGAACAGACACCCAGGTATCGAGCAATTAGTCGCCCAACACCAGATCGCTTCGTACCTCGGTATTTTGCCCGAAAGCTTGAGTCGAATGAAAAAAAAACTTTACGTATCTTCGCCAAACAAAAAATAAACCATGACACAATTTAAACGTATAACGCTTGCCCTATTCTTATTTGTAGGGTTATTTGTTCGTGCCGACGAAGGCATGTGGTTCTTGATGTTCATCGACCGCCTCAATCACCGCGACATGCAAAAAATGGGTCTGCAACTCACCGCAGAAGAAATCTACAGCATCAACAACTCCTCCTTGAAAGATGCAGTTGTGCAGTTCAATGGCGGATGCACAGCAGAGCTCATTTCAAAAGACGGCTTACTTTTGACCAACCACCACTGTGGTTACGATGCCATTGCAGAGCTCTCTTCCCCAGAGCACGACTACCTTACGAACGGTTACTGGGCTGCAGACCGCAGTCAAGAGCTCAAGCCAAAATCTTTGTATGTGCGCTTTTTTGTCCGCATGGATGACTGCACCAAGCGCATTATGTCCAAAGTTTCAGACAGCATGTCTGAAGCCGAGCGCGATAAAATCATCCGCGAAGAAATCGCACTCATCGAAAAAGAAAACAGTGAAGGCGGCAAATATGTCGTTTCTGTTCGCTCTTTTTTCCAAGGTAACGAATTTTACTTTTTTGTTTACCAAGACTTCAAAGATGTGCGTTTGGTAGGTACGCCTCCAAACAGCATCGGAAAATTTGGTGGCGACACCGACAACTGGGAATGGCCACGCCACACCGGAGACTTCTCTATGTTCCGCGTCTATGCAGATGCCAATGGCAATCCTGCAGACTACAGCACCGCAAACGTTCCATTACATCCAAAACACCACCTTCCAATCAACCTCAATGGTGTAAAAGAAGGCGACTTCGCCATGATTATGGGCTATCCAGGCCGCACCAATCGTTGGTTGCCTGCAGGTGGCATCGACCAAAACGTCAAATACGCTTACCCAGCTTGGGTAGAGGCCTCTAAAACCGCCATGGACGCCATGAAATTCTACATGGATAAAGATGCTTCTGTTCGATTGAACTACGCTTCTAAGTATGCGCGCACCGCCAACTACTGGAAAAACCGCCAAGGCATGATCGATGCATTGACCAAATTCCAAACAGCTGCTGCCAAAGCCAAAAACGAAGCTAAATTCGACGCTTGGGCCAACAAGCCTGAAAACAAAGCAAAATACGGCTCAGTAGTGAGCACGCTCAACAATTTCTACAGCGCTACCAACGACAAATCAAGACACGACAACTACCTTTCTATTCTCGTTCGCAACTCAGAATATGCAGGCATTTCACGTGGCTTGGGTGCGCAGCTCATGGCTTATGCCAAAGCAGATGCTGCCAAAAGGAGCGCCATGAAAGCTGACCTCACAGCAGCCATCAATGAGTTTTTTGAAACAACCTACGGTCCGGCAGAAATGGATGTCCTCATCAATGGACTTGACCTTTACGCGGCCAAAGCGAATTACGAACTCGCCAACGGAGTGGCAAGCATGTACGCAGATGGATCGTCTAAAAACGAAGTGCGCGCCATGTTTGCGATGTCTATTCTCGCCTCCAAAAATGGCATGTTGGCATTCTTGGAAGCACCTAGCGAAGGTCATCTCAGCAATGATCCACTTTTCAAATTGTCAGTAGACATGCTAGCACACCTCATGAAGCGATCTGATGAACTCATCAAACTCACCGACGACTACAACCGCGCATACCGCTTACTCGTTGCTGGTCTGAGAGAATCTGGCTTGAGCACTATTTTGTATCCAGACGCGAATAGCACGCTTCGTCTTACTTACGGTAAAGTAAGCGCGCTTCCTGCAGACAAGCGCAACGATGCCAAAATCAACAACTATACAACACTTCAAGGGACCATCAACAAATACAAACCAAACGATGAAGAATTCGATTTGCCACAGCGCCTCATCGAACTTAACGCTAAAAAAGATTTTGGCCCCTATGCAGATAAAGCCGGCTATATGCCAGTTAACTTCTTGACCAACAACGATATCACGGGTGGGAATTCAGGTTCTCCTGTATTGAATGGAAACGGTGAACTCATCGGTTTGGCTTTTGATGGCAATATTGAAGCGATGGCCGGAGATGTGATTTTTGATCAAAAATTGCAAAAGACCATTAACGTAGATATCCGCTATGTCTTATTTATCATTGACAAATATGCAGGTGCCAAACACATCGTGGACGAAATGACCATCGTCAAGTAACGCATTGCAAGTTGGTGCTTCCAACTAGCTTGTAAGGAAAAGGCCTCTTCGGAGGCCTTTTTTTATTCTTCAGTACGAAAATAAAGCAGGGCTTTTTCGAAATCTTCAAAAGACAGTGACTGGTCGTAAATGCAAGTGCCTATTTGCCTTAACAAACACACCCGTACCATTCCTTGCGCATTTTTTTTGTCTTGTTGCATGAGTTTCCAGATGGCTTGCACATCATTTGGAATTTGAAGCGCATAAAACTTATGGATGACGGCTTTAATTTCGCGAAGTACCTCATCTGGCAAACCTAATTTCATTTGAGATAGCTGCGCTTCAATGAGCATTCCGAGCGCAACTGCATGACCATGTGAAAGCGGCTGATCTGTATCTAGATTATAGGACTCTAGCGCGTGTCCAATGGTATGGCCAAAATTCAGGATTTTTCGCAAGCCTTTTTCTGATGGATCTTGGGCAACAATTTGCGCTTTGATTTGAACCCCTTGCAAAATCGTTTCAGATTGAAGTTCTTGTTGGATATTTTGAATTTTTGAGAGCTTTTCCCATAGTACGTGATCTGAAATCAGCGCATGCTTGAGGAGTTCGGCAAAACCATTGCGCCACTCCACCTCTGGAAGTGTTGCTAAAAACCCGGTATCAATATAGGTTGCGATGGGCTCTTGAAAGGTGCCAAGCTGATTTTTATAGCCTGCAAAGTCGATACCCGTCTTGCCACCAATAGAAGCATCTACCATGCACAGCAAACTTGTTGGGATATTGATAAATGAAAGTCCGCGCTTGTAAACGGATGCAACAAAGCCGCCTAAATCAGTGACAACGCCTCCACCTAAATTAATCAGTAGGTCATGGCGACCAAAACCAGCTTCTGTAAGCGTTTCCCATATTTGAAAACAAACTTCGAGCACTTTGTTTTGCTCACCTGCGGGCAGGAGAATGACCTCGGCCTCAGCTAAGGCTTCAAAGGCTGTCAATAAAAACTCAAGGCAGTGGTCATGGGTGTTTTCATCGACTAAAATGGCGATTTTTGCAGGTGCATATTGCGAAAGGAATGAAGAAAAGGAGGAGTCTAGAAGAGGCCCCCATTCAAACGGACGCGGTTGTTCGGAAAAAGAAGCCATTTGCATGGTCCAAATTTACGAAAAGACCTTAATTTTGGGACATGATTTCTTTCGACAACACCGAAATTGCCTTTCGCTCCAAAAACAAGCAGGACCTCCAACGTGCTTACTTGCTTTTCAAGATCATTGGCGCACCGGCCATTGTGAAACTAGGCAAGCTCCTGACGCCGTTGGCACTCCAAATACACCTGCCAATAAAGGGCCTGATCAAAAAAACCATTTTTAAGCAATTTTGCGGCGGCGAGAGCATCCAAGAATGCGATCATACAATCGAACAATTAGCCGCATTTGGTATTGGCACTATTCTAGATTATTCTGTCGAAGGTAAAACCCAAGAAGACGACTTCGAAAAAACCACGCAAATCATCATCGAGACCATAGAGAAATCTGCCACGGATAAACACATTCCGTTCGCCGTATTTAAAATTACTGGAATTGCCCAACATCATTTACTGGAGTTGGTCTCGAGTCAGTTAAGAGCGACGCGTAAAGGTGAAAATTTCAGAGAATTTACGCCCGATGAAAGAGCCGGGATTTCCGCAATAATGGAGAGAATAGATAGAATTTGTGCGGCAGCAGCACGCCACCAAACACGCTTGTTTATCGACGCCGAAGAAACCTGGATCCAGACTGCTATTGATCAATGGACTTTCGACATGATGTGCAAATACAATCAAACACATTGCATTGTCTATAACACTGTCCAGATGTACCGCCACGACCGCCTGGCTTATTTGCATGCAGAATACGAGCGCGCTAAAAATGCGGGAATAAAATATGGCGTCAAGTTGGTGCGTGGGGCCTACATGGAAAAAGAACGCGCCAGAGCGCAAGCAATGGGCTACCCCTCGCCCATTCAACCTGACAAAGCGAGTACTGACAAAGATTACGATGCCGCGCTTGACTTTTTAGTGGCCAATAGAGCAGTCTTTTCAGTTTGTGCGGGCACACACAACGAAAATAGCTCGATGTACCTTGCCACGTTACTTCATAAAGAACAAGTTGCTCCCAATGACCCTAAATTTTACTTTGCTCAGCTCTTAGGAATGTCTGACCACATTTCCTATAATTTGTCGGATGCAGGCTATCAAGTTGCTAAATACGTGCCTTTTGGCCCTGTTCACGAGGTGTTGCCCTATTTGCTGCGAAGAGCAGACGAAAACACTTCAGTTGCGGGACAAACCAGCCGAGAACTCGGCCTGATCATAAAGGAAAGAGCCCGAAGAAAACAGCTCAAGGCTTGATGATCGGATAACTTTGCCCCTCTAGTTTCAATAGATAGAGACCACTTGCAAGATTGGTCATTGGAATGCCAAACGGTGCAAACGCAATCTCTTTAAGAAGCAACGAGCCCTGTGCGTTGTATAATTCAATTTCTTTTGCCTCGTTAGCCGACCAAACAATCGTTAAATCTGCTGAAACGGGATTGGGAAACACCAAGACTTTGCTTCCTTCAAAAGCCGGCTTAAGCCCCACTAGCTGATTGGTGGTAAAGACTGTATCGGTTTGCACATAAGCCGAGCCATCGCCATTGACCTTCAATACAAAAATGTTGCTACCCCCATTGAGTTGATTCTGACCATCGATAATTACGGAGTTCATGCCAACGGCAATAAAGCCGCCATCGAGCGTTGGCTTGATATTGCCGCAATGATCATAACCCTGATTGAGAATAGCTGTGACGGGCCAACCCAACCAATACCCGAAGAGTGCATCTCCATAGCCAATATTGAGATCATAAGGCTCTGGGTAAGTGCCTTGGTTTTGTACTTGAATACCTTGTGCACAAGCATCTAGTTGCTGAACATAGGCAATTTGTTGAATGATGTCGTCGGAGATCATGGCGCCATCTAACGGAGCGTTTTGAGCAGTAATACTGCCGTCTAAGGCTATCATACCGGAAAATTTATCGTGATTCGCTGCCGAAACCGTGCGATATCCCGCAAATTGGATTCCAAAAGGTGTTTGAGTGAGGTCAAGTACGGCGTGGTCGCCGGCAGCCACACCGAGGGTGTCGAACCAAAGCATTTGCCCTTGTTCGTTGAACAAGCATACAAATCCTTTTTGGACCATTGAATCTTGGAGGGTCCACTCCCCGCCTACTGCAAACAAGGTGTCTTGTATCCGAAGAATACTACGGGCGCAGTCGTGACCTGAAGAACCGATGGATTTGGTCCAAAGAGTATCGCCGTTTTTGTCTAGGCGTAGCAACAACACATCTGCCGAGCCGCCAATGGTGGCCAGGCGCTCGCCCACCAATACAAAACCGGTATCGACGGTTTGAACACCGTCGTGGATGCGCTCCCAACTAGGATGAGGATAGGTTTTGATCCATTGCTGTGTACCGTTCAGATCGGTAAATACAAGCATGGGGTCATAGCCGCCTGTGGTCCAGGAGCTAGACATTCCGGCTAGGTAGTATCCCATACCCGGCCTATGAAATACGCGCTTGATTTCTTCGGTTTCTTGGGCACCATAAGCTTGGCTCCATTGATAAGTTCCAAACTGATCGATTTTCATGAGGAAGCCCTGTGCGTTTTCTTCCCAACTTCCGCTGATTCCTGCAACGAGATAGGAAGAGTCTGGCAAAGCTAAGACGTCTTCAGCTTTGTCGAAACCAGAACCCGAATAGAGCTTGTAAAAACGGTTTTGCGCTCCTGCGCTCCACACCCAAGCCAAAAAGACGAACAAACCTAGATATCGCATCGGAATTGAAGATAAAGTGAAGCCCCATTGCGCAAGGTGCAATTATCAGAGCGCAATAGTAATTGGGATCGTTTGAATTGAAAGGCGCTGTATGCTTGCATGCGCAAGCCACCAAAACCACCATAGGCCATGCCTATTCCGGTGCGCCAGAATTGCTTGACCTTGAGTTGTGCTCCTGCATAAACCAAGGGCGTATAAGTTTGCCTCAACATAAATTGAGCGCCATAATATGCTGCGAGACGCTGCTGACTCTCCGGGTCTATGATTTTGGATAACTGTATCTGAGCAGGTAGTAAAATCCAGTTCGAGACGAGTGCTTGCTCATAGCCCAATGAATCTAAAAATGCTTGCGCGAGTTGCTCGACACTCGATTGTTGCCAAGTGGCGAAGGAGTAGCCACTGTATTGTAATGTTCCCGACATGCTGTATGAAGTAGACTGCACTGCTCTTGCAACACCTAAATTTTGAATGAGGAGTTGAAATTGTTGTTCGTTGGAAGTGCTGTCTGCGGACCCAAAGCGGTAATCTATATCGAGAGACAAGCCATAGGCTTGGCCCGATGCTCTATTGAATTTGGCTTGACCCGTGAGTCCGAGCTCTATTTGGGCAGAAGAAGGTGTTTGATACCAAGATCCTTTAGACAAGGAGGCAGCTAAGTTTCGTTGGACGGCTACAAAGTTCAAAACAAAGGTAGATTGGCTAGCCTTATTGCCAAAACCGATTCCAATTTTAGAGAAGGTCGTGGCTTCTGCACGCAAATTACCGATGTCTAGGGTGTCGCCGATATAGGGCAAACCTCCTTGAAATACCATGCCGAAAAGATCTTTTGAAAACTGCAAGCCCGCATATTGCTGTATACCCGCATTGAACACCCATTTGTAGCTAAAGCCCCATTTTTGGGCATCTTTGGAAACAGACCAAGGTGTTTGCCATTGGGCATTCAAACCCATTTGCAAGCCAAAGGTATTGCGCTTTTGAAGCCCTGAAAGTGAACGACTGATTTCATTGGAGTCGATGAGGCCACCGTAAAAGAAGGCATCGGCGACTTGCCGGCGGACACCTGTACTGTTGTAGGTACCATAAGTATCTAACAACAACGCTTGTTGAGCTTGTGCAAGTTGCGCACCCAGGAGCAAAAAAAGGAAGAGCAGTCGCATTAGGGTCGGATTTGAGTTTGTAACTGCAGTTGAAGTTGGAGCCCCAAGAAAGCATGGGCTTGAACAGCCTGTTGAACCGCCAAACCGGTGCCTGGATCAGTGGTAGCAAAGTTTGCGCTCACGGCAACTTGATTGAGGTCTTGAAGATTGGCAACCAATGCAGGCGGCAAGACAATTTTAAGCTTACTTTTCTTTTTAAGTAGGCCATCGCTAGGGTCAACTTGACCTTGGAGCGCCGAGACCAACTGTGCATCGGCAATAACTGTATGCCAAACCTGACCATCCTTCATGAAATACAAGACGATGTCACAACTAAAAGGAAAAGCATTGGTGGCATCCAAAATAAGTGTTGCTGCAGTGACATGTGATTTTTGGAGGTCTTGAGAAAGATCGATATCGAAGGTGTCTTGTAGGGTGAGGCCATCGGCCTGAAGCGCCATGGGCATTTGCGCGTTCATTTTGATGCGAAGGCGGCTATTAGCAAATGCTTCGTCGTGCCCTGCTGAGGTATTGCCCCAAGGATTGGGTTGTAATTGGTAAGTAACCTGTTGATTGGCACCAAGATTTTCGAGGTATGCTTTGATATTGCTATTGTTCTGATTGAATTGTAGGTTCAAGGTACTTGGCTGAAGTGTATTCCAAGAACCCGTTGCCGGCGCCAAATACATGCTGGGGCCGATACTCGGCGCATTTAATGAAACGGATTGACCTTGTGTATTGGTAGCGCTCAGCTCTTCAACTTGGGCGCGAAGCGCCATTTTAAAGCCATTTTCTATTTGCAAACCAAGGTCGAGATCGGGAAGTGATATACTGCCGTTGGTAATGAGGTCGAGATAAGGCAAGTTAAATTGCTCTTGGCCTGCAATGACCGTTGCGCCAAAAAAACCTTTGGCGTAATCGAAGCGTAGGTTTTGAAAGGCGGCTTCAAATTTGAATATTTGATTGTTGTATATGGAAACAGTTTGGCCGTTAGGATCTGTTTTAAGGGTAAGTTTGGACTGCAACTGATTGAACTCTAAACCTTGTAGACCACCTAAATCAATCTCGTAGCCACTTAAATTGATGGTTTCTGTGGCAATTGTAGGGTTTTGTACCGTGCCCGGAGCAACGGTGTAGTTCTGCACAAAAACTTGACCATTTTGCATGACACCAGGTAACTCAATTTGATACAAAACAGCAGTATTGAGTGGGTTGTATACTTTGAGTTGGATTTGCCCGGAGGATACGCGCACTTTTTTGAGTTGGATATCGCCGAGATCGAGCTCATGGGTTTTGATGCTATTGACAAACATAAAGCCCGGAGACACGTTATTGACCGTAAAGTTTGCTTGGTATTGCTGTGCAATTGTGGTGTCGGGAATTTGAATGAGATCAGAAAGACCGAGGTCTAGTATAGTTCTGCTCAAATTGACATCAATTTGGGAACCATTGATACTGAGTGTAGAATCGTTGTAGTATTGGTTCAGTGTGAGCGTATCGTGTAAAACGGGGAGTAGCCAATCTGTGCGCCAACGCGTTGCTTCTTTTTTGCACGAAAAGAGTGTCAGTGCAATCAATAAAATCCCAAAGCTACGCATGGATGTCATTTTCATTTGGTTACGTTTTCGATGACCGCCGCGTATCCTTGACCTACGCCGATACACATGGTTACTAAAGCATAACGTTTATTGCTGCGCTGCAGTTGTCTGGCGGCGGTTAAAAGCAAGCGCGCACCCGACATTCCGAGTGGATGACCAAGAGAAATTGCACCGCCATTTGGATTGATGCGCGCATCGCGGTCGGCTAGACCAAGCGCGCGGGTACAAGCCAACACTTGGGCGGCAAAAGCTTCGTTGATTTCGATCAGGTCAATTTGATCTATAGTAAGCCCGGCTCGTTGCAATGCTTTTTGGCTTGCCGGCACGGGGCCAATGCCCATGATGCGGGGCTCTACGCCTGCCACAGCTGCCGACAAAATTTTAGCCAAGGGCTGTAAACCGTGTTCACGGACTCCATCTTCATTGGCCAAAAGCAAAGCAGCAGCGCCGTCATTCAGACCAGAAGCATTGCCTGCCGTAACACTGCCGTCTTTTTTGAAGGCCGGACGCAAATTAGCAAGGGTTTCTGCTGTGGTATTGGCTCGGGAGAATTCATCTTTGTCAAAAACGATGGCCGCTCCTCTTTTTTGCGGAATTTCAATTGGTAAAATTTCATCGGTGTAAAAACCAGCGGCCTGAGCAGCGGCGGTTTTTTCTTGACTCCAGCACGCAAAAGCATCTTGGTCGGCTCTTGAGATTTGGTAGTGTTCGGCTAAATTCTCGGCGGTCATGCCCATGCTGTCTACGCCGTAGAGTGCCTCCATTTGTGGATTGATAAAGCGCCAACCAAAGCTCGAGTCGTACATTTGGGCGTCGCGGCCAAACGCACTAGAAGTTTTAGAGATCACCCAGGGGCCGCGCGTCATGTGCTCGACGCCGCCGGCAACATATACATTTCCTTCGCCATTGCGCAAAGCGCGCGTAGCGTTGACGGCTGCAGCTAAACCAGAAGCACAGAGTCTATTGACGGTTTCGCCAGGTACTTCAATTGGGTAACCCGCTAATAACGAAGCCATGCGGGCTACATTTCGGTTGTCTTCGCCTGCTTGATTGGCACAACCCAACAAAACATCTTCTATGCTCTTTGGATCTAGGTTTGGATGGCGCTCGAGAAGACCTGCGAGCACTTGGGCCGCGAGGTCATCTGCGCGAAGGGCAGCTAAACTGCCACCAAAATTGCCAATGGCACTGCGGATTCCGTCAATTAAATATACTTCTTGAGACATGCTTTTCATTTTCTACTCAAAGATAAAATAAAATGTGCCGTCGGCAAGAATTCAGCATTTTTAGTTAAGTTCGCTGTCATGGAAAATACGGATTGTCCGATATGTAATTCAAAACAGACCAGGCGCATTTTTGACGATACGCTACTGAAGTGTCAAAATTGCGGACACGGTTGGGCCAACCTTCAACTAGACCACGCTTATTTACAAGATTTGTACGCCGAAAACTATTTCAAAGGCGAAGAATACGCAGACTACCTTGCCGACAAAGAAATTTTGCAACTCAATTTTGCAAAACGTGTAAATCAAATTAAAAAACAACATCTTGCACTCCAAAATACGCTTGAAATTGGCTGTGCCTATGGGTTTTTCTTTGAAACCTTGAAGAAATGTTACCCCAATACCCACTACGAAGGTTTTGATATTTCTCAAGATGCCATCCAGTACGCAAATCAACATTACGGACCTCACTTTTCTGCTGAGAACTATTTAGAAGTCTCTCTTACTCAGACCTACGATGCCGTTTTTATGTGGGATGTCATTGAGCATTTGTCGGACCCAGGCGCTTTTTTAGCCAAGGCACAAAAGGAATGCAAACCCGGTGCGCTGCTCTACCTTACTACCGGAGACTTTGGCGCGCTCTTGCCTCGCCTTCAAGGCAAAAAATGGCGGATGATCCATCCGCCAACACACCTCCATTATTTTACTAAAAAATCCATGTCGGCGCTTTTAAACAAACATGGTTTTGAACCTGTTTTCTATAAATACCCGCCTGTTTACAGGTCTTTAGGCCTCATCTATTTTGCGTTGTTTATCCTCAACAAGAAACCCAGTCGGCTGCATCAATGGCTCTACAAGCGCATTCCAAAAGCAGCGGCTATTCCCATCAACACCCGAGATATTTTCTTTGTTTGCGCCAAAAAAATCACAGACTAATGTTTCAGACCATCAACCAAAAAGACCTCAGCTTTTTTGAGTCCTTGCTTGCAGATCGCTGTAAATCAGACCTCAACACGCGTGAAGCCTACAACCACGACCACACCGAAGACCTCCATTTCACCCCGTGTGTTGTGTTACTGCCCCAAAATGTAGAGGAAGTTTCTCAAATTTTAGCTTATTGTCACCAACACAACATCCCCGTGACGCCTGCAGGTGCGAGAACTGGCTTGAGCGGCGGCTGCCTACCCATTCACGGCGGCGTCTTGCTCAGTTCAGAAAAACTCAACCGCATCATCGCTATTGATGAAAAAAATGCGCAGGTCATTACAGAGCCCGGTGTCATCACCGAAGCCCTTCAGAATGCAGTCAAGGAAAAGGGTTTGTTTTATCCGCCGGACCCAGCAAGCAAAGGTTCATGCTTTATCGGTGGGAATATAGCAGAAAATTCTGGAGGCCCAAAGGCCGTCAAATATGGGGTCACCAAAGACTGGGTGCTCAACCTAGAAGTCGTCTTGGCAGACGGAACCATCATGTGGACGGGCGCCAATGTACTCAAAAATGCAACCGGCTATAACCTGACCCAATTGGTGGTAGGCTCAGAAGGCACACTGGCGTTCGTTACCAAAATTGTGCTCAAATTGATTCCGCACCCAACGCATACCTTGCTCATGTTGGTGCCATTCTATGATGCCGTGCAAGCATGCGAGGCTGTTGCAGCCATTTTCAATGCGGGCTTTACACCCAGTGGACTTGAGTTCATGGAGCACAATGCCCTTAAATGGTCGCAAGCCTTTTCGGAAGATTACAGTATTGAAGTCAAGGAGAATCACGCCGCTCATCTGCTCATTGAAGTCGACGGCTTTGACCCTGAGCAACTCATGAAGGATTGCGAAGGTATTTTGGCAGTGCTCGAGGGATATCCGACCGATGAAATTCTTTTCGCCGAATCCGAAGCCCAAAAAAATACGCTTTGGAGTTTGCGCAGAAAAGTCGGCGAAGCCGTTAAGGTTCAGTCTGTTTACAAAGAAGAAGATACGGTAGTGCCGCGGTATCAGCTGCCACAATTACTGGCAACTGTGAAGCGCATTGGCCAAAAATACGGCTTCGAATCGGTTTGCTACGGGCATGCCGGCGATGGAAATCTGCACGTCAACATCATCAAGGGTAAGCTCAGCGACACCTTCTGGAACGAAGAACTCACGGTAGCCATTCGCGAACTTTTTACGGAAGTGGTTGCCATGGGCGGCACCATTTCAGGTGAACACGGCATTGGTTTGGTTCAGAAACCCTACATGGATTTGGCTTTTGGGTACAATGGTTTGGAACTCATGCGGGGCATTAAAAAAGTATTTGACCCAAATGGAATCCTGAACCCTGGTAAGATATTCTAATCGAAATACCGAATTTATCCTTCTTGCATCCAATGTAGGTTGCGGCTATATAGCAGCACCCAAATACCGCCATAAATCACACCCACGATGGTCAATATGGCAGGAATACCTGATATGGGATTGAACACATAGGGAATGACCACCAAGCCAATGGAATACAGGATATAGAAATGGAAACCGAGCTTTCTGCCTTTATACATGAGCACAACGCCAATTAAGCCGAGCAATAAGACAAGAAATTGATAAGTATTGTAGGCTTGGAAATGCCTGAACATATTGTTGGTTATGCCCTCCATTTGTTCGACAATATAAATGAAATCGTCGGCGTTGGCTTGCTCGAGTTGTTCGCGCATGTTGGCAAATTCAAGTTTGGCATTCTTGTACATGGCTTTATCGGGTTTTGCACCCAACATACCACCCATAGCGCCAAAAAGACTAAAAACCAGATTGACCCCAGATAAAATCACTAAAACCAATAAAAAAACGGGTCTTTTCTTTTTGAATTCGACTTCGTTTTCTTGCATTTCAAAATCACTCATGAGCGAGGTATTGTTTTAAAAATTGTTGGGCGGCTTGCATATCGGTAGCCATAATGCGGTCTGTCTCGAGGCTTGGTACCACTGCCCTGAATTGCGCGTGCAATGCTTCTGTCCAGACGGCGGCCTGAAGTGGTCTTCTGAACTCGAGACCTTGCGCAGCATGAATGAGTTCGATGGCGAGTATTTTTTGACAGTTGTCTAAAACGCGAAAGAGTTTGGTGGCGGCATTCGCACCCATGCTGACGTGGTCTTCTTGGCCGTTGCTACTGTCTATGGTGTCTACAGATGCAGGTGTGCAAAGTTGCTTGTTTTGACTTACGATGGAGGCGCAAGTGTATTGTGTGATCATGAGACCTGAATTGAGCCCAGGGTTTTTGACCAAAAATGCGGGCAGGCCGCGTGTGCCGGAAATCAATTTATAAGTACGGCGTTCTGAGATACTCCCCATTTCGGCCATGGCAATGGCTAAGAAGTCGAGAATAAGCGCCAATGGCTGGCCATGGAAATTACCGGCAGACACCACTTGATCGTCATCTGGGAAAACCGTTGGATTATCGGTAACGGCATTGATTTCTCTAGTGACAATTTGAGCCGCGTGGTCTATGGTGTCTAGACTCGCGCCATGAACTTGCGGAATGCAGCGAAACGAATATGGATCTTGGACATGCGCCTTGGCCTGCTCCATGATCTGACTGCCTTCAAGCTGCTTTCTAAACCAAGCTGCAACGCGAATTTGCCCTACCTGGTTTCTGATTTCATTGACGTTTGCGGCGAAAGGATCTTTGCGGGCATCGTAGGCTTCCATGGAAAGTGCTGCCACCTGATTGAAACCTTCGAACAATTGATATGCTTCTGCCACAGCATAGGTAGCATAAGCCGACATAAACTGCGTGCCGTTGAGCAAAGCGAGACCTTCCTTTGATTGAAGAACAATGGGTTTTAAATTAAACTTTTTATTTAATTCAGTAGCGCTAATCTTCTGATTTTCAAAATAAACTTCACCTTCACCTATTAGAGGAAGTGAGAGGTGAGCCAACGGAGCGAGGTCACCAGAAGCGCCTAAGCTGCCTTGCTGATAAACGACGGGGTAAATATGGTTGTTAAAAAAGAAAAGCAAGCGTTCTACTGTTGCCAATTGAACACCAGAGGCGCCTTTAGATAAGCCAAGTACTTTCAAGAGCAACATTCTGCGCACAATGGCCAACTGAACTTCCTCTCCCATCCCACAGGCGTGCGAGCAAACAAGATTGCGTTGCAAAGCCTCGAGGTCTGCAGTGCTAATGGCTGTATCGCACAACGAACCAAAACCCGTATTGATGCCGTAAATAAGCTGCGTACTATTGGCTACTTTTTGATCGAGGTAGTCGCGACAAGTCTGGATGCGCTCCTGTAATTCGGCTGATAAAACGAGTGAATCGTTGGCGTTGAGTAAATGCTCAAATTCTTCAAGACTCAGGTAATTCGAAGTAAGCTCTATAGGCATGTTTCAATACAATTAAGAACGCACAAACTGTGCAAAATCTTTGGCAAAGTAAGTCAGAATGGCATCGGCACCCGCTCGGCGCATGCTCAGTAGCATTTCGCCCACTGCGCGCTCGTAGTCTAGCCAACCGTTTTGAGCAGCGGCGTAGACCATAGCACATTCGCCACTCACGTTGTAAGCAGTAATGGGCACAGGAAAGTTTTCCTTGAGTAAGGAAATTACATCTAAATAGCAAAGCGCTGGCTTGACCATCAGCATATCGGCACCTTCTTCGAAATCGAGCTGCGCCTCAAGCAAAGCTTCTCGCTTGTTGGCCGGATTCATTTGATACGTCTTTTTATCGCCAGATTTGGGGGCTGAGTTGAGCGCATCGCGGAACGGACCGTAAAAAGCGCTGGCATATTTAGCGGTATAAGACATGATAGAGACGTCCGTAAAGCCGTTGTCGTCTAGTGCACTGCGCAAATAGCCTACTCGGCCGTCCATCATGTCGGAGGGGCCAATGATGTCTGCACCTGCCTGCGCTTGAGCGATGGTCATTTTGGCTAAAATGGGTAAGGTTTCGTCGTTGAGAATTTGCCCATTCTGAACCAAGCCATCGTGGCCATCAGAAGAATATGGATCCATGGCAACGTCTGTCATGACGACCAACTCAGGGAATTCTTTTTTAATAGTGGAAATAGCTCTCAAATAAAAATTGTCGCTAGCCCAACTATAAGATGCCATTTGATCTTTCAAGGCATCATCGACGGCCGGAAAGATATCAATAGTGGAAATCCCGAGCTTTAGGCAAGCCTCTAATTCGGGCAGCAACTGATCCAAAGACCAACGAAAGTTATTGGGCAGAGAAGCTACTTCCTCTTTGATGCCTTTGCCGTCTTTGAGAAAGATCGGGTAAATGAGGTGCTGAACGCCTAGTTGCGTTTCTTCCACCATTTGGCGAATGGCGCTGTTTTTACGGTTGCGTCTTGGACGAATGGTATTCATAAGATTACATGAGCATACCGCCACAAACATGAAGCGTCTGGCCGGTAATGTAAGCAGAAAGATCTGAAGCCAAGAAAACCGTTGCGTTGGCAACATCTACGGGCTGTCCGCCGCGCTTGAGCGGAATGCTATTTCGCCAAGAGGCCACTACGTCTTGATCTAACACTTCAGTCATTTCAGTTTCGATAAAGCCTGGTGCAATGGCGTTGCAGCGGATATTGCGCGAGCCGAGCTCAGCTGCGATTGATTTGGTAAAACCAATGAGGCCTGCTTTTGAAGCCGCATAGTTTGACTGACCTGCATTTCCTTTAACGCCAACTACAGAACTCATGTTAATGATAGAACCTGAGCGCGCTTTGAGCATCGGCTTTTGAACAGCTTTAGTGAGGTTAAAGGCAGATTTTAAGTTGGTATTGATGACCTCATCCCATTGTTCTTCTGTCATGCGCATCAAAAGGGTGTCACGGGTAATGCCCGCGTTATTGACAAGGACGTCAACGGTGCCAAAAGCGGCCACAACGTCGTCTACGAGTTGTTGTGCTTCGTCAAATTTAGAAGCATCTGAGCGGAAGCCTTTTGCTACACCGCCGTTGGCAGTGAGCTCAGCCTCGAGTGCACGCGCTTTTTCTTCAGAAGAAAGATAGGTAAATGCAACAGTTGCTCCTTGCTGAACGCACGTTTCTGCGATGGCTTTTCCGATGCCGCGTGAGGCACCAGTAATGATGACGACTTTGTTGTCTAGTAATCCCATGTTATTTTTTGTTGTTATTTTGATTCAAAGATAGAAAAGTCTTGTTAGATATGATGCGCAAATCTTCGCGATGGATGCCCTTTCTTTTAAAAGTAGTATCGCAAAGGGAGCTGGCATAGTGCGGCGTCACCTCTACCCTTCCCGATTTGATGATCGGAAAGACTTCTTCGATTTTTGGCGCACTGCAATAAGGTGTTTCTCGTTTGCGTAGCCCAGATTGAATGGCTTGCAAGAGCCCAGGAGAACCTTCTAATTCCAATTTAGAAATCTGCTGGTCTTGAAGTGTAAATAAATAATTCACTACCGTTTTTCGCGTACCGTCGGACATCGGGCAATCTAGCCAAACTTCTTGGTTCATGCTGAGTACTTTGTCTGTGGCCCAAAGTACTTGGTAGCGAATGCGCACACTGCGCTGCCCTACACAAAAAGCTCCCAAAGTATCCTTTTTGAGCAAGTGCTGCATCAATTTAGAGAAAGGATGACCACCAAAAGAAGGGTAACTGATTTGAATGCTATCGCGGTTTAATTTTACATTGAAGTGCTTGATGGGTTCGGCCTTTGCACTCTGCTCTAATAGATCGAATTGATCCATGCGGGAACGGTTTTCTCGGCCACAAGCAAACAACAAAGCACTTAACAAAAATAAAGTTGCGAATTTAAACATCATAGAACGAGCTTGCCGTAAAGATCGTAGTGATCTGCACTGGTGATCAATACACGCGAAAAATCACCTAATCGAACATATCCTTCGGATTTTTTCACCAAAACTTCGTTGTCTACCTCAGGTGAATCAAATTCAGAGCGACCAATAAAGTAGTCGCCTTCTGCACGGTCAAATAAGACTTTGAATTCTTTGCCTACTTTGAGCTGATTGAGTTCGTAGGAAATACCACTTTGCAATTCCATAATGGCGTCGGCGCGTTCTTTTTTGATGGCGGCTTCTACATCATCATTGAACTGATAGGCATGCGTGTTTTCTTCATGAGAATAGGTAAAGATGCCCAAGCGATCAAAACGCGTGCGCTCCACAAAGTCGTACATCTCTTGAAAATCGGCTTCGGTTTCTCCGGGATAGCCAGCAATAAGCGTGGTGCGCAAAGCGAGGCCAGGTACTTTGGCACGGATGGTTGCTACCAATTCTTCGGTTTTTTCTCGGGTGATGCCGCGACGCATGGCTTGCAGTATTTTGGTAGAGCCATGCTGTAAAGGCATATCGAGGTAATTACAGATATTGCTGCGCTCAGCCATGACCTCAAGTACATCCATCGGGAAGCCTGATGGGTAGGCATAATGCAAGCGGATCCAGTCCAGACCTTCAATATCCGAAAGACGCTTGAGCAAATCGGAAAGCGCGCGTTTTTTGTAGAGATCGAGACCGTAATAAGTGAGGTCTTGGGCGATGAGCATGATTTCTTTCACGCCTTTGGCAACCAAACTTTTGGCTTGCAAAACCAAATCATCTATAGGCGTGGAGGTATGCCCACCGCGCATCAGTGGAATGGCACAAAAAGAACAAGGGCGGTCACAGCCCTCGGCAATTTTGAAATAAGCGTAATGCGTGGGTGTGGTGAGGATGCGCTCGCCCACCAACTCATGTTTGTAGTCGGCTTTGAGTGTTTTGAGCAAGCGCGGCAGTTCGCGGGTCCCAAAATACGCATCTACCTCCGGGATTTCGAGCTCGAGCTCATCGCGGTAACGCTCAGATAAGCAACCTGTCACGTATACTTTTTCGACCAAACCTTCTTGTTTAGCTTCGGCGTAGCGCAGAATGGTATCGATAGACTCTTGTTTGGCGTTGTCAATGAAGCCGCAAGTATTGATGATCACAATCTCGGAATCGTCTTGCTGGGCTTCGTGCTCGACCTCAAACTGATTGGCCTTGAGCTGCGCCATCAGGACTTCAGAGTCAAAGGTATTTTTAGAACAGCCAAGCGTCACCACATTGACTTTATTCTTTTTAAGGGTTTTGGTCTTCATTCGACTACAAAAATAGGACTCTTTGCGCAAATGGTATTACTTTTGAGGATACTTGTCAAACAAGAATCCATGAAAACAATCTTACTCGTTCTCTGTTCGCTATCCCTCTTTGCTTGTAAATCAACAAAAAACAGCGTCAGTATTCAATCTCCCATACACATGTCGCCTAAAATCGCTCAAATTGACGATGCGCTTTTCCAACAAGAGCCAGCTCCACTTCAAATCGACTCAGTCAAAATCGAAAACGAAATACTCACGATTTACTATACCTGCCCGGTTCCTATCGAAAAATTAGAACTTGTAGCAAGTAGCATGCTGGCTAAGTCGTTTCCACCGATCAGAAATTGCAAACTCATGATGCTTCCCTCTTCGGAAAAAGGAAAGGATGGTCCGGGTATGGTTCAATTTGATGTCAGACCCTTGAGTCACAAGTTCACCAAAGATGCGCCCACTTATTTACAAATTGCGGGTTGGTCCGAAAAATTGCTTTTTATTTATCCAGACTAATGGAAGAACGCATCGATAAAATCATCCTCGAACGTGGCTTGGTAAGCACGCGGGTGCGCGCTGAGGAAATCATCAAAAAGTACGGCGTTAAAGTCAATGGAAAGCTATTTTCCAAGCCTGGTAAAAAAGTGCCCACAGATGCCGTTATTGAATTGCTTGCCGAAGAAATCCCTTGGGTTTCAAGAGCCGCCTTTAAATTGATTGCCGCACTCGACCACTGGAAAATCGAGGTTAAAGACCAAACTTTCATTGATTTAGGTGCCAGCACAGGCGGATTCACAGAAGTAATGCTAGACCGAGGCTTGGCTAAGTCCTATTGCGTCGATGTCGGGCAAAAGCAACTCCACGACAAAATCAAAAACGACCTAAGAGTGGTCAATTTAGAGAAAACCCACGCCCGCGACCTCACCGAAAAATTAATTCCAGAAGAAATAGATGGATTGGTGGTCGATGTATCCTTTATTTCTTTAGAAAAAGTACTGCCCTTCACCATCCCTTTCCTAAAAGTAGGCGCTCAAATCATTTTACTCGTTAAACCACAATTTGAACTCGGCCCAGGCGCGCTTAACAAAGCTGGTGTTGTAAAAGACAGCAGTCAGTACTCCGCTCTTCTCGAAAACATCAAGCAAATGGCGCTGCGCAATCAACTGATATGGAAGGGCTACATCGATTCTCCGATTCTTGGCGGCGATGGCAACGCCGAATTTTTGGGCTACTTTGAAAAGATTTAAGCTATTTTTGCAGCATCATGATGACGATTGAAGAATTAGAGCGTGCTTTTCTGGACCTAGAGTTTCAGGCTAACCGCATTGCCAAACTCAAGGAAGTCGACCCCGAACACCTTCAAAAATTCAATGCGCGTTCGGAGCAAGTGCGCACGCAATTGCTGCAAATGGGACTTCATCTCGATCTTCATCAAAGCCTCGAAGAGAAAAGCCCGATCGACGAGCACTACCTTCCTGCTTACAATTGGGTAAAAAAAATTTGGAATATCCTTTTACTTGGTCAGCACAAAAAGCGCTACATCCCCAAACAACAAGAAAGCTATTTTCGCAAAGAAGTAGCGGAGCGCAACCGCCTTTACGCCTACGCAAAAGGGCACCTCACTGTAGATTGATCAAGGCGCCAATTCAATTGGTTTGAATACCTTTCCTTGATTGGTTTGAATGCTGAGCCAATACAATCCGTTTTCTAAATCATTGACTTGAACTTGATATTCTTTGTCATTCACTGAAACGAAATGTAGGTCTTTGGACTTTCCTAGTGCATCAATAATGGCCAAATTTTCTAAGCGCAAGCCTTCAGACAACGCAATTTTGAACTGTCCACTTGTCGGATTCGGGAAAACCGTTACCTCTAAATCAGCAAACTCTTCCAAACCGATCCCGGGCTCAGTAAAGGCACAAGCACATTTGTTTTTGACTTCGTTGGTCTGAACAACAGCAGGCGCTTCATAAATAGCTTTGACCCAACAATGCTGCCCGGCTTGCGTCGCTGTTGCATTGCGCAAGCGAATCGTATACCATCCATTGTAAGTGGGTACAAAAGTGAAAACACCGTTACCGGTCTGCGTGAGCGAATCTAAAGGCGTACAGTTTTTATCGAGTACACCCAGTGTGAGCGCTAAATTAGGCGCACTCGGGTACCACTCTACCTGAACTTCCTGCCCAGCCTTGGCGTAGATGCGGCCCACTACCCTGCATTCGAGACTATTGTTGGGCAATTTGCCGCCTTGCTGCAGCGAATTAGCATGACGATCGCCGAGGTCGTCGTTCATTTCCCATTCCTGAGCCACATTTTTAGACGGGCGCTGGTAATTGGTGTCAATACCGACTGGTGCCCACACGCAGTAGCCACGACGCCCCAAATTGGCACTGCCATCGCAGGGCGGAATCCAGATATTGACCTTTCCCCCACCATAAACTGTAGTCGTATTGGTATTGGCTCCTGAATAATCGGTTAGAACCGTGCCGTCGGGCCAATTGGTCTGAACACCTGTCAGATTCTGACCCTGAGACCAACTATCGGTAATACCGATGAGTGCTTTAGAGCCACGTTCGATCACGAGTGCATCTGGCGCTTGCCAGCGCACAAAATAGGCGCCGTCTTTGAAGTGTAGATTTTGATGGCACCACAATAAATTAGCCACATCGCTGTCTATTGGAAGTGCCGCAGCATCAGTCGGCTGGTGACCAAAGCGGTTGCTATTGTAGCCCACATTGAAAAGATCTTCAAAAAATAGTTGAGGTGCGCCATCCACAGCCAGTACAATTGCATGTGCTGCCGAATTACGACCATCGTTCGGTTCGATGTGCGGGCTAAGTTCCGAGCCAGCGTTCCAACCGGTATAATTGCCTTGTGCAGAGAGCTGCGGCCTGAATGTATCGTGGTTGTTGACAAATGGAACAGTGCGTTGGCGATTTTGCTGTTGCTGTGCTGGAATTTGACTCAAATCATAATTACCATTAGAGGTGACCATTGCAGATAACGCAAAACGTAAATTGAAATCAAAAGTACCCGCTCGGTTTTGAACGGCGTCGGCCCAAGCGTCTAGTTGAGCAGTACTGCCTACCCATTCGCCCACTGCAAATAATTCTGGGCCACCGCTTGCCCACATGGCACCATATTGCAAGTTCCAAAGTACATCCTCGGCCACATACGTCGGAAAATGTTTGACAGCATCGAATCGCAAGCCATCAAAACCTACTTGCTTTTTGTACCAAATGAGCCAATTTCTCATGCCACTGCGCATGTAGTCAGTGCCTTGAGGTGGATTGTACAAAGCATTAGATGAGAGTCCGTATGCATTGCTTTCAAAAGATACATCGGGGCCCCAATAAGGTGAATTGATGTCGTTGGTACAACACAAGTTCGAATTGTTGGGATAAAAATTTTGCCAATTTTTCGAAAAGCGGCCTTCACGAGCCAAATAATTACTTGCACTCTCTGCTGAAGCAGGTGTCTTAAAGCTCACGTAACGAAAGTTTTTGTAGCGGTTGTTTTGGCCGTCGTCCATGGCGGAAGGATCTTGGCCACCCGCACCATTGGCGCTTCCTGCGTTGCTCACATGATTCAACACGACATCTTGGATGACATCAATACCATTGGCATGCATGACAGCTACCATACGCAAAAGTTCGTCTTTGTCACCCATGCGGGTTTTGGTGCTGTTCTTCTGGAATTTGTCACCGAGGTCATAGTGGTCAAAAGGTGAATACCCAACGCTATTGGTCCCTGAATTTTTGATGGTGGGCGGAATCCAAATGGCATCAACACCGAGCTCTGCCAAGCGTGGCGCGAGTTCGGTCAGGTAGTTGGCCCAACCGTTCGGATAGTTGGTGTTCCAGTAATCCCACCAATAGGCTTGCAAAACAACTTGTCTGTTAGTCGGATTTACTTGTGCCGTTAATGCTTTAGCACTAAATAAGCCTAAACAAAACAATAAAATCTTTTTCATGGCAACCTGAATTACTTCAGTGCTGCTTCATGCGTGGCACCTACCTCAATTTCTATGGAGGCACCTGCTAGTTCACATGAAATCAGCGCTGAACCTAAGTTAGTAATTGTTACTTTATGCTGACTGATCGCTATGGCTAGTGGTTGATTTTGATAGCGAATTTGAAAGGAATAACTGCTCCAAGGCTTTGGAATTTGCGGGTTTATTGACAAGCCATTTTCATACACACGAACGCCCGCCAAGCCTTCTACAACAGACATCCAGGTACCTGCCATTGAAGTAATGTGCAAGCCCTCATCGGCTTCGTGGTTGTAATCGTCGAGGTCTAGTCGGCTTGTTCGAAGGTACAATTCCAGCGCTTTATCTAGACGCTTGATTTTTGCCGCTAAAATCACGTGTACGCAAGGAGACAACGATGACTCGTGAACGGTTTTGGGTTCGTAAAAATCGAAGTTTTCGCGGATTACTTCTTCCGTAAAATGATCTTCGAATAAGTACAGTCCTTGTAAGACATCTGCTTGCTTGATAAAGATGGAGCGCAAAATGCGATCCCAGGACCAATGTTGATTGATCGGACGCTCTGCTACTCTGATGTCGGCAACCGTGAGCTGTTCTTTGTCCATGAAGCCATCTTGTTGCAAAAAGACATTGGTGCCCTCCAGTTGGGGTAAATAGACATTGGCTACAATGTGCTCAAATTTCTCGAGCTCTTGCGCGCTTAATTTTTGCGGAAGGGCTTGCTGAACCTGAGCATTCACCTCCAAACAATAGGCAATGCACCAACGCGCAATATAGTTGGTATACCAATTGTTATTGACATTGTTTTCGTATTCGTTGGGGCCCGTAACACCTAACATCACGTATGCTTGCTTGGCCTCTGACCAATTGAAACGTTGCGCCCAAAAGCGTGCGATACCCGCCAAAACTGGCATTCCATAGGTTTCTAAATAAGCGCTATCACCCGTGTGACGCACGTAATTGTAGATGCCAAAGGCAATAGCGCCGTTGCGATGGATTTCTTCAAAAGTGATTTCCCACTCGTTGTGACACTCTTCGCCGTTCATGGTTACCATTGGATACAGCGCAGCGCCGTCTTTGAAACCAAGTTTTTCGGCGTTTTCTATAGCGCGGTCGAGGTGGTTGTAGCGATATACCAAAAGCTGACGTGCTACTTTCGGGTCGGCCGTTTTGAGGTAAAAAGGCAAGCAGTAAGCTTCTGTATCCCAATAAGTTGCACCACCGTATTTTTCACCAGTAAAACCTTTAGGACCGATATTGAGCTTGGCATTTTTTCCGGTGTAGGTTTGGTACAAATGGAAAATATTAAAGCGTATGCCTTGCTGCGAAGCAACATCTCCTTCAATTTGGATGTCCGCGCTTTTCCAGATATCGGCCCAAGCTGCTTCGTGCTCGGCGCGAAGTGCATCAAAACCAGTGGTGTACGCATCTCTGACGCGCTTGATGGCCTTGGCAGAGAGTTCAAACTCGGAATGGTTGATCGTGGAGGTGACCGCTACATATTTCTTCAGCGTAAAGCGAATGCCTTGCTCTAGGTAATGTTCGAAATTATTTTCGACATAAAAATCGCGTTGGGCAACATTTGGGTGAATGGTGAGTAGTTCTTGCTCTCTCCAAAAACTAAAACGCATAGCTGTTGCCACGCAAAAATCCGTTTTTTTGGTTCGGGTGCAAAGCATTCCTTTCTGAAGATCGACTTTGCGGGAATCCTCTAACCAAAAGAATTCATCGTAGTTGGCATCGTGATTGCTTACCTTTCCATCGAGATAAGGTGTGAATTTGACATTGCCACTGAAATTAAGTGGGGTGACTGCGTAAGAAATAGCCGCGATTTCTTCACGAGCCATTGAGCAAAAGCGAATGCTCTCGATTTCAAGCTCTTTGCCACTGGCAAAAACCACGCGCACCGTACGCTTGAGTAAACCATTTTGCATGTCGAGCTCGCGGTGAAAATACTTGACTTGCTGAACATGAAGATCGAGCTGTTCGCCATCAATGCTGATATCGATACCAATCCAATTGGTGGCGTTCAGTACTTTGGCAAAGTATTCAGGATATCCGTTTTTCCACCAACCTACGCGCGTTTTGTCAGGATAATAAACGCCGCCGATATAACTACCCTGTAAAGTCGGGCCACTGTATTTTTCTTCAAAATTGGCGCGCTGGCCAAAAGAACCATTGCCGATACTGAAGATACTTTCGGCTTGTTTTTGCTTACTGGGGTCAAATTTGCTTTCGATGATCTTCCAAGGATCAATTTCAAATAAATTATGCATACTGCTCTACTCTAAATTCAGTCAAATCGTTCAAATATATATCTGCTTGTGCTTTAATGTTTGGATTACCCACGCCTACTGCCGTGAAACCACCTGCCTTGGCAGCTGCAATTCCGGAAGCGGCATCTTCAAATACCATGCAATCTTTTGGGCTTAGGCAAAGTGCTTTGGCGCCATTTAAAAATACTTCTGGGTGAGGTTTAGGGTCCTTGACGCCATTGCCGTCGATGACCACCTGAAAATAAGAACGGATGGCCAGTTTGTCCAAGATGAAATTGGCATTCTTACTTGAAGAACCCACTCCTAGTAAAATTCCGAGTTCTTTCGCTTTATTCAATAAGTCCAAAACTCCCGGTAGTAAATGGCTTTGATTGAGCGCTTGAATGGATTCAAGATAAAAATCATTCTTGCTTTTTAACAAGGACTCAAACTCAGCATCAGAAATGGTTTTTGAACCTAATTCAAGGATTTTTTTGAGGGAATCTACCCTGCTCACCCCTTTTAAAAGTTCATTTTCTTTCTCAGTGAATTCAATTCCCAATGAATGAGCACAGCGCTGCCAGGCTAAAAAATGGTTGTGTTCAGTACTGACCAAGACGCCGTCGAGGTCGAATAAAAAAGCTTTCATGTTATCCACGCGTGATCTGCTTATCTGTAAGAATCAAATTGAGTAAGCCTGCTAATACAAGAGAAGCACCAGCTAAGAGCATTGGTGCAATTGGGCCATCTCCAAATATGTTGGAAAGTAGGTTTACACCTCCCAAAGCAGCAATAATTTGAGGAATCACGATAAACATATTGAACAAGCCCATCATGAGGCCCATTTTACTTTCATCAACGGTACTTGACAACATGGCGTATGGCATTGATAAAATACTACCCCATGCAAAACCAATTAGCGCAAAACACAACCAGAGGTATTGAGGGCCAGAAATAATGCTCATCAGAATAAATCCAAAACCACCCGCTATTAAGGATAAAAGATGAACCCATTTGCGGTTTACACTGAATTTGGCCGCGTAAAACGTTAGCGCAAGCGCAAAGAGCATAGAGGTAAGGCCATAAACACCCATATTGGCACCAACGAGGTCAGCAGCTGTTTGATACGCTGAGTTCATGAGATCATAAGCTGCAGGGTCTGTTTTAGAGAGCGCCTCGCTGGGTGCTGGAGAATCATACAGATGGGATGTCAAGGCTGGTGTGGCCATGCTCCACATGGTAAAAAAAGCAAACCAACTGAAGAATTGAATCAGTCCTAATTTGAGCATAGTTGACGACATGCTGGAAACGGAACTCCAAAAATCTTTAAGGAAATTGGAATTTTTCTTTTCTTCTTGAAACCTTCCTTCATCTGAAGGCGGGTACTCTGTAGTGGTAAAAATGGTATACAGAATACTTCCTAAAAAAACGATTGCACCAATCGCAAAAGCAACCTTAACGTTCATCGGAATTCCTTTTGATGCGGTGTCCTCTGAAAAACCTAGCTTGGAAACCATCCAAGGTAAATTCGAAGCCACCCATGTACCTATCCCTATAATGAGCGTCTGTAATATGAAACCATAAGAACGTTGAGATTCCGGAAGTTTATCGGCCACAAGTGCTCGAAAAGGCTCCATACTGATATTGATGGAGGCATCGAGCATCCAGAGAAATCCAGCGGCTATCCATAGTGCAGGTGAATAAGGAACAAAAAATAAAGCCAATGAACTTAAAATCGCACCTATCAAAAAGTACGGCTTACGACGACCAAAACGTACAGACCAAGTTCGATCGGAAAGAAAACCGATGATCGGCTGCACGATGAGTCCGGTGAGTGGTGCTGCAATCCAAAGACCTGGAATTTCTTCTGGTGAAGCCCCTAAGGTCTGAAAAATACGAGACATATAGCCACCTTGAAGGGCAAATCCAAATTGGATACCCATGAAGCCAAAGCTCATGTTCCAGATTTGCCAAAACGAAAGTGTAGGTTTGGTTTGCATGGCGAAGAAGTATTAGCAATTAACGAACATAAACCGCATAACCCCAAGGGCCTAACTTGATGGTGTGCGCAGGTTTGAAAGAAAGAGCTTGTTTGGTGAAAAGGTCAGTAAACTTACCCGCTGTTGCAGCGTCGTTGAAAGCGATTGTTTTGGGCTGAGCACTCAAATTGAGCACAACGAGTACCTGACGACCATCTCTTTCTCTGACATAAACCAACTGGTCTTTGTCCGTTGCTTTAGAAAGAAATCTGGGCTTCGTTTGACCTTTGGCAACAGAAAGTGCAGGATGGTTTTGATGAAGATTCAAAAGGGTCTGGTAAAAATCCACTTTATCCATTTTTTCCCAGTTGATTGGATCCTTCTCAAAAAACTTCAGGCGGCGGTCTAGAGATGTTTCTTGTCCGTTGTAGACCAGCGGCATACCGTCGATGGTGGCAGCGAATACAGCAAATGTTTCGATAGCCGGACCTAAACGCTCCATTTCGGTACCGTTCCATGAATTTTCATCGTGATTCGACGTAAAATTCATTTGAAAACCGTTGTTCGGCAATGCAGGCTTACTAAAGAATTCATGGACTGCACTCGCATCCTTTTTACCTTGTGCTATATCGTTCATGATGTGGTGCAATTCCCAACCATAGGTCATTTCAAATGCTTTATAAAGCTCATTTCCTTCGGCTTCGGCCAACATAAATACAGGCTTAATTTGATCTAAAGTGCGACGTGTATCGACCCAAAAATCAATTGGCACCCAGCCGGCTACATCGCAACGATAGCCATCGATATCAAAATCTGCCACCCATTGAACCATACAATCAGTCATTTCTTGGCGCATATCGCGGTTATCGAAATTCAAATCGGCGACGTCAGTCCAATCGGTACCTAGGGTTGGTTGGACATTTCCGTTGGCATCGAGTGTATACCAATCAAGTTTACCCTCTTGGATCCAAATATGATCAGGAGAGGTGTGGTTGGCCACCCAATCCAGTATAACTTTCATACCAAGCTGATGTGCTGCTTTGACTAAATTTCTAAAATCATCTTTGGTACCAAATTCTGGATTGACATCGCGGTAATCGCGCACCGCATAATAACTTCCCAAAGATCCTTTGCGATTGAGCTCTCCAATCGGATGAATAGGCATGAGCCATAGAATATCGACACCCATTTCTTTGAGACGGGGCAATTGGGCTTGAACGCCAGCAAAAGTGCCTTCTGGAGAAAACTGACGAACATTCACTTCGTAAATAGTGGCATTTTGTACCCACTCAGGTGTTTTCAATTGCGCATTCGCTCCGAAAGCGACAAGGCCAAGTAGCAAGGAAATAATGATTGTTTTCATGGCTATACAGTTTCTGTTTTAAGGATGTATTTCAAATGGTAATTGACCAAACCAATGACTGGTTTTTGAATAATAGAAGCAATTTGGATCTGCAAGTCTGCAGCGGCCTGATGAAGCTCTTTTTCAAAAATTTTGGAAAGCGAGCCTACAAAATGTACTTCGGTATTGTAATAGTTGTCATAGCAGCAAACATGAACTTTCATGAAATGCTTGAAACCGTTGTAAACCATTTCCGAAAAGAAAGGATGGGCTTTGTGCTTGGCAATAAACGGCATGAAAGACGCGATGTAAACGTTGGCATTGGGCTCACGGTAAACGCGGTCTATGATCATGTCTTTGTCTAGTTGGTAGGTCGCAATGAAATCAGCTTCGATTTCTGCTGGAAGGTGATGGTACAAAAATGCTGCCAGCAATTGTTTGCCAAAATAGCTTCCACTGCCTTCGTCTCCCAAGACATATCCCAAAGCCGGAACTTCTTCAAGTAAGTTTTGACCGTCAAAAAAACAAGAGTTACTTCCCGTTCCGATAATACAAGAAATGCCGGGGTTTCCGGTGTAAGTAGAATAAGCGCAAGCGAGTAAGTCGTGTTCAACTAAAATAGATGCGTTGACAAAGATGCGGCGCAAACCTTCTTCAACGATTTGATTGAGTTCAGGACTTGAACAACCAGCTCCGTAAAAGTAAAGACCTTTAATGCTAGGAGCAAGCTGCATGATTTCTGTGTTTTTCTTCAATTCAGCCTCAATGATGTCGGCAGAGTGAAAATATGGATTGAAGCCCATTGTTGAAAAAAAACTTTGGTTATTTTTGTTGTCTACTAATACCCAATCGCTTTTGGTAGAACCACTTTCAATAATGAAATACATAGTTTGTTATAGAGTGAATGATAGCTTTGTGTCAATTTTACACTATCCAAATATATAGATAATACTTCATACGTGCAGCACAATCTAAAAAAAATCAATTCAGAACTCAATCCTAACGTCTCGGTTGACTGCGTTATTTTTGGCTTTGACCTCGAACAACTTACCGTACTTCTCATTGACCGCGGCGAAATCTCATCCGCGTTTGGCCCGCGCTTGGCCCTACCCGGTAACCTCATTTACGACAACGAAAATCTAGATATGGCCGCTAACCGTGTGTTAGACGAACTCACCGGCCTCAACAATATTTACCTCGAACAAGTCGGTGCTTTTGGAGACCCCGATCGCATCCACAAAGAATCTGACCGCGAGTGGCTCAAAAGCATTCGCGCCGAACCAGAAGCGCGCGTGATTACCGTCGCTTATTTCACGTTAGTCCCGATGTCCGACTACAAACCACAAGCCTCTTCTTTTGCGAAAAACGCAGATTGGGTTCCTTTAAACGAAATCAAAGAATTGGCCTTTGACCATTTCGAAATATTACAAGCAGCCAAAGAAAAACTCAAGCAAAAAATCAAAATACAACCAATCGGCTTTAACCTACTACCCGAAAAATTCACCTTAAGTCAATTGCACCGACTCTACGAGTCTATTCTCGACAAGCCCCTCGACAAACGCAATTTCCGACGCAAAATTCAAAAACTCGACATCCTTACCAGTTTGCGTGAAAAACAACGCGGCGTTCCTCACAAACCCTCGTTGCTCTATCAATTCAACGAAGAAAAATACCAAGAACTGACCCAAACCGGCTTCGATAACTTCGGTTTCTAAGCACCTCCTTTTATTTTCCGACAAAAAATCGTACTTTTCAGAAGTAAAAGTTGCCTCCCTGTAACTTTTGCGCCAAACAAATTGTTCTACTGCCAGACACAATTTTGAACCGCTACGACTACAATACCTGTGTGGACCTCCACAGCGATGCGCTGTATAGGTTTTGTTTGCATTTCATACGAGATGTCGAACCCGCCCGCGATATTGTACAAGATTGCTTTGAAAAATTGTGGATCAACAAGAAAAGCGTTCCTGCAGAGAAAGCTAAATCATGGTTGTTTACCTGTGCCAATCACCTGATGCTCAATCAAGTGAAACGCAACAAAGTCAAGCAACAACATTTAGACACCATCTACTGGAATAGCACGCAGCAAACCGACAACTCCTTCGAAAACCAACAGCTCATTCAGCTCTTGGTGAAAGATTTGCCACCACTGCAAAAAAGTATCTTGTTGCTCCGAGACCTCGAAGGCTACACTTACCAAGAAATTGGCTCCATGCTCTCTTTGACGGAAGCCCAAGTGAAAGTGTACCTGTTTAGAGCGAGGCTCAAAGTCAAGAAACGCGCAAAAGGACAATTTGTATTGGCATCATGAAACCTACACTAGACAACATCGACCAATGGCTCTTTGACGCCATGGAAGGCAACCTGAGCCCCGTTCAGCAACAACTGCTCGAGGAATTCATTGCCCAACACCCCGATCTCGATCTCGAAGCAGAAGCTTGGTCTTTGAGCACCTACTCCGCGGCTCCAATCACTTTTGAACCCAAAGCTGCACTTTATCGCAAAAAGCGAATCACTTATAAGCATTTTGCTGCCGCCGCAGCCATCCTGCTCTTACTCCTTGCGGTCAAATCAATCTTTTCTCCTCAAACTACGCCAACTACTCATTTATCCGCAACGAAGCCCTCTTCTAATTCTGTAAGTGCTCCATCCGACCCATTAGCTCCCCAACCTGTTTCTTCTTCTTCTTCTTCTTCTTCTTCTTCTTCTTCTTCTTCAGGATCAAATATTTCACCCACTACCTTATTCGCTGCTAGCTCCATTGCCTCTTCAAGCATTTCTTTTAGTTCAAGCCCAGATTTAACCTCGAGCGCCAGCACTGCTCCGCTCACCAATAAGCTCGCCACCTTACGGACGCTTACGGTTGGTCCGGTCACGGGCTACCGAACTGATTTGCGCTTCGAATCTCTGGCCGGAATCGAGACGAACATCGAGGTGACCAACAATCTTCGCTGGCCTGCGCTTGCACGTCTGAGTCAGTTTGCACAAAAAGAATTGGGTCTGAGCAACAATCAATCTTACGACCTCTTATTGCCCGGCAAAAGCAATATCGACGCCAACATCAGCAGTGTCGGGACACTCTCCCAGACACGTTTTCAGAGCACAAGTATAGCCCGAAGCGCCAACCAAACAGCACAAAGTATCATTGGGCAACAATTCAGTTTAGATGGCTATTCCCGGAGCCTAAGGGCGGGCCTAGGTATGCAAGCCGCTTATAAACAGTACGCTCAAGGCGCCATCAGCGACTACGAAATCGGGCTCATTGCCGCACCGAAAATTGCAGTGGCGCGCCGCTTCATCTTAGAACCCGCAGCTCGCTTGCGCATGGGAGCACGCTATGCATCAGCTGCTCAACTTCAACAAGTTTCGTTTATCGAATTTGAAAACGCCGACTTGCGCCTCGTTCAAATCGATAGTACACAAGCCATCGGCCGTCGCTTGTTTTACAAAGACCTCGACCTGAGTCTGGCCATCCAAACGCCAATTTTATTTGCGAGCGCACAACTCGAAAACGCTTTTCAACATTTCGACTACGCTATGGGCAACGAACAGCAACCAAGCAATTACCGTGCGCCACAACAACTCACGTTGTCTTTAGGTACACAATACGCTGCGCGCAACGAAAAGATGCGTATTGCGCCGTACATCCAATTTCGCAGCAATCGCCTCCAAACGCAATATCTCGCTGGCTTGCAACTCAATGTCAATAAATGGCAATTGGGTTTCAATATCTCTGATAACAAACAATACCAAGCAGCGCTCGGTTATTTTGGCAAGCACAGCGCAGTCTTCGTTCAAAGTTGCCAGCAACAACTCCTGACCCTCAATCAGCCAAGTTATTATCACCAAGTTACTTTCAGAATTTACTCACAACCTAGCCGCAAGGCCAGACGTTATATCGATTTATCATGATGAAAAAAATCACGCTATCCCTATTGTTAGTAGCCCTCTCGGGTGAGCTTCTTGCCCAAGACCCCACCTTTACGCAATTTTATGCGAATCCTGTCTACATGAATCCGGCATTGGCCGGTTCGAGTGGTTGCCCGCGCGTGGCACTCAATTACCGCAACGAATGGCCGCAACTCACGGGAAACTACGTTACCTACGCGGCTGCCTATGACAGCTATTTTAAGAATATCTCCGGCGGCGTGGGTTTGGTAGCGATGCACGACGTCCAAGGTCAAGGAACGCTACAAACCTCTATGATTGGGGCAAGTTATTCCTACTACCTCAAGGTCAATCGTAAATTCCGTCTCATGTTTGGTACGCAGGCGGCTTATTATCAGAAATACCTAGACTGGAGCAAACTTACCTTTGGAGACATGATTGATCCGCGCCGCGGCTTCATTTACCAAACTGGCGATGTACCAAGAGGCAACGGCCGACGTGGTTTTTTTGACGTGTCAGCAGGTATGGTGGGCTTCAGCAAGAACTTTTATTTTGGAGCAGCCTTTCACCACCTGAACAGACCCGATGAATCACTCATCTTGGGGCAATCGAGGCTTCCTATCAAGATTACAGGGCACATCGGGGCCAACATCAAACTTGGGCAACGCGGGCGCTATTCGAGTACCACCTTTTTATCGCCAAATATCATTTACCAAAATCAAAATGGTTTTCAGCAACTCAATGTGGGGGCCTATCTCAAATACGAAAGCTTCACAATTGGTGCTTGGTACCGAAACAAAGACGCATTTATCCTCACGGTTGGTATCAATACAGACAATTACAGAATTGGCTATAGCTATGACCTTACGGTTTCTCCACTAGGCAATGGCGTCAGTGGTGGCTCTCACGAAGTCTCGCTCGGCATCAATTTGAAATGCAAAAAACCAGCCCGCGACTTCAGACGCATTAGTTGTCCATCATTCTAAGCTCCACTTTCAAAAAGGATGGCTAAGTGCAATTTTGTATTTTAGCCGCATGAAAACACTTTTTATTGGCCTGTCGCTTGTAGCAGCACTACAACTCAGCGCACAACAAAATTGGTCTGGGAATACAAGCCCAAGCTACGACGAGTTAATTGTACATTTAAAAAAGCTTGACCAGCAACACAAAGAAATCAAGCTCTATAACATGGGGGCTTCCGACTACGGCCAACCCATTTACCTGTGCGTAATCAACGGCCATAGAGATTCGAGCCAAACTTTTGAAAAAGCGCGCCAATCCACAACTATCCTGATCAACAATGCCATTCACCCCGGCGAACCAGACGGCATCAATGCTTGCCTGATTTGGCTCGATCAATGGATTCGTGCAGGCAAACCGCTAAAGAGTCATGATGGTCAAGATTTACCCGTCATTGCATTTATTCCAGCCTACAATGTAGGTGGGATGTACAACCGTTCTTCTACGAGCCGCGCTAATCAAAATGGCCCTGAAGAGTACGGTTTCAGAGGTTCCACTAAAAACCTAGACCTCAACCGAGACTTCACAAAGATGGATGCTGTCAATACCTACACCTTCGTCAAAATTTTTCAAGCACTCGACCCAGACATTTTCATAGACAACCACGTGTCAAATGGCGCCGACTATCCTTATACGCTTACGTACATCAGCTCGATGAAAGAGCGACTTGCTCCGAGTATGCAAGCCTTGACCTACACGCATTGTATACCTACAATGAAAGATTATTGCCAAATCGGCAACTTTGAATTATTCCCATATGTAGAGCTCAAAGGCGAAACACCAGAAGAAGGCATCATTGCTTTCAATGACTTACCACGTTATGCGATGGGTTATGCCAGCTTGTTTCATTCGTTGTCATTCACAGTAGAAACACACATGCTCAAACCTTTTCCAGAGCGCGTTGAGGCCACATTACAATTTATGAATGCCGCTATTGCCTATGCAATTGGAAATGCAGATCGGATAGAAAAAGCGCGAAAAGAAGCCATCCAATGGAGCCAAGAGCAAACTTATTTTCGCTTCAACTATAAACTGAACGAACAAGAAAAAGACAGCATCCGCTTCAAGGGCTACGAAGCGACCTACCCTATTCACCCGATTACGGGTTTGGCTCAATTAGAGTACAACCGAGAAAAACCTTATGAAAAATACATCTCCTATTACAACGAATACCTCCCTCAGGACTCCATTGCCATCCCAAAATATTATGTGGTGGGAGCCCAGGAAGCAGCAGTTATCAAAAACCTACAGTTAAATGGTGTTCATTTTGAAACCGTTCAAGATTTTCACAAAGAAAAACTCACTTGTATGGTTGTAAAGAGTTATAAGGCTCCAACCCGACCCTACGAAGGTCATTTTAAACTATCCGAGATTGAACTTGTGCGTACAGAACAAGAAATCATGCTCAAACCGGGTGATATCATTATTCCGACACAACAAGAACGCGCATATTTTATTCATGCAGTTTTGCAACCAAAAGCCGAAGACAGCTACTTTACTTGGAATTTTTTCGATTCTTATCTACAACAAAAAGAGTATTTTTCTGCATATGTGTTCAAAGCACAGATCGAAGACCTGCTCTCTAAGAATCCAGAACTCAAAAAATCCTATGAAGAAAAAAAAGCACTCGATATCAAATTTGCACAAAGTGAATGGGATCAGCTTTTTTACATCTATCAACGCAGTCCCTATTTTGAGCAAACATTTATGCGTTTGCCTGTTTATGAAATAAAGGATTAAAACCAATTTTCATTTGTTCATAACAAAAAAGCCCCGAGCTGCGCTCGGGGCTTTTGCTTTGGCACAAGGCCAATTTTGTGAGTTGTTAGTTTTTGACGATGCGGATCGCTTCGGCAGCTTCCGCAACTTTCAAGAAGTAGATGCCGCGTGCTACTTGGTCGATATTGATGGTCGTTGAAGTACCGTTGAGTGTACCTGTTGCTACCACCTTGCCTTGTGCATCTTGGATAACGTAGTTGCTGAACAACGCCTCTGAAGCCTTCAATGTAAAGATGGCATCTGTTGGGTTTGGCTGAACTGAGAAGCTCAACGCGCTATTCTCCCCTACACCAACTGTAAGCGTAAGGTTAAGTGTAATCGTAGAATCACAACCGGCAGCGTTGGTCAAGACTTGCGTATAAGTACCAGATTGCGTGTACAAGATACCGTTGAGCAAGTAATCATTGCCACCCGTTGCGTTGATGGTACTTGAAGTTGCTTGATTCACTTGTACAGTCAGTGAGTTGGTATTGGATACACAACCTGCCGGACTCGTGAGTACTGCATCATAAGTACCCGAAGCAGCGATTACAACAGAACTTGTCTGCGCACCATTAGACCACAAGTAGGTATTTCCTGGCGCTGCACTTAAGACTACACTTTCACCTTCACAGAAACTCAACGGACCACTGGCCACAATGAAGTCAGCAGGTAGTGGATTGACCGTTACCTGAATTTGCTCGGTATCTGAACAACCATTTGCAGCAGTTGCAGTCACTGAGTAAGTTCCAGATGTAGTGGCGCTAATTTGTGCACCTGTTTGGTTGCCATTCCATACGTATGTGTTGGCACCTGAAGCAAGTAAATTGACGCTACCGCCTTCACAGAAGGTTGTCGGACCTGACGCTGTAATTTGAGCAACCGGTGCTGGTAAAATATTGATAGCTACCGGAGGCACAACCGTTGTACATCCATTGGCACCTGTAACGGTTACACCGTAGTTGCCAGAAGCAGTTGGTGTAATGCTCTGACTAATTGCATTGTTAGTCCAGAGATAAGTTCCAGTTGCCGAAACAGCCAAAGAAACGCTCTGGTTAGAACAAGAAGTGGTTGCTCCCGTCACCGTGATGCTAGCGGCTGGTGCAGTCAGCACATTGACTACAACCGCATTGGACACCGCAGAACAGCCCGATGGACTGGTGATGGTTACAAAATAAGAACCTGTTGTATTGGCAGTGATGCTCTGAGTAGTAGCACCCGTAGACCACAAGTAAGTACCTCCAGCGTAGTTATTAGCGTTTAAAGTCACGTTAGAACCCGCACAGAAATTGGTAGCACCTGCAGCAGTGACGCTGGCATTTGGTGTAATTCCTGTTCCGAGTGTGTAAAGCGCACTCGCACTACAACCGTTGGCATCAATAATAGAAAGCGCATAGTTTCCAGGTTGTTGAACCGTTATACTGCTGTTCTGAGAACCATTGCTCCAACTGTAAGAAGCTGCTGGCAAGTTGGCTGTCAAATTCACAGACTGACCAGAACATATTGCCGGTGTGCTCGCCTGAATAGCAAGTGCCGGACTGCTAAATACAGTCACCTGAACTGGGGCCACCTGAACACTACATCCAGCAGCATTGGTTACTGTAGCCGAATAGGTGCCCGCTGTGTTGACCACAATGTTCTGTCCAACTTGGTTGGTTGACCACTGATAAGCAAAACCAGCAGGTAAACTCAATTGTACGCTCGAGCCATTACAGAATGACAACGGGCCATTAGCCACAATCGAAACTGGCGCAATTGTATTGACACTGATTGCACTGGTAGCAGCAACCGAACAGCCGTTCGGATAAACCACAGTATAGGTCATGTTGGTCAAGCCTGAGCTAAGTGCAGTGACTTCACCTGTCGACGCATTGACTGTTGCAACTGAAGCATCTTGTGAAGACCAAGCTCCTCCTGAAGTTGCATTCGACAGCTGAATAGTAGATCCAACACAGACCGCATTAGGTCCAGCGTTTGCTGAAAGTGCCGGCGCAGCAAGTACTTGAATGTTGAGTGGGCTTGAAGAAGCACTACAAACACCATTGCTTGAAGTCAAGGTCAGCGTAGCCGAGTTGTTAACGGTAATACTTTGGGTAGTGGCACCGTTAGACCAAGCATAGGTATTCGCAGGGTCAGCAGTGAGTGTCACACTCGAACCTTCACAGAAAGTAAGTGGCCCAGAGGCAGAGACGTTGACTGAAGGTAAAGCTTGAACTACCACCTGCGTAGGAGCAGATTGCGCAAAGCAACCATTTTGGGTCAGACCCACATCATAAGTACCCGCGTTTTGAACAGTGATGCTTTGGGTGGTGGCACCATTACTCCAAAGATAACTTGTTGCAGGAGCAGCGCTAAGCGTGACGCTTCCACCCTGACAGAAGGTAAGTGGACCAGAGGCAGTAATGCTCGCCACTGGCAAGGCATTGACTTGAACAACAGTTGGAAGTGAAGTTGCACTACAACCATTTGATGTTGCTTGAACTGTGTAAGAACCAGCCGACTGAACGCTGATGCTCTGAGTTGTGGCACCATTACTCCATAAATAGCTTGTGGCCGGAGCAGCCGTCAATACCACACTTGAACCCGCACAAAGCGTGGTAGAGCCAGAAGCGGTAATTGAAGCTGTTGGTGCTGAGAGCGCTGTAATGCTCACAGGCGCAGCACTTGCCGTACAACCAGCAGCCGTACCAACAGTGAGACCGATGTTACCTGGAGTAGAAACCACGATACTTTGTGTCGTGGCGCCGTTTGTCCAGAGGTAACTAGCCGCTGTTGGCGCACTCAGTGTAACAGAAGATCCTGGACACAACGCTAAAGCGCCATTGACCACAATTTGCGGCTGAGCAGGTGGTGCTTGAACACTCACGGCCGTTGCAGCGGAGCTTGCACTACAACCGTTGGCATTGGTTGCCTGTACTGTGAAGTTTCCGGATGTATTGACTGTAATGCTTTGGGTTGTAGCGCCGTTAGACCACAAATAACTTGAGGCCGCAGCAGCAGTGAGCACAACTGAACCTCCTTGACAGAAAGTCGTAGGACCTGCCGCTGTAATACCCGCAGTTGGCAAAGCATTGACCACCACCGGAATGGCAGCTGTTGTTGCAGCACAACCATTAGTAGTAGCTTGTACAGTATAGTTTCCTGGTGTAGTTACCACAATTGTTTGAGTGGTAGCACCATTTGACCACAAATAAGCACCAGCTGTAGAAGCCGTAAGCGTTACCGAACCTCCTTGACAGAAAGTGGTGGCGCCGATAACCGATACTGATGGTGTCGGCAATGGCGTCACGTTTATAGTGGTGACAGCAGAAGTTGCCGAACAACCATTGGTGGTAAGTGCTACAGAATAGTTACCTGCGTTGGCAACTGTAATTGAAGCGCTTGTCGCACCTGTTGACCATAAGTAAGAGGTTGCTGGGCTTGCCGTAAGTACGACACTACTGCCCTGACACAATGTCGTTGATCCTGCAGCGGTAATTGTTGCGGTTGGCAAAGCATTGACCGTTACAACTGTTGGTGTAGAAGTAGCGGTACAACCGTTGGCGTTCACCGTTACGGTGTAGCTACCTGCGCTTGTCACAGCAATACTCTGAGTGCTCGCACCATTTGACCAAACATAAGCGGCACCTGCTGGTGCAGTGAGCGTCAATGAGCTACCTGCACAAATAGTGGTGCTGCCAGAAGGTGTGATGGTAGCGGTTGGCAAGGCATTGACCACAACTGTTGTATTTCCAGAAGTAGTGCTACAACCTTGGTTATTGGTGACAACCAAAGAGTAAGCCCCTGCCGTATTTGCAGTGTAGTTAGCCGCAGTAGCACCCGTAATTGGTGTGCCATTCAAACGCCATACATAGGTAAAGGTAGATCCGGTTGGTGCAGTTGGCCCATTGAGAACGACAGAACCGCCCGCACAGAACGTTGTAGACCCCGTGTTGGTGATGACAGCCGTTGGGCTCGGCAAGATGGATACAGCAGTTGCCGAACTTGTTGCCGAACAACCATTGCTAGACACGCTGACGCTATATGAACCAGCCGCAGAAACGGTAATACTTTGCGTATTGGCACCGTTTGACCATAAATAACTTGTAGCTGCTGGCGCACTTAAAGTAACGCTACCTCCCTGACAGAAGCTAGTGGCGCCGCTCGCACTAATCGTGGCACTTGGCGTGGCATTGAGGGTCACTACCGTTGGTGCAGATGTTGCTGAACAACCACCAGAACTAACGGCAACAGTGTAAGAACCAGCTGCACTCACGGTGATAGACTGCGTAGTTGCACCCGTTGACCACGCGTAAGTACTTGCTGGCGCCGCCGTAAGTGTTACACTGCCTCCGGTACAAAGTGCTGTGAGTCCGTTCGCACTGATACTTGCCACTGGCGGATTCACCACCGTAACAACCGTATTGGTAGATGTAGCCGTACAACCATTAATGGTCGTTTGTACGTTGTATGGCCCGCTTTGGGCAACAGTAATGCTTTGTGTGGTAGCACCATTACTCCAGAGGTATGAACTAGCGGCAGATGCCGTTAAAGTTACGGTTGAACCTTGGCAAATGGTGGTCGCACCAGCTGCTGTTACCGTTGCTGCTGTTGGTGAAATGACCGTCATTGGCTTGAGCGCAGTGGCGCTACAGCCGTTGGTACCTACAACTGTGTAAAGGATATCAGCTGATCCAGGCGTCACACCAGCTACAATTCCAGTAGAGGTATTGACGGTGGCTACAGCCGTATTTGAACTAGACCAAAGTCCGTTGCTTGTGGAATTGGTTAAGGTGGTGATGCCATTCGAACAAACCGTATTCGAACCAGCAATTGCATTCACGGTTGGCAATGACAATACTGCTACAGAAGTTGGTAGCGTTGTTGCACTACAACCATTGGCAGCGGTGATTGTTACGGCGTAGTTTCCGGTATTGGAAACCGTTATGGATTGTGTAGTTTGCCCTGTATTCCAAAGATAAGCGCTTGCTGCTCCTGCAGTAAGGGTAACTGAACCTCCTTGACAGAATGAAGTAGCACCGCTATTGGACATCGCTGCAGTTGGTGCAGCTAAGACCGTAATTGGGTATGTAACAGTATTGCTACAGCCGTTGCTGTTGCTCACTTGGTAACTAATTGTAGTGGTACCAGGTGTTTGTCCGGTAACAAGACCAGATAGATTTCCAATAGTAGCCACACTTGGGTTCGAAGAGCTATAGACCCCACCCGTACTTGTATTGCTGAGTTGAATTTGCGCATTGGAACACACACTTGTTGCGCCCGTAATAGCAGGCACTACAGGTAAGGCATTGACCGTCACGGCCACCGGACTCGAGGTAGCGGAGCACCCGTTTGCATTGGTAACGGTTACGGAGTAGTTTCCTGCAGCAGTACTGGTAATGGTTGGCGTGCTCGCACCGTTAGACCACAAGTAAGTGAAGCCGTTACCGCTTGGCGCACTGAGGGTCACTTGCCCACCCGCACAGAAAGTGGTCGGGCCCGAAGCCGTTACTACTGCCTGCGGAACCGGATTGAACGCAACCACAACTGGCGCTGAACTTGCCGAACAGCTACCATTTGAAGTTTGAACAGTATAAGAACCTGCATTCAATACAGTGATACTTTGTGTAGTGGCACCATTGCTCCAAGCATAACTACTTGCAGGGCTCGCTGTTAATACAACGGTGTTGCCTTGACAAATTGTAGTTGGACCAGAAGCCGTAATGAGCGCTGTTGGTAGCGCAAGTTGCGTCACTGTTGTTGGGGTACTCGTGGCCACACAACCATTGGTTGAAGTCACTTGCACTGAATAGTTACCCGGCGCATTCACATTGATGGTTTGGGTGTTGGCACCGTTACTCCAGAGGTAAGATGCCGCTGGGCTCGCACTCAATTGCGCAGCACCACCCGCACAGTAACTTACAGCTGAACCTTGTAAAATACTTACCGTTGGCAAGGCATTGACGGTCACGGCTGTTGCTGCAGAGGTTGCACTACAACCGTTGGCAGCTGTTAAAGTAACGGAATAAGATCCGGCAGTAGTGGCAATAATACTCGCTGTTGTGGCGCCCGTACTCCAAAGATAAGAAGCTGCAGGAGCTGCTGTGAGGGTAACTGAACCACCCTGACAGAATGAGGTAGCACCACTGTTGCTGATCGTTGCAAGCGGCGCTGCCAAGACACTGATTGGATAAGTCACTGTATTGCTACAACCGTTGTTATCGGTATAGAGGTAAGAAATGGTAGTTGTACCTGCGGCCACTCCACTCACCACACCTGAGGTGTTACCGATCGTAGCGGCATTCAAATTAGAAGAAGTATAGATACCTCCAGTCATGGTGTTCGCTAATTGAATCTGGCCATTTGCACACAGGCTCGAAGCACCAGTAATTGGTGTCACAGTCGGCAATGGATTAACCGCAACAGCTTGGTTACTTGAAGTCGCTGAACAGCCAAAAGCATTGGTAACTGTAACGGCAAAAGTGCCAGCAGTAGAACTTGTGATACTTGGTGTAGTGGCACCATTAGACCACAAATAAGTGTAGCCATTTCCTGAAGTGGCATTCAAGGTTACTTGCCCACCCACACAGAAGGTAGTAGGCCCAGATGCTGTAATCGCCGCTTGCGGAACAGGATTGTAAGATACAAAGACTGGCGCCGAAGTTGCCGAACAGCTACCCGTACCCACATTTACAAAGTATGAACCTACCGTAGAAACAGTAATAGACTGCGTGGTAGCCCCATTATTCCAAAGGTAAGAAGTTGCTGGCGCCGCAGTAAGCGTTACGCTGGATCCCTGACAAATGGTTATCGGGCCACTAGCTGTAATTGATGCAACTGGCACAGGTGTAACAGTTACCACCCCTACTGCTGAAGTAGAAGTACAGCCATTAGACCCCGTTAGTGTAACGGAGTAAGAACCTGCTTGGTTGACCGTAATGGTTGGGCTCGTCGAGCCATTGCTCCAGAGGTAAGCCGCAGCTGTTCCAGTTGAAAGCGTCACTGATGAACCATCACAAATATTGACAGAAGCACCCGGATAGAGCGTTGCGTTTGGCGCCGGATTCACATTCACTTGAATGCTGTTAGAGGTTGAGCTACAGCCAAAGCTATTGCTGATCACGACAGTATAAGCACCTGATGTAGTTGCGGAAATACTTTGCGTAGTAGCACCATTACTCCATAAATAAGAAGTGCCGGCGTTGGCAAGGAGTGTCACCGAGCCACCTTGACAGAAGGTCGTGGCGCCTTGTTGTGCAATTGCCGCACTCGGCGATGGCGCAACCGTAAATGTTTGTGATACACTATTGCTACAACCAAAAGCATTGGAGTAAACATAAGTGATCACGGCAGAACCCGTCGCACCTGGTGTAAGGGTACCAGAAAGTGTCGAAACGTTCAATACCGTGCTATTGCTGGTGGAGAAAATACCTCCAGAAATCGCATGCGAAATGGTTGGTGCAGTTCCCTGACAAACAGTAGTAGACCCGATAAGAGGCGTTTGTGCTGGTAACGGATTCACAGTCACAACTGCAGGTGTGCTGGTAGATGAACAACCGAATGCATTTGAAACCGTTAACGTAAAGCTTGCAGATTGCGCGGTAGAAACACTCTGTGTAGTGGCTCCGTTAGACCAACTGTAGGTATAGTTGTTACCTGCAGGTGCGGTAAGGGTTACGCTACCACCGTCGCAGAAACTAAGTGGGCCGCTAGCCGTAATGGCCGCACTTGGCACTGGATTGATCGTGATGTTGGTTGCTGAAGAAGTAGCCGAACAACCGTTGTTGGTAACGACCACTGAATAAGCACCCGAAGAGGAAGCAGAAATGGATGGTGTAGTAGCACCTGTATTCCAAAGGTAAGTATAACCAGCTCCGCTGTTGGCAGTGAGCGTCACGGAGTTACCTTGGCAAATAGCTGTAGATCCCGAGCTCGAAATTTGAGCAAGTGGTGTCTGATTGACCGTTACCACAATTGGTGCCGTAGTGGCCGTACAACCATTAGAACCTGTTAAGGTCGCAGTATAGCTGCCCGCATTGGAAACCGTAATTGTTGGTGTGTTGGCACCTGTACTCCATTGGTAAGCTGCGGCAGTACTTGTTGAAAGCGTAACAGTAGTACCCGAACAAATCGTAACGGCTGCTCCTGGGTAAACCGTTGTATTTGGCAATGCATTAACAGTCACATTGACCGTATTGGAAGTAGCGCTACAACCAAAAGAGTTGGTCATGACTACATTGTAAGCACCAGAAGTAGTTGCTGTAATGTTTTGCTGGGTAGAACCATTGCTCCAGAGGTAAGTTGTTTGGAGTGCAGCAGGCGCTGAAATGGCCACACTACCTCCCTGACAGAATGTAGTTGCACCACTTGGCGTTGCACTTGCTGTCGGTGTAGGATTGACCGTGATATTCGTCTGAACACTGTTGCTACAACCAAATGCATTGGAGTAAGTGTAGGTCACGAGTGCTGTACCCGGCGCAACTGGTGTTATTGCACCTGAGGTCTGTCCGATTGCTGCCACGGCCGTATTGGAAATACTATAAATACCACCAGAGACTGCATGAGAAAGGCTAGCTTGGCTACCCATACAAATGGTACTTGGACCACTCAAGGCAGAAATGGCAGGCAATGGATTGACTGTCACACTCACCGGCGTGGAGCTTGCTGTACAACCAAATGAGTTGGACACCACAACGCTGAAGGTTCCAGAGATCGCCGTACTCACTTGTTGAGAAATAGAACCATTACTCCAGACATAGGTGTATCCATTGCCGCTTGGTGCGTTCAAAGAAACTGATCCACCATCACAGAAAGTAAGTGGGCCGCTCGCTGTAATTTGAGCAGAAGGCACCGGTACTACGTTCACAGAGGTAGCCTGAGAAGTACTGGTACAACCGTTGTTGGTCACGCTCACGCTGTAAGCACCTGAAGCGCCAACAGCAATCGTCTGTGTGGTTGCGCCATTAGACCAAAGATAGGAATAGCCCGTTCCCGTTGAAGCCGTAAGACTCACGGTAGATCCTTGACAAATCGATGTTGAACCCGAAGCTGTAATTTGAGCAGCCGGCAAAGAAACGACCGAAACAGTTGTTGGAGCTGATGTCGCTGTACATCCGTTAGAACCTGTTAGTGTAACGGTGTAAGTACCAGCTGCGTTCACAGAAATGGTCGGTGTAGTGGCACCGTTGCTCCAAGAATAGGCAGCAGCCGAACCTGTGCTGAGCATCACAGATGAACCCGCACAAACATTGACGCTTGTTCCTGGTAAGATGTTCGCGTTTGGCAGGGCATTGACCGTAACAGCTACAGGAAGAGAAGTTGTTGAACATCCACTTGCATTGGTAACCGTCACGGTATAAGAACCTGAGCTAGTTGCTGAAATAGTTTGAGTAGTAGCCCCATTGCTCCAGAGGTAGCTAGCACCGCTGTTGGCACTCAAGCTCACCGAACCTCCTTGACAGAAAGTAGTTGCACCACCAGAAGTAATCTGAGCAACTGGAGGCGTATTGATGGTCACGGTTGTACTTGCAGAACCAGGAGTGGTATTCAAACAGCCAGGTATATTCGCCACGTTGTAGGTAATGGTGGCCGTACCTGCTGCAGTTGGCGTTACCAAACCTGTTGTTGTATTGACATTCAACACGGAAGTGTTGCTCGAAGACCACAAACCATTCGCCGTAGCACTTGTAAAGTTATAGCTACTGCCCACACACAAGTTGCTCGAACCTTGGATGGCTGCAACGGTAGGTGCTGGCGTCACTGTAATGGTAAGCGGAGCTGAAGTAGCCACACAACCGTTGTTACCCGTTACGGTAACAGTGTAGTTGCCACTCGTAGAAACAGTAGTCGTCTGGGTAGTTGCCCCATTCGACCACAAATAACTAAATGCGTTAGATGCCTGTAAGTTCATGCTTTCACCAATACAGAATTGGGTAGCTGGAGGCGGTAGAATGACGGCTGTTGGCACAGCTTTGACCTGAATGGTGGTTGTGGTGGTATTGACACAACCAAAGGCGTTGGTGACGGTATAGGTAATGGTCACGTTGCCCGCAGCCACACCAGTCACCACTCCCGTACTTGAATTGACGGTAGCAATTGCGGTATTGTTGGAAGTCCAAACGCCACCACTTACGTTATTGGTGAGAGTTGTGGTAGAGCCCACACAAACCCCATTTGTTCCACCCGCAATAAGACCTGGCGATGGCAATGGATTGATGGTGATCAAGGCAATATTGGAGGTCTGAACACCACAAGTTCCAGAGACCGTTACCGTATAGCTACCGCTATTGACCGGTTGCGGATTAGACATCGTGTAAGTAGCGCTGGTGGCGTTATTAACGGCCGTACCACTGTTGCTCCATGCGTAAGTAAGGTTCGTACCCACGGCGCCTACAGTGATACTTGTTGGTGTAAATGCACAACCTGTGTATGACAAGGGCTGTGTATTGATTGCCGTAACGGTATTCACCACAACAGCTGCCGCAGAAGAAGTCAAGGAAGAACATCCACCAGTAACCACAACCGTATAAGAGCCAGATTGGGAAACCAGAGAGGTTGGAATCGTGTAAATAGCGCTTGTAGCACCACTGACGTTACTGCCATTTAACATCCATTGGTAAGTTAATGTACCCGTACCTGCTGCAGAAACGGATAAGTTCACAGGAGAACCTGCACAAACGGTAGAACCAGTAGGTTGAACGGAGATGGATGTGAGTGGTGTAACGGTTAATAGTGCATTAGCTGAAGTCACCGAACCACAAGTTGCAGTAACCACTACTGAGTAAGTTCCAGCGTTTGATAAAGCCAATGTAGGAATGGTATAACTCGCGTTGGTTGCACCAGTAATTGGTGCACCATTATAGCGCCATTGGTAAGAAATGGTGCCGGTACCCAAAGCCCCAACACTAAAGGTAACAGGTGAACCCTGACAAACCGTTTGTGTTTGTGGTTGGGTATTGATCACTGTTGCTTGATTGATCGAAACCGTTGCTACATTGGAGGTAGCGGTTCCACAAGAACTTGTCGCTACTAATTGATAGCTCAATTGCCCAGAAACGCTTGGTAAGGAGAGCGTGGCAGACTGCGCACTTGAGTTGGATGCAAAAGAAATATTGGAAAAAGTACCGGTTGGTGTGCTGGCACTTTGCCATTGATAGGTAATAGTACCTGTACCGACCGCACTCACGCTAAGCGCTTGCGAAGCCCCCAAACAAACTGAAGCATTTGCTGGCTGAGCTGTAATTGCCGTTGCAGGTGTTACGGTCATGGTAATACCCGCCGAATTGGCAGTTGCACTTCCAGACAAACAAGCGGCATTTAAGCTAGACGTCATGCTAAGGGTCACGACATCGCCGTTAGCCAATGCTGCAGTAGTATAGGTCGCCCCAGTACCTACGGTGGTGCCATTGACTTTCCAGGCGTAAGTCGGTGTAGCACCCATGTTGAGGCCACTCAAGACACTGAAGGTAACGGATGTGCCTGCACAGATGGTTGTATTGGTAGATTGCGTGATTGTTACGCTTGGTGTTACAGGCGCACCCGTCATAGTGATTGGTGTACTTGATGCCGAAGATGTAAACAAACAATTGGCATAGTTACTGGTCATATTGACACTCACTTGTGCACCTGCAGCCAATGTTTTGCGCAAGTGGTTGAAGTATAAATTGCGCTGCCCAGCTGCATTGTTTTGATTGCCGATGTAGAAGTCGACCCCATCAATTGCTGAGGTGCTGTTGATTGTTGTTGTGTATGTGGCTCCCCCACTACGAGAAGTCATGGAGAAGTTATATTGGTTGGCACTTGTTCTGGTTAGAGTGACCAACATCGGGGTGGTACCATAAACGGTATTGGCTGTACCATTTGAAGTAGTAATGGTGGCAGACCCTGTGTTATTGACGTTGAAAACGGTATTGGTTCCTGCTTTAAGGTCGAAACCTTTGCTACCGCCGCCAGCATCCCAATTGAAGATCCAGTAGAAGCTCAGCTCCTCACCTACCATCATTGGTGTAGTTAGCGTACGACGCGCGTTGAAATAACCCGCACCTGTTGCATAAATTCCAAAGGCACTCGTACCAATCCCGGAAGTTCCATTTCCATCATTAGCAGGGTTACCAATAAACGCACCCGTATTGGCACCAATATTAAAGGCCCAAGGGCTAAATCCGGTACCTAAGTTAGAACCATTGTTCCAAGTAGCCCCATAGTTACTGCCCTGATCATACGCATCAGTATAGGTGAAAGTGCTGCTATTCGAACCCACAGCAGTTGACCCCAACAACCAAGCATAAACTGGCGCTGCTCCACCATACGTTGGTGTCGCGGTAAACACATACGGGCTACCCGCACAAGTAGACGCACTCGTTGTCGAAACAGACACCACCGGCGTCACTGAAGGATTGATCACAACTGTGACTGGGGTTCTAGGACCCTCACAGCCTGTAACTGTGCTTTGTCTACTGACATAATAAACTGTTGAACCTGCAGTTAATGAAGAAGGGGTTTGTGAACCCGAAGTCTGACCAGCAGTTCCTGTCGGTGCACTGTAATACCAATAGATTTGATTGTTACTTGGGTTATTAAGTACATTCGTAGCCAATCCCGTTTGCCAAAGCGGAAAGGTTGTTGCACCTTGGCAATATGTTATGGTACCTTGCGGATTAATTACATACCCTAATTGATTGGTAACCGTTGCAGCCAATACTGGCGCAGCTGGAGTGTTATTGACTGTTACAGTAAATGTTGTAGGATTACTTTCACAACCATTTGAACCAGATACTTGCGTTGCATAAAAGCTAAACGGCGAACCAGTATTTGTGGCAGTACTAGGCGTTGGCGCTGTTGAACTTGGTGTAGAAGTCAGGCTTCCTGTATACCAATTCAAGGTATTTCCTGACAATGCAGCCGAAACTAATTGCGTTGCGGTTGCTCCCTCACAATAGGTGAATGATGTTGTGGCAGAAACTGGTGGCAAAGGCGAAGCCACCACTGTTAACTCAACCAAAGTTCCAGTTAAAGATTCACAGCCCGTTGTGGTATTTCGGGAAAATGCATAGTAGTTGTAAGTACCCGGAGTTGAACTTGGCGTGAATGTATAATTCGGACTTGATGCCGCCACAGGCGCACCTGTTCCTTGAGCGTTCGTATACCAATCAATCGTACAACCCGTTGGAGCCGTCGCACTTAATGTAGTACTCGTAGCATTACTACAAGCCGTCACATTACCACCCGAGTTTGGCGCTGCAGGAAGGGAATTCACGGTAATATTGATATTTTGAGTTGATGGGCAACCTGTAGCAGTATTTGTGGCTGAAACTGAATAGTTTACCTGACCAGCATTGGCCGTTTGAGATGAAAGTGTCTGGTAATAATAATTGCTTGCCGTACTTCCTCCTTGAGATGCAAGGATAGTTGACAAACTCGTTAAATTCGAACCTGAACCAGCATGCCAAGCGATATCATAGGTTGCAGGAGGACTAAAACGCCAAGCTTTTGGAGTTGTTATTTGATCTTGAGAACCATTCCAATAATTTTGAGTTAAAATCACATTGCTTGGATCACAATTAGGTGCAGTTGCACCAGTACCAACAATTCCACTACCTTGTAGCCCAATGTACTTATTTCTAGTATCATTGATCCATGTCCCGGATGTAGCTGCTGGATTAGTTGAAGTAAAAACAGTCATTTCGACAATTCCGGAAGTCTCATACAAAATTACTTGCACGGTATTTTTTCCATCATTCCCATTAGTTGAATACCAGGTGGCGCAATCAATATACTGAATCACACAACGTCTAGTTGGCGCAACTCCTTCTGTCCAGTGACGAACAGTACCCGTTCCAAATCCAAAATTACCTCCTGTTGCATTTAATTGCAGGTCGCGTGCACAAGCTGCGATAGTATATGTTGGGCTTAATGTACTTGGAAATCCATTTGGAAATGAAAAATTAGTTGTTCCTGTGGCACCAAAATTTATTGTTCCATTGGTTCCAATATTGAATGTTGTTGTATTTATTCCAAAAAAATTATAATTAAATCCAATGTTTCTTCCATTCCAAAAACCATCATCCAATGACCCTCCACTGGTAGCTATTGAGGCAGTTCCATTACTACATAATATAGTTGGTGAAATACCAGTAGGAGGACTTTTTATAGTCGCATCAGCCGTAATACACTGTACACTAAAATTACCACTTGGCGTGTTGGGGATCAATGTGGATGTTCCGCCAATACAAACTGATGAGGGGTTTGCAATTGGTGTAAAATCTAAAGACGGATAAACCAAAACATTTTGTTGCGTACTAGCAGGACTTGCAATTGTTGTATTAAATGTAGTTAAGGAACAACCAAATGGCATAAAAGGTGAAGCAGTATTTAACTGATAAACAGTAGAAATACTCGGACTTACTTGCAACAATGAACTAGTACCATTAGTGCCATTTAAACCTGTTGTTACATTACTAAAATTTGATTGTGTTACTGTGCCCCCAGTACCCGAACCGTTAGTCGCTTGCATCCATTGAATAGAGCTACCGGCGGCAAGTGTCACATTAGCACTTAAAGTAACAATCGTACCATTCTGACAAATTAAATTATTCAAACTACTACTCGAAACCAAAGGATTGGTTAAAACTTTAACTTCAGTTCTAGGACTTGGGCAGGTGCCATCGTGCTGCTCAATGTAATACCTGTAAAACGTGCTAGTCGCAGTTAAATTTGGTGTACAAAAATCAATAGACGAGGCGGCATTGTTAGTTGGGAGAAGATATGCGTCATAAGAATTAAATACAGAATCGATTGTTGATGTTCCATCTGGATCAATTTCCGTGCCTCCTGTTTGTGCAGTCCACCATGTAATTGGGTTGTTAGTACCGATAGTTCTTGAAGCGGTAAAGCTTGCAGAAGCACCTACATTCACAGTTAATGACGCTGCTGAAACTGCTGGCGCAGCCGGTGAATTATTGATATTCAATACCACGCTATTATTTGAAGAGAAATTTGCACAGTTAATTGACGTAATTGTCAATGTCTGACCATTATTGGCAAAAGTCACAGGAATAGCTAAAGTTGCTGTGCCGGTTGAAGAAGACGTGAATGAAATCGTTTGAGAAGAACCGCCATTGATATTGTAGGTCGCTACCTGTGGTGTTGATACCAAAAGACCAGATAAATTAACGGAAACACTTGTTGCATTGACGGGATTATAACACAAAGCGGCTGGCTGAGTTATACCACTTAAAGTTGGAATCGGAGTAACCGTGAAGGATAAACTTAATGTAGAAGAACAACCACTTGCATTTGTATATGTCATTGTTCCAGTATAAGTACCTGCAGAAACGTTTGCTGCAACGGGAATATTGATCGAGCCCCCGGTACTTACAAAGCTAAATGGCGTTAAAGAAACATCGGCTAAACCAGCTGTATTTGCAGCTGCATTCCAATCGATTGTGTAACTTATTGGGGAGTTAGTAGTTGCTGTGTAAGCTAATGTAGAAGTTTGTGCAGAAGTAGAACTACAAACAGCAGCAACAACTCCCGAAGAAGTAACAACGGGCAGAGGGTTAATTGTTATACTTGTTGCACTGGTAGATGACCCACCTGAATACAGTAATTTAACAGGCCCAGTCGTTTGAGTCGAAGTTGTGGTTATATTTATTGTTGTTGAATTTACGATTGTATAACTAGCAACAGCGACATTATTCACTTGAACTCCAGAAACGTTTGACAAATTTGTTCCTGTGACCGTAAAAGTGGAGCCAATACAAATAGCCAGTGGACTGAATGAAGTTATTGAAGGGGGTGGATTCCAAGTATATAGCGTACCAAGAGCAGGAAAAACAACATTGCTATGAGTCATCAATTGATTATTTACAGTTGAAGCTACGGAAGCTGCCCATGTCCCCATAGTTCTTGAATTAAAGTCTAAAGCAGAATTTCCATTTAAACCGACCATTGGGTTTATCGCCGTGGAGGAAGTAGATGTACAAGTTCCATATCTTACTTGAATTGACTGATTAGATGCAACGCCACCCGCTTCATTCAACCAAATTTGAAAACTATAATTATCCTGACCTGCCGTTGCACCATATCTTTTGTAATTAACCCACTGAAATACCAACGATCGATTTGGAGCACCACCAACAATCCATTGTGTTAGCGAGCTGGCTGGATTTACTGCTTGATTAGTCTTACTATTAGTAACTGCCTGACTTAGTGTTATAGTTGTTCCAGATATTGCCGTTACTATTGACCCTGCAGGTATTCCATTTGCGCTTATCACCTTCATCCCAACTTGCCATCCAGCAGCATTTGCCACTGTGATTGTGGACGCACCCGATGTCCAAGTACCAGTAGTGCTTGCGAGAGATTGCTCTTGCAAGTCACGATTAAAACCCGCAATCACTTGAGTGTTTGTAGAGGAAATAGCAGCATATGAACTTGTTATTCCAGTACCCAACTTGATAAATCCATTTGAATTTATACCAATTGTTGAACCCGCTGGATATAAGGTGCCATTGTATGTAAAAGCAAAAGGTAAAGAAGTTGAATTAAAGCTGTTATCATCATTCAAATTACTACCATTGATTGCCGTTGCACCTGTATTTATATACGTTGTATAAGTTCCTGTTGACTGACTAAAAGTATATGCACTCACCTGCCCCCATCCTTCTCCAACATAACCAAAGAGGAAGGTGAAAACTAAAAGTACGGATGCGGTGAGGCGTTTGCCTTGGCGCAAGGGGGTGTATACGTTTTGCATAGGAAGGGTCTTGGAAATACTGCGCAATAATTGGGTTGCTGCAGTGAGGCAGAGAGTAGTAGTTTTATTCATAGTTGGTTCTAAAATGCAGTTTTAGTCGCTACAATTTAATAATTAAGCAGCTGAATTTCAATACAAATGAACAAAACCTTGTTTATAAAAAACAAGGAAGGGATTTCGTCGAATATTTAATAAGTTCGAATGAATATTTTGAGGGTTTTGTCGAATATTTGCTAAAAAAAGAAAAAAATTAACAACCTTATTTTCAGTAAATTATGAAAAACACATTCGAAATAAACTTCAACAAAAAAGCCCCGAGCAATGCTCGGGGCTTTTGATTGGCGCGAGGCCAGTTTTGTGAGTTGTTAGTTTTTGACGATGCGTATTGCTTCTGAAGCTTCGGCTACTTTCAAGAAGTAGATACCGCGTGCTACTTGGTCAATATTGATCGTAGTTGAAGTACCGCTTAGTGTACCTGTTGCTACCACCTTGCCTTGTGCATCTTGGATCACGTAGTTGCTGTACAACGCTTCTGAAGCTTTCAAGGTAAAGACAGCGTCAGTTGGGTTTGGTTGTACAGAGAAGCTAACAAAACCGTTCTCGTCGAGACCAACAGTGAGCGTCAGGTTGAGGGTGATCGTAGAATCACAACCAGCCGCGTTAGTCAAGACTTGCGTATAGGTGCCAGACTGCGTATAAGTGATTTCATTCAAGACGTAGCTTTCGAGTGCAGTCACATTCAAGGTAGTTGAAGTAGGCTGTGCAGCGGTTACAACAACTTGCTCTGAAGTTGTTGTACAACCGTTCAAGCTTGTCATCACACAGCTGTAAGTACCTGGTGTAGTAACAGCCAACTCTTGCGCTGTGCTTCCACCTGGTGTCCAGCTGTAAACGTTGCCTGGTTGTGCAGAAAGCGTAAGAACTTCTCCTGGACACAAGCTGTTGTTGCCGTCAGTAATGAGGTCAGCAGATGGCGACTCATTAACCGTTACAGTAATTTCAGCGAGGTCAGGACAACCGTTGGCAGCATAACCTGTTACCACATATGTACCTGCAGTTGTTACCGTTTGGCTAGTTGCAGTAGAGTTGTTCGCCCAAATGTAGCTGTTTGCGCCACCAGCAGTTAAGGTTACCGAACCACCTTCACAGAATGTTGTTGGGCCAGAAGCCGTAATGGTTGTTGTTGGAACAGCCAAGACAGTCACGTTGATCGGTGCTGAAGTACCAGTACAACCAAGGCTATTCGTTACCGTAACAGTGATAGGTCCGTTGACACCAACGTTCACCCCTTGCGTAGTAGCACCGTTAGACCACACATAAGATGCACCTGGAGATGCAACAAGTGTAGAGAAGGCGCCAGCACATACAGTTGTAGGTGAAGCGGCTGTAATGGTTGGTACAAACGCTGGAGCCGCAGTTACAGTGATCTCATTAGATACTGATGAACAACCAGCTGCGTTGGTTACCGTTACGAAGTACAAGCCTGTAGTGTTGGCAGTGATACTAGGCGTAGTAGCGCCGTTGCTCCATACATAAGACGAACCGTTTGTATTGGTATTCAAGACTACACTCTGACCTTGACAGAAGGTAGTTGCACCTGCAGCTGCAATCGCAACTGTTGGGTTGGCACTAACCGCAATGGCAAGTGGAGTTGAAGTTGCAGAACAGCCATTGGCATCTGTAACCGTTACAGTGTAGTTACCTGCAGTCGTGACGCTGATTGTTGAAGTAGTAGCACCGTTGCTCCAAGCGTAGGCCGAAGCAGGAGTTGAGCTTAAAGTAGCTGCAGCACCCTGACAAATCGCGACGTTGTTGGTCGTTACAACTGGCGTTGGAAGCGCGTTAACTGTAACTGTAATTGGCGCAGAAGAAGCTGTACAACCTGCGGTTGTGACATCTACATCGTAAGTACCAGAAGCTGCTACTGTGATGCTCTGAGTTGTTTCGTTGGTAGACCAAAGGTAGCTACCAGCTGCAGGAGCAGTTAACGTTACAGTGTTACCCGCACAGAATGTAGTTGGGCCACTGATGCTAGTTACAGCAGAAGGAATGACATTGACAGCAATTGGCTTGGTAACAGTAGATGTACAACCAGCCGCATTCGTGTAAGTGTAAGTAATGGTAGCTGAACCTGAGTTGTTACCACTCACCTCACCTGCTGTTGATACAGACGCAACTGAGGTGTTGCTAGAACTCCATGTACCACCTGCGGTTGTATTTGACAAAGTAGTTGTTGCACCAATACAAACACTGTTGTTACCAGCAATTGGATCAAGCACAGGGAATGGTACCACATTGATGGTCACAGGAGCCGCAATAGCAGCACAACCCTGACCATTTGTAACGGATACACCATAAGTACCACTTTGAGTAACTGTAATGGACTGCGCTGTAGAAGCGTTGGTCCAGGCATAACCAGAACCATTTGCTGCAGACAACACTACTGATCCACCTGCACAGAAAGTTGTTGGACCAGATACAGCGATTGCCGTGGCTGGAGCCGTTTGTACAGAGATGTTTTTGGTTTGTGTCGTAGAACAACCGTTGTTCGTAACAGTATAAGAAATGGTAGCGTTACCGCCGCTTAGTCCGGAAATGTTACCTGTTGCGTCTACTGAGGCCACAGCAGCGTTAGAAGAACTCCAAACACCACCTGTGGTTGCATTGTTGAAAGCAGTTGCTGCACCCTCACATACCGTGTTGGCACCTGTAATAGCAGCAACAACCGGAAGTGGCGTAACCGCAACAGCCGTAGGCGCTGTAGTTGTTGTACAACCATTAGCACCTGTCACAGTGTAAGTGAAAGAACCACTGTTATTGACAGCAATAGAAGAAGCCGTAGAACCGTTGCTCCAAGTGTAAGCACCTGAACCATTGGCAGAAAGAATCACAGAACCACCATCACAGAATGAAGTAGGACCATTTGCTGTGATGCTTGCCGCCGGAGCTGGCAAGACATCTACAGTAACCGGTGCGCTCACTGTTGAACAACCTGCAGCGTTAGTTACAGTTGCTGTGTATATTCCTGATGTTGTGATTGTGTTTGTAGCACCACTTACGCTGTTGTTCCAGTTGTAAGAAGTACCTCCAGAAGCGGTAAGCACCACAGAACCTCCTTGACAGAAGCTAGCCGGACCATTGAGCGCTACGTTTGCAACCGGTGGTTGGTTCACGGTAAGTGCTAATGGCGCAGATGGGTTAGAAACACAACCTGCAGCAGAAGTGATGATCACGCTATAGTTACCACCAGCTGTTACTGCGATAGATTGCGTTGTTGCACCGTTGTTCCAGGCATACGAAGCAGCTGCAGGAGCCGTAAGTGTGGTGGCTGTTCCTTGACAGATCGAGTTGCCATTCGAAGAAGAAATGGTCGCTACTGGCAAGGCTTGTACAGCGATGTTTGCTGTTGTTGTAGTGGTACAGCCATTGACAGCTGTTGTGGTGTAAGATACCGTTCCAGTTCCTGCACTTACCCCTACGATATCTCCTGTAACTGGGTTAAGTGTCAAGACACTTGGTGTAGAGCTAGACCATGTACCGTTTGGCACTGGGTTCGAAACCAAACCGTTGTTGCCCACACAAAGAACTGAAGGTGCAATAACTGGTGCGTTTGCTGGCGAAGGGTTCACGTTAACGACAACTTGGTCAGAACCAACACAACCATTGGTACCTGTTGCACTCACTGTATAAGTAGTAGTAGCCGTTGGCGATGCCACTGGGTTCAAGATACCAGTGTTAGACAAACCTGCAGCTGGCGACCATACTGGTGTTATTGATGGACAACCAGATGCTGTGCCATTCCACGTACCTGCTGAACCAGGAACCCAGTTGGTAACAAGGTTTGTACCCGCACCGTTGGTAATGGTATAGTAAGGCTCAAAAATCCATGAACCCGCTGTAAAGGTCACCTGAATTGGAGCGCCATTAGAAGCTGTAAAGTTGAAGGCCAACGGACCCAAACCGAAAGGCAATGTAATGTTTGTAAGTACTGGAACACCACCTACAGAAACCGTTACCGCACAACCATTCCAACCGTCACCAAATGAATCCCAAAGGGTAATGGTGTGGTTACAAGAAGTGTTGAAGTTAACTGTAGCGTTCATGTTACTAGACTGACCACTACAAATAGTGACGTCATTGCCGGCATTCACGATTGGCGCAGGAAGAACCGTTACCGTGCGTGTTGCTGTTGATGGCGGACACCATGTGGTGGTGTTCGGAATCGTGTAAGTCATGGTGGCAGTACCTGCTGCAACACCCGTTACGACACCCGTATTCGGGTTAATGGTTGCAATTGCAGGGTTACTTGAAGACCAAGTACCACCTGTGCTCGTTGTAGAGAAGTTGACAGTTGCACCAGCACAAACCGTTTGCGTACCAGCAAGTGGCGCAATTTGAGCAGTTGCCTGAACCGTGATGCTCGTATTCACTGCACCTGTTGATGCACAACCAGAAGCATTCAAATAGTTGATCGAAACAGTTTGTGTACCTGCAGTGAGGTACTGCACTGTTGCTGTGTTTGAGGTACTTGTACCACCAGAAATGATGTTATAATTGACACCCGCTGTACCTGGGAAGCCCCAAGTGTAGCTTTGCATGCCAGATTGCGTCGTATAGGTGTAGTCCGTGAAAGTACACGCTTGGTTACCCGGAACAACTGTGAAGCTTGGGGTGAATGGAACCGCAGCAATGATATTGACATTGTAGTCTTCGGTTTCTCCGTAGAAATATGAAGCACAAGGATCAATCGATGCACCTGGGGTCGCGTACACACCTCTCACGCGCATTCGGTGTATACCAAGCGGCGGCGTACAAGCCAAGTTAATTTGGAAGCTTATTGTTTGAAAAGAAGTTGCTGTTGCAGCAGTTGAAAATCCGACCTTTTCTGAAGGTTCAAAGATATAATTGTCGTTGTAGTCAATCCAGACCGCAAAGCTTTGGCTCGGAAAAGAACCTGCTGTTACTTGCACTTGGTAGCTTGTTGCTGCTTGCATAACTGCTGCAGGCAAGTTGGAATAGTAAGTGTAGGATGGGCCATTAGTTGCTGTACCTGAGTTATTATTTAAGGTTGTACCGGTAATGGCCACATTCGAAATCAGGTCACCATATTGTGTACCATAAGTATAGGCTGGATTACAATAAGGATTGTACAATACCTGAACAGGGTTAGAAGTTCCTGAGCTTGCCGAGTTAGAACAAGTCACGACACATTGGTACCATGTTGAGGCTGTTGGAGTGGCTACATAGTTGAAATTGGTTGCTCCAGTGATGTTCGTCCAAGGTCCTGTGGCCGTTGGGCCGCTTTGCCACTGGTAAGTAATACCTGTACCAGAAGTTACATTTTGAAGCGTCAAAGTAGTGGTTTGCCCTGCAAATACTGAGTTCGGAGTTGCAATGGTATTACCTGGTGTTGGGGTTCCAGCACATGGTGGCGGAAGTGTGATGGTTACACAGTAATCTTCAGACTCACCATAAAAGTTGGTAAGGTGCGCATAGTTGTAGGTGCCTGGCGTACCGTAATTGATATTGACAATACGCATACGGGTAGTACCAACAGGCGCTGTTGGGGATACAACGAAATTACCTGTAAGCACTTGATCTCCCCCAGCATTTACTGGTTGGAAGTAAACAAGTTCTCCAGCATCCAAGAAATCGCCATCTGCATTGTAGTCGATGTAGATTTGGAAAAAGTTAGAGCCTGTACCAAATACACAACCAGTTGAGGTCAAAGAGAAAGTCGCCAATTGACCCTGCTGTAAATTAGCAGATCCTACTGAGGAAGTGTAATTGCTGTAAAGGTTTAAAGAAGATCCTGGACCAGGAGCCACAGTTGCACAGGTCGAGTTATTGTTGATACCACCGATGGTTACGTTGGTGATGTCATTGTAATAATTGTAGAGTGGTGCGTTGATCGGATATGGGCCACACTGGCAGCTTCCACCAGTAGCAGTATACGACACCACGTTGGATTGTGAGGAGGTTGCACTAAACAAACAAGTGGTATTCAAGCGATAGAATAAGGTGCTTGCTGTTGAAGTCGTGTAAGTTGTAGATGTGGCACCTGTAATATTGGTCCATGGACCTGTCGCTGTAGGCGCACTTTGCCACTGGTAAGAAATACCAGTGCCAAAAGAAAAGTTTGTTGCTGACAAAATAAAGCTCGCATTCGGACAGCCACTCGCTGTAGAAATAGCAGCCACACCATTGTTTGGTGCACCGCTACAATTGACAGCAGCAGCAACTTGGATACAATAATCTTCGGTCTCACCCCACGTATATGTTCCCGTAGGACCAGGAACTGTTCCTTCCGTTGCAATCACACGCATTCTGGACGTACCTACTGTTGCACCAGCCGGAATGGTCATGGTACCAGAATTAACGCCGTTGATGGCAGAAATATTCACAGGCATTTCACCTGCATCGACAAAATCACCATCCGTATTCCAATCGATGTAAATGCGGAGATTGACTCCATACCAACCATTACATGTACCTACGTTCACACTCCAGTTAACGAGTTGACCCGGGTTAACGACTGGTGCACTCACCACACCTGCGTAATTAGAATAAAGTTTACTTACAGAGTTTGCACCAGGTGCAGTTGTTGCACAAGTTGAACTATTATTGAGCGTTCCAAAGGTCACATTGAAAATTTCTTCATCGAAGGTTGATGTAGCACCTGACGCTGGATAGGCGTTGGCATTGGTACAAGAAACTGGCCCGGTCGGCGCAGCAGATACCTGACGCCAACGAACCGTATGAGAATTCGTATTAGTAACGCAAAAGTATTGGGTTACCAATACGCGAACTTGCCCCGTAAAGGTTGCTGTCCAAAGAATTTTTGGGGTTGCACCACACAAGTCGTCACTATAACACAAGTTAGTATTAGCGGTATTCTTAAGAGTCAACTGCGCATCCCCTGTTGGGTTCGTGGCACCATCTACGGGACACAACGACCATTCGTACTGGTTTCCAGAAGTGACGTTGTAAGTATTGTATTCTCCACCCCAAGTTCCTGCAACAGAGTTGACAAATGTGGCAGAAGTCGTTGATTGAGCAGCACCATAAGATGTACCAACCATAGTACAACCACCGGCATTACATTGGCCAGCTTGCGACCATGCTTTGGAGACAAAACCGAAGGTCAACAACAAAATGCTGATGCCTACAGTCAAGGATTTAAAAAAATTGTAGCGAATTTTCATGAGTGTATAGTTTATAGTCGTAAATAGGAGAATTTATTGGTTTAAGCCCTGTAGAACAGAGTCGAGAATGGTTTGGTAATGTTCAGCCTCTGCCGGATATTGACGCAACCAAGCATGGATTTGCTCAAAAGTTGCCCCGAGCGGAACTGTCGGGAAATTCGGAGCGAGCGCCGCTTGCTTCTTTTGATAGGTATTTCGCAGTGCATCGAGCTCAGAAACTTTATTCTGTGCTTCGGCGTAAGCGATGATGCGCTGTTGATAATTGTGAATTTTGTGCGCAAGGGCGAGTGGGTCTTTGTTTTCGAATGTAGCAGAAGCCTCCTGAGAAACAGACCAAGCACCTGCAGATGGAGCTTCCTGCGCGTTAACCGTGAATTGCAAGGCAATGAAGGATCCAATCAGTAAAAGTGATTTTTTAAATAGTTTTTTTACCATACTACTATATTTAAAATAATGTGCTTTAGAAGACATACAATTATAGCCCAAAAATACCTCTTAGCGTACATCTAGGCGCTTAAATTTATCGACAAACTTCTGCAATCCTGCTCTAGTTGAGCAAGCAAGTGTTTTCAATGAATATTTATGGCTATTTATTGATTATTGATATTCAATCATCGAATATTCACATAAATTTTACTTTATGTTTTTGCTTACTTTTGTTAATAACTATGAAACGCATTGGTTTACTCTCTGATACCCACGGTTACCTAGACCCAAAAATCTGGTCCTATTTCGCAGATGTCGATGAAGTTTGGCACGCCGGCGACATCGGCGATATGGCCACATTAGAAGCACTAGAAAAGAATAAAATCCTCAGGATCGTTTATGGAAACATCGATGATCACTTGGTCAGAAGTGCTACAAAAGAATTTTTGAGATTTAAGATAGAAGATGTAGAAGTACTCATGACACATATCGGCGGCAAACCCGGCAAATATGCGCGTCCGGCACTAGAAGAACTGCAAGCAAATGGCGCTCCACAACTATTTGTTTGTGGCCACTCTCATATCGCACTCGCCCAATTTGATCAGCGCTTCAATATGCTCTGGCTCAATCCAGGCGCATGTGGTTACAAGGGCTTTCATCAGGTCAAAACCATTTTTAGGTTCTCGATTACAGGCCCTAAAATTCACGATCTTGAATGTATTGAACTCGGGCCGCGCATCGGTAATTTCACGGAGGCTAGCTTTTAAATTCTTGTTTTTCAGTATTTATACTTATTATTGTAAGGTTCTTCTCTCCTAATTTCGTTTTCAAAAAGCTCGAAAATGAAATACATAATTACCATTATTCTGTTCGCATTTGCCCTACCCATATTTGGACAAATCTGTACCATCGATTACACCCAAACCCAAGTAGGAATCTATCCCGACTCCCTACCCGATGGCACGGTTGGGCAGCCCTATAACCAAGACCTTACTTTCGTCATGCCCACCGACACCATGGGCTACGATTTCACCAACTTTCATATTTTGTCGGTTGCGCTTCCCGTCGGGCTCAGTTGGGCTTGCAACAACAGCAGTTCTAACTGCGATTACAACCCACAAGTATCCCCGTATGGATGCGTCAATATTTCTGGCAATCCCCTACTCGCAGGCACTTACAACGTCGATGTCACCGTCTTAGCCGACCTTACCATACTCTCCGGTTATCCCTTTGTTTTTCAACTTCAATTGGAAATTCTGCCCTCGAGTGCTATTATTTCAAACAATGGCTTTACAAGTATTGGGGCACCAGCTTGCGCTCCGGCTCTGGTACAATTCACCAACAACAACCCAGGCTTATTGCAATATTCCTGGAATTTCGGAAACGGAAATCTCTCTTTTGCAGAAAACCCAACTGCGCAGTACTATCCCAATCCCGGAACCTACCTCGTCAATTATACAGCCTACGCCAACCTCGACACCACCCAAGTTTACACGCTCAGCAACCTGCTGATCACGAGCATGAGTAATTTTGGCGGGGGCTTCCCCTCCTATGAAAATGCCGATGCCTATTTCAAAATTCTTGAAAATGGCACCTTAGTCTATCAATCCACGATCATCGGTGATCAAAACCCACCGGTACAATGGACACTCAACTACAATTTAAATCCCAACAGCACCTACGTCATCGAAATTTGGGAAGCCGACGACAGCTACGGTGAACCCTATTTTGGCGCCGACGACTACATGGGAAGCCATCCGCTTAATTTCAACGGCTGCAGTGGCTGTGGTGCAGGCACCTCTAATTTCAATTATACCATTAATCAACAACTGATTTTACCTACACCGCAGGTGAGCAGCACCGACACCATCATTATTTACGCGCTTCCGCCTGCTCCAGTGATCAGCTATGATTCACTGGCACACACCCTCAGCACTCCAGATCTTGGCTTTGCTTACCAATGGTATTACAATGGCTCACCAGTTGCTGGTGCCACAAGCGCAAGCCATGTCGTGTACCAAAGTGGCGCTTATTGGCTTGTTGCGATCAATCCGAATGGCTGTGTAGCATTTTCAGACACGCTAATCGCCATTTATTGCAATCCTTTTGTGCAGGCGCAACTCTCCGAGAACAACGGCACGTTGCTCGTTTCAAATGCGGCACAGAACGCCACCTTTACATGGTACCTAGATGGGCAAGCCCTGGCCAATCAACAAGGCAATACGCTTACTTTTCAAGAAAATGGAAACTACCAGTGTATTGTCACCGATCCTTTTGGTTGCTCTGACACCACCAACCTGCTGCTCATCGACGTAGGTTTGGCAAACATCGCTTCAGAGCAGCCCAAGATCTTTCCAAATCCGGCTAAAGATTACCTGAATGTCTCTCTGCCCTCCGATTGGCTTGGGTCTTCGCTTCAAATCATAGACCTCTTAGGAAAAGTCGTTTACGTCGAACAAGCTTCCGCAAATACATGCGCTATTCCTTTACATGCCATTCAATCAGGCACCTACCTCATTCAACTGACCAAACACAACAACTGTTACCAACAATTGATTTGCATTTCTTCTGCGCACTAGCCCATTTATTTCATGTAGTTTTGCGCTGTGAAAAATCAACACCCTCTGAGCAAATACCAATGGTTGGTGGTTGCCATCTTAGCGCTGACTCAATTTACGGTCGTACTCGACTTCATGGTCATGTCTCCGCTTGGCGACCTCCTCATGAAAGATCTTCAGGTCAAACCCTATCAGTTTGGTATTGTTGTCTCTTGTTACGCACTCGCCGCTGGCCTTTCAGGCTTCATGACCGCTGGCTTTGCCGATCGCTTTGACCGCAAGCGCTTACTTGTCTTTTTTTATTCCGGATTCATCATTGGCACTTTGTGCTGTGGGCTCGCACATACTTATACTCAATTGATATTGGCGCGCATCTTTACAGGTATTTTTGGCGGCGTCATGTCTTCGATCGCCATGGCCATTGTCGCCGATTTGTTTAGCCTACAACAACGCGGACGCGTCATGGGTTTCATGCAAATGGGTTTTGGCCTCAGTCAGATTCTCGGCATCCCAATTAGCCTCTATATTGCCTCCAAATCAACCTGGCAAATGCCATTTTATATGATTGTTTGCTTATCGCTTGTGATGTTCCTTACGATTTTATTTGGCCTGAAGCCTGTTCGTGCCCACCTCGATCAACAAACAGAACGTTCGGCTTTCAAACATTTATTAGCCACCATCAAAAACCGCAACTACCGTATCGGATTCATGGCAACAGCATTTATGTCGCTAGGCGGCTACTTCATGATGCCGTGGGGCAGTGCCTTTGCCGTCAATAATGTGGGGCTTTCTCAAGCACAACTCCCTCTGCTTTTCATGGTTGTAGGAATTTCCACGTTTATGATTATGCCACTCATTGGGCTCCTCGCCGACAAAATCAATAAATTCCGGCTATTTATGGGGGCTTCTATACTCATGATCTTTTCCGTTTTGGTATACGTACATTTGGGTCAAACAACCCTTTTTGTACTGATACTCGTGAATATCTTTATGATGGGTGGCATTATGGCGCGCATGGTTCCTTCTCAGGCGCTTACAAGTTCGGTTCCCGAAATCCACGATCGTGGCGCTTTCATGAGCATCAATTCTTCTTTACAGCAAATTGCAGGTGGCATCGCAGCCATTATTGGGGGTAAAATTGTATGGCAGCAAAGCCCAAGCGCACCACTCATGAACTTCGATATATTGGGTTATGTCGTGGTTGCCGTCATCCTCGTCAATATCTACCTAACTCACCGCGTTTACCAATACGTAGCATCCAAAAACAAAGAGGCGGCCTAGGCCACCTCTTTAAAATAGTTGGTAAGGAGTTACCAATTCTTATTCTTCCATTAATTTGGCCAATCTCTTGAACCTGATCTTATCCTGAATGCGGTCTACGGTGTAATACATCATGGGCACCACAATAATCGTAAGGAACATAGAGCTGGTCAGACCACCAATGAGTACCCAGGCCAAGCCGTTCTTCCATTCCGCACCCGCACCCGTGGCTGTTGCGATGGGCACCATTCCAATCACCATTGCGATGGTTGTCATCAAGATCGGACGCATCCGTTCTCTGACAGATTCAAGCAGCGCCGAATAGGTAGTCATTCCTTTTTCTTTGAGGTGATTGGTAAAGTCGACAATCAAAATGGCATTTTTTGCCACCAGCCCCAAAAGCATGAGCATACCGAGCATCGTGAAGATACCCATGTTAGAAGCGCTCAATGCAAGTGCAAGAATTGCCCCCACCAATGAAACCAATATCGAAAACAAGACCACAAATGGGTACACGAAGTTGTCGTAAAGGGCCACCATTATGAGGTAAACGAGGATCACGCCAATTCCCATGGCCGTTCCTAGCGCACCAAAAGATTCTTTCTGGCGCTTGATTTCACCGCCCCAGGTGAGGCGTACGTTGGGATCAAGCGGATGTTTTTTGAGGTATTTTTCAATATCAGCAGCAACCGTACCTGGCGCTGTACCTAAGACATAACAACGCAAAGTGGTATTGGCAATCCTATTTTTGCGCTCGAGTGTTCCGGCAGCGTTGTCCACTGATATTTGAGCGAACTCACTCAGGCGCACTTGCTTGCCTTCATTGTTGGTAAAAGTCATATCCTGAATATCCTCCACATCTTTGCGATTGGCCGCATCGAGCATTACGCGGATGTCGTAATCAGATCCATCGACGTCAAGTTGGCTGTCGTCATTACCCGAGAGCGCACCCTGTAACTGCATACCAACTGCTGCCACATTGACGCCCAACTGACCCATTTTCTCGCGATCAAGCGCAATTTTTACCTCTGGCGTGACATCCTCGGTACTCAGGTACGGATCTTTAGCGCCATGCATAGATTTGATTGCGTTTTTCAGACGCCTGGCTTCTTTGACCATGAGTTCTTTGTCGTTACTCGAAATAAAGATCTCGATAGGCGCTTGCTCAGAATCGATAAGACCCATATTGAGCGCCTTGACTTCAACGCCTGGATACTCATTTTCTATTTTGGTACGGATGAGGTTCATGTATTCAACCGTCGGGATTTCTTTTTGCTTGTTTTTTTTGAGCATTACCGTAATCTCGGAACGGTTTTCAGCACCAAAAGCAGCCGCACCCAAACCAGCACTCGGGCCCCCAACATTGGAAAAAACGATGTCTACCATATCTTTTTGAGCCAACAACAATTGCTCAATTTTCATGGTAGTGAGGTTGTTTTCGGCAAAGGTGGCACTCTTCTCGTATTTCAACTTGAGCATGAACTTTCCTTGATCTCCTTGAGAAACAAATTCTTGACCAACAATGCCCAAGCCCATTGTCGCAAAAGAGGCGACAAAAATGGCAATCACAATAAGGCCCATAGAAATCTTGTGGCGCAAGGCCCAGCCCACAATTTTTACATAAGAATTGGTGAAAATGGTGATGCGGCGTTCGAACCAAAGCAAAACAGCCTGAAATGGCTTTTTGCGGTCGAGCTTTACTTCTTTTGCAAAGCGAGAAGCCAGCCAAGGCGTTAGTGTGAAGCACACAAACAGGGACATCAAGGTCGAAACGACGACCACAATAGAGAATTGATGTAAGATATCAGAAATAGTCCCTTCAATGAAGACAACAGGCGAGAACACCACGACATCGACAAGCGTAATAGCCAAGGCCGTAAAGCCAATCTCATTTCGACCGTCTAAGGCGGCTTGACGGCGTTTTTTACCCATCTGGAGGTGACGGTAAATGTTTTCAAGTACCACAATAGAGTCGTCGACCAAAATCCCGATGACCAAAGACATCGCCAAAAGCGTCATGAGGTTGAGGGTGTAACCCAACAAATACATGGCCACGAAAGTAGAGATGAGCGAGGCCGGAATCGAAACCAAAACAATAAACGCATTGCGCATGGTATGCAAGAACAAAAGCATCACAAGTGCCACCAGGAATACCGCGAGCTCTAGGTCGTGGATAACGGCGTCTACAGATTCAATGGTTGGCAATGAGGTGTCGGTTGCTACGGTAAAGCCTAGGCCTTCTTTTTTGTACTTTTCTTCAAGGTCCTTGAATTTCGCTTTGGTCGCGTTGGCGACATCAACTGCATTGGCATCTGATTGTTTTTTGATGCGCAATCCAATCCCGTTCACACCATTCAAACGCGAAATAGTCACTTGATCATCGCTGGCATCAACGACATCGGCGACATCGCGCAGGCGAATTGCACTCGTGCCTTTGGCCACAAGAACCAAATCTTGGAGATCGCTCAAATCTTTGTATTTACCCGTGAGGCGAACGGTAATTTGCTCAGCGCTACTTTTGATTTTACCTGTCGGAAAGTCGAGGTTGGATAGCGCAATTGCCTGGTTGATTTGAGCCATAGACAAGCCCATTTTGCGCATCTTTTCTTTATCGACATTGACGCGAAAAGCGCGGCGCTCACCGCCAATTACTTGCACTTCTGCAACGCCCTTTACTTGCTTGATTGCAGGCAAGAGTTGGTCGTCCATGAGGCGCATGAGCTCGGCATCCGATAAATTTTTCGCAACTGCACTGAGCTGCAATACCGGAGTGGCATTGGGCTCAATTTTAGCAACCATAGGGTTTTGGGCGTCTTCGGGTAACCTATTGAGGTTGTTGTTGATTTTGCGCTGTGCATCGGCCAATGCATCGTCAATATTCGCTGAGGCCTTGAATTCGAGCAAAACAAACGAAGCGTTGTCAAAAGAAAAAGAAGTAACCTCATCGACGTTTTCCATGCTACTCAGGACGTCTTCGAGTGGTTTAGAAACCTGGCTCTCAACCGTAGAAGGCGATGCTCCAGGATAAGCTGTCGTAATGGTGAGCAATGGCGCCGAAAAATCGGGCATGAGTTCGTAGGAAAGTTGCTTGTAGCTCAATAAACCGCCACCTACTAAAATAGTAAAGATAACGATGATAAATGATGGCCGTTTGATGGCCAATTCGGTGAGTGTCATGGGGCCTATTTATTGCGTTTGATATTCATTCCGTCTTCCAAGTTCACTTGGCCTTTCACCACGATTTCATCGGACACACTCAAGCCAGAAACGACTTCAATGTAGTTTCCATCGGAGGTACCTGGGCTAAATGGTGTTAAAACCGCTTTTCCGTTTGATACGACATAAATCTGCGGATTTTTTGTGGACCCAATGAGCGCTTTGCGCGGTACGGCAAGCGCTTTAACGCTTTCGTTGTTTGACAACGATACATTTCCGTACATGCCAGCAAGAATTTTTTGAGCACCGGTATTGCTCACCAATACCTGCACTTTGAAGTTGTGCAGCGCATCAGCCTGAACTGCAATGTTGTAGATGCTACCACTCACCTCTTTGTCGTGGGCGTCGACACTCACCATCACTTTTTGACCTTTTTCAAATTTGAGCACATCGCGCTCAGGTACGGAGATGGTCAGCTTGAGTTGAGAGATGTCGGTGAGTTCTACAATTGGCGTTCCTGGCATGACCATAGAGCCGAGGTCGGCCATTTTTTTGGTCACTACACCAGAAAATGGCGCTAACACTTTGGCGCCGCGCAATTGTTTTTGCAATTGCTTGAGTTGCACCTCCGCTGTTTTGAGGGCAAGTTCCATTTTCTCGGCTTCCATCGAAGAAACGGCTTGTTCCTTTCTCAGGTTGGCAAAACGCGCGTTGTCGTTTTTGAGTTGAGCAATATTGAGTTTGGCGTTTTCGATCTGCAAAGAAATGAGTTCGTCGTCGAGCTTGGCAATGACCTGGCCTTTGCTCACTTGATCGCCTTCTTTAACCAATAGCTCGGTGAGTTTACCCGAACCTTCGGAGGCCACATTATTTTGATGCATGGCTTCAAAGACGCCCAAATAAGAGTATGCGCTTTCAAAGGTGTGCATTTGGGGTTGGTCTGTATCGACCAAAACCGCTGCTTCCATGTCGTGGATATAGATTTTCTTTTTGGCTTCTTTTGAATTCGAAAGGAGTTTGAAAATGGTGAGCCCCAACAGAGCTACAACCGCAAGAGAGATAAAAATGATGCGTTTCATGAGTTGTTATTTGATATTTCCGTTTGATTTTAAGTAGTCGAGTTCTGCCTGACGCAAAGCGACATAGGCGGCCACCACACCAGTCTGGGCTTGCTCAAGAGCAGTTTGCGCTTGAATTAGGTCATTGGTTCCGATGAGGCCTTCAGAGAATTTAAGGCTCGCATGTTGGTGCACGGCCTCAGCGAGTTTAAGTTGCTCTTTGGAGATTTCGAGCGCATTTGCCTTTACGTCAATAAGGCGTTTGTTTTGATCGATTTGCAATTGCAACTGTTGTTGAACGAGTGCTGTTTTGGCCTCGAGTTGTTCTTGCTTGAGTGCATTCACGGCAGCTTTGTGGTGTTTGTCAAGTCCGTCAAAAAGATTCCAATCGACGCGCAAACCAACAAAAGCACCATCAATTGCTGTTCTGAAATCCGTTTCAGGGTTCATATTGACGTTATATTGATAAATTCCATAAAAGTTGACATTCGGCAAATACCCCATCTTGATACCTTTGGCTTCTTCTTGGGTCATGAGTTTTTGTTGTTCGAGCAATTGAAGCGCAAATAAATTGCTTGCGTTTTGATCCACTAAAATCGATTTTTGAACCATTTGATCCGTTTGCAAGCTGATTTTGGATTTAGGATCGGCACCTATCAGGATTTTGAGCAGGTCTTCGAGCTGGCTTTGTGTGGCAAGCAAATTGGCTTGAGTATTTTCTAAATTCAAGCGATTGATGCGAATTTTATCGGCTTCTGTCTGAACGAGCATCCCTTGACCCACCATCAAATCCATGTTCTTGAGAATCCGATTGGCATAAGAAATATTGCTATCTATAAATTGAAGCTGCTGATAAAGACCTTGTAAAATAAAGAAGGTATTCGCCACTTGGTATTTTACCTCCTGAATGGTCATGTCTCGTTTGATTTGGACAATATCACTATTGATTCGCAAAGCGGCTAATCCGTAGTTGAGCTGTGAATTGAACAAGACTTGGTTGAGCTGAAGGGTATTACTCAACACAATGGGTACACCAAATTTAACTTCGGCAAAAGTACCAGGAGCGCCTCCAAAAAACTGCGCGGGCACCACCTGACCAGGAATAACGGCGTTGTAGCGGTAGTCCCCAGAAAAATTCAAGGACGGCATGCGCGAGGAGAGATACGCAGACCGCTGGCTTTCATTGATTGCTACATCGAGTTGGGCGCTTCTAATTTGCACATTAGCAGTTTCTGCAGCGCGCAAACAAGCAGCCAAATCATAAGATTGGGCCTGGGCCGACAAGCCAAAAAGTAGGCTCAGCAGACCACCGGAGAACAGGTTTTTCATTTTCATGCTTTTGGGTTTGATATAAATAGATAATTGATGATCATTTCTTTGACGTAAGTTTTGTGGATCAGCAAATCATTTTTGAGTTGTGTATCGTCGATTTGGTGCAACTCTTTGTGTAAGTTTTTTGACATAAAGGGATAGTGCATATTGGACATCATCAGGATGATGGTGTTTCTTAGAGAGATCTCCCTCACCTCTCCATTTTTTTTAGCTTCTTCAAATTGTTCGAAAATGCCCGTATTGGCAATAGAGTGAACAACCTCCCTGGGCATAGGGATTTTAACATTTTTTTGCTGTATGGAATGCAATATGAACATGGGTAGTTCAGGATGCTCCATAAAAAAATCAAATTCTTGATCGATGATCAGTTCTAATTTTTCTCTCAAGGTTAAATCCGAACTAAATACGGCCATCATGGATTGCAGAAAGTCGCTCATGGCACCTTCAAAGATGAGTTCGAAGAGTTTTTCTTTGGAGCGAAAATAGTAATTGAGGAGCGCCACATTGCTGCCTACTTCTTTGGCGATATCGCGAACCGAACAGCCATCGAAGCCTTTGGTCATGAAGACTTTTTTGGCTGCCGCCTTTATTTTTTCTTCTGTACTTTGATCTCTTTTCATGGGTAGTTTTGCGCAAAGGCGCTGCAAAGTTAAACACTCTTTTTAAACAAATGTTTAAGAACCTTGAAAAAATTAAACAATTGTTTAAATTTTGGCAAGTTCAAGGCGTTTTTGTTACTTTGAAAGATGAAGTTTGCATTCATTTTCGCCTTTATTCTTCCGACTTTAGTTTTCTCTCAACAAACCGCATGGTTTGCCGACGCCAAATTGGGAATTTTCATTCATTGGGGTATGTATGCCGTCGATGGAACCTCGGAGAGTTGGGCCTTTCACAACAGAACTGTGCCCTATAAACAGTACATGAGCCAGATGAAGGGCTTTACCGCCGAAAACTACAACCCCATAGCATGGGCACAGCTCATCAAAGAAAGCGGCGCCAAGTATTGCGTGATCACCACCAAGCACCACGACGGCCTTTCGCTCTACGATACGAAGTTCAAAACACCACAAGCACCCAAAGAAAAAAACTGGGACCCTAAATACCCTTTGAGCACCATTTACCAAACACCAATTAAAAAAGATGTCATTTCCCCTCTTTTCCAAGCATTAGAAAAAGAAGATATCAAAAAAGGAGCGTATTATTCGCTACTAGATTGGTCTTTCAATGATTACCCAGGTTATTATAAAGATTCGAGTCGCTATCAACTCAAAGACGACTCGCTTCGGTGGTCTCATTTTTTAAAGTTCATGCACGGGCAAATTGCTGAAATCAATACGCAATTGAAACCAGACCTTTTTTGGTTCGACGGCGATTGGGAACACTCCGAAACAGAATGGCAGGCGGCAAAAATAGATTCGATCATTCATCAGACTAATCCGAACGCCATCTTGAATGGTCGACTGAAATCTTACGGAGATTACGACACGCCCGAACAAAACATGCCGATTATTCACCCTGAGCGCAACACTTGGGAGCTCTGCCTCACCACCAACGACAATTGGGGCTATCGCCCCCAAGACCACAACTTCAAAAGCCATTTTGAGCTACTGAGTATTTTCACTGAATGCCTTGGCATGGGCGGCAACTTACTTTTAGATATTGGACCAAAAGCAGATGGCAGTATTCCTTCGGAGCAAGTGGCCATATTGCAAGAATTTGGACGCTGGACCAACAAACATGCCACTGCCATTTACGGCACTATTGCTGGCCTCCCCTACGGTCATTTCCATGGCAATTCAACATTTAGCAAAGATTCGATGGTCCTGAATTTATTTATTCCGAGCCCTCAAGGAAACATTTCAGATCAGAGCAAGCTCATGATTCCCATTTACATCAAAGGCTTGAAGAGCAAACCCTCCTCTATTCACTTAATCGGATCAACTATTCCAATTGACTACACCGAAGTCGGTAAAATTTCATGGAGCAGCGTTCCAGGTACTTTATTTTTAGAAATTCCTATTTCGGAAATGGACCCCATGATCAGTGTACTGCAACTTACTTTCAACGAACCTATTCAACTTTACCGCGGCAAAGGCGGTTTTCATTAACGCATGAGAACAATTATCTTCACACTCCTCCTCTGCCCGCATGTTTCCTGGGGGCAAAAAGAAATGTTCAACCCAAGACTGCAATCCTCCTTTGATTTTTACATCCGAGAGGCCGGCTACTCTAACAATCCTTTTGAGCTGCATTTTTTCTGGCCCGACGAAGCGCTATTCGCAAATCATCAGCAATGGGGAACAGAAGGCTTTGGCGTCATTACCAATCAGAAGGAAATTTTCATTTACGGATATACTGATCAAGCACATAAAAACGCTGTGTACGATGTCTTGCAACGCAAACTGGGCTTTGAATACTTTCAGGCAAATGCAATGCAAATCCCGACCACATTGCCTAAAAAGTTTGCTTTTGACAAATATGAATCCATTCCTGCATTTGCTTACCGAGAGGTTTTTTACGGAGAAACGCGCCGTAGCGGTTTTGCAGATTGGCACAAACTCACGAGTGGCGAATCTTCATTTAGCTTCGAAAATCACCCTGGCTGGGGTTTATGGGTCCATACCTTGCATCGCTTGTTAGCACCCGAAACTTATTTTGAAA
>ENA-ORFA01000020-ORFA01000020.1-marine-metagenome-genome-assembly--contig:-NODE-20-length-90995-cov-5.268154_pt1 | contig 90995 bp, 93 predicted proteins | sample MGYA00248621_ERZ508587 | MGnify/ENA primary metagenome ERZ508587 (study PRJEB26250, sample SAMN06266239) | marine metagenome | isolation source: Columbia River Estuary | place: USA:Columbia River Estuary... | reverse complement strand
GCTTAAGCAGTGATTCGATTCTCGCCTCCAGCTCTTTAAAACTCTCGCCTTTAGGAAACCTAAAGGAAGATGGCTTTGATTGAATCACTTTCCAATCCTTCATCCGACTCAATTTAGAGAGTTTCTTTCCACTCCAAGTGCCATAATTCATTTCAATTAAGCGCTTATCGATAAAGACCCGCTTCTTTTTCGACTTTGCCAAGGCTTCAACTGTTTCAAGACAACGCTGCATCGGGCTTGAAATTATTCGATCAATCTTGAGATCTTTCAAAGCCGATGAAAGTTTATCTACCTGGGCATAGCCATCTTTAGATAGTCCTATCCCCTCTAATTGCCCTGCAAGAATTCCTTGGCTATTTGCCTGTGAATGGGCATGACGTAGAAACAGGAAAGTAGTCATAGCCTTAAGATTATCTCTTTAAGGCTTCCACTTCTTTTCGAAGTATCTTTGCTAGGGTCATTACATGGAGTTACGTCAATTAGGTCGTAGCGGGGTTAGAGTCTCCCGTCTGGCCCTAGGAACAATGACCTGGGGGCGAGATACCGATGAGCATGAGGCTGCAGAGCAGCTCCGTTTCTACTTAGATGCTGGCGGAAACTTCATTGATACCGCAGCCGTCTATGGCAATGGCGATGCGGAGCGAGTTCTAGGTGGTTTTCTTGGGGTTATGGTTCCAAGAGATGAGATCGTCATCGCGACAAAGGCCGGAATTTCTTTCAAAAACGGCGAGAGAATAGTTGATAATTCTAGAACCTCACTTATTGCAGATCTTGATCGATCTTTATCTCACCTTCGAAGTGAGTATGTAGACCTATGGCAGATTCATACCTGGGATGAGAAGACTCCGCTCGAGGAGGTATTAAGCGCTCTAGATTATGCAGTAAGTACTGGAAGAGCTAGACATGTAGGAATTTCCAATTTTGCTGCTTGGCAATTGGCAAGATCAGTTACGCTACAAAATCCAATTTTTGGGAAAGCTCCAATTATTAGCACTCAGAATGAATACTCATTACTCAATAGAAGAGTTGAAAGAGAGATATTGCCGGCATCGAGAGAGTTAGGTGTTGGAGTTTTAGCTTGGTCTCCCCTAGGGCGCGGTGTATTAACTGGTAAATATCGCTCAGGGCTTCCCTCCGATTCAAGAGGAGCCTCTCCCCACTTCTCATCTTTCATAGAACCATATCTAGATGAGCGTTCCAGAAAGATCGTTGAAGCAGTCATGGTGGCATCTGATGGACTTGGCTTATCGCCACTGGAGGTTTCACTTGCCTGGGTTCGAGATTGCCCTGGAGTTACCTCAGCAGTTATTGGAGCTAGAACAGGCGCCCAACTTCGCGGAGCGTTAAGCGCCGAATCTGTAACTCTTCCTATTCCAGTTCGTGAAGCACTTGATGAGATAAGTGCTAATTAAGCATTAACAAGGAAGTGAAAGAGAGTCCTTGCGCCAAATTGCAGTGAATCAACTGGAACTCGCTCATCAATTCCATGGAATAACCCTGTGAAATCAAGATCAGGTGGAAGCTTTAATGGGCTAAATCCATAGCCAACGATTCCAAGCTTTGCTAAAGCCTTGTTATCTGTTCCACCGCTAAGTAGGTATGGAATAGGAATTCCTTCTGGATCCTCTGACTTAATCGCTGCAATCATTGCATCAACCAGTGGCCCGCCAAATTCAACTTCTAGCGGAATATCAGAGACCAAGCTCTCAACCTTTACATGCTCACCCACAAGTGATCTAACGGTATCGAGAAGCTCTTTCTCATAACCTGGCAGAGTTCTGCCATCAACGACAGCGCTTGCGCTCTGGGGAATTACATTTGCCTTATATCCAGCCTCAAGCATTGTTGGATTTGTCGTGTTACAAAGCGTTGCGCCAATCATCTTGCCCATGGGGCCAACTTCATCAATTAGTGGCTGGAGATTATTTTTATCATATGGCTTTCCAGAGATTTCAGAGATTTTCTGGAAGAAAAGATCGCTCGTTTTAGTTATTCTCTGCGGCCAAGTGTAGTTACCAATCTTTGCGATAGCCTCGCTTAAACGAGTCACAGCGTTTGCGTTATTAACCATCGAGCCATGGCCTGCAACGCCCTCTGCAGTCAATTTCATCCACTCGATTCCTTTTTGAGAAGCTTCAATTGCATATACACGCTTCCCAGAGAGAAGTGTTAGAGAAAAACCTCCAACTTCTGAAACTGTCTCGCTACATCCTGCAAAAACTTCTGGGTGTTTTTCGGCCATCCACCTTGAGCCATAAATTCCGCCAGCTTCTTCATCGGCAAAGAAGACAATGACAATTGTTCTCTCTGGTTGATAATTATGTTTTGCCCAGAGTCTTATAACGGCAAGAATCATCGCATCCATATTCTTCATATCAACTGCGCCGCGACCCCAGATACAGCCATCCTTAATAGCTCCAGAGAATGGATCTACCGACCAATCAGCTGCATTTGCTGGAACCACATCAAGATGACCATTAACAACAAGGCCAGGTTTTGATTTATCTCTTCCTTCAATTCTTGCAACAACCGAGCATCTATTTGGCGCGCTCTCATAAATCTTGCTCTCAATTCCGACTTCTTTCATTTTGGCAACCACATACTCGGCAGCTGCTTTCTCATCACCTTTGCCTTCGCCATAATTGACGCTTGGAATCTGAATCAATTCCTGGCAGAGCTTTACTACATCTTCTTCTAGTTCTTGGCGCTGGGCATCAGTTAGTTTCATGGGCTAAAGTATGCCCGCATTGTCCGGGTGGCGGAATTGGCAGACGCGCTAGCTTGAGGTGTTAGTTCCCGCAAGGGATTAGGGGTTCAAGTCCCCTCTCGGACACGTTTTATAGATACGCTCCCGCCGTGGCTCAAAGCAATCAGACCCCGCTAGACCGGGCGCTCTCATTAATCGCCGATGTTCCTGATTATCCAAAACCAGGGATTTTATTTAAAGACATCACCCCCCTGCTAGCCGATGGGGTTGGCTTTGGAGTGGTTATCGATGAATTTGCTCGATCAATTCGCGCGTTAAATAAAAAAGTAGATGCGATAGTCGGAATTGAGAGCCGTGGGTTTATTCTCGGCGGCGCCATCGCTAAAGCTTTAGAAATTGGCTTTGTAACGGTAAGAAAACCAGGCAAATTGCCCCGAGATGTTTATCGTAAGGAGTATGCGCTGGAATATGGCTTTGATGCGTTGGAGCTCCATAAAGATCTCCTAGATCCATCAGATAATGTAATTATCGTTGATGATGTCTTAGCAACTGGCGGCACAGCTCTTGCCTGTCATGACCTAGTTGATATTACTGGAGCCAAAGTTGTTGCCCATTTGTTTATGCTCGAGATTGAATTCTTGCAAGGACGTAAGATGATTAGTGATACCCATAGCGATGTTGGAATCATCTCGCTACTAAAGGCGTAGGTCTTAGGAGTTATCAGATGGCAGAGCTAATTTATTACTGCGGAACGATGGATAGCGGTAAATCAACCCTCGCCCTTCAAACCGCGCATAATCATCAGAGTCGTGGAAGAACTGGTCTGCTTTTTACAAATCAGGATCGTGCCGGAAGTGGCAAAATATCATCTCGCCTTGGTCTGACCTCTGAGGCGCTGGAAGTTTCTGTCGAGATGGATTTACATAAGTTTGTCGTAGATCAACTCTCGGCCGGCAAACGTATTGATTATGTAATCTGCGATGAAGCGCAATTTTATGCCCCCGAACAAGTTGAACAGTTAGCTCGAATAGCAGACGGTCTTGGTATTGAAGTTTATGCCTTCGGAATTCTTACTGATTTTCGAACCAAACTCTTTCCTGGCTCTGCAAGGCTAATCGAGCTTGCTGATCGGGTTCAAACCCTCCAAGTTGAAGCGCTCTGTTGGTGTGGCAGGAGAGCAACTCACAACGCAAGAACTGTTGGCGGAGTTATGGTTACCGAAGGCGAACAGGTTGTTGTTGGAGATACAAATGCTGCAAATGAGGTGGCATATGAAGTTTTATGTCGTCGCCACCATATGAGAAAAGTTACTGCTAGAAACTCAGGAGCGGCTCACCAATCAATCGAGCCACTACCTTTTCAATAATTTAAATTGCTCTGACTAAGAGAGCAAAGAGCGGTGCAAGAGCAAGCGCTGGAAGAAGATTGCCGATCGCAATCTGTTTAATATTTAATAATTTCAAAGCAATACCGAGAAGTAAAACACCCCCTGTGGCAGTCATAGCGCTGACTTGATAAGGCTCAAGAATTGAGCCAAGTGCAAAACCAATTCCTGTCCAGGCAAATTGATAGATTCCAACCGGCAAGGCCGAAAGAGCTACTCCCCAACCAAGAGCTGCTGCGAAGGCTATTGATGTGAAAAAGTCGAGAATACTTTTCAAAGTTAACTGCTCTATTCCGGTAGACATTCCATCGCTGATGCTTCCTAGAATTGCAAGTGGACCTATTACAAAAAGAAGTGAGGCGCTAACAAAGCCTTCAACAAAAGGTGATTTTCCATCTCTATCAAAGCGATGTTTCAATTGGATTCCCACTACCTCTAAGCGATCTTCTATTTTAAGCAAGGATCCAAGTAATCCCCCAAGAAGTAGCGAGGCCAGTACAACTAACAGTGGAGAACCATCTGGCATTTGCGAAATAAAGTCCTTGTTCCAAAGTGCTTTGATGGCGCCGGCTGCGGCTATCAACGTAATGGCGCCGAGTACATCCATGACAAGATTGCGTGTTTTTTCACTCATCTTGTTTCCAAGTAGAACGCCTAAACTGGCGCCAGCAATAATGGCCAAGATATTTATAAGAGTTCCGATTCCAACAAACATGTAAGCAAGTCTAGGGTATCGATGGTGTAGCGTAAGAAAGTGAAGAGATTTATAGATGCTCTAAGACCGCATAAAACTATCCCCATAACGCCGTGGAGCGCGACTCACCGTTGGGATCTCTCCTTTTCCAGAGTTTCAATTCTTATTTTTGGTCTTTTCATTTTCGGAGTAGGTGATAGCTTAATTATCATCTCTGAGCTCGGCAATGCACCCTGGTCAGTTCTAGCTCAAGGAGTGGCAACAAGAACTTCTATGACTATTGGCAGCGCAACATTTATTATCAGCTGTCTTGTTCTACTTCTTTGGATTCCACTCAAAGAAAAACCTGGCTTTGGAACTCTTGCAAATATAGTTGTTATTGCTATTGGTATCGATGTTGGTATCGCTTTTATACAAACTCCTGAGTTATTTATCTTCAAACTTCTCTATGTATTTGTTGGAATTGGTTTAATAGGCATCGGATCAGCTCTCTACATCACCTGCGCCCTTGGACCAGGTCCCCGTGATGGTTGGATGACCTCGCTTCATAGAAGAAGTGGAATCCCGGTTGGCAGGGTTAGAACGGCGATTGAGATATCCGTTCTTCTTGCTGGTTGGGCCTTAGGCGGGCGAATTGGGCTTGGAACAGCGCTCTTTGCCCTGCTCATTGGCTACGCAGTTGCAGCAGGATTTGGTGTCGTTTCCAGGCTTACTAAGCAGTAACTAATAGATTTAAGCCATTCCCCTCGGCTTGTGGACTGAATCCACACGGTGTCGCAACCACCACCGTTAAAAAATTAGCGCCATCCCTTCATTGGGATGAAAAAGGAAGAGCATGCTCGATACATACTTCAAAATCTCACAACGGGGCTCCTCGGTAGCCCAGGAAGTCCGCGGCGGTGTAGTTACCTTCTTTACGATGGCCTATATCGTTGCTCTCAATCCACTAATCATCGGTCTTGCAAAAGATGGCGATGGAAAGTTCCTTGGTGGCGGAGATGTTCCAAATTTAGCCCTCGTTGCAGCAGCAACTGCTTTAGTTGCTGGAGTGATGTCCATTCTGATGGGCTTTGTTGCCAACTTCCCTCTAGCCATCGCAACTGGTCTTGGTCTTAATACCTTCGTTGCAGTTGGTATCGCCTCCAAGATGACCTGGGCAGATGCCATGGGCCTTGTTGTTCTTGAGGGAATTATCATTACTGTTCTCGTTCTTACTGGCTTTAGAACTGCAGTATTTCGCGCAGTTCCAACTCAGCTAAAGATCGCTATCTCAGTTGGTATTGGTCTATTTATCGCCCTTATCGGTCTAGTTGACGCCGGATTCGTACGACGCACTGGCTCAGGACCTGTTCCAGTAACTCTAGGAAACAATGGTGAGTTAGTTGGTTGGCCTGTAGTTGTCTTCGCTTTTGGCCTCTTCTTAACCATTGGCTTGATGGTTAGAAAGATCAAGGCAGCTATTCTCCTTGGAATTATTATTTCAACTGGTCTTGCTATAGCTCTTGAGAGCGCTTACAAGATTGGACCACTCTTTGACGGAGCAACGGGCAATGTAAATCCAAAGGGTTGGAATCTAAATGTTCCAGCTCTACCTGAAGCAGTTGTTGCCACTCCAGACTTTGGTCTACTTGGCTCATTCAACCTCTTCGGTTCATTTGATCGAGTTCCACTAATTACAGCTCTTCTCCTTGTCTTTACCCTCCTACTAGCTGACTTCTTTGACACTATGGGAACGATGACGGCTATCGGTCAAGAAGCTGGGCTAAATGATAAAGATGGAACACCTCCAAATGCAGACCGCATCCTTCTTGTTGACTCACTTGCAGCTGTCGCGGGTGGTGCTGCTGGAGTTTCATCAAATACTTCATATATCGAATCTGCATCAGGTGTTGGTGAGGGCGCGAGAACAGGTCTAGCTTCAGTAGTTACTGGGTTGCTATTCCTATTAACAACCTTCCTAGCTCCACTAGTTGCAGTGATTCCTTATGAGGCAGCTACTCCAGCTCTTATCATCGTAGGTTTCTTGATGATGACACAGATCAAGTTAATTGATTGGGAAGATTATGGAATTGCAATTCCTGCCTTCTTAACAATTATCTTGATGCCATTTACCTACAACATCTCAGTAGGTATTGGAGCAGGCTTTGTTTCATATGTAGTAATTAGATACCTGCAAGGAAGACGCAAGGATGTTCATCCTCTCCTTCTTCTCACAGCAGGTCTATTTATGATCTACTTCCTAAATAACCCAATTAATGCTTGGGTTGCATAATCGAGTAAAAGCAATTAGATATCTGGCCCGGTTAACCCCGGGCCAGATTCATTTCACCAGGTGATTCCTGTCTTTCCTTTACTCTCCAAGATTTGATTAACCTTTGAAAAAGGTTTTGAACCGAGAAATCCTCTATGTGCCGAGAGTGGACTTGGATGAACTCCCTCTACTAAGGAATCTGATTCAAATAGATGGGCAAGCTCCCTAGCACTTGATCCCCAGAGCAGGCCAACTGCCCCCACATTGGCGCAGTGAGTAACAATTTCCTCGGTAATCTCTTGCCAGCCGATTTTTGAATGTGAACCGCTCTCTCCAGCAGTAACAGTAAGAACGCGGTTTAGAAGCATCACTCCTTGACTAGCCCACTTAGATAAATCGCCATCTGCTGTTGTAGTAGATCCGATATCGGTCATTATCTCTTTTTGAATATTTAGAAGCGAGCCGGGTAGCCCTGTCTTTCTTGGTGAAACAGCGAAGGAGAGCCCGATTGCATCTGAGATATTTGGATAAGGATCCTGCCCAACAATAATTACCTTTACCGATTCAGGCTCTAACTCCAAAGCGCGGAACAGATACTTCTTATCTGGCAATATCCGCTCGCCTTGATCCGCTCTCTTCTGGAGCTGTAATCCCAGCTCATCTATCTGAGATTGCTTATCACGCAGAATCTCTCTCCAATGATCTGGAAGTAAAGAAGAGAGCATTAATCTCTAGCCATAGCGAAATAGCGCAGACCATTAAAAGATAGTGAAACCGTAACGCCAAAAACCTCTTCAATATTTGCCTCTGTAAGAATTTCACCGATCTCGCCTGCATAGAGCGCTCGGCCTTCTTTGAGTAGAAGTGCATGAGTGGTTCCAGCTGGAATCTCCTCGATATGATGAGTGACAATTACTGTTGCTGGTGCGCGCTCCTCACTGGTGTATGAGGTGATGCGAGAGAGAATGTCTTCACGACCGCCAAGGTCTAACCCTGCAGCTGGTTCATCAAGGAGTAGAAGTTCGGGGTCTGCCATAAGCGCTCTTGAAATCTGTACGCGTTTCTTCTCTCCTTCGCTTAAAGTTGAAAATGTTCTATCCCCTAATTCTCTGACTCCAAAAATATTTAGTAGCGCTTTCGCCCTTGATTCATCCCAGAGATCGTAATCTTCCTGCCATCTTCCAGCCATTGCATAAGCAGCAGTTAATACAACATCAATCACTTTCTCATCTCCGGGTAGCAGCTCAATCATCGCACTTGAGGTAAAACCAATTCGCGGTCTTAACTCAAAGACATCAGAGGCGCCCAACTTCTCTCCAAGAATCTCCACACTTCCCTTACTTGGATGTATTAAGGCCGCAAGTAATTGAAGAAGAGTTGTTTTTCCAGCCCCGTTAGGACCAAGAATTACCCATCTTTCTTGGGTGTTTATTTGCCAAGAAATCGGGCCCAGAATGCGCTTATTGGATCTAAGAACTTCCACATCTATGCAGCGCAATAAGGGTTCCATAGGGTGACAAGATACCTCGTTGCTATTGAGTATTCGCTAAACTTCGGCGGTGAAGACGCGAGCAATTATTCTAATCAGCGGAGCAGCAAGCCAAGTTCCCAACCAGCTTGTCGATGAAACCTTAAAACCCTTCACTTTTACGACTTTGGATAGACAAGAGATACTAATGGCCGGTCGCATGATTTTGGCTCTCGAGATAGAGCTAGACCCAGCTCATTTAGATGCCATTGAATCAGATCTAGTAAGCGCCCTAGATCATCTAGATGTCGCCTGTGATCTGCTATGAAGTACGGGTTAATACTCTTCGATGTTGATTCAACTCTAATTAAGGAAGAGGTAATTGATCTTCTTGCAGAAAAATCTGGACATGGGCCAGAGGTTTCAAAGATAACCACCCGGGCGATGCGAGGAGAGATTGATTTTCTTCAAGCTTTAGAGATGCGAATAGCGCTTCTTGAGGGCCTTCCCGAATCAATCTTTGACGAGGTGTTGAGTCAAATCACGTTCTCCGAAGGGTTTAGCGAACTCTTTGAATATCTTCGCCGGAATCACTTTTTGATTGGAGCAGTCTCTGGCGGATTTCACAATGTTTTAGATAAATTGTTTGCCGACTTGAATCTTGATTTCTTAAGAGCAAATACTTTAGAGGTTAAGAATTCAAAAATAAGCGGAAAGCTCTTATCGCAGCCGATAGATAGGGTAGCTAAAGGTCAAGCTCTCAAGGAATTTGCCGCATCTCATGAGATAAAACTAGAGCAAACCGTTGCTGTTGGTGATGGGGCAAACGATCTTGAGATGATCGAGCTTGCAGGTCTTGGGGTCAGTTATATGGGCAAGGAGATTCTAAAAAGTAGAGCAGATTTGCATCTTGATCGCCCTGGATTGGATGCCTTAATCCAGTACTTGAAATAGGGCCGAATAACTTGCAGGAGTAAATAGCAGTAAAAAGAACTCCCCGAGCCCGATTTCTCTCTCTTCTTGCTTGGCGATAAACCCCTAACAATTACTTGCTAGCAAGCGCAATTGCTCGACCATGTTGCCAGGGTTATCTGATTTATAGACCGCTGAGCCTGCTACAAATGTATCTGCCCCCGCCCGGCGAGCAATCTCGATAGTAGAAAGGGAGATACCACCATCGATTTGAAGCCAAACATCATCTAAATTCCTTTGTTCTAGATAGCGACGAGCTTTCTCAACTTTTGGCATTAAAGAGGCCATGAAGGATTGGCCACCGAAGCCTGGCTCAACAGTCATCACAACGATCATATCTATTTCGTGAAGAAGTTCTTCAACAACTTCAATTGGTGTATTGGGCTTTATTGCAAGACCAGACCTCTTTCCAAGTGCGCGAATTCCCTTGAGGGTCTGTAGTGGATCTTCGCAAGCCTCAAAATGAACAGTGATACTAACCGCATTATTTGAGCAGTATTGGCCAATCTTCTCATCAACCTCTGCGACCATAAGATGAACATCAATTGGCAGAAAAGAAAAATCAATTATCTCTCTTGTGCGCTCGGGCGAGAAGGTAAAATTAGGCACGAAGATATTGTCCATAACATCTAGATGTATTAAATCGGCGGTTGCACCAACTTTCTCTATCTCGCCAGGAAGATCATCGAAGTTTGCATTGAGAATGCTAGGACAGATTCTTATCACGGAAATCTCTACTCCTTCCTTAAGAGCGAGAGGAACATAGCATCGCTGCCATCTCGATGTGGCCATAATTGTAAATCACCATCTATATCTGCCCTCTCATCTTCAACGGGAATCCTTGTAAAAGTGCTATGCCGTTTGAGAAATGATCTAACCTGGAACTTAGTTTCAGCTTGATGAGATGAGCAGGTGACATAAGCAATTACTCCACCCGATGAGAGTAATCTAGTTGCCGAATCTAATAGTTCACTTTGCAGTTGAGTTAAGTTCTTAAGATCTTGTAAATTCCGCCTCCAGCGCACCTCTGGTCTTCTCCTCAATGCTCCAATGCCAGTACAGGGGGCATCTAGAAGAATACGATCGAATTTACCAAGCTCTTCTGGCATTGAGCGGCCATCGTTCACAGTAACTTCTCCATGGTGCAAAACTTGAGAAACCAATTTTGCTCGCTCGTTTGAAATTTCGTTAGCAAGTAGATATCCCCCATCTCGCTTCAAGAGAGCTGAAAGATATGCTGCCTTTCCGCCAGGGCCCGCGCATAGATCTAGCCATCGAAGATTTGGCAGAAATGATTGATAGAACTTCTCCACGACAATCTGTGAACCTAGATCTTGGACCCCAGCGCGTCTCTGTCTAATAGCTGGAATGTCACCTGGATTTCCATCAAAGGATGCAGCAACACCACTTGTTGTAATAGGAAGAGCGCCAGCGTCAAATAGTTCATCAATAGTGGCTAAGCCTGGCCAAGCAATGAGAACTGGTTTAGCGGCGCTATTGTTAGCTTTCAGAAGATTTCTCACCTCGTCCTCACTCTTTAGAGAGTCGAAATAGGAACTTACAATCCACTCTGGATGTGAATATTCAAGAGCTAGGCGAGAAAATTCCTGATTAGGAATGGGAAGTACTTCAAAATCTAATGAATCAATCTTTCGTAATATCGCATTTATAAAAGAGGATGTTGACTTTCCAACCACCTTCTTTGCAAGCTCCACGCTCTCATAAATTGCAGCATGGCTTGGGACCCTCATCTCCTTTAGCTGGTGTGTTCCTATCCTCAAAACTATAAGGGCTTTTGGATCTATTTGCTCAAGGGCTCGATCGCTTGCTGCTGCGATGAAGTGATCATGCCTGCCCTGCATTCGAAGAGAGCCATAAACCAATTCGGTAGCAAAAGCGCGATCTTTAACCTCAAGTGCAGAATCGGTAAGTGCTTTTGGAAGAATTAAATTGCTATATGCCCCTTCCAGTTCCACTTGGGCAAGTACTTCAAATGCTAAAAGGCGTGGATCATCGATTCTTCTCGGTTTCTTACTCATTCAAAAGCACATGGCAGAGAAATTCTTGCCCCTCTTAACCACTCGCCACTGCTCATCTCTTTTTTATTTTCAGGCTTTACACGTAGGATCTCAAGAGATGAAGACCCAGAGGCAACGATAAGAGGTTCAAGGGAGATGATTTCCCCTGCAACTCCTCTGTTATCTCTTACTTGTCCTTCGATAACGCCAATTCTCTTGCCATTTATCAAGGTGTAAGCACCAGGCCAGGGATGAAAGGCTCTAATCCGCGCCTCGATTTCCTTTGAATCCTGGCTCCAATCTATTCTTCCCTCGCTCTTCAATATTTTTGGAGCAAGAGTTACTCCATCGCCACTCTGGGCAGTAGGCCTCTGCCCATCCTCAATCATTTTTAGAGCTTCATTGACTGGTTTGATGGAAAGAGATGCAAGATGGTTTAGAACTTGATCGCTTCTAGATTTACTATCTAGTGCGTAATTAATAGTGGAATAGATCGGACCGGTATCTAAACCCTCTTCCAATTTGAAAACAGTTACTCCAGTTTCTCTATCTCCTGCTGCGATAGCCCTCTGTACCGGTGATGCTCCGCGCCATCTTGGAAGTAGAGAAAAATGCACATTTAACCAACCAAACTTAGGCATCTGTAGTTCGTTTGCTTTTATCAAACGGCCATAGGCAAGTGTTATAACTAGCTCGGCTTGAGTTTGTTGAAGAACCTCTGAGAGCTGCTGATCACTACCTGGTTTATAGCAAACGACATCATTTCTTTGGCAATGAGCGGCAAATTCATTACTGCCAACAGACTGTCCACGCCCACTTGCCTGATCAGGCGATGAAATAGCGCCAAGAAGTTGATGATTAGAATTTTGAAGGTGCTCAAGAAGATCTATTCCAAGATGAGAAGAGGAGGCAAGAAGAATCTTCACAGGCTACCTATCAATTAAAGGCCTTTGCCGAAAGTTGAGTGTGGAGAGAGACGGATCTCAGGAGTAGTTCCTGATTCACTTGCTGCTAAAAACCATTCAGCCTGCCTAATTTCCTTCATTGCTTCTTTGCGAAGCTCTGCTGGCAATCGATCAATGAAAAGAACTCCATTTAGATGATCAGTTTCATGTTGCAACGCCCTTGCTAGAAGCTCTGTTCCTTCCACTAAAAGAGGTTCTCCATGCATATCAAAACCTTTTGCAACAGCCCTCATAGCTCTTGGGGTTTGATAGGTGAGTTCGGGAAAGGATAAACATCCCTCATCCCCCTCCTGAATCTCATCGCCAAGATCTAAAGTCGGATTTATTAGATGGCCAAAAACATCATCTACATGCCATACAAATACTCTTAGCGGGACACCAATTTGAGGAGCTGCCAATCCTGCCCCCGGTGCATCTAACATTGTTTCTGTTAGATCCTTTACCAAACGCTGCAATTCCTTATCAAAATCGATTACTTCGCTCGCTGGAGTGGTTAATACCGGATCTCCAAAGAATCGAATCGGTTGAATTGCCATGGATGAATTCTAACTTACTTAGCTAGAAACTAGAGCTTGTATGGATCAACGCGAATCAAGAAAAGTTCCTGTCCTGCTGCCGAGCGATACTTCTGAAGAGCTTTTAGTGAGATGAGAAGTGGGCTGGCCCCTTGATGAGAAATCTTGAGATTAATAGTGCGATTATCTGAAGAATTAAGAATCTCTAACTCCTTGAATTGCTCCAAGAGCTTCCTTCTTAAACCCGATATCGATCGTTCTTCTCCAGATACTTGAATTATTCGCACAGAAGGAGGAAGTAAAACAGCTTGCCTCTCAACGATCTCAGCTCGAATGGCGCGCATAACGTTATCGCCTATGAGTGCTTGCGATATTGGGTGCGAAGCGGGGAGAGAGAGGTAGATAAATCCAGAGGAGCGCACCTTTGTCGCTAACTTAAACCATCTAAAGCGCAGCTCCTCCTCCGCGCGAATAAATGCTCTATTGAGTAAAGCTTCGCCATTTAGAAGGACTGCTCCAGCATATCCCCCGATAACCTCTGGCTCAACGCCGAAGGTTGAAACAACTATTGCTGGCGAGTTATCGATATTTGATAACGCTTTATCTCCGGTAGAGGTGAATATTGCAACTCGAGGAAAGGCCTTTCCAAGCTCCTCAACAATCTTCTCTGCCCCCCCTTTAACAATACGAACTTGATCTGCTTGACAGATTTGACAGCGCCACTGTTCACTTTGGTAATCGCATATCGAACATGAATATTTGTTTTTCTTGCCGATAATTAACCGTCCTCCACACTCACAGAGAGCAAGATTTCGGCATCTCTGACAAGAGAAGGTGTTGGCATAGCCCTTATCTGCAACGCTGACTAAGACTGGTCCATTCTTCAAAGCTTTGCGAATAGTGTCATGGTAGGAGTTTGGTTCAGTTGCAATATTTGCTCTATGGCCGCCGAGAAATTTACGCTCCAAGGTAACGGTTATCCAACCAATTTCAACTAGGCGTGCTAATTCAAGAGATATTGAATGTGAGACAAAGGTAATGCTGCAGTGTTCAGATTCTGATCTAAGAAGGGCCATATCTCTAACATTCCAATACGGAGCCTTCTGTTCTTGAAAATGTTCAACAGACTCCTCGGCAATTAGAATTTCATCTATATGAGCCATTGGGGCCATGATGGCACTTCTTGTTCCTATAACAATTATTGAAGTGGCAGTAGCTGCTAACTCGAAATTCCTCCTTCTCTGCGAGGAAGTAAGATGAGAACCTATCTCTATGATCTGTTGATCAATTACTCCTAGGGCCTTTACAACCCCCTCAATCTCTCTCTGCGTTGGAAGAATTACTAGTAGATTCAAACCCTTTCGCTCTTTTATATGCCTTACTACGCGAGATTCAACTGCCTCTAAGCGATTGAGAAGGAAAAGTTTTCTTGCTGGTTTTGAACTCTTTGATCTATGCAGAGTGGAAGCATCCAAGGAAGTATTCATTACCTTCGTAAAACTTGGTAGGCATGCCGAGAGTATTGAGGCTTGATTAGCGATATAGCGCTCTGAAACTTTCTTAGTGAACTCTAGAAAACTTTGAGAGAGGCGAACTTGAGTAAGAAGGCTATGGACTGGTTTTAGAGATGCTTGACTTTTCTCTTTGATAGATAGGACAACTCCGTTTCTAAGATCGTTCTTAAAGGGTACTTTTATAAGAGAGCCTGCGTCGATAACCGCTTCTAGCTCCTCTGGAAGAAAGTATGAGAAAGGTTGTTCTAGATGAAAGACTCCGGTATCAACTAGAACATCAACTTGGAAACTTTCAGAACTCTGCCTGGCCCTTGTAGTCGATCTCCCTTTTTGGCGACGCAAGGTAAGTGGCTTATCTGCGGCCACAACAATCCTTAACCCTTAACTGCAGCAGCTAGCGCACTTGCTCTATCAGTCTTCTCCCAAGTGAATTCAACTAACTCGCGACCAAAGTGTCCGTAAGCGCTAGTTTTCGAATAGATTGGACGTAGAAGATTGAGATCTCTAATAATGGCAGCTGGCCTCAGATCGAAAACTTGCAAAAGAGCAGCAGAAATCTGTTGAGTTGGAACTTTCTCCGTTCCAAAGGTTTCAACAAATAGACCCACTGGTTGCGCTTTTCCGATTGCATAGGCCACTTGAACCTCGCAGCGATCAGCAAGACCGGCAGCAACAATATTTTTCGCTACCCAGCGCATCGCATAAGCAGCTGAGCGATCGACCTTGGAAGGATCTTTTCCGCTAAAGGCTCCACCTCCATGGCGAGCCATACCACCATAGGTGTCAACGATTATCTTTCTTCCAGTTAATCCAGCATCTCCCATGGGGCCGCCAATAACAAAGCGCCCTGTTGGGTTTATAAGAATTCGAACATCGCTAGCAGGTAGGTCAAAGGAGGCAAGAATTGGATCAATTACATACTTCTTTATTTCAGGTGCCATCTTCTTTTCAATATCTATCTCCGGTGCATGCTGAGATGAAATTACAACAGTATTTAGCGCTACCGGCTTATCTCCCTCATACTCGATAGTTACTTGAGTTTTACCATCGGGACGTAAGTAACCGAGTTGACCATTTTTTCTCTCACTTGAAAGGCGCTCAGCAAGCCTATGAGCCATCGCTATAGGCAGAGGCATCAATTCTTTGGTATCTCTTGTGGCATAGCCAAACATCAAACCTTGATCCCCAGCACCTTGTAGATCTAGTGGATCCTTTGACGCTGCTACTCGTTCTTCAAAGGCATGGTCAACGCCAACTGCAATATCTGGGGATTGTTGCCCAATAGAGATTGATACACCACAACTATTTCCATCAAATCCCTTTTCAGAGCTGTCATAACCAATATTCAATACTGTTTCACGAACTAACCCCATAACATCGGCATATCCCTCCGTTGTTACCTCGCCGGCTACATGAACTTGACCAGTAGTAATCAAAGTTTCACAGGCGACTCTGCTTTTGGGATCTTGAGCTAGAAGTGAGTCAAGGACTGCATCTGAAATTGCATCTGCAATTTTATCTGGATGGCCTTCAGTGACTGATTCCGATGTGAATAAACGCTTAGCCATTTATCTTCTCCAACTTCTTTGCCATATGAGCCACAATGCTCTTTGCCACTTCGTGCTTACTAACTCCATCAAATTTTACAGTTTCGATCCCTAGTCCAATAAGAGCTCCACTGGTCTGATCCTGGCCAAATATTGCTCCCCCAGAAACATCATTTACATAGAGAAGGTCAGCGTTCTTGCCTATCAATTTCTCTCCACCTGCCTTGATTAAATCGCTGAGAGTCTCTGCAGCAAAACCAACTACTACTTGATTTACTCTCTTGCTTAAAGCCACTCTGCTTAAAATATCAGGGTTTGTAGTGAGATTTATCGATTCTAGGTCAGCTTTCTTTATCTTAGTTGTTGAAGTAGATACTGGCCTTGCATCTGCAACCGCTGCTGACATTACTAAAGCATCGCTATTGGTGAACTCATTTTCAACCGCTGACATCATTTCCAGCGCTGTATTTACTTTAATAACTCGTGCGCCTTCTAATTCAAAGGGATCAGTATGGCCTGCAATAACAGTTACTTCAGCGCCGCTTCTTAGCGCCTGATAAGCGATAGCTAGACCTTGTCTACCACTTGATTTGTTTCCAATAAATCTAACTGGATCAATTTCTTCTCTAGTTCCCCCAGCAGTTACTAGAACCTTCTTGCCTTCAAGTAATAGCTCTGTCTTTGAAATGTTTAGAACTTCGGCAACTATCTTTGAACTCTCTGGAAATCTTCCCACCCCAAAGTCCTTGCCTGATAAACGCCCAACTTCTGGATCCATAACAATAAATCCGCGAGAGCGAAGCAGTTCTACATTGTGAACCGTTGCGCTATTGAGCCACATATTTGGATGCATCGCAGGCACAATTAATACCGGCGCCGATGATGCTAATACTGTGGTGGTCAATAAATCATCTGCGCGCCCTTGCGCAAGCTTTGCAATAGTATCTGCTGTCGCTGGAGCAATAACAATTAAATCCGCGTTATCTGCAGCCGCAAGGTGTGAAACCTCTGCCGGGTTTTCCCAGACGGTGCTTAAAGCTGGTTGCCCTGAGAGAGCCTCCCAAGTTGCCCGACCTACAAAGTTAAGACTTGATTGTGTAGGTATTACTCGAATCAAAAAACCAGCATCTTGAAGACGGCGAAGCAGGTCGCAGGCTTTATAGGCAGCTATTCCGCCAGTTACTCCAAGAACAATCTGGCGACCTTTAGGGAAGATTATCTTTTCGCCACTCATGGCTCTTCTTAGCTCTGTGGTTCTAAATTCTCAATTGTTAAAAGGCCTTCATTAATCTCACGCATAGCTATTGAGAGAGGCTTTTCATGGACATGAGTTTCAACTAGTGGGCCAACATATTCAAGAAGACCTTCACCAAGCTGTGAGTAGTAAGCATTGATCTGACGCGCTCTCTTTGCTGCGTATAGAACTAGTGAATATTTTGTACCGCTCTTATCCAATAATTCATCAATCGGTGGATTTGTGATGCCATCTAATGTCGCCACAGCTACTCCCCTTTTTTAAAAGCTAACTACTAATGTTTGCTTCTCAAACTTCTACGAAGCGGCCAAGGATAGCAGTGCCTCCAGGACATCCTCGACTCGATGATTGACCAGGATATGCTCAAATTCTCTTGATGCCGCCATCTCGCTTCGAGCAAGATCTAGGCGGGCTGCAATCCTCTCAGGTGAATCAGTGCCTCTATTCACGATACGCGCCTCAAGCTCCTCAAAAGAGGGAGGCTGGAGAAAGACCATAATCGCCTCGGGCATTGAGGCTTTAACTTGGCGAGCTCCTTGGATTTCAATTTCCAATAGAACATTTTTTCCTTCTGATAACGCTTGATCAATAGGTTCTTTAATACTTCCGTATCTTGCCCCAGCGAATTCAGCCCATTCAAGAAGTAAGTTTTTTGATATTAGATCATCAAAGCTTCTATCATCTATGAAATGGTAGGAACTTCCATCAATCTCACCGAGTCTTGGTTTGCGAGTTGTTGCTGAGACAGAGAAATAAAAACTTGGATTATCTATTAGTTTAGAAACTATCGTGCTCTTTCCCACCCCGCCAGGGCCAGAGAGAACAATTAACTTTCCACGTCTACTCATCAATTAGCCTTCATTAACTCAAGAAGCTTTTCATACTGGCTACGCCCAACTCCACCGACTCGTCGAGTGGGAGAGATACCAGCCTTTTCAAGAATACTCTTTGCACGAACCTCTCCTACTCCAGGAAGGGATTCAATCAACTCTCGAACACGCATCTTCTTAATTGATTCATCTTCCGCCTTAAATGCATCTTTCCAACTCTTCTTGCCAATTTTTATCTCTTCCTTAAAAGCAGCGCGAACTTTCCTCGCTGCAACAGCTGCCTTTAACGCCGCACGTCTCTCTTCGGTAGTTAAGATTGGAGGCGCGCCCATGGCTTAATTAAACCAAGTTATCTAAGCGAAGCTGTAATCGCCTCTGCTGCTTGCTTTGGATCAGAGGCCTTAGTAATAGGGCGGCCAATTACTACAAAGTCTGCGCCAGCTTCAATTGCCTGCCTTGGAGTCATTACCCGCTCTTGATCATCACGCTCTGCTCCAAGTGGTCTAACTCCAGGTGTAATTAAAGTGACTGCCTTACCTAGGTGTTTTCTAAGAACGGAAACTTCCTGCGGGGAGGAGACAATTGCTTTAGCTCCAGAGTTAACTGCATTTTTGGCTAGCGCAAGAGTTAGATCCTCGATCTTCTCCTTAAAGCCCATGGCAAGTAAGGCCTCTTGATCTAGTGAGGTAAGAATTGTCACCGCAGTAATCTCAACCTTTGGAAGGCTAGAGCTGGCAGCGGCAATCATCTTTGAACCACCAGAGGCGTGAACTGTTAGAAAGCGAGGGGATAGATCAGCTATCGATCTACAAGCACCCGCAACAGTATTGGAAATATCATGAAGTTTTAGATCTAGAAAGATTTCAATGCCGCTAAAACTTGCTTGAATTTTTTCTACGCCCTCTTTTCCTTGGGCTAAGTAAAATTCTAAACCTAATTTGTAGATTCCGATATGTTCCTTCGTCGCCTCAATCATCTCCATTGTTCTTGGCATATCACTGGAATCAAGTGCCAGGATTACTTGGCTATTACTTTTCATGTGCAACACCTACCGCAGAAGCAACAGAGTTAAACTTGCGTTCCTTTAGTAACTCTATTAACTCCTTCTTGATTCTAGTAACCGCTGTTGGATCACCGAAATTTGCCGTACCAACTGAGATAGCAGAGGCTCCGGCCATAATTAACTCAAGAGCATCTCTCCCCGATGTAACTCCGCCCATTCCTAAAATTGGAGTATTTTTAAAGGCAGCATGCACTTGATAAATAGCTCTAACTGCAACTGGTCTAATAGCTGGCCCTGATAGCCCGCCTGTCTTTCCAGCTAACTTAGGTCGCATAGCATCGATATCAATTGCCATACCTAGCAATGTGTTTATCAGCGCTAAACCATCTGCCCCAGCGCTTATCACCTCTCCAGCGATAGAGACAATATCTGTGACATCAGGAGAGAGTTTTACAATTATTGGAAGTTCTCCGCCAACATTTCTTCTAACTGATTCAACTACCGCTCTGGAAGCAACAGGATCACAGGCGAAAACCATCCCTCTATTCTCTACATTTGGACAAGAGATATTTACCTCTATTCCGCTTATTCCCGCTACTCCCCTTAGTTTTCGAGCCAGCGATGCATACTCCTCAATCGTCTCTCCAGAGATTGAGACTATTACGCGAGCGTTATTAGCAATCAACCAGGGAATATCCTCTGCTAGGAATTGATCAATTCCAGGTCCTTGTAGCCCAATTGAATTAAGCATTCCACTGGGTGTTTCAGCCATTCGAGGTGTAGCTCGCCCTGAGCGAGGTTTAACCGAGATCGATTTGGTAACTACCGCCCCTAGCTCATCTAAATCAAAGAACTGCGAGAGTTCTTTACCTGATCCAGCACAGCCACTTGCGGTAAATATTGGAGATGGAAAGTATTTCCCACCAAATTTACAACGAGAATCAAATGCTTGAAATTGGTTATCCATTAAAGCCCCAGGTTCCCTCTGGTATTTTGCGCGAGCTATCCCAGATAACTTTAGATCCATCCATAACTGGCCCATCAATGCAAGATCTAGTCATCTTAATAACACCAGATGAATCTTTAACTGGAAGCACGCAAGTCATACAAATTCCAATACCACAAGCCATTGCTTCCTCGACTGCGCATTGATGCAGCAGCCCTTCCTTAGATGAAATCTCCTCTATTGCAGCGAGCATCGCCATCGGACCACAGGAGTAGATAATCTCACTTCCATGTTTCTCTATTAACCCTGGAATGACTTGAGTAACTCGACCCTTAACTCCTGCTCCACCATCCTCAGTTGTAATAGTTAGCGAGTTAACGCTCCGCTTTCCTTCAAGGGGTGCATAAATTTTCCCAGCACTTGATGCTCCAAGAACCATATCAACGCGGCATCCTCGTTCTTTTAGAACTTCTGCGAGACCAAATAGTGGGGCCGAGCCATATCCTCCACCTACTAAAAGAGCTGAGGCAGGCTCTGTTGGTATGCCAAAACTTGTTCCAAGCGGCCCGACAATATTTACAACGTCGTGAATTTCAAGACTTGTTAGCCAACGGCTGCCCTGCCCATGCGGTGCAACAACTAATTCGATAGTGCCACCGTATTGCCCGCGGTCACTAGCGCGATAAATGGCGAATGCTCTACGAAGGATCATTGAAGAGCCAGTGCCTCCAACGGATATAGCAACAAAGTTTCCAGGTCTACAGTGAGCAGCCATATCACCAGCTGCAAAAACCATATGGTTATAAGTGCCTATTTTCTTATTAGAGATAATTTCAGCGTTTCGCTGCTCAGCGCGCTTATTAATCGAACTCATGATGCATGCCAATCTTGGATAGATCTAGCTGTTAATTTTCCTCGTCTTAGCTCTCTTATTCCCTCAACTGCAGCCTTTAATCCTGGCAGAGTTGTTATACATGAAACTCCCCTTGCAACCGCAGCCGTTCTAATCTTTCGACCATCTCTTGCAGCGCCACGTCCAAAGGGAGTATTGATCACAAGGGCAATCTTGCCCTGATTGATTAGATCTACAGCAGAGACAACGCCTTGATTTCCATCTTTCTCGCTATGTTTAGCGACAAGCTCAGTAGAAATTCCATGGACTGCTAGGAAATTATGGGTTCCAAGGGTTGCATATAAATTGAAATCTAGCTCAGATAATCCCTTCACTGCAGAGATTGCCTCTTCTTTATCTTTATCAGAAAGCGAGATAAAGATCGCTCCGCTAAGAGGCAGAGCGCCAAAGGCTGCTATCTGTGATTTAGCAAAGGCCGCTCCAAATGATGCTGCAATTCCCATAACCTCACCAGTTGACTTCATCTCTGGGCCAAGAACAGTATCAACGCCTTCGCCATCAACTCTTCGAAAGCGATTAAAGGGTAGAACTGCTTCTTTAACACTTATTCCCTTTGCAATTCCATCACCACTATCTGGAAGCATTCCACTTTTGCGTAGCTCTGAAATCTTCACTCCAGTTGCAATGAGCGCCGCAGCCTTCGCAACTTGCCTTCCCGTTGCCTTACTAACAAAGGGAACAGTTCTTGAGGCTCTCGGATTTGCCTCTAAAACATAGAGTTTTGAATCTGAGATTGCATATTGGATATTTATAAGACCTAAGACGCCAATGCCAAGAGCCAGTTTCTCTGTTGCTTGACGAATCTCAGAGATTAACTCCTCTGTTATTGATTGAGCTGGAATGACGCAAGCTGAATCACCAGAGTGGACACCTGCCTCCTCCACATGTTCCATTATCCCAGCAAGATAAAGTTCACTTCCATCGTAGAGCGCATCAACATCAATTTCTATTGCATCATCCAAAAACTTATCAATTAAAACAGGATGTTCTGGATTAATCTGAGCTGCAATAGTAATGAACTCTTCTAATGAGGCATCATCGTAGACAATCTGCATACCACGCCCGCCAAGAACAAAGGATGGTCGAACTAGAACTGGGTATCCAACCTCTTTTGCAACCTTCAACGCATCTTGATAAGAAAATCCAGTACCAAATTTAGGGGCTCTAAGTGAGCTTTTCTCTAATACCTTTCCAAAGGCGCCACGATCCTCAGCTAGGTGAATTGCTTCTGGCGTAGTGCCAAGAATAGGAACTCCGGCGCTCTTTAACGCTGCCGCAATTCCAAGAGGGGTCTGACCACCTAACTGCACGATAACTCCAGCAATTGGGCCAGCAGCAAGCTCTGCGCGATAAACCTCTAAAACATCTTCAACAGTTAATGGTTCAAAATAGAGACGATCTGCGGTGTCATAATCAGTTGAAACTGTCTCGGGATTGCAATTAATCATGATGGTTTCATATCCTGCCTGCGATAGGGCAAAACATGCATGAACGCAGGAGTAATCAAATTCAATCCCCTGGCCAATTCGGTTTGGACCACTTCCAAGAATCAATATCGCAGGTTTACTCCTAGGTTTTACCTCACTTTCTAGATCATAAGATGAGTAGTGATAAGGAGTAAATGCTTCAAACTCCCCAGCACAGGTATCTACTGTTTTATAAACCGGAAAGAGCCCTAAACGCTCTCTGATTTTTAATATCTCTGATGCGCTAGTAGAGCGTAGTTGGCCTATCTGTTGGTCTGAGAAACCCATTTGTTTGGCGCTTTTTAGCAGTTCTAGAGATAGTTCACCTGCGCTCTTAATCTCAACTGCTTTCCTATTTATTTCATCAATCTGAGAGAGAAACCAAGGATCTATTGCGCACTTGTCAAAGACTTCTTCAATTGAAGCGCCTAGCGCTAGCGCCCTTTGAACCTGGATCAACCTATCTTGAGTGGGTGTGGCAATCTTCTCCATCAACTCATCAAGGCTCTCAGTAAAGTCCCAAGAAAAAGATGAACCCTTCTTCTCCAAACTTCGCATCGCTTTCTGCAACGCCTCAGGAAATGAGCGACCAAAAGCCATAGCCTCTCCAACGCTCTTCATCGTCGTAGTCAGACGAGTATCTGCCTCTGGGAATTTTTCAAAGGCGAAACGCGGGATCTTAACTACGATGTAATCGAGGGTCGGTTCAAATGATGCTGGCGTTTTCTGAGTAATATCATTAGGGATTTCATTAAGTGAATAGCCAATAGCAAGCTTTGTAGCAATCTTGGCGATAGGAAAACCCGTTGCTTTTGAGGCAAGCGCGCTACTTCTTGAAACCCTTGGGTTCATTTCAATAACAACTATCCGTCCATTAGCTGGATTTATCGCAAATTGGATATTGCAACCACCGGTGGCTACTCCTACTTCGCGAATTATGGCAATACTTAGATTTCTGAGATTCTGAAACTCAACATCGGTAAGAGTAAGCGCTGGAGCAACTGTGATTGAATCTCCCGTATGCACTCCCATTGGATCGATATTTTCAATGCTGCAGACGATAACTACGTTGTCGTGGTTATCGCGCATTACCTCTAATTCAAATTCTTTCCAGCCAATTATTGATTCCTCTAGCAGAACTTCATTAACCGGGCTAAAACGCAGCCCTGCGCCAGCTATCTGCTCTAACTCATCTTTACTAAAGGCAATCCCGCTACCAAGTCCTCCCATAGTAAAAGATGGTCGAACCACCACCGGATAATTAAGCTCGCTTGCCGCCTTGAAGCAATCATCCATACTGTGACAGATAATTGACTTTGCCGACTCTCCCCCAATTTTTGCAACGATAGCCCGAAACTCTTCTCGGTTCTCTCCTCGTCTAATTGCCACTACATCTGCGCCAATCAACTTTGTCTGATACTTCTCCAATATTCCATTTTCATGGAGAGTTATTGCGGCATTTAAAGCAGTTTGGCCTCCAAGAGTTGCCAAGATGGCATCAGGGCGTTCCTTAGCAATTACCTGCTCGAGAAACTCTAAAGTTATTGGCTCGATATAGGTAGCATCGGCAAACTCTGGATCAGTCATAATTGTTGCAGGATTAGAATTTATAAGAATTACCCTAATGCCCTCTGCTTTAAGAACGCGACAAGCTTGAGTTCCTGAGTAATCAAATTCGCAAGCTTGTCCAATAACAATTGGACCGCTACCGATAACCAGAACGCTCTTAATTGATTTATCTAGAGGCATGCTTACCTAACATCTCCAAAAATTGATCAAAGAGATAATTAGCATCATGAGGACCGGCTGCTGCCTCTGGGTGATATTGAACGGAGAATGCTGGTTTTTCCAGAAGCTTTAACCCTTCAACCACTGAATCATTAAGGCTAATGTGAGTCACCATTCCAGGGCCATAAACTGTTGAGAAGATTCCATCTAATGGCGCCTCAACAGCAAAACCATGGTTCTGCGCAGTAATCTCAACTCTATTGCTCTCGATATTTAGTACTGGCTGATTAATTCCACGATGACCAAAACGCAACTTATAAGTATCAAAGCCGAGCGCTCGTCCTAAAATCTGATGTCCAAAACAGATTCCAAAAATTGGAAGTGATGCATCAAGGGCAGATCTAACTAGGGCAACAATTGAACCCATTGTCGCTGGATCCCCTGGACCATTGGATAGAAAGAGCCCATCAAAGCCGCCGGCTTTAATCTCTTCAAAAGTAATTGTTGCTGGCATTAGATGAACTTCAATTCCGCGAGCAGCCATATTTCTTGGGGTTGCAGATTTGATTCCTAAATCAATTGCAGCGACTTTAAATTTCCTTACTCCAACAGCAGGAATTATCTTTATCTCATCAACGGTAACCTCTTCGGCAAGAAAGGCTCCAACCATCTCTGGCGCACTTCTAACCTTTACTACCATCTCCTCTCTTGAAAGCTCGCTATCTGAAAAGATGCCAACTCTCATCGCGCCTCTCTCGCGCAGGTGGAGGGTTAGCGCTCTGGTATCAACTCCCCTGATTCCAACTACTCCATTTGAAATCAAGTCATCTTCTAGACTTCGCTCTGAGCGCCAATTTGAAACTCTTGGAGAAGGATTTCTAACCACAAATCCACTTACCCAAATCTTTCTCGACTCCTCATCCTGAGTATTCATCCCGGTATTACCAATATGCGGGGCGGTCATGATTACAACCTGGCGATGATAACTAGGGTCTGTTAGCGTCTCTTGATATCCCGTCATTCCAGTTGAGAAGACAGCTTCGCCAAAAGTTTCACCTTTGCAAGCCCACGGCTCTCCTTCAAAGATGCGGCCATCATCTAGTACTAAATATGCCGTCATCTACTTTGAATTCCTTTCATAAACCAGCGCGCCATTATGGAATGTCTTAGTAATAACTCCTGGCAAGACCATGCCATCAAAAGGTGTGTTTTTGCTCTTAGAGGCAAGCTTTAACCGCTCAACTTGCCAGTTAGCATCAAGATCTACCAAGGTGAAATTAGCGCGCGCTCCAATGCTTATTGAGCCATGATCCTTGTATCTTCCTATCTCAGCTGGATTCTTTGAGAGGCGATCTACCAATTGAGTAAGGGTTAAGAGTTTTGTCTCAACCATTGCTTGATAGGCAATTGAGAAAGCTGTTTCAAGACCAACCATTCCAAATGCAGCAGCGCTCCATTCACAATCTTTCGATTCATGAGGATGAGGGGCGTGATCTGTTGCAACTATGTCGATAGTTCCATCTGCAAGGCCCTCACGAAGTGCTTGCACATCATCTTTAGTTCTTAATGGCGGATTTACCTTATAAACAGGGTCATAACTCTCTGCCAAATCATCAGTTAAAAGCAGATGATGTGGCGTTACCTCAGCCGTTACTTTTATTCCACGCTTCTTTGCACTTCTTATTATCTCAACTCCACCAGCGGTCGTGACATGACAGATATGCAGCCGAGAATCAACATGCTCTGCAAGGAGAACATCTCGCGCAATTATCGCCTCCTCCGCAACGGCCGGCCATCCCTTTAATCCAAGGCGAGCTGAAATCTCACCCTCATTCATCTGTGAATCTTGGGTAAGCCTTGGATCTTGGGCATGTTGAGCGATAACTCCATCAAAAATCTTTACATATTCAAGAGCTCTACGCATAACCAATGGATCAAATACACAATGTCCATCATCGCTAAAAATGCGAACTCCCGCCTCTGATTGATTCATGGCGGCAAGTTCAGCAAGCTGCGCTCCGCTTTGACCAACAGTTACTGCTCCGATTGGAAAAACATCACATACTCCATGATGCTTACCTAATCTATAGACCTGCTCAACAACTCCCGCAGTATCAGCAACTGGAAGAGTATTAGGCATTGCAGATATCGCTGTGAATCCTCCAGATGCTGCTGCCATTGAAGCGGTTAATACAGTCTCGGCATCTTCCCTACCTGGCTCTCGCAAATGGGTATGGAGATCAACAAAACCTGGCAATATCGTTAAACCTTTTGCATCAATGTCTTTGGCGCCACTTGCTAGCTCACCTTCATTGACGAATTTGCCATCAGAGATGAAGTAATTACTTGCCTTCCCATTTGAATCTTTAGCACCAGTGATCCGATACGAGTTCATAAACTCTCCCCGCTACTAGCTAGCTCCTTAAAGGTTGCTCCACCAAGTGTTAGATAGAGAACTGCCATTCGAACGCTAACTCCATTGGCAACTTGCTCAACGATAACTGAGCGCTGTGAATCAGCAGATTCTGCCGAAATTTCAAGTCCCCGGTTCATAGGACCGGGATGCATAACTATCGATTTAGTTTTCATCTGCTTCATTCGCTCTGAAGTTAGTCCATATCCTCTGGCATATTCTCGCTCCGTTGGAAAATAAAGATCGTTCATTCGCTCTTTCTGAACTCGAAGGGCCATTACTACATCGAGAGATTTGATCTGATCATCGAGTGAATAACTAACGCCAACTTCCCATTTAGCAACTCCGACTGGAATTAGAGTTGGAGGTGCAATTAGAACTACCTCTGCGCCAAGTTTTTTTAGAAGAAGAATATTACTTCTGGCAACTCTTGAGTGAAGGATATCGCCAATAATTCCAACCTTTATTCCTGATAAATCACCTTGATTCTCCTTTAGATGGCGTCGGATAGTAAAGGCATCGAGAAGAGCTTGAGTTGGATGTTCATGAGTTCCATCTCCCGCATTGATAACAACGCCTTTCATCCACTCTTGCTTTGCAAGTTGATGGGCTGCGCCAGATGCGCCATGGCGAATTACTACTGCATCTGCTCCCATTGCCTGAAGAGTGAGAGCTGTATCTTTAAGGCTCTCGCCTTTACTTACACTTGATCCTTTGGCGGCGAAGTTAATTACATCGGCAGATAAACGTTTTGCAGCGGCTTCAAATGAGATTCTAGTTCTAGTTGAATCTTCAAAGAAGAGATTAACAACAGTCCTACCTCTAAGAGTTGGGAATTTCTTTACTGTTCCTTCAGAGAGGCGAGCTAACTCAGCCGCAGTATCAAGTACCTCTATTGCCTCATCTTTGCTTAAATCAGCTATCGATAATAGATGTTTCATTGTGAGCTACCTTCAATCAGTACTTCGTCTACAGAATCAATCTCGCTTAGGTGCACACGAACCGATTCTTCTTTAGCCGTTGGAATATTCTTTCCTACAAAGTCGGCTCTAATTGGAAGCTCTCTATGGCCGCGATCAATAAGAACTGCTAGTTGAACGCTCTTTGGACGACCCAGTTCATTTAAGGCATCAAGGGCGGCTCGAATTGTTCTGCCAGAGAAGAAGACGTCATCGATGAGAACAACATCTCTTCCATCGATACTTCCCCCAGGGATATTGGTTGGAAGTAGAGTTCTAGGTGCCTTGAGGCGTAAATCATCGCGATACATCGTTATATCAAGAGTGCCGCTTTCAAGATTGATTTTTTCGATCTCAGAGATAGCCCCTGCTATTCGCCTACTTAGATACGCACCTCTAGTGGGTATGCCCAGCAGAAGAAGGTTTTCAGGGCCGTGATTCTTCTCAAGGATTTCATGGGAGATGCGCCGTAGCGCGCGGGAGATTTCACCGCTATTTAAAATAACGCTCATTCTTGCTCCTTCGCCGCCTCACAGGACGGATCGTTAAAGGTTGCCGAATACTAGCATGGGCCTCAAGGGGCCTTGAAATCTGTGGAAAAACCAAGAAGCCATTCTTGCATTTCGCCTATTTTGAGCCAATGACAACGCCTATCGAGATATCAAGAAGACTCAGACAGATTAGAAAACAACAGAACTTAACGCTAAAGCAAGTTGAGATACGTTCACGCGGAAAATGGAAAGCTGTCGTGATCGGTTCCTATGAACGGGGCACAAGATCCCTTAGCATCTCAAAAGCCAAATCTCTCTGCGAGTTCTATGGAGTTCCCCTCTCAGCTCTTTTTCAAATCGAAGCAAGTAAACAGATATTTGATTCTGGGGTTGGGCTACGTATTGACCTTAGACACTTAAGAAGCAGGCTCCCTGAAAATGATCCTTTAATAAATCAGCTTCACAGCCTCTTATCCTTCATTGCCACAAGGCGTGATGATTGGAATGGCGAGATCATGAGCATTCGCTCACAAGATAATGAGGCTCTGGGGCTCTTGCTACAAAAAGAACCAGAAGAGCTAAAGAGAGCTCTGGAGATAAGGGAGTTGCTATTTAAAGCACGAGGTCAGGCTTAATTTCCAATACCTTACTTAATACCCCGTTTATATACTTACTTGAGTCCTCAGTTGAGAAATTTGTAGCTAGCTCCAGCGCTTCGCTGATAGCAACTGCCTCGGGCACCGATTGTGACCAGAGCAGTTCAAAGATCGCAAGGCGTAAGATGTTTCTATCAAGAACTGGCATACGGTCCATATCCCAACCCTGGGCATAGGTAGCAATTAACTCATCAATTTTTCGTTTATTTAACTCAATTCCATCAATTAGCTCTTTTGTAAACTCTCTAGCTTCATACTCCATCTCTGTGACTCTCTTTGAAAGTAACTCAGCTGCGCTACCTTTTCTAATATCACTTTCATAGAGCAGATCGAGCGCGGCTTTTCTAGCCTTAGAGCGGCTGCTCACTTAATTTGCGCGCCCGAGATAATCACCATTGCGAGTATCGACTAAAACAACTTCATCTTGCTTAATAAAAAGTGGAACTTGAATCGTGATTCCTGTTTCAAGAGTCGCTGGCTTTGAACCTGCAGATGAGCGATCTCCTTGTAAGCCTGGCTCGGTGTAGGTGATCTTAAGGGGAACATTTGCTGGAAGTTCTACATAGAGTGGATTTCCCTCATGAACTGCAACTATCGCTTCGGTGTTTTCGAGCATGTAATTGGCAGCATCTCCAACGGTTTCCGCAGAAATTGTCATCTGGTCGTATGTGCTGGAGTCCATAAAAACAAATCCCACTTGATCTTTGTAAAGAAATTGCATATCGCGCTTTTCAAGAATTGCTACATCAACTTTAACGCCTGCATTAAAGGTCTTCTCAACTACTTTTCCGGAGAGAACATTTTTAAGCTTGGTTCTGACAAAGGCTGGACCCTTACCTGGTTTCACGTGTTGAAACTCAACAACGCCCCAGAGCTGACCTTCGATATCCAGGGTCATTCCATTCTTAAGATCATTGGTGGTAGCCATAGCGGCGAAGATTACCTTTTATATCTCTATTTAACTAATTTACTCAGCGCAGCAAAGGCTAAGCGATATGAATCAAGGCCAAAACCTGCAATGCTGCCTTGTACAACCCCTGAAATTACTGAGGTGTGGCGAAACTCTTCTCGAGATAGTGGATTGCTTAAGTGCACTTCGATGCAGGCAGCCTTAAGCATGACCACCGCATCGCGAATTGCATAAGAATAATGAGTAAATGCTGCGGGATTAAAGATAACCGGAGTCTTGCTATCAGCTGCTTCATGGAGCCAGCCGATTAACTCTGACTCATCATTGCTCTGTTTTATCTCAACTTCGAAACCAAATTCTTTTGCTCCTTGAAGACAGATCTGCTCAATATCAGGATAGGAGATATCTCCGTAATAGGATTTTTCGCGAAGATCGAGCCTTGAAAGATTAGGTCCATTTAGCACTAGCACTTTGGTCGCGCTCATCTACTCTCCGATGCTCTCTAGGAAACACTTCTCTAACTGCTGATCGCTTATATCCTCAAGCCTGGTTGGCACTCCCAGAGCGCTTAAGGTAACAAAGCGAATTCTACCCCCACGCATCTTCTTATCGTTGCGCATAATTTCCAAAATTTCTGACCATGATGCCCTTGGGTATTTCGCATTAAGTTCGAGGGTATCTAAAATGTGATTCTGTCTATCTAGGTGCTGTTTAGATAGACCTGAGAATTCAAATGAGAGTTGAGCAGCAAATCTCAATCCAAGGGCTACCGCCTCGCCATGGCGAAGTGAATACTTCGAATGTTTCTCAATCGCATGTCCTAAAGTGTGACCATAATTCAATATCTCTCGAAGATCTGATTCCTTAAAGTCCGCGCTTACAACTCTGGCTTTGACTGCGATTGAGCGATAAATGAGCTCAGATAGATTTTCTCTCCAGTCGCTCTCTATGAGATTCAATATCTGGGTATCGTCAATTAAGCCGCATTTAGCAACCTCTGCCATACCTGCCTTGAGATCGCGCTGAGATAGTGAGGAGAGAAAGCCCTGATCAATTAAGACAGCGCTCGGAGAGTGAAATGCCCCTATAAGATTTTTTCCCGCCTCGAGATTTAATCCTGTTTTTCCGCCGATAGCTGCATCAACCATCCCAGCAAGTGAGGTAGGAATAGCAATCCAATCAACTCCGCGCAGATACGAGGCGGCAAGAAAGCCCGCTAGATCCGTAGTTGCCCCTCCCCCAACTCCAAAAATCAGGCAACTTCTATCCAACTTAGCGGCAGCGATTTTCTCAATTGCCTTCGCAAAAGATTGCATGCTCTTCTGCTCTTCTCCATCTTCTACCTCTATGAGCAGATATTTAGAGGGAAAACTTGCGCCAAAGCTAGCAACGATAGATTTAGGAGCAACAATAACTACCTTCTTATCTCCAGCTATAAGAGATGCCTCTTTGAAAGCTTCATCTGTGAAAATAACTTTATAACTCTTCTCAGAAGAAACAGTTATCGGTTTCATAGAGCTAACTCTTTAACAATCTCTTCAGCAACCTCAATAGGCTTTTTATTGTCAGTTGAGACTCGCGCCTTTGAGAGCGCCTCATATGTTGACCGGCGTTTTTCCATTAGAGCAATCCACTGTTGTCTGGGGTTTCCAAGAAGCAAGGGGCGATCTCTATTGAACCCAACTCTTGGTGCTGCATTTGAAATTGATACATCAAGAAAAACCACATTGGCCATAGGAAGTAATCTCTTGGAAACTTCTAAATCCATTACAGAGCCGCCGCCAAGTGCGATTACACCATCTTGGTTCTCAAGTAGATCAATTACAGCAGAGCGCTCCATATCTCTGAAGGCAGGCTCCCCATCAGTAATAAAGATTTCAGAGATACTCTTTCCGCTCTTTTCTTCAACAATTTTGTCGCTATCAAGAAACTTTAAAGTTAGTTTTTTTGCCAAAGCTTTTCCGACCGAAGTTTTTCCAGCTCCAGGAGGGCCGATGAGAATTATCGGTGGCATGCCCTACTTCACTTTCATATTAGCTAGATAGCTCTCTAGGTTTCTCTGGCTCTCACCAAGAGAATCTCCGCCAAATTTTTCAAGCATAGCTTCAGCCAAAACGAGGGCCACCATAGCTTCAGCAACTATCCCTGCAGCTGGAACAGCGCAAACATCTGATCTTTGATTTATTGCTTTAGCAGCCTGGCCATTTGTAATATCAATTGTGTCTAGAGCCTTAGGAACTGTTGAAATAGGTTTCATTGCAGCACGAACTCTTAAAACTTCGCCTGTGCTCATTCCACCCTCTGTTCCGCCAGACCTTGATGATTTGCGGCGAATATTTCCTTTGCTATCTCTCTCTATTTCGTCATGCGCGCTACTGCCACGTTTTCTAGCGGTTGCAAATCCATCACCGAGTTCAACGCCCTTAATTGCCTGAATACCCATAAGAGCTCCTGCAAGGCGTGAGTCAAGTCTTCTATCCCAGTGAACATGAGATCCAAGCCCTGGTGGTAGGCCATAAACTAAAACTTCAACTACCCCGCCTAATGTATCTCCATTGCCATGCGCATCATTTATCTCTTCAACCATTTTTGCACTTACATCTTTAAATGCTGAGCGCACTTCATCGCTATCAATTCTCTCTCGATCGCTAGGCTGCGGAAGAAGATAATCATCAGGGACACTTACTATTCCAATAGAGACCACATGGCTAAATACCTCAATGCCACCTACCTGCCTAAGAAATCTTCGCGCAACCGCTCCTAGCGCTACTCGAGCAGCTGTCTCTCTTGCTGATGCTCGTTCCAATACAGGTCTTGCATCATCGAAATCATATTTTTGGATGCCAACTAAATCAGCATGCCCTGGTCTGGGTCTTGTTAAAGGAGCATTTCTTCCGAGAGATTCGATCTCTGATTTTTCAATTGGATCTGCGCTCATAACTTTTTCCCATTTAGGCCACTCTGAATTCGCAATTTGGATAGCGATGGGTCCACCTTGGGTTAATCCGTGTCGTATCCCTCCAACAATGGTGACTTTATCTGCTTCAAAGTTCTGTCTTGCTCCCCTACCAAAACCAAGTCTGCGCCTACGCAGATCTTCATCAATATCTGCAGTTGTAACCGATATTGAGGCAGGCATTCCCTCCAAAATTCCAACCAAAGCTGGACCATGGGATTCTCCTGCTGTTAACCATCTCATTGCTTAATTATCGCAGATTAATTTGGATTCCTGCTCCCTATTTATCGCACCCACGCTCAACCATTCATTGCAAAGAGAAAGACCCCAAAGAATAGATAGGGAGCAAATGCAACTCGCTTGCCTTTCAGGCTCTCTCGCTTTAATAGATGAATGATTAAGGTAATTGAGCAAGCTAACCAGCTAATCGCATTACTCCAGATTAAGTCAGATATATCTCCACCAAAGGCGGAGATATAGGCCCCCATAAGAAGTGAGAGTCTTATATCACCGCGCCCAATTGCGCGCCTTGAAAAAAAGTTGATGGTTGCATAGAACATAAAGTTGGTTAGCGAGAGCAGCGATGCCTCTAGCAACGATTCGTGAAGTAGAGGGATGAGAGAAAGAAGCGCTAAATGAGTGATCCTCTTAGAGATTAAATGCTCTTGAAAATCTCTCCAAGAAATGATGATTGCAAAAATTGCGAAATGGATAAAGAGCACATGAAGACTCTAATTTCTATAGGATAGATCAAAAGAACTTATCCACAAGCTCTCTCTATTTGCCCGCCTCTAACTTGAGAAGTAACTCCTTAAAGAGCCACCTTTTATCAAAATCAAGTTCTGTCATGAGAGATATCTGAAAAACCGCTTGTGCTGCTAGTAGTTGTAAGCCTGAAATCAACGTACCTCTGGCATCCAATTGTAGTTTTGATAGCTCTGGGGGCCATGGCCAGTAGGTTGCATCGAAGAGGAACTTAGGCGCTTTAAATTCTTTTGTCATTGATAGAACTTGATCCGAGGGAATTGTATTGATAACTAATTCACTCTCCCAGGCCTGCGCGCAACGCTCCCAATCCCTAATTTCAATATTGAAGCCCAGAGCTGAATTGATAAGAGAGGGATCTCTATCTGAACTTCTTCTGTATACCTCAATCTTTATCCCTCTTGGTGCTAACGCTGCAATTGCTGCCCTTGCCGTTCCTCCAGCTCCAAGGATTGCCACTGAGGAGAAGGAAAGATCTTTAGTTAAGAATTCAAAACCATCTACATCAGTTGAAGTCGTTCTCCAAATATCTCCATCACGATAGATGGTATTGGCCGAATTAATCTCTTTTGATCGTGAGTCAACTAGAAGCGCTGGGTTTGATATCGCAGTTAGCTCTTCTTTAAGTGGCATTGTCAGCGAAAAACCAAGCAAATCTTCTTTGAATAACTCTTGCTCTAAATAACTAGCAAGCTGACCACTTTTAACCTCTATCGCTTGATAAGATCCAGAGAAACCGAGAAGAGAATAAGCATGATTATGAATCAAAGGAGATAACGAGTGTGAAATGGGAGATCCTAAGACCGCTGCGCGCTTAATCATTCAAATAACCCCGCTTTGAAGTTTCTCTTATATTCAGCCTTCCACTCTAGGAATTGGTCATAGGAATTGGTAAATCGAGTATCAAAAGGTTTAACCGTTACAAAATAGAGCCAATTGCCAACCTCAGGTTTTAAAGCCGCATCAATTGCTGGCTTAGTTGGGCTTCCTATTGGCCCAGGAGGTAGCCCTGGATAAACAAAAGTGTTATAGCGATTCTTAACTTTTGTATCTACTAGCGAGACTCGTATTTCGCCTCTACGCCCTAAGGCATAGTGCACCGTTGAATCAAATTGGAGCGGCATGCGTTTTTCTAATCTGTTGTATATAACCCGAGAGACTTTTCCAAAAACATCTGGCGTTCCCTCAGTCTGCACCAGGGATGCAATCACCATAATTTCAAAAGGTGTGAATTCTCTCTCGTTACTCCAGTCAATATCCTTTGTTGCTGATACAAATCTGTTTAGCATCGCTGAGAGTATTTCGTCACCATCCACGCTCTTGCTAAAAGAGTATTGGGCAGGATAGAGAAATCCTTCGATATTTTTGCTCTTAAACATCTCTGGTAGAAAGACTTTCCTTATGCTCTTTTCAAGTTCAATTTTGCTAATACCGAAGTTAATAATGCTCTCAGAAATTTCAGATAGGCGCTGCCCGTCTCTTATAATTATTAAATTTGGAATTCGAGAGGGATCTAAGAGCTGTTCTAGGGCTACCTTTGCTGGGATGCGCGTTTCAATTCGATGTTCGCCAGGTGCTATTCGCTCTGACCTGGAATCAGCAACTGCTACTCTAAAAAATGCATCAGATGATTTAACGACTAAAAGTGATTCAAGTTTTCGTCCAATTTCAGATCCACTCTCGCCGGATAGTATTTCAACAATTACCTCCTGGCCTGCAGATCCCAATTCATAATCAGGTGCGCTTTGAGGGCCTGAATTAGCCTCTCGAAGGAAAAGGGTGATAAGAACAATAAGAATCCCAGCAGCTAATAAACGAAGAAGTGGGCTTCTCTCAAGTGATTGCTTCAAAGAAGCAGTATTAAATCTCATGGCCAGCAGCCCCTCCGCTTACCCGCTCTACTTCCAGGGCAAACTCTAGAATCTTAACGGCGGCCAATTGATCAATGTTCTCTCTATTGCTTTTAAGGCCTGCACTTTTTAACTCACCCAGAGCAGAACTTGTGGTTAGCCGTTCATCTAATAGCCGTACCTGTATCTCTTGCGGTAGATGGCTTTTAAGTAGCGATGCAAAGCTTCGAGCTTTATCACTTGAATCACTCTCTTTTCCCGAGAGATGCAGAGGAAGTCCAATATAAATAATTTTCACATTACTCAGACCAACAAGTTCTTTGATTGCGATCACGGCTAAATCTGTTGATTCACCATTATCGAGAGTAATAAGCGGAGATGCAATCAATCTAGAGTCATCAGATTTTGCAACCCCAATTCGCTTATCACCGTAATCTATAGCAAGTCTTGCACCCGGAAGTATCACGAAGGCTAGATACTCGAGAGGGAGGCCTTGATGGCCAGTAAAGCTTCATCAATCTTAGTGAATTCACTTCCGCCGCCCTGGGCGAAATCATCTTTTCCTCCGCCACCGCCACCAAGAATTCCAGATCCAATCTTTACTAACGCACCTGCTTTTGCTCCTGCGCTACGAGCGCTTTCATCGGCTGCAAGAACTAAAGTCACTTTCTCATCACCGCTACTTACTAGCGCTACAACTGAGCCTTTAAGGCGATTTCTCAAGTCCAAGGCAACCGTTCTCAAATCATCGCCAGAGAAGCCTTTGCCCATGTCAGCTGCTATGAATTTAAATGGACCGATATTTTCAGCCTTTTCTAATAATGAAGCTGAATCACTCAGAGCCCTTGCTGTTCTTATCGAGCCAATCTCTTTTTCGGCATCTCTTAGACGAGCAAGAAGAGAGGTGATTCTCTCCGGCAGTTCCTCTGCCCTTGTTCCTTTAATGATTTCAAGAAGTGAGTTAATTAAAATATGTTCACGACTTAGAAATGAGTAAGCATCTGCGCCGACTAAAGCTTCAACGCGCCTTACTCCTGCTCCGATAGAGGATTCACCAAGGAGTTTTACTATTCCAAGTTCCCCACTTCTTGAAACATGGGTTCCTCCACATAGCTCTTTTGCCCAATCACCAACGCTAATTACTCGAACGCGCTCACCATACTTCTCACCAAAGAGCGCCATAGCACCGATCTTCTTCGCCTCTGCTTGAGACATCTCCTCTGCACTAACAATTAAGTTATCTAGAAGAAGCGAATTAACTCGAGCCTCCACATCATTGAGAATGCTCTCTGAAACAGCGCCACTAGAGGGAAAATCAAAGCGAAAACGCCCTGGAGCATTCTCTGATCCGGCTTGAGTGGCAGTTTCTCCAAGGATCTCTCGAAATGCTTTATGGACCATATGGGTTGCGGTGTGGGCGCGCGATATAGCCTTACGTCGATCGCTATCAATCTTTGCTAAAACAGATTCGCCTATCTTTAACTGGCCAGAGAGCACTCGACCGCGATGGATGAAAATTCCTGGAATCGGTGATTGAACATCTTCCACTTCAATAACAGAGCCATTGCTAGTTGTTATCACTCCAGCATCAGCTAGTTGCCCGCCGCCTTCTGCGTAGAAGGGAGTTCTGTCGAGAAGAATTTCAACATCATCGCCAGCAGATGCAGATTTAACCCCCGCACCATCTACTAGAAAACCAACAATTTTTGATTCACTCTCTAGACTTTCATAGCCAACAAACTCTAACTTTCCAGCGCCTTCTGCTAATTTGCGATACTCGGTTAGATCAGTATGTCCACTCTTTTTTGACTTAGCATCAGCTTTTGCTCTCTCGCGCTGTTGCTTCATTAAGCGCTTAAAACCATCAGCATCAATAGTTAAGCCTTCCTCATTTGCCATTTCAAGAGTTAGATCAAAAGGAAATCCATAGGTGTCGTGGAGTTGGAAGACATCCTCACCTGATAGAACTTTTGTGCCACTCTTCTTTAATGAAGCGCTTCTCTGATCAAAGATCAAAGTTCCGCTCTTTAGAGTTTGCAGGAAACTCTCTTCCTCTGCCTCTGCAACCTTTAGAATTCGAGCGCTATCACTTTGCAACTCTGGATATTGCGCGCCCATAGCTTCGATAGAGGCTTTAATAAGCTCGTTCATATTACGATCATCAGAGCCAAGTAGTTTCATATTCCTAGTAGTGCGACGCATCATTCTTCTTAGAACATATCCTCGACCCTCATTGCCTGGAGTTACACCATCGCCTATCAACATCGTTGCTGTTCTTGCATGATCTGCAATTACCCGCAGTGATACATCACTTGAAGACTCTTTGCCATATCGAACTCCGCTTAAATCACTAGCACGATCTAGAATATGTTGTGTTGTATCAATCTCATAGATGTTCTCCACTCCTTGCAAGAGAGCGGCAGTGCGCTCAAGGCCTAAGCCAGTATCAATACTTTTGGCAGGAAGTTCGCCAAGAATTGGGAAACCATCTTTTCCCCCACCTTCGCCTCTCATATTCTGCATAAAGACAAGATTCCAGATCTCTAAATAGCGATCTTCATCGGCAATTGGGCCACCTTCTTTGCCGTAGGCAGCACCACGATCAAAATAGATTTCCGAACATGGCCCGCAAGGACCAGGTACGCCCATCGACCAAAAATTATCTGCCATTCCACGTCTTTGGATTCGCTCCTTAGGAATGCCAATCTTCTTATGCCAAATATCTGCTGCCTCATCATCATCTAGATAAACTGTGACCCATAATTTATCCTCAGCAAATCCATACCCACCATCACTTATTGGCTTTGTTAAAAGTTCCCAGGCAAGGGTGATTGCTCCCTCCTTGAAATAATCTCCAAAGGAGAAATTCCCACACATTTGAAAGAAGGATGCATGACGTGTGGTCTTACCCACCTCTTCTATATCTAAGGTTCTTACACACTTTTGCACTGAGGTCGCGCGCTTATATGGCGGAGTTAACTCTCCTAGGAAAAAAGGCTTGAAAGGAACCATCCCAGCATTAACAAGAAGAAGATTTGGATCATCTGCAATAAGAGATGCCGAAGGAACGACTGTATGTTTGATGCCCTGGCTATTTGCTGACTCAAAGAATTTTAGCCAGCGAGAACGAATTTCCGCTGAATTCACGAGGAGTTAGAACTCCTCGTCGTCAACATACTTGCTGTTTTTTGCCTTTTTACTCTTCTTTCCTTTTTTCTTCTTACGAAGTTGTGCAGCGGTAAGCACAGCCCCTGCTGCTTTCATAGCCATTTGATTCTTATCAAGAAATCCTGATGCGCTCTCAGAAACTTTAGAGCTGAACTCTTCCATTGTCTTTGTAACCTTATTTATGCTCTGCAGCGGCCCATTAACAAGTTCTACAGTTGTTGTGACCTCATTTAGTAGCGGTGCAGTCTCCTTAGCAATATCGCGAACTGCGCTTCCAACTTCATCAATAGCTCTGCCGAGTCGAATAACAGCGTAGGCAATGGCAAAACCAATAACTAAGAGAGCGCTAGCTGCGATTATTGCTGCGATTCCACCTGCGGACATAGCGTTAGCCTACTAAAGATTTCTCGCCCTATTCTGGCTTGAAATCTACTCCGCTCTCTCGTCTCTGCGCGGTGGTTATCGGAGTTGGAGCGCCAGTTAGTGGATCTGCTCCACTTGCCGTCTTGGGGAAAGCAATGACTTCACGGATTGACTCAGCGCCGGCAAGTAGCGCACATAGGCGATCAAGTCCTAGAGCGATGCCGCCATGTGGCGGCGGGCCATAGTTAAAGGCCTCAAGTAGGAAACCAAATTTAGACTCAGCTTCTTGCTTAGTTAAACCGATAACATCAAATACCGCCTGCTGAATCTCACGCTTATGGATACGGATCGATCCTCCACCAATTTCATTTCCATTCAAAACTATGTCATAGGCATAAGCAAGGGCCGATTTAGGATCATTTTTGAAGCTCTTCTCATATTCCGGCTTTGGTCCAGTAAAGGGATGATGCACTGCTGTCCATCCTCCAGACTCTGTTGCTTCAAACATCGGAGCATCAACGACCCAGAGAAACTTCCATTGATCCTTTGCGATCAGATTACATCTCTCTCCAATTTCCAAACGGACTGCTCCAAGAAGTTGGAGCGAAGAACTTGGCTCGCCCGCTGCAAAGAAAATTGCATCACCATTCTTAGCGCCAACAAACGAGGCAATCTCTTTACTCTCCCTCTCCGAAAGATTCTTAGCAACAGGGCCTCCAAGGCTCCCATCTTCGCCCACGAGAATATAAGCAAGTCCTTTAGCTCCTCTTGCTTTAGCCCAATCTTGCCAAGCATCTAGTTCACGCCTTGGAGATGCGGCTCCATTTGGCATAACAACTGCGCCAACGAACTCTGCTTGAAAGACCCTAAAACTTGTCTCCTTAAAGAAATCAGTTACATCAACTAATTCATTTCCAAAACGAAGATCAGGCTTATCAGATCCAAATCTTCTTAGCGCTTCATGATAGGTCATGTGAGTAATTGGTAGGGCAATATCAATATCTAAAGTTTTTTTAAATACTTCTTTTAATATCTTTTCCGCAACAGCTAAGACATCGCTTTGATCAACGAAGGACATCTCAATATCTAATTGCGTAAATTCAGGCTGTCTATCAGCTCTAAAGTCTTCATCTCTAAAACATCGGGCGATCTGGTAGTAACGCTCCATACCTGCCACCATCAATAGCTGCTTAAATAACTGCGGTGATTGCGGAAGGGCATACCAAGATCCAGGTTGCAGACGAACAGGAACTAAGAAATCCCTAGCTCCCTCTGGAGTTGAGCGAGTTAGGTAGGGAGTTTCAATATCGAGAAAACCTTCATTATCCATTACCGAACGGATGATGGAGGTGACTTTAGAACGAAGGCGTATCGCGCTACTTGGTCCTTCGCGTCTTAAATCTAAATAACGATATTTAAGCCTGACCTCTTCACCAACATTAACCACTTCGCCACTATCAACTGGAAATGGCAGCGCAGCCGCTTCACTTAATACTTCAAGGCTCTCACAATTGATTTCAATCTCACCAGTAGGCAGCGCAGTATTTTCATTTCCACTCGGACGCTTGGTTACTACTCCTTCAATTAAGACGCACCATTCAGCTCTAAGGGCTGCGGCGACTTTTTCATCAGAGATAACTACCTGGACACTTCCCGAGTAATCACGGAGATCAATAAATGCCACACCGCCATGATCGCGCCGTCTAGCTACCCAGCCAGCAAGTTTTACCCTGCCGCCAATGTCACTTGATCGAAGGGTTCCAGCGCTATGGGAGCGAAGCAATTTGAAGACCTACTCTCTATTCTTCTTATAGCCCAGATGATTTCTCGGCCAAAGTCTTAGCAAGAGAGGTAAGCCTAACCGAAGTTAGCTCTCCGCTGCTCATCTCTTTTAACTCCACCGAAGCTGATTCCAATTCACTATCACCAAGAACTATTGCAAAGCGCGCTCCAGATTTATCAGCCGCCTTCATCGCTGCCTTGAGGGAGCGATCTCCAAAGTTCTGCTCTACAACAAAGCCTTCTTTGCGCAGCGAATCAACGAGAGTAAAGCATTTAGTTCTAGCCTGATCACCTAGAGCAATTACATAGAGATCGATATATTTCAATTCTCCTGGAAGTAATTGACCAGATTCTGCCTCGGCTTCAAGGGCGAGAAGAATGCGATCTATCCCTAATCCAAAACCAATTCCGGAGAGCTTTGAGCCCCCAAGAAGTTCCATGAGTCCGTCATAGCGTCCGCCGCCACCTATCCCAGATTGCGCCCCTAGCCCGCTATGAACAAACTCGAAGGTAGTGCCAGTGTAATAATCAAGACCTCTAACCATTCTTGGGTTAACTTGATAAGCAATACCTAAAGAATCAAGGGCAGATTTCACCTGTTCAAAGTTTTCTCTACTTTCAGCATTTAAATAATCAAGCAGTAGAGGAGCCTTGCTCATTGCATCCTTAATCTCATCGCGCTTGTCATCAAAGAGGCGAAGTGGATTTTTCACAGCTCTACTGCGCGTCTCTTCATCGAGATTTAGCCCAGCGATAAATGCATCTAAGTCTTTTCTATGTGCCACTCGACTGTCACTATCGCCAAGTGAAGTAATCTGAAGTTCAAAGTTTTTTAGACCAAGTTTTCTATATCCTTGATAAGCAATTGATATTACCTCTGCATCAAGATATGGATCATCACTCCCAATAGCTTCTATCCCGAATTGATAGAACTGGCGATAACGACCAGCTTGTGGCCTCTCTGCTCGAAAAAATGGCCCATGATAAAAGAGTTTTACAGGCAGGCTGCCGCGATCTAGGCCATGTTCAATAACAGCTCTTATCACCCCAGCGGTTCCCTCAGGGCGAAGTGTTAATGAACGACCGCCGCGATCTTCAAAGGTATACATCTCCTTTGTCACCACATCAGTGGAGGCGCCAACTCCTCTTGTAAATAACTCAGTATCTTCAAAAATTGGTAGCTCAATTAATTCATATCCTGCAGCAAGTGCTGGAATTTTAAGAGTTTGAACTATACGATCAAAAATATTTGATCTAGGCGGCAAATACTCAGAGACGCCCTTAGGGGCTGCAAACTTTGAACTCATGCCAATCTCCCTTGAGTCGCCGCTTTGAGGTATTGATTACTCTTCAATTCCGCATCCATTCTGCTCTCATCGCCATGTCCAGGAAGAACACGGAGATGAGGTGGCAAGGTCGCTATTTTCTCACGAAGAGTTATCTCCATGTCGCTCATTGAGCCACGTGGCAGATCAGTTCTTCCAATTCCGTCTTTAAAGAGCACATCCCCACTGACTAAAAGCTCATCTTCAACAATTGCAAGAGTGGAACCAGGGGTATGTCCTGGCGCATGTCTAAAGGAAAAATTCATTCCCCCAAGCTTTGCTTGGCTATCAGAATCTATTGACCAGGTTCGCTCTGGCTCCTGAAAATCTATCTCTTCTCCTGAGAGCTTTCCTAATTCGCTTAAGAGCGCTTGGGATTGAGGACCCATGGCGCGCTCTGGATTCTTAAGCAGATCTCTATCCGCCTTATGGATATAGGTTTCACTTTCAATAAAGTCTTGAGCAAGAGAGTAGAGAGAAAATGTGTGATCAAGATGCCCATGGGTAATGAATATCGCTCCAACAACTAAATTGTGTTCTGCTAACTTTGCTTTAATTTCTTTTGTTAAATTCGGTATGCCAATACCAGGATCAATTACTACGCAATGAGAATTTTTAGATGGAGCAATAATCCAACAATTGGTGGCGTAGTAAGGCGCAACTACTCGATCGACTAAGAGGCTCACCTAGGCATTCTTCCAACCTAGGTCGCTACTTCCGCTCAAAAGAGCCCCCTCTGAGCGACTTTTTTACAGAAAGACCCCTATGGCGGTAGCGTTTGGGCCTTACCAACCGCTGAACCCATAACGCCAGAGTGAGAAAAACTCCAGGCGCGCAACGTTCGAGAAAGTAGGACCTAATGGATGCCCTAGATAATCAAGTTCTACCTAACTCAGCTGCTGCAGCGCTAATCGGTGATCCATCAAAATTTGGACGCGTCGATGAAAATGGAATGGTCTATGTTCGAACCAACGATGGCGAAAAAGTAGTCGGTTCATATCCTGGAAAATCTGCTGAAGAAGCACTTGCCTACTTTGTTCGTAAATTTGAACTTGTTGCCTCAGAAGTTGCTCTCCTTGCTGCGCGAATCATCAGCGGCGCTATGGTTCCTCAAGATGCCAATGAGGCGGTTAAGAAGTTAAGAAATCAGATTGAACATCTAAATGGCGTAGGAAATCTCGAAGCTCTAAGAAGTTCACTCGAACAGATTCCGCCTCTAATTGATGAACATCGCCCTGCCTACGAAGCTAAAAAAGCAGCAGAAGCTGAGGCTAAAGCTGAGAAGCGCGCAGCAACGATTGCCGCAAAAGAAGCTCTAGTTGTTGAAGCTGAAGGCTTGATCGATTCCACTAGCTGGAAGGTAACTGGCGAACGTCTCAAAGTTTTACTTGATGAGTGGAAGAAGGCTCCTCGTCTTGATAAGAAGACCGATTCAGAGCTCTGGAAGCGTTTCTCATCTGCGCGAAATAAGTTTGATAAGCGTCGCAGGGTTCACTTTGCAGGGTTGAGCGCTCAACAGAGCCAAGTTAAAGATTCTAAAGAAAAGATTGTTCTAGAAGCTGAATCCCTTGCTACCTCAACAGATTGGGTTGCAACTGCAAGACGCTATAAAGCCTTGATGGATCAATGGAAGGCTAGCGGCCGAGGTAAGAAAAATGATGATGACAAACTTTGGTTAAGATTTAAAGCTGCTCAAGATACTTTCTTCACCACAAAGAACGCTGATCTTGAAAAGCGCGGCGAATCAATGGCTGCAAACCTGGAAAAACGAGAGGCAATTGTTGCCGAGATGGAAGCTCTTTTGCCGATTACAAACCTTGATGATGTTAAGAGAAAGTTCCGCGATCTTCGCCAGAAACTTTCAAAAATTGGCATGATCGATCGAAAGAAGCGATCAGTATTAGATAAGCGGGTAGATAGCGTGGAGATGACGATCAAGGAAGCTGAGCAGGAGCAGTGGCGTCGCAGCGACCCAACCGCGATTGCAAGAGCAAATGATGTCGTTACTCAATTAACAAATGCTGTCGCTGAATATGAAGCTAAAGCTGCCAAAGCTCAAGCTAATGGAGATTCTAAGAAGGCTGCTGATCTACTTGAGGCTGCTGCCGCTAGACGTATGTGGCTTAGCGAGGCCCAAAAAGGTCTTGCTGACTTTCAATCCTAGTTATTAGTTATTCGATAAACATCATAAACGCCTTCGATTTTCTTTACTGAGGCTAAGACTGACTCTAGATGAGAAGCATCAGCCATCTCAAAGGTAAAGCGCGAGAAAGCCACCTGATCTTTAGTGGTATTGACTGCCGCATGAACGATGTTTATCTCCTGATCTGATAGCGCGCGCGTAATATCAGAGAGCAACCTGGCGCGATCTAGAGCTTCGATCTGGATATTAACCAAGAAAACAGATTTTGCTCCCTCATCCCACCTAACAACAGTGATGCGATCGCCTTGGTGAAATTTCAAGTCAGCTACATTTACACAATCACTTCTATGAACTGATACCCCACTACCTCGAGTGATAAATCCGGTTATTGAATCACCTGGCACGGGCGTGCAACATCTTGCTAGTTTTACCAAGACATCTTCAACACCTTCAACGATTATCCCTGAAGCACTTCGTCTATTAATTCGACTTGGCGAAGTGGTGGTTATATTTTCATCGATGGGGCTGTCATATGTCTCAGCTAGACCAAGAGATGATTCAAGTCTTTCAATAACGTGATTAGCTGAAATATGCCCATCGCCGACTGCAGCATAGAGCGCTTCGATATCTGGGTAATTTAAATCATGAGCGAGTTGAAGCAGGCTATGTCCGCCGAGGATTTTTTGTAATGGCAGTCCTGCCTTTCGCATCTGTCTTGCAATGGATTCTCTTCCCGCATCAATTGCCTCTTCGCGTCGCTCTTTAGAAAACCAAGCCTTTATCTTGGAGCGAGCCCTTGATGACTTTACAAAATTTAACCAATCTCTACTAGGAGAAGCAGATTCAGCTTTATTTGTTAAAACTTCAACTACATCTCCATTAACGAGAGGAACCTCTAATGAAACCAACTTGCCATTAACTTTTGCGCCAACACATCTATTGCCCACATCGGTATGAACAGCGTAGGCAAAGTCCACCGCAGTTGCCCCTAAGGGAAGAGCAATAACGCTCCCCTTAGGAGTAAATACAAATGTCTCAGGAGTTCTAAGATCAAAGCGCAGAGCTTCGAGAAACTCTGTCACATCTGAGGTCTCTTGCTGCCATTCATGAAGCTGTTTTAGCCAGAGCATATCCGGTGAATCTGCTGATCTTGTTGAGCCTGATAATTTATATTTCCAATGTGCAGCAATTCCATACTCGGCCCTTGAGTGCATATCATGAGTTCTAATCTGAATTTCAACTGCTTTTCCATTGGGGCCAATTACAGTGGTATGAAGTGATTGATAGAGGTTGAACTTAGGCATTGCAATGTAATCTTTAAATCTTCCAGGTACTGGGCTCCATCTTGCGTGAATCGCCCCAAGAACTGCGTAGCAATCTCGAACATCATCAACTAATACTCTTATCCCCACTAGGTCATAGATATCGCTAAATTCTCGCCCCCTGATAACCATCTTTTGATAGACGCTATAGAGATGCTTATGTCGCCCTGTTACCTTGGCAGCGATAGATTCCGAAGCTAAGTCTTGTTCAACTAGAGTGATAACTTCATTAGTTAGCTTCTCTCTAGATGGATTTCGTTCCTGTACTAGCCGTTCTATCTCTTCAAATTTTTTTGGTTCAATGTATTTAAAAGAGAGATCTTCTAACTCCCATTTAACGGCGTTCATCCCCAAGCGATGAGCTAGCGGGGCATAGATATCTAGAGTTTCCCGTGCTTTTCGCTCAGCTGATTCTGCTTCAACATATTGCCAAGTTCTAGCATTATGTAGGCGGTCAGCTAATTTAATAACTAGAACGCGAATATCTTTCGCCATCGCAACAACCATCTTGCGAACAGTCTCTGCCTCTGCAGTTGGCCCATAGGTGAGGCGGTCTAGCTTTGTTACCCCATCGACAAGAGATGCAACTTCAGGACCGAAATCTTTACGAAGCAACTCTTGAGAATAACTCGTATCTTCCACCGTGTCATGAAGCAGGGCTGCTGCGATGCTATTTGCATCAAGACCAAAATCAAGGAGAATTTCAGCAACTGCAACAGGGTGGGTTATATAAGCATCGCCACTTTTTCTTAACTGACCTTTATGAGCCCGCTCTGCTACTTCAAAAGCTCGTTCAACAACTCCAGTATCAATGCCTTCTTGACTCTCCCTAAGGCGATTAATTACTGGGGTAATAAGTGCGTTCATGGGGATAGATTACTTCTCCCCTATTTGTTGCGCTTCTTCTTTCCTTTTCGATTCGAGAGCAGCGGGCTTGTAGTACTTCCGCCCCTTGCAGCTACACGAACGCTTAAGGCCTTCATAGCCGGCTCACGCTCACGAAGCGAAGCAAGTACTGGAGGAGCGATAAAGATCGACGAATAAGTTCCAGCGATAAGGCCGATAAAGAGAGCTAGCGCAAGATCTTTCAAAGTTCCAGCACCAAGTAGGCCTGCTCCAACAAAGAGAATTGCCGCAACAGGAAGTAGAGCAATAAGTGAGGTATTTAGGGAGCGGACAAATGTCTGATTAACTGCAAGATTTGTTGCATCAGAGTAAGTGGATTTTCCAGTGCTAGTAATACCTTTTGTGTTCTCTCGAATCTTGTCAAAGACCACCACTGTGTCATAGAGGGAGTAACCCAGAATTGTTAAAAAGCCGATCACAGTCGCTGGCGTTACCTCAAAACCAATAAAAGCATAAAGACCAACGGTGATAAAGACATCATGTATTAGAGCAACTACAGCCGCTACCGCCATCTTTGGCTCAAAGGTGAGAGCTAGATAGATCATGATACAAATTAAGAAAGCAATGAGTCCTTGTAACGCCTTCTTTGAAATCTCCTCGCCCCATGACGGTCCGACATTTTGAGTATCAATTGACTCAACAGAGACCCCGAACTGCGCAGCTAGAGCGTCTTGAATTGCATTTGATTGCCCAGTATCAAGCACACCAGTTTGTATACGAATCTTCTCTTCACCTAAGGTTTGAATAATTGCATTATCGCTATATCCAGCGGCTGAGACTGCCTCTCTTGCCTGCTCAACTGTTCCATTAGGGGTTGACACAACAAATGCTGATCCTCCCTCAAATTCAATTCCAAATCGCAAACCTTGCGCGCCTAGTGCAAAGCCAGAGAGAGCAATAAATAAAGCACTTACTGCATACCATTTCTTTCGCGCGCGAATGACATTCATTGATGTCTCGCCGCGATAGAGCCTTCCGCCAAGCCCGGTTAATTTCATGACTTACGCTCCTTTGCTTTCTAAAGTCTGAGTTGCAAGGCCGATACTCCGCGGTGAAACACCAGAGTACTTACCTCCAGCTTGGAAATACTTATTCTTAGCAAGGAGTGTTACAAGTGGCTTGGTAAATAAGAAGATCACTACCAAGTCAACCAGAGTTGTTAATCCGAGGGTAAATGCAAAACCACGAACGCTTCCAACTGAGACGATGTAGAGAATTACAGCTGAAATTATTGACACTAGGTCAGCAACAATGATGGTTCGACGGGCTCTCTGCCAACCAGTCTCGGCAGCCACTCGAAGCGGTTTACCCTCGCGCATTTCATCTCTAATACGTTCAAAGTAGACGATAAATGAGTCAGCAGTAATTCCGATAGCCACAATTGCTCCAGCAACAGCTGCAAGAGTGAGAGTAAATCCAATCCACTCACCTAAGAGAAGGAAGAGAATCACCAACTGAGCTGCGGCAATTACCAGGGAGCCAACAACGATAAAACCTAGAGCTCGGTAATAAAATATTGAATAAAGCATCACTAGAAGTAATCCAAGGCCGCCCGCGATTAGTCCAGCCTGCAGTTGATCATTTCCAAGAGTTGGCGAGATTTGCTGAACCTCTCCACGATCAAAGGCGAGCGGCAGTGATCCATACTTTAAAACATTTGCTAAATCTTGCGCTTCAAGTTGGCTAAAGCTTCCAGTGATCTGCGCGCTGCCACCTAATATTGCTTCGTTAATTCTAGGAGCAGAGACAACAACGCCATCAAGAACTATTGCTACTTGATTCTGTGGTTCTGGAAGATTAACAACGCTCTGCGTTAGTTCTCCAAACTTACGTGATCCATCTCCTGTGAAATCAAGTGAGACAAACCAACCACTTGCGCTCTGTTGATCAATTGCAGCAGTTGCGCCTTTAATATCACTTCCAACAACTTGAGCAGGAGCTAGGATGTATCGCGCAACGCCGCCTCTATCGCATGTAATCATTACAGAGTTAGCATCATCTCCCCCGCTACCAAGAGTTGACTCTGGCTTAGTGCAATCAAGTGCCTGAAATGCTGCCACTTGTTCCGGGCTAAGGCTTGATCCTTGAAGAAGAGCGCCATCATCAGGAGTTGGGATAGATCCTGCAACTAGCAATACCTGTCTAAATCTAAGTTCTGCAGTTTGACCAACTAGATCAACAACTCGTCTTCCAGTCTCACCTGGAACTGAGATAACGATCTGTCTGCTATTACCTGTTCCCTCTGCAGTTACCTCGGCCTCAACAACTCCGAGTGAATTAACTCTCTGACGGATAATCGAGACAGCTTGATCAATAGATTCACTGGTAATTTCACCGCTTTGACCGCCCTGAAGTCTTGGCTGCAAGGTCACACTTGTTCCACCTCTTAGGTCGAGACCTAAGTTGATTGAGGTAGCTCCAATGGCAAAGGCAACGCCGTAGAGAATAAGAGTGGTTAAAACCGTAAGAGTTAAGGTTCTAGCTGGGCGGGGTTTTTTGACCTCGCCAGAGTTACGTTGTGAATTTCCGTAAGACATGGGGCGAAAGTCTAGGGCTCAAGCTCCTCACTGTCGAAAAGCCCGATTGCCACCTCCGGAGCTTTCTTGCCTAGATGGCGCCAAGCTGCTGGGGTAGCTGTTCTTCCCCGTGGAGATCTAGAGATAAATCCAGAACGGACTAAAAATGGTTCAGCCACAGATTCAACCGTCTCTCGCTCCTCACCAACGGCCATCGCAAGGGTGCCAAGGCCAACAGGTCCGCCATTGAACTGCTCTATTAATACTCTAAGAATTGCTTTATCTAATCGATCAAGGCCAATCTCATCAACTTCATACATATCAAGAGCAGAGTTAGTTATCTCAAGATTGATACTTCCATCTCCGTGGACTTGGGCATAATCCCTCACTCGACGAAGGAGTCTATTTGCAATACGCGGCGTTCCTCGAGAGCGCTTTCCTAACTCTGCAATCGAATCTTTACTTATCTCAACATTTAACAGCGAAGAGCTTCGAGCAACGATATCTGCAATATCTGCTTCATCATAGAAATCTAGATGAGCTGTAAAACCAAAGCGATCTCTTAGTGGTCCTGGTAGGAGACCAGCTCTAGTTGTTGCGCCAACTAAAGTAAAGTGTGGCAGCGTTAACGGAATCGCAGTTGCACCAGGTCCTTTTCCGACCACTACATCAACTCTGAAATCCTCCATCGCCATATAGAGCATCTCCTCTGCCGGCCTTGCCATTCTATGAATCTCATCTAGAAATAGAACTTCTCCTTCAACGAGGGATGAAAGTATTGAAGCTAGATCGCCAGCATGGGTAATAGCTGGTCCACTGGTAATTCTTATTGGTGAATCCATTTCACTTGCCACAATCATCGCAAGAGTAGTTTTGCCAAGACCAGGAGGGCCTGAGAATAGAATGTGATCTGCTGGCGCTCCGCGCTCTCTAGCTGCTCGAAGAAGTAAGTCCACTTGATCTTTAACGCGCTTTTGGCCGACAAAATCTCTTAACGTCTCTGGCCTTAAAGCCTGCTCTGCACTAATTTCCTCGGGAGTAAGCGAGCTACTCATTATCTCTTCAGACATTAACTATTCCTTCTGTCGCGATTGCGCGAGGGCAAGTTTTAGCATCTGCGATGTGTCATCACTTGTTGGGGTTCGTCCAAAGCTCTCAAGTACTTTATCAAGTGCACTTTCTGCCTCTTTTTGCGAATAACCAAGTCCGGTAAGTGCGCCAATGACCTGAGTTCGCCAAGGCCCGCTTAGAGCAGATTTTGATTTATAGCTTGCGCCAAACTTCTCTTTTAATTCAAGAAGAATTCTTGAAGCAACTTTTTTACCAATTCCAGGGACTCGCTCAAGGGCTTCATTATCTTGGGAAGCAATGATGTTTCGTAGCGCATCTGGGCCATAAACAGCAAGAAGTGCGCTAGCAACTTTTGGCCCTATTCCAGTAACAGATTGCAACTCTTCAAAGAGGCTCTTTGCGCTCTGAGATAAGAATCCATAGAGGCTCCAAGAATCCTCTCTTACAACTAAAGATGTGTGAAGTGATAACTCGCCTCCCACTTTAGATTCAGAGGCAATCTCTGGCGAGACAATTACTTCATAACCAATTCCATTTACCAAGAGATTGATTCGGTTGAGTCGAATCTCAAATACCGTACCTGTCATAAAGGCAATCATTTACTTCTTAGCCTTTCTAGATCTTGGCTCAGATTTTAAACGCTTTATCCGGCTTTTCTCTTTAGCTGTTGCAGTTGCTAACTTCTTTGCCCCAGCTCCTCTCCAATGATTGCAGATAGCAAGAGCTAAAGCATCGGTGGTATCAACTGGCTTTGGAGCTTCTTTCAGCTTCAAGATTTTAACTACCATCGCAGCAACCTGCCTCTTATCTGCTCGCCCAGAGCCAGAGACAGCTGCCTTAACTTCACTTGGGGTATGCATAGCAATTGGAACCCCTGCCTTTGCTGCAAGAAGGAGTGCAACCCCTGCTGCTTGCCCGGTAGCCATCGCGGTTCGCACATTTAGCTTTGAAAAAACTCTCTCCACCGCAATTACATCTGGCTTATATCGATTGATCCAAACTTCAAGTTCCGCGCTTAAATGCATCAAACGCTCTTCTAATGGGGCATCAACGCCGGTCTGTATTACGCCGCAGGCAACTAACTTAAGATCTTTAACTCCAACTTTTTCAACCACGCCGATGCCACAGCGCGTAAGACCAGGATCAACACCAAGAACGCGCATTAGCCAAGCCTATTAGCCAGCCAAGAAAGAGTTATGACAGGCTCGCCATTACCTCATCTGAAACATCAAAGTTTCCATAGACATTCTGCACATCATCGCACTCCTCAATAGCCTCAATTAACTCAAAGAGGGCACTTGCATCATCTGCTCCAATTGGCATAGAGATAGAAGGAAGAAAGGAAACATCTGCTGATTCATAATCAATCTCTGCAATTTGGAGAGCCTGCCTTACTGGAACTAAATCTGTAGCGGCACTGATTAACTCAAAGCTCTCACCTAGATCATTAACTTCCGATAAACCATGCTCTAGGGCAGCCTCCAATAACAACTCTTCAGCAATAGTTTTATCGCCTTGTCTCTTCTTGACAATTACCACGCCTTTTCTTTCAAACATATAAGAAACTGAACCAGGATCGGCCATCGTTCCACCGTTTCTAGTGATAGCAACTCGTACCTCTGATGCAGCTCTATTTCGATTATCGGAGAGACATTCAATAAGAAGCGCTACCCCACCGGGGCCATAACCTTCATAGATTATGTTCTCCCATTGAGCTTGTGATTGACCCTCACCAACTGCTCTCTTAAGAGCGCGTTCGATATTATCGCTTGGAACGGAATTCTTTTTAGCCTTAGTTATCGCATCATATAAAGTGGGATTGCCATCAGGATCTGCCCCGCCATTTCTTGCAGAAACCTCAATTGCCTTGATGTATTTAGCAAAGGCTCGAGACCGCTTAGAATCTATTAACGCTTTCTTGCGTTTGATTGTGGCCCACTTGGAATGACCTGACATTATTTAAATCCCTGCCTTTGAACTTTCTTTACAGAGCTGATCTACAAAGAATCGATGGATTCGATTATCCCCAGTTAATTCTGGATGAAATGAGGTGGCTAGTAGATGTCCCTGCCTAATTGCAACGGGATGGCCATTAAAACTTGCTAGTACTTCAACCCCTGCCCCTACTGACTCAACCCAAGGGGCCCTGATAAATACCGCGCGAAAAGGCGCTCCGCCAATACCTGCGAAAGTTAAATCTGTTTCAAAAGAATCTACCTGTCTACCAAATGCATTACGGCGAACTTGGGCATCAAGGCCGCCAAAACTCTCTTGATCAGCGCCGCCATCAAGGATTTGATCGGCAATTAGAATCATCCCTGCGCAAGAACCATAGGTCGGCATCCCTGATGCGATACGAGATTTAATCAAATCAAATACTCCAAAAGCTTTGGCAAGTTTGGCAATTGTTGTCGATTCCCCGCCGGGAATTACTAAGGCATCAACTGATTCAATCTCTTGCCTATTTCTAACCCCACTTGCGCTAACGCCGCAATCTCCAAGTGAGGCAATATGCTCGGCTACATCACCTTGGAGCGCTAAGACTCCAATTTTCACTTTCCTACCAGCCCCGCTCTGCTAGGCGATGTGGCGCTGGGATATCTGCAACATTAATGCCAACCATCGCCTCGCCAAGTCCTTTTGATTGCTCAGCTAGAACTTTCGCATCATCAAAGAAAGTTACTGATTTAACAATGGCTGCTGCTCGCCTTGCAGGATCTCCAGATTTAAATATTCCTGAGCCAACAAAAACCCCATCTGCTCCAAGCTGCATCATCATCGCTGCATCTGCCGGGGTAGCAATTCCACCTGCGGTAAAGAGAACTACTGGAAGTTTTCCTGTTGTGGCAACTTCTTTTACTAAATCATAAGGAGCTTGTAGCTCTTTTGCTGCGACATATAGTTCATCCTCGCGCATTGAACTTAACCGACGGATCTCATCTGAGATAGAGCGCATATGAGTAGTGGCATTTGAAACATCGCCAGTTCCTGCCTCGCCCTTTGAACGAATCATCGCAGCGCCCTCATTAATTCTTCTTAAAGCCTCCCCCAGGTTAGTTGCTCCACACACGAATGGAATTGTGAAATTCCACTTATCAATATGGTGGGTGTAATCAGCAGGAGTTAAAACCTCAGACTCATCGATGTAATCCACGCCAAGTGATTGCAAGATCTGAGCCTCTACAAAATGTCCAATACGAGCTTTGGCCATAACAGGAATCGATACGCACTTTTGAATCTCTGTAATCATCTCTGGATCTGACATTCGAGCAACGCCGCCTTGGGCTCTAATATCTGCCGGAACTCGCTCAAGTGCCATAACTGCAACAGCTCCAGCATCCTCTGCGATGCGAGCCTGCTCAGCATTAACAACATCCATAATTACCCCGCCCTTGAGCATCTCTGCCATGCCGCGTTTAACGCGCGATGTTCCGGTCTGGGCTGCATTCTCTTTTGTCATAGGAATGATTCTACTTTGATTAGGCCATCTGGCGAATCGGATTAGCCCTTGGCCGCCTTAGGCAGATAGGTGAATTTAGGTTCATTATCGGTTAAAAAGAACCAGATCTGCCCCCGTGCAAAATAGGCAGGGCTTCCATCTTCAAGGCTCCAGGTAGTTGGCTCACTTAAGCTAGCTCGATTCCATAGGGCCTTAACAACTCTCTGGTTGCGAAGTAGATAGCCATGTCCACTTCCAATTACCTCACTCTTCGGTGTTACTCCGCCGAATTTATCGCCATATTCCGATGGCGAGATCTTTACCATCTGAATCACCATCATCGTTGAACCGAGTTGAATCCCAGATGAGGCGATATTTGCTCTCCCATTATGTTTAAGAAGAAATCTTTTTTCGTCAAAGCTCCAGAGCGCCTCATAGCTAGCATTTGGCCACTCTACTTTTGCAGAAATTATCTTCTTGGCATCTTCTGCTCTCGCGCCATGTTTCCAACCTGGCTCCTTTGCTAATTCAACGTCTCCAGCTTTTTCAAGGAGAAGATTCGGTCTAACCATCATGGAGTAAGGAGAGCGACGAGCTGGATCATTAAAGTAAATAGAGGGAGGGTTTCGTTCGGCGCTTAGATTTACTAAATTTGCAGCCGAAATTACCGGACGCATCTTGCTCTGAGCTCCACTATAGAGATATCCAACTTTTCCATATTCGCCAAGTATTGATAGATCAGAGATACGAGCTGATCTGATAGGACCTAGTACCTCTGGATAATTTGAAGAGTAAATTCCCATAAGCCTTGTAAACCCAGCTTCAACTTCTGTGATGTAGACAATGTCTGCTGATTCAACTCCCTGCTGGGGATGAGCTTCATTGGTGTCATCAAACTTAACGGCAAATACTTTTCCGCTACTACCAGGAAGATTTGTATAGAGATTTCTCTCTATCTCTATCTTCTCCTCTGCAAAAGGAAGCGATGCGCAGGATGAAAGGAAAAGAGAGAGAAGAGTGAGCGAAAGTACTCGCTTCATCTCTGCACTTCTACCAATGAATCATCTTCGAAGGCATATTTAATTGGCAGTGGAGCTTTGCCAGCTAGGCGAAATATGCGATAAATCAGCTTTGATCTTCGGGCTCTGGCAGCTGAAACCCCTTCAACATGAAGTGAGATTCCAACTTTTAGCCGCTCAGTTATCTGATCGAGTTCTTCGAATAAATCTGGGTATTTCTCAACCAACCAGCTCTCCTGTCGTAGGAGCAGAAGAGCTGCCGTTAAAGAGCTCTCAGCTTCGCTACGAACTGAAATATCAGCAGCTCTTGCATGATGAGCAGCAGAAGTTAGAAGTAGATTACCCGCAGGATCTGTCTCGGGAAAGTGAGTTAATTCCAGAGCAAGTGATGCTCTTCTCTGCAAAATAGCATCAAGATTAGCCCAAGAGGTTTCAACTCTCTGATGGAGACGATCTAGCCTTGTCGCGCTAAAGGTCAGATACCAGATGATAAGTAAAATAATTAGCGGCGCAACAAATATAGGTAAATCCATTACTCCTCCTCACCTCTTGTAAAGAGTCTGCTCCATGGCCTTGCCTCTGACAGTAGCGTTACTTTCTCATCTTCTCCTCTGGCATGAAGATAGACATTCATAATCTCATCGCCCACCTGAGTCCAGTCAAATCTCTTTGCATATTCACTTCCTAATTCGGAATAGCCTCTTGCTAATTCTTTATCTTTAAGGAGTCTAATTAACTTCTCTGCAAGATCAGAGGCATTTTCATTTTCAAAAAGTAAACCATATTTACCATCTTCAAGTAGTTGGCTAAATGCTGGAATATTACTCGCCACAATTGGAACGCCAGATGCCATCGCTTCGGTAAGGATTATTCCAAATGATTCACCGCCAGTATTTGGGGCAACATAGACACTTACTGATTTTAGAAAAGATGCTTTAGCGTCATCATCAATTCTTCCAAGAAATCTTATCCGTGAGCGAAGAGCTGGATTAACGCTCTCCATCGCTTCCATGCCATCTCCTGGCCCTGCAATAAGAAGGCGAACATCTGGAAGAACGAGAGCGATCTTTGGAAGAGCTTCAAGGAGAATATTTAGCCCCTTGCGCGGCTCTGAAAATCTTCCAATAAAACCAATGGTTAGCTCCCTGCTCCAAGCCGGATTTGCTTCAGCTCTCTGATAGAAATCTGCGCTGATTCCATTGGGTATAACTACAGCATCGGTATCTAGATGAATTCGCAGCGTTTCTCGAGCAATTTCACTAACTGCAATCCTTGCTCTTAGTTTTTCAATAACAGGTTCTAGAAACGGCGCGATAGCGAAGGTAACTTTCTGACGCGGGGCTGCTGCATGAAATGTTCCTACCAGTGGCCCTTCGGCAATTGAGCAGGCGAGAAGAGATAGTGAGGGAATTGCTGGTTCGTGTAGATGAAGAACATCAAAATCTCCGCCAGCTACCCACTGCCTAACTCTTGATGCGGCAACTGGACCAAAGAGAACTCTTGCTACTGCTCCGTTGTAGGGAATTGCAACTGGCCTACCAGCGCTTACTACAAAGTTTTCAACTATTGAGCTCTCATCACTTGCCGGAGCCAGAACAGAGATCTCATGGCCCTGATCTAGATAGTGATAAGCAAGATCTCTTATATGAGCCTGAACTCCTCCTGGCACATCCCAGGCATATGGCGAGATTAATCCGATCTTCATTCTCGCTCCACAAAATCGCTATCAATGAAGATGCGCTGCTGCATATGCCATGAAGTTGGATCAACTTTTATCGCATCCTCAAACCTATTTGCCATTACTTGAGTAACACGAGCTATCTCGGCTTTTCGATCTGCGCCTTTATCGACCTTTATTGGAGGGGCGCAATCTATAACGATTCCATCTTCAACGTATGAAACAAAGACTGTTACTAAATCTGCCCCTGTCTCCAAGGCAAGAATTGCCGGCCCAGCTGGCATCCTTGCTCTTGCTCCAAAGAAATTAACATCTATTCCTGACTTACTTAGATCTCTATCAGCAACTAGGGCAACTAACTCGCCTTGTTTTAGAAATGAGCGAAGCTCTCCCATAACTCCAGCATCAAGATCAAGGATTCTCATCCCGATAGATTCTCTATGTTTAAGAAACCTTTTAAAAAGTCGATCAGGCTTTAAATGCTCTGCAACGCTAATGACTTTTAACCCTTGAGCGCAGAAAACTGCGCCAGCGTGATCCCAATTTCCTGCGTGTGGAACTGCAATTATCACCCCGCGCTTGCTAGCAACTGGCTCAAAGAGGAAATCATCGTTAATACTTTTAGCGCTTCTTAAAATCTTCTCTCTATCCCAATCTGAAATTCTGAAGGTGTCGCACCAATATCGCATCCCAGATCTAAGACCTGAAAGAACTAATTCTTCTAGCTCTGCCTTACTAGCATCTGGTCTAACTTGAGAGTAATTGCGGCGCAGCCTCTGCACTCTCTTGCCATTTCTTTTATAGGAGAACTTTGCCAGAGAGCTAAAGAGTGAGTAAGCGCTTCTTTCTGGTAGCGCTCTAACAAAGCTCCATAACGCGCTATAGAGAAAATAGGTAAACCAATCCTTGATCATCACTTCTTCCTAGCTGCGTGCTACAACTAATAAGCGCTGAACTATAGTAATTAGCCCTAAAATATTAATAAGTAGCAATCCACCTGCTAGAGCAATATTAACTCCCAATCCGTAGAGCCCAGTTGCAGTTAAAATTATTATTAAGCGCTCAGCCCTCTCTGCAATTCCTACGCTACAAGCAATACCAAGTGATTCGGCCTTCGCTCTTATATATGGAATGAGAGCGCCGGTGATTAAAGCTAGAAGAGCCAGCAGAGCTAAATTCGTATTATCACTTGATATGGCATATGAAATCACTCCAGCATAAATAGCAGCATCCGTTACGCGATCTAGGGTTGAATCTATAAGCGCGCCCCACTTCGTTGTTCCTTGCTCTGAGAGCCTTGCCATAGTTCCATCAAAGAGATCACTTAAGGCAAAGAGTGAGACCAAGATAGTTCCAAGAAAAAAATCACCTTTAGAGAAAAAATATAGAGCGCTGATTGAGCTACCAATGGCCCCTATAAAAGTCAGCCAATTAGCGGTAATCCCAATTCTTAATAAGAATCTACAGCTGGGGGTAATTAAGGCTGTGACTGGCGCTTTAAATCGATTCTGAATCATTGAGTACATCGTAGGCTTTAGCCATGGACAAACCCAATATCTCGCCTGAGAAAAATAGCGACATTCAGATTCTCATGGCAGCAGATGCCTCGGCAGAGCCTGAAAATCTAGCCCCTCTACTCTCGAGTGATATCAAGGTAGCAACCCTTGATCCCAAGGGGACAAGTATTGAGCTTGCTCAGCAGTTAACTCAGGGAGTTAGCGCAATACTGCTTCTGGTTAGCGCTAAGAGCGGTATCTCCAAAGGGATGATTGAACTCTGGAATTATGCAATGGAAAGACAATTCCCAAGATTGGTCATTGTAAATAAATTAAGTATGAGTGAAACTGATTTCGATGACATTGCACTAATTGTTAATCGAGTTCTAGAGCAAGGCCTAACACCATACTTAGTCCTACATGATGAAGTTGGTGAACCTACTGGCTTGATATCGCTAGAGAGCAAAGAGGTTCACGACTACTCATCCGCTACCGCAAATAGATATATGGCAGATAGCGAGCTTCAATCACTTATCGAAGAGTTCGCCTCTGAGTATGAAGATCAGCTATCAGCCTTTGAATCTGATTCTTTTGCCCAAGGGCTCTTAGTTCCAATACTTCCAGTGATGGAATCTAAATTAATTGGAGTTAGCGAAATCAAAGAGTATCTAGCCCAAATAAAATAGCGCTACCAAGCAGCTGAGATTTCATCTCTAGTCTGGCTAAGTAATTTTGGAAGTACTTTAGTTTGTCCAATGATTGGCATGAAGTTTGCATCACCAAACCAGCGCGGCACTATATGTTGATGGATATGATCGGCAATTCCAGCGCCAGATAAAGCTCCTTGGTTTAAACCGATATTAAAACCCCCACAATTTGACACCTTGCGAAGTACTTTCATCGCATGAGAGGTGAACTCCTGCATCTCATTGCGCTCGCTATCACTTAGCTCTGTTAGATCTGCGACATGGCGATTACTGCATATGAGCATATGCCCTGCGTTATAAGGATAGAGATTTAATACTGCATAGACCTCTTTACCTCTTGCCACAATAAGGGCCTTCTCATCACTCATCCCCAAAATCTCACAGAAAGGGCAGGCGACATCATTGTCGTCCTTTGGTCTATTTTCTCCAGCTAAATAGGCCATGCGATGGGGAGCCCAAAGTCGTTCCCAGCGATCAGGCATGCCTGCTCCCCCACTTGATTCAAAACTCATGGAGAGCTAAACCTGCTTTCGATTACTAATTGCAAATTGAATTTCAGCAATTGCATCAGAGAGTGCAATACCATTTTTCTGTTCACCATTTCTATAGCGGAATGAAACTGCTCCAGAGTTAGCATCTTCTTCTCCGGCAATCATCATAAAAGGAATCTTCTCATTCTGAGCATTCCTGATCTTCTTCTGCATGCGATCATCGGAGGCATCAATTTCAGCTCTTATGCCAAGCTTCTTTAAATCTGCAACTATCTTTTCAAGATAGGAATTGAAGGCCTCTGCTACTGGAATCGCCCTAACCTGAATTGGAGCAAGCCAGGGAGGAAAAGCTCCTGCGTAGTGCTCAGTTAACACACCAAAGAAACGCTCAATTGAACCAAAGAGAGCTCTATGAATCATTACTGGTCGAGCGCGCGATCCATCCGATGCGGTGTATGCAAGATCAAATCTCTCTGGAAGTTGGAAATCAACTTGGATGGTAGACATCTGCCAGGTTCTGCCAATGGCATCTTTTGCCTGAACTGAAATCTTTGGACCATAAAAGGCTGCCCCGCCAGGATCTTGAACTAACTCTAGATTCTGCTTTGCAGCAGCGCTTGCAAGAGCAGCGGTTGCATCTTGCCAATCACTTTCTTGCCCGATTGATTTCTCTGGATTTCTAGTGGAGAGCTCTAAATAGAAATCAGTTAACCCATAGTCTCGCAAGAGATTTAGTACGAATGTTAAGAGGCTATCTAGCTCATCGACCATCTGTTCTTTACTGCAATAGATATGGGCATCATCTTGAGTAAAGCCTCGCGCTCTTGTTATGACATGGACCACGCCAGATTTTTCATATCGATATACAGTTCCGAATTCAAATAAACGCAGTGGTAGATCTCTATAAGACTTAGCGCTGGACTGATATATCAAATTATGAAAAGGACAGTTCATAGGTTTCATGTAATACTGCTGGCCAGCTCTCTTAATTGTGCCATCGCTATGGTGTTCTTCATCCATAATCATCGGCGGATACATTCCATCGGCATACCATTGAAGATGGCCTGATTTTTCAAAGAGCGCGGCTTTAGTTAAATGAGGCGAGTAAACAAATTGATATCCCTCCTCCTCATGGCGCTTTCTGGAGTAATCCTCCATCGCCATACGAATAGCTCCACCTTTAGGATGAAAGATTGCAAGGCCAGAACCAATCTCTTCAGGAAAAGAGAAGAGATCTAACTCTGCTCCAAGTTTTCTATGATCGCGCTTCTCTGCCTCAGCAAGAAGATGTAAGTAGCCATCAAGTGATTCTTGTGATGGCCAAGCTGTGCCATAGATTCTCTGCAACATAGGATTTTTCTCAGAGCCACGCCAATATGCTCCAGCGCTTCTCATTAATTTATAGGTAGCGATGTACTTAGTTGAAGGTAGATGCGGCCCTCTACAAAGATCACTCCAGAGCGGCTTTCCATCTCTTCCCAAATTGTCATAGATCGTAAGCTCGCCTTGGCCAACTTCAACTCCAGCGCCATCTGCAGCATCAGATGATTTCAATTTAATTAGCTCGCATTTATAAGGCTCGCCAGATAGTTCACTTAAGGCCTCTGAGTCAGTAACAACCCTTCGTTTAAACCTCTGACCATCTTTAACTATCTTCTTCATCGCAGATTCAAGTTTGATTAGATCATCTGGAGTAAAAGGACTCTTTGGATCAAAGTCATAATAGAAGCCATCTTTAATCGGAGGGCCGATACCTAATTTAGTTTCGGGGAAAACATCCTGCACCGCTTGCGCCAGAACGTGCGCTGTGGAGTGGCGCAAGACATTAAGTCCCTCATCTGTGCTACTTGCTATCGATTCAATTACATCACTTTGCGATATATCGCTCCAGAGATCTTTTAGCTCTCCATTTATTTTGCATACAATGATCGCATCTACTCCAGGCTTCATTCTCTCTGGATAAATCTGCTCCAGGACTTGGGTGACTTTGAGCCCTGCTTCTACTTTTTTGGAGACGCCATCAACGCTTATTTCAATTTCACTTGGCGACATGACATCAGGCTACCAAAGCCTGGGCCTCTATCGCCTTAAGAGATCGGTTATCAGCTGTAATAAATCGCGATTGCAAGCAGAGATGCCAGGGTAAGAAGTGCAGCGATGAGATATTTAACCCAGAGCGGGATTCCAATCTTCTCTGAAAAATTCTCTGCAATATCTTTAGTCTGTTTGATTGCCCTTGATGCCCAAGCAAACTCTGTTGCCAAAATACCAAGACCAGCAAGAAGAACAAGAAGCCCAGGGCCTGGCGCAAAGAGAAGAGCTGAACCAACCACCGTTATTAATCCACCAATTACTCCAATGAAAACGCGCCATAACAACGAGCCATAGGCCGTGGACTTAATCTGGCGCCTCACATTCACTGCTCTAGATTACCCAATATCCAGCTATGAAAAGCTGAGGTAAGTTCATTAATCATCTTAGAGTTGGAATAGAGATGACCTTCAAATGCCTGAACCCCGACTATCTCCCTAACGCTTGATGTTAAGGCTAGACCGTCAACACTTTCTAGCTCTTCTCCTAAAAGAGGCTTCTGAATAACTCCGAAGTTCTCAATCAGTAGAGCGCGGATTACCCCAGGCAGGCATCCACTATTTAAATCAGGGGTGAACCATTGCCCATCTTTTAAGTAGAGCAGGTTTGCAAGAGCGCTCTCCATTACCTCTCCCCGCTCATTAACAAAGATTGCATCATCAAAACCTCCATTGGCCGCCTCCCGGAGAGCAACTGCGCTTGCTTGATAGCTGATGGTTTTTATCCCAGAGGTTAAATCTTGTGAGTATCGTTTTATTGACGATAAGCAGAGCTTAAGAAATCTATCCTCAGGTTTATATTCAATGTGAGTAACCATCCAATTGCCATCACCAAATACAGTTATGCGAAGGCGGCCAAATGGCGATGCTGGATTTGCCGCAATAATTTCTTTGACGCCCTGGATTAGCTGAGCTCTGGATGGAGCGGTGATCTTTAGCTCATTTAAGGTCTGCTCTAGACGATCTAGATGTCGCTCTAGCGCAAAAGGTTTTCCAGAGTAAGTTCGCAGAGATTCAAAAGCCCCATCACCTAAAAGCCAGCCCCCGCCTGTTACTGGAAGGGCTAAATCATCTCGAAGTGAGTTATTAAAGTAGATCTTCATTACCTTGTTAGCCCTATCAATTTTCTCGCCTTTAACTCGGTCTCATCCCACTCTAGCTCGCTATCGCTGCCCCAGGTAATTCCAGCCCCAGTTCCAAAACGGAGAATCTGATCTTCCCCTTGCCAGAAAATCCTTATACCCACCGCAAGCTCTGCTCGATTACCATCAGAGAAACCAATCACTCCGCAGTAAGGACCTCTCGGGGATTCATTCTCTTTGATTATCTTTAAAGCGCTGCTCTTAGGCGCACCACTAACCGATCCTGGCGGACTCATCGCAAGAAGCAGATCAACTAAATCCTTGCCTTCAGATAATTCAGCTCTCACATCAGAGACTAGGTGAAATAGACCAGGATGAGCTTCAGTAGCTAGCAACCTTGGGGTAGTCACACTCCCAGTCTTTGCAACCTTACTTAAATCATTTCTAATTAAATCCACAATCATCAAGTTCTCGGCCCTATCTTTTTCAAGAAACTCCTCTGTTGCTGAAGTTCCTTTTATAGGAGATGAGATTGCAACTCCATCTTTAAGCGATATAAATCGCTCCGGAGATGCTGATGCCACTTGGATATCGCCGAAACTTAAATATGCTGCAAACTCTGCTGGATTTTCTTCTAAGATCTTTTCTGCAAGGGGCAGTAGGGATGGGTTTGACTCATTTTTAGCGCTTAGAACTCGGCAGGCATTTACTTGATAAACCTCACCTGCAGCAATCTTCTCTCTAATTCTCTCAACATAGGAGCAGTAGGCGCTTTTATCAAACGTGCTTTGCCAATCTTCATTTGAAATTGAATTCCAACTTAACTCACTTTTTGGAAGGTTGCTCTGCTCAACTCGTGCAAACCTTGCAAGGCGCCAGTCACCTTCAAAGCTTCCCAATACAACCCAGAAACCTGGCTTCCGTAATGAATTTAGATCCTCAGATATTTCAACGAGCTGACTTGCTAGATGATTGCCCATCCAAAAGAGCGGTTGCATAAAGGTGACGCTACCTCAAGGCTAGGTATCTAAATACTGTGAATCTCTGCTTTAAAAGGCCTTAGTTTTCAGTAGGACTTGGGCAGAAGGCTCTAATTGCGATAGATTTCGCCCTCTAATTGGCAGATGCCGATAGATGCGGACGTAGCGCAGTTGGTAGCGCGGAACCTTGCCAAGGTTCAGGTCGCGGGTTCGACCCCCGTCGTCCGCTCTCTTAAGTTTTATGAGAAGTTAATTCAATAGATTTGGTGGAGTGGCCGAGAGGCGAGGCTCGGGACTGCAAATCCCGCTACACGGGTTCAAATCCCGTCTCCACCTCCAAGCTAGAAACATATACATTTTTACAAATGTATAGTTCGCACTTCGGACGATTAGCGCAGCGGTAGCGCACTTCCTTGACATGGAAGGGGTCACTGGTTCGATCCCAGTATCGTCCACTGAAAGTCTGAGCTAATTTGTTCTAATGACCCGAATCTTTGAAGATGCAGAAGGAATTTCCTTGAGGGTCCTTTAAGATCCGCCATTCAAATCCACTACTAGTGCGCGAGGTTTTTACGTGACTACCGCCAAGACTCTTAACTAAATCTTCGGTTTCATTGAGATCATCTACCGCTACATCAATATGAATCTCCTGAGAGTCGGAAGACTTCTTTGCAACTCGCTGAAATCCTAATTTGAAATTCTCCCCCAGTGTCGGAAACAACCAAATATGCTCAGTTGAATCATTATGAGGATGTGCCTCTACCCCTAATACTTTGCCCCAAAAGCCAACTAGTACCTCGGGGTTTTCGCTATTGAACATGACGGTAGTTACCTTTGCCTTGCCCAAAGCTTTTCTCCAATCACTCAAAATGCCTGGTACTAAAATCTACCCTGTAATCATTCAACGCATCAAGAGAGACGCCTCTCAAGCAAACTAGGCTATCTTCCAACGTTTTCTAGCTATGAATCCTATTCTTATCTCATGAGCGCTAATAATCAGATGCCCTGTGATTTCTGTCAGCGTCCCTATGACCCAATAGCAACAAGGTGGCTATGCCCTCACTGCCATATGAAAACTAATTGCTGCGACGGTGCTCCATGCCCATTGCCTGACCAATCAGAGCTTAAAGTAAAGAGTGAGAGCTAACTTAAAGGATCTTAAGCGGAAATTGCACCGGTTGATAACAAGATAAGTAAGAGCGTTCCAAGTAATAGACGATAGATGACAAAAGGCATAAAACTCTTAGTTTGAACATATTTCATGAGCCAGGAGATGACTAAGTATCCGACAGTAAAAGCTGTAAGAGTGGCAACAAAAGTCTCTCCAAGAGAAAATGAGTTTAAAGGCTTTGAAAATGAGTTAAAGAGTTCAAAGGCTCCACTGCCTAAAACTGCGGGTATCGCTAGCAAAAACGAATATCTAAGAGCTGCCTCCCTTTTATATCCCAGAGCTCTACCCATAGCAATGGTTGCACCAGAGCGAGAGACACCCGGAATTAGAGCAAGTGATTGCGCAATTCCATATGCAATGCCATCTCTTGCACCCAAAGCATCAAGGTCTTTCATCTTCTTGCCATAGTGATCCATCACGCCAAGTAGAAGGCCGAAAATGATTAATGTGGCTGCAATTAGATAAAGGGAACGAAAATTCTGACGAATATACTCCTGGCCAAAATATCCTAAGAAAAATATAGGAAGTGAACCGAGAAGAATTAGCGCTGATAGATGCGCATCGCTTCTCTCGCTGCCCACCAATTCACCTCTTCTTATAAGCCATCTAAGAGATGCAGAGATGAGCCTTGCAATATCAGCCCTAAAATAAATGAGAACCGCTATCTCTGTTCCAATCTGCATTATCGCTGTGAAGGTTGCCCCGGGATCTGCCGCCGAAGGCAAGAATTCACCGAAGATTCGAATGTGGGCGCTAGATGAGACAGGAAGAAACTCAGTTAAGCCCTGAATAATTCCAAGAAATATTGCCTCAAGCATTACTTACTAACCCTCTACGTTTTAATAGCGGCTCAATAACTGCATCTCTACCTCTGAAATTTCTAAACATCTCTAGAGAATCAATAGAGCCGCCTTGACTCATAAGTTTGCCTCTGAGGTGATCGCCATTCTCTCGAGTTAAACCACCATTTTCCTTAAACCACTCGCCAGTATCGGCATCAAAGACCTCTGCCCAGATATAGCCGTAATAACCAGCAGAGTATCCCCCAGCGAAAATGTGAGAGAAGTAGGAAGAGCGATACCTTGTTGGAACGCAATCATAGGCAAGGCCGTAACTTTCTATCGCCTCTGCTTCAAATTTTTCAACATCGCTTACAACTTCATCTGATGAAAGCGAGTGCCAAGCAAGATCAAGGATTGCTGCAGCCATGTAGCTAGTTGTGGCATGGCCTTCATTAAAGGTTGATGACTCTTCAAGTTTATCTATCCAGCTTTGTGGTAGGCGTTCCCCACTTTGATAATGGCGGGCATAGTTATCAACGATTTGGGGATCAAGGATCCACATCTCATTAACCTGGGAAGGAAACTCAACAAAGTCTCGCTGCACCGCTGTTCCTGAAAACCTGGGATATTTCACATTAGATAGAAGTCCATGGATAGCATGGCCAAATTCGTGGAAGAGAGTAGTTGTTTCATCAAGAGTAAGAAGGGTTGCCTCCCCCTCTGGTGGCTTTGGAATATTTAAGTTATTTACTACAACAGGGAGTTGATTAAGTAGGTGGCTCTGTTTAACTAAAGAGTTCATCCAAGCACCGCCTCGCTTAGAGTCTCTTGTGTAGAAATCGGCGATATAGAGGCCAATCTTTGAGCCATCTTCGTTAAAGACCTCAAAGGCCCTCGCCTCTGGATGATAGGTAACTAGATCTGGGCGCTCTTTAAAGCTCATTCCATAAAGTTTGCCAGCAGAGAAAAAGACGCCTTTACATAAAACGCTCTCCAGTTCAAAGTATGGCTTCATCAAGGAAGTATCAAGATCGTACTTCTCAGCTCTTACCTTCTCGGTGTAGTAATCCCAATCCCAACTCTCTAGTTTTTCAATGCCATCTAACTTAGCTAGCCGCTCAAGATCTCTTCCCTCAGCTTTAGCATTTGCAAGAGCAGCAGGAGCAATCTTTCTAAGCATTGTATGAACTTTCTCAGGAGAACCAGCTGTCTGCTCGGAGAGTGAATACTGAGCATGACTTGACTTGCCAAATATCTCAGCGCGTTTCGCTCGCAATTTGACCATCTTTAAAAGAACTTCTCTGGTGTCAAAGCCATTTCCACGAAGACCTTTACTTAGAGATGCTTGCATAACCTTTTTTCTAATTTCACGATTCTTTAGTGAGCGCAGGAGAGGATGGCCAGTGAAATTGACTGCGCCAATCATGTATTTATCTTTCATTCCTCGCGCATCTGCCGCTGCCTTGCAGGCCTTTATTTGATTCTCTGAGAGGCCATCTAGCTCTTTAACATCATCTATAAAGACAGCTAAGTCATTTGTCTCACTTAATACTTTCTTACTAAATTCTGTTTGAAGAGTAGATAGCTCTTCATTAATCTTCTTGATCTCCTCGCGCTGGGAATCTGATAGCCCGGCTCCAGCATGGAGAAAGTCGCGGTGATACCTCTTTAGAAGCCAAGAATCTTCGCTATTTAGATCAAGACCTGAATCAACTAAATGAGTAATCCGAGCAAAGAGCTTCTGATTTAACTTGATTTTATCGGAGTGAGCTGCAAGCTTTGGAGCAATCTCTGCTTCAATTTTATCGATTGCTTCGTTGGTATCACTTGAGGATTTATTGTAAAAAACAGCAGCGACTCTACTTAATATCCCCCCACTTGCCTCTAGGGCTACCAAGGTATTTTCAAAGGTAACTTCAGCTTGGCTAGTGATCTTTTCAACCTCTGCCAGCTGATGCTCCATTCCAGCATAGAATGCTGGCAGATAATCCTCTTCTGAAATCCCTGCAAATGGAGGTAGTTCGTACTCAAGAATTGATTTGGTTAGGAATGGATTTTTGCTCATTTGCTTCTCTCCTGGATAAATAGTCGCGTATTCTCAAAAATAATATCAGCGTCATAATCAAGGGTTGCAACGTGATAACTATTTAGAAGTTCTATTCTTTGTTTACTTCTTGACCCAATCTCCTCGATAATAATCTCGGTATTAGAGACATCAAGGGTATGGTCATCAACGCTATGAAAGAGTAATACTGGCGTCTTAATCCTTGGCAGGCGCTTTCTAGCAAGTTTTAAATGCTTATATAACTGAGCAACTCCCTTTATCGGCAGCGCGTCATAACCCCACTCTGTTACTCCTGGTTTTTTTATATCATCTCCCACTGAGGCGCGAGATTTCTGTATTTTAGAAATAATCGAGACAAATTTGATTTGTAGACCTGGGATATGAATCATTGGGTTTACCAGGACAATTCCATCTACTTTATCTTGATGCTCTGCTGCTACATAAAGACTATTTCCGCCGCCCATTGATAAACCAACCATAAATACTTTTCTACACGTTTTCTTCAACTCAAGTAACTCGCTCTCAACCTTCTCTGCCCAACTTGACCAGTGCACCTTATTTAGATCCTGCCACCTACTTGCATGTCCAGGAATTAAGGGAACCGATACTTGGTAGCCCTTTTCATTGAGAAAATGCGCAAAGGGTCGCATCGAAGCTGGAGATCCGGTGAAGCCATGGACAAGAAGAACTCCAATATCGCCATTTGAACCAGAGCCCTTTGCTCGATAGTCAGATAACCAACCTTGGGGCGCTCCTTCAATGGCCATATGCGCACCCTAAAGTTAATCGCGCTAAATGTCATTTATCCCATCTATCTTTGCTCCATGAAATCAGAGCGAGAGCGCCCGCCGGCTATAGCGTTTCAGCCAAGCTTTGATGAGATATCACCGAGCCTCTATGAAACTACCTTTGTAGTTCTTGATCTAGAGACCACCGGAGGCTCATATAACAGCGCAGCAATTACTGAAATTGGCGCAGTAAAAGTTAGGGCGGGAGAAATAGTTGGAGAATTTCAAACTCTAGTAAACCCAGAGAGCCCTATCCCGCCATTTATTACCGTTCTCACTGGCATTACTGATGCAATGGTTATTCAAGCGCCAAAATTAGGAGAGGCGCTACTTTCATTTCTTGAGTTTATTGGCTCCAGTAAAGATAGCGTTTTGGTTGCTCATAACGCTCCCTTTGATATTGGATTTCTAAAGGCAGCTTGCTTACAGCTAGAAGTTATCTGGCCCTCCTATCAAGTTTTAGATACGGCAAAGATTGCAAGGTATGTGGTGACAAGGGATGAGGCTCCAAATTGCAAACTCTCAACTCTTTCTACTTTTTTTGGCGCAACGACAAGCCCAGATCACAGAGCTCTCTCTGATGCTCGCGCAACAGTTGATGTCTTCCATGGAATCTTAGATCGCCTAGGAAGCTACGGAGTGAAAACTCTTGAGGAGTTAAAGTCTTTTAGCTCTCGTGTTACTAGCGCCCAGAGAAGTAAGAAGTATTTGGCAGAGGGTCTTGCAAATAGCCCAGGTGTTTACATATTTAGAGATGAGGCAGGAACTCCGCTTTATATAGGAACTACTAGAAACTTAAGAAATAGAGTCCGTTCCTATTTCACTGCAGCTGAGACCCGAAAGAGAATTCACGACATGATCTCACTTGCGCATTCTCTTGATGTCATTGAAACAGCTACCATCATCGAAGCTGAGGTAAGAGAGCTACGGCTAATAAATGAGAAACAACCTCGCTTTAATCGCCGTTCCAAGTTTCAAGCTAAGTCTCTATGGATCAAGCTCACTAAAGAAGCCTTTCCAAGATTAGTTGCAGTAAGAGGGGCTACCGGGCTAGATGATGAGAGCGGTTGGGCAGGGCCCTTTAATGGACGAGATGAATCAGCAAGAGCAATTGAGGCGCTCTATGAAGTAACTCAGATAAGACAGTGCAAACCAAGAATCACTTTATCCTCAATGAAAAGTGCTAGCCCCTGCGCGCTTTTTGATATGAAACGCTGCGGGGCCCCTTGTATCGGCCAAGAATCAATTGATTCTTACTCATCTCATGTGACAGCAATTCATCAGAGCTTGCATAACGATTCTCGCCCAATTCTTAACTCACTTAATCAGCGGATGAGAGAGCTGGCTAATCAAGAGCGCTTCGAAGAGGCCTCTGAGGTAAGGAATCGCTTGGGCGCGCTAATTAGAGGAAGCGCTAGAGCGCAGAGCATTAGGAGTTTAACTAGAGTTAAAGAGTTAATCGCTGCTATTGCTACCTCTACCGATACCTGGGAATTTGTAGTTATTCGCCATGGCAAACTTGCCGCTAGCTCTACTGCAAAGAGTGATAATTACAAAGAAGTTGTTGAGTCGCTGAAATTAACTGCTGAGGTAGTAATCGACAATGGCGAGATACTCCCCGCAAGTCATCATGAAGAAGTTGAGGTTCTCCTTCGTTACTTGAATCAAGAGGGAATTCGAATTGTTGAAGTTGATGGCATCTGGGCGCTGCCAACTTTTGGCTCAGCAGCGGCAAGATCAGAGATTGAAAAAGTTAGAGCTCAAGTTGGTGCTAATAGCTACAAGGAAGATTTTGCTAATTCAGTAGATAGATTTGCCCAGCGCTCAACTAATTGAGCAGCAGCGCCAGAATCAACTGCTTGCTTTGCCAAGGTATAGCCATTTGCAAGTTGCTGGGTAAGCCCTAGATGAAAATCTGCCTTAAAGGCAGCAATTGCAGCTGCTGCATTTAACAAAACTGATTGGCGATAAGGCCCGCCTTTTCCAGCAAAGATAGCCCTAGTAATTTCAGCATTCTCGCTAGGTGTGCCGCCTCTTAACTCCTCAATTCCTACTCGCTCCAGCCCCAACTCACTTGGATCAAAGATATGCCTTGTTATCTCGCCATTATTTATCTGAAATATTGTGCTCGTTGTGCTGAGCGAAATCTCATCTAAGCCATCATCTCCCCTGAAGATAAACCCTTCGCAGCCTCGCTCGGCGAGCACAGTTGCAACAAGTTCTAATAATTCAGCCCTAGCAACGCCAATTGCCACTGCCTTTGGTTTTGCTGGATTGGCTAGCGGCCCAAGGATGTTAAAGACAGTGGGCGTTGCAAGCTCTCTCCTTGCGCTGGCTGCATTCTTCATTGCAGGGTGGAAAACTGGAGCAAATGCAAAACCAATTCCAATCCTTCTTACGCACTCCTGGATCTGCTCAGCTCCAAGTGAAATATCAATACCGAGAGCCTCTAGTAGATCTGCAGCTCCGCTCTTTGAACTTGCTGCACGGTTACCATGCTTGATAGTTCTAGCTCCAGCTGCAGTTGTAATAATCGCAGCAGTTGTTGAGATATTAATAGTTGAAGCGCCATCTCCCCCCGTTCCCACGATATCAACGGCTCGTTCGGCAATATTGATAGCAATACCTCTTTGATACATGACATCAACTAGCGCTCTTACCTCACTTGGCTTTTCGCCTTTTGCTTTCAGTAAAAGTAGAAAGTTCTTAATCTGATCATTGTTTGCAAGGCCATCTAGAATTTGAGACATAGCCCAATTAATTTGCAAATCAGATAAATTTTGCTTTTCTGTTAACTTTTCAAATATCTCATCCCAAGAGATCGGGCGTTCAGTCATCTCTCTAGCTCTAACTTAAGAAGCGATGGGGTTTTTAGTAAGAATTTCTGCAACACTTTTAGCAAGAGTAAAGGGATCAATGGGATGGGTAATTACTCCCTCAGCTCTAGACCAACCAGCAAGCCAGGCATCAGCGCTTCTTGCTACCAAAACGATAACTACTCCACAGTTAAAGACTTCATCTTTTAACTGCTTAGCCACTCCCAGCCCACCTTCAGGAACTGCTTCACCATCAAGAATAAATAGATCGAAATTCTCTCCAGAATCAACGGCCATTCTTAGGGCCTTAGCGGTAGCAAATTCAAAGATTTTATGTACTCCTAAATCAGGAGAAATCTGCTTACCCAGCGCAGTTATCACGCTAGCTCTGACGCTTGAATCATCTGAGTAAAGCGCGATTTTTAGGTTTTTCTGGCTGCTATCCATGATTGGCGTAATTCTAGGGGTTTACTCTCTTTCCACTTCGCTCAATCTGAGCCAATATCCCGTGATGCGTTTCACCGGCTATACCTACTTATTAGCCCCTTCAAAGAGGGGGTATTGCCCTCTTTTCGGGAATAATCCCCCTTATGAGTAGCGCGCTCTCCACAGCACCAAAACTGAATCGCCCCAATATCGTTGCTGTTGGAACCATCGTCTGGCTCTCAAGTGAGTTGATGTTCTTCGCCGCTCTCTTTGCTATGTATTTCACAACAAGATCTGTGCAAGGCCCGGAAATTTGGGGCGAGGGTGTGGAGATGTTAAATATTCCATTCTCCGCTCTTAACACCACTGTTTTAGTCCTCTCCTCTGTTACCTGCCAATTTGGGGTCTTTGCTGCTGAGCGTTTCCAAAACGCTCGTACTGGCTCGCTACTTCAATTTTCAAAATGGGGAATGCGCGAGTGGTTTGCTTTAACGTTTGTTATGGGTGCATTTTTTATTGGCGGACAAGTATATGAATATGCAGAACTTGTTCATGAAGGTCTAACCATTTCGTCTGCTGCTTATGGTTCAGTATTTTATCTAGCAACTGGGTTTCATGGCCTTCACGTAACTGGTGGTCTGATTGCCTTTCTTATCGTAATGATTCGAGTCTCTAAAGCCCGTCGCTTTGGCCACTCACAAGCAACGACAGCAATCGTTGTTTCTTACTACTGGCACTTTGTAGACATTGTCTGGATTGCTTTATTCTCGGCGATTTATCTGGTGGCATAGATGAGATTTATTTCAAAGTATCGACGTCATAGATTTGCTGGTCCACTACTTCTACTCGGCGCACTACTTTTTGCCGGACTTACCTATAGCGCTGCGCAAGCAGTGACAGAACAAGCCACGCTCTCACAATCCGATAAAGCCACTTTAATCGCTGAAGGTAAAGAGATATTTGCTCGTGGTTGCTCCTCCTGTCATGGCTTAAATGCAGAGGGCGCTGGAGTTGGTCCATCACTAATTGGCGTTGGAGCTGCCTCTGTAGATTTTCAAGTGGCAACAGGTCGTATGCCAGTTGCTGATATGAGTCAGCAGATTGCCAGAAAGGAGCCGGTTTATAACGATCAAGAGGTAGCAGCTTTAGCTGCTTATGTTGCATCCCTTGCACCTGGCCCTGCCGCTGTTACCAATGAAGAACTTGCTTGGGAGCGCGATGGAAATATGGCGCAAGGCGGCGAGCTATTTAGAAATAACTGCGCGATGTGCCATAACTTAGCTGGACAAGGTGGCGCGCTCACCCGAGGAAAATATGCTCCAACGGTTATGGGAGTTGAAGTAAAACATATTTATGAAGCCATGATCACTGGCCCGCAGGCTATGCCAGTTTTCTCTGAGACTATTTTGACTCCACAAGAGAAACTCTCAATCATCAAATGGATTAAACATGCTGAAACGGAACCACAACTTGGCGGCGCAGCACTTGGCCGAACTGGCCCTGTTACAGAAGGTTTGGTTTCTTGGTTATTAGGTCTTGGTCTATTAATTGGCGTGGCAGTATGGCTAACAGCAAAGGCTCGGTAGATAGATGAGCAAAGAGTTAGCTCCGCTTTCCGACCCAGGACTTCCAGAACATATTCATCGCAAGGCAGATGTTGATCTAAAGGCTGCAAAAAAAGCAGAGCGACAAGTTGGAATTTTATTTCTCTTCTCAGTCTTAGGAACCTTGCTCTTTATCTATGCATATCTAGGAATTGATGAAGATGCTTTTATTTTCGTTCCTGTGCTGGGAAGTACAAATGCTCACCAACTATTTTTAGGCCTTGGCCTTGCAATGGCGCTCTTTTTTATTGGGATGGCGGCAGTGCATTGGGCAAAGACCCTTATGCCAGATCATGAGGTAATTGATTATCGAAAAGAGCAACGCTCTAAAGATGAAGATCGCGAGGACTTTGTTTCAACAGTTAAAGATCGCGCGTTAGAAGCTGGCCTTGGCCGTCGCCCCTTTATTAAACGAACCATGCTTCTCTCACTTGGCTTAGTCGGCCTCTCGCCCGTTCTGCTTCTAGGAGATCTTGGGCCACTTCCAGGTAATGACCAGAAAGAGACGAATTGGAAATCTGGAACAAGACTTGTCACCGATCCAGGAGATCGCCCGATTCGCCCCTCAGATCTTGAAGTTGGCGGTGTTGCTCAAGTTCAACCTGAACTTCCTGCCGGAAAAGTGCGCCATTTAGATGATATTGCTAAGGACTCTGTTCTTTTGATTCGTATCCGTCCTGAGGAATTTAACTTAGATGCTGAGCGACTCTCCTGGACTTACGAGGGAATCATCGCTTTTTCAAAGATCTGCTCACATATGGGATGTGCTGTAGCTCTCTATGAACAGACTACAAAGCATCTGCTCTGTCCATGTCATCAATCAACCTTTGATGTGACAAGAGCTGCAAAAGTTATCTTTGGACCATCTGCCAGAGCCCTGCCACAATTAGCCATCACAGTTGATAGCCAGGGCTATCTAGTGGCAAAGCAGCCATTTAGTGAACCTGTTGGACCAAGTTTCTGGGGGCGGAATAAGTAATGAGTGCAAGAGAGAGAGTTGCTGGCCAAGTAGCCAATTACGTTGATGAACGTACTGGCTCTGCTAAGTGGCTGAAGAAGACCTTAACTAAAGTTTTCCCAGATCACTGGTCATTTATGCTCGGTGAAATTGTTCTCTACTCATTTATTATTTTATTGCTCTCTGGAACCTTCTTAACTTTCTGGTATGACCCATCAATGCGCGAAGTTGAGTATGAAGGTTCTTATCAACCCCTCTCTGGTTTAAAGATGAGCGCAGCTTATGCCTCATCACTTCACATCTCTTTTGATGTTCGAGGTGGACTATTAATGCGCCAAATTCATCACTGGGCAGCGCTCATTTTTATGGCAGCGATGGTTGCTCACTTAATGCGCGTTTTCTTCACTGGAGCATTTAGAAAGCCAAGAGAATTTAACTGGATCATTGGAGTTGGACTATTAACTCTTGGAATTGTTGAAGGCTTTCTAGGTTACTCACTACCTGATGATCTTCTCTCTGGAACTGGAATCAGAATTGCTGAAGCAATTATTCAAGCCATCCCAGTTGTAGGTTCATATCTCTCGTTCTTTATATTTGGCGGAGCATTCCCAGGTGAGATGTTTATCCAGAGAATTTATGTAGTTCATATTCTCTTGCTACCAGGTATTTTCTTAGCCCTTATTACTGTGCACTTAATGCTCGTTTGGTACCAGAAGCACACTCAATATCCAGGCCCTGGAAGAACTGAGAAGAACGTTGTTGGCTATCCCCTAATGCCCACCTATATGGCTAAAGCTGGAGGCTTCTTCTTTATCGTCTTTGGAGTAACAGCATTTCTTGGAGCTGTTGCATCGATTAATCCAATCTGGATCTATGGACCATATAACCCGGGACAAATTGGCGCAGGTTCGCAGCCCGATTGGTATATGGGATGGCTTGATGGCTTAGTTCGTATGGCTCCGCCTCTTGAGGCATATATCTTTGGCTATACGCTCTCACTAAATATCTTGATTCCAGGTTTAATAATTCCAGGAATTATCTTTACTGGAATGGCGCTCTATCCATTTATTGAAAGTTGGATAACTGGAGATAAGCGCGAACATCATCTGCTAGATCGACCAAGAAATGCTCCGAATAGAACTGCTCTTGGCGCGATGTCTATTACCTTTATGTTGGTCACGCTAATTAACGGTGGTAATGATCTACTTGCCACCCACTTTAATCTCTCTATCAATCAGATTATGTGGTTCTCTCGAATCGGAGTCATCGTTCTTCCACCACTTGCCTTTGTTATCACCAAGCGAATCTGTCTATCGCTACAGAGAGCTGATCGCGAACTAGTGCTTCATGGCAGAGAGACCGGTCGCCTTGTAATGCTGCCACATGGAGAATTTATTGAAGTCCATGAACCATTAAGCCCAGAGAAGGCCTACCTTCTTACCCAACATGAGCAACTTCCAGCGCTCGAGGCAAATCTAAGTAATGAATATGGCGTAAGAAATCCCAAAGCCATTCGTTCCAAAATTCGCTCTCGACTATCTCGCTCTCAAGCAGAGCAGATTGCCAAGCCAACTGCAAATGATGTGAAAGAGCTTGAGGGCGGGCACCACTAGTTCTTTCTTTATTTTTCTTGAAAGCAAGCGCACTTACTTCTCAGATATTTCCTTTAACCTAACCAGAGTTTTAGCCATTGCTCTTGGTACCCACTTATAGGACTTACTAACCCACCACTTAGATCTAGCTTTCCTGCCATCCCAGGTTTGGATAACGAGAGTAGTTCTTGGATCTATCTCTATCAACTCATAGCGCCATACGTTATGCATCAGATGGCGCCAGGCAATTGATTTATTCTCTTCAAACTCAACTACCTGATTCTTTATCAGATAAGGAATAACAAATTTCATCTTCATTCCAAAGCTTGCCCCAAGATAAAGGCGTTCTGGCGCTTTTAGCTCGCCCTTTAGCATCCCTGAGCCATCAATTCTCTGATGATTTCTTGGATCTGCGATTAAATCAAATATGATTTTGGCAGGTGCTTTAATTTCTAATTGGGTTTTATAGAAAAGATCTATCCCAGTATCTACTATCTCAGCTCTAATTTTATCCATTAATGGCTTGATGCTGAGGGTTTTTCATACTCTAGAACAAAACCAATGACTGAAACCAAAAGTGCGCCAACAGCAATTAGCGTTAGCCACCATCCCACAATAAGTCCAACTCCTGCAGCTGTTGCTGCAAGTCCTACTGGCAGCGGCCACCAAGAATGCGGACTATAGAAGCCAAGCTCGCCTGCTCCATCTGAGATAAGTCCATCATTATTATCCTCTGGCATTACTCCGCCAGATCTTCTATCAATAAACCAGAAGTAATAACCAATTATCAGAGCAAGGCCTGCGCATAATAAAAGAGCTGTTATTCCCAGAGGCTCGCCACCTAAAACCCAATAGACCGCCCCAACAATTGCATAAAAGGCAAAAAGAAAAAGGAATAAGCGATAGCCAACCTTCATCTAATGCCCTTCAATCTTTGAGTGGTTTGGATGATTAAGATCAAAGGCAGGGCGCTCAGATCTAATCTCAGGCATGCGAAGGAAGTTATGTCTTGGCGGCGGACAAGTTGTTGCCCACTCAAGTGATGAGCCATAGCCCCATGGATCATTACTTTCAACTTTTGGAGCTTTGCGAGTAATCCAAACATTTATCGCAAATGGAATCATGGAGATAGCAAGAAGGGTTGAACCAAGAGTTGAGACCATATTCATCCAGGTAAAACCATCGCTTGCTAGGTAATCTGCATATCTACGTGGAAAGCCTTTAATTCCTAGCCAGTGTTGAATAAGAAATGTCGTATGGAAACCCAAGAAGAGCGTCCAGAAGTGAATCTTTCCTAGAGTCTCATTGAGCATCCGCCCTGTCATCTTTGGCCACCAGAAATAAAATCCTGCAAACATAGCAAAGACCACAGTTCCAAAGAGAACATAATGGAAGTGGGCGACAACAAAGTAGGAGGCAGAGACTGCAAAATCAAGCGGCGGGCTAGCCAGAATAACTCCAGTTAAGCCGCCAAGAAGAAAGGTAACTAAGAATCCAATAACCCATATCATCGGAGTTTCAAAGGTGAGAGAACCTCGCCACATCGTGCCAATCCAGTTAAAGAACTTCACGCCCGTTGGAACTGCAATTAAGAAGGTCATAAATGAGAAGAATGGCAACAAGATTTGACCTGAGGTATACATATGGTGGGCCCAAACAGCTACCGAAAGCGCAGCGATTGCAATCGTTGCTGCGACTAAACCTTTATATCCAAAGATAGGTTTTCTACTAAATACCGGGAAAATTTCACTGGCGATACCAAAGAATGGCAGCGCCAAGATATAGACCTCAGGGTGGCCAAAGAACCAGAAGAGATGTTGCCAGAGCATGGCTCCGCCATTTGCTGGATCAAAGATAAGAGAACCAAATAGACGATCTGATTCCAGCGCCAGTAGAGCTGCAGCAAGTGGTGGGAAAGCGATTAGAACCAAGATGGAAGTTAAAAGAACATTCCAAGAGAAAATCGACATTCTAAACATCGTCATTCCAGGAGCGCGCATGGTAAAAATTGTTGTTACAAAGTTAACTCCGCCAAGAATTGTTCCAAGACCACTAACTGCAAGACCCATAATCCAGAGATCTGCGCCAATTCCTGGTGAATAAATATCATTTGATAGCGGGGCATATGCAGTCCATCCAAAGGATGCTGCTCCACCTGGAGTTAGAAAGCCTGCAAAGGCAACAATTCCGCCAAAGAAATAGAGCCAGTAGGAGAGCATGTTCATTCTTGGAAATGCCACATCGGCAGCGCCAATTTGAAGCGGCATAATCACATTCGCAAAACCGACAAAGAGCGGCGTTGCAAACATCAATAACATGATGGTGCCATGCATCGTGAAGACTTGGTTATATTGCTCTGAGCTTAAAAACTGCATCCCTGGACGGGTTAGCTCGGCTCTTAGAAGAAGGGCCAAGATGCCGCCAATTAAAAACCATGCAAAAGAAGTTCCTAGATAGAGATACCCGATAACTTTATGATCAGTGGAGGTTAATATCTTTACCGCCATTTTCCCCTTGCTCATTGGCTTAGGAGCATTTGGCATCTCATCTGAGGCTAAAGTGCGAGTGGCATATGTGGTCATGAATTCACCTCAGCTTTGAGAGATTGGATATAGCTGTCATATTCACTAGGAGTAACCACCTTTACGGTAAATCTCATCTGTGAATGCTGTCTTCCACATAAAATATTACAAAATCCTCGATACTCACCTAACTCATTAGCGGTAAATTCCAGTTGATTAGTTACTCCAGGGATGTTTTGCATCTGGATCATGAAATCAGGGACCCAGAAAGAGTGGATCACATCAGATGCGGTGAAGGTAAATCTCACCTTCTCACCTAGCGGCATGTAGAGCACTGGCGGTTGAGCTGGAGTTCCAGTAACAGTTGTTCCCTCGCCAGCCTCTTTATAGGTAAATTGCCAAGACCATTGAAAGCCATTGACCGTTACATCATGGAGAGCGGTACTGCTCTGAGGCGATAGCGCAACGATTTCGTTCTCTGCCTTCGCGGTATATCCAAAGAGAACTGCAACGATGATAAATGGAATTACTGTGTAGGCAACTTCTGCTGGAATGTTATATTGGAACTGACGTGGAAATGCCTCGCCTTCTCTCTTTCGATGAAAGAAGACTGGCCAGAGAATTAAAATCAAAGTGAAGGCTCCAACAATTGCTGCCGTTAACCAGGCCCCTTGCCAGAGAGTGAAGGAGGCCTCATTAACGCTAGTAACTCCCCCGCGATATCCAATCCCAGTTAACTCCTCATTTGAGCAACCAGCTAAAAGCGGCAGAGAGGCTGCCAGGGCTAGTTTTCTCATTGGAGACATGGGCTAAGAATACTTGCGCCTCGCATCTGCGCCCATTAGGGGGTAGGTTTCTAAGGGTGTTGCCCATCACAGATATCGCCCCGGAAGATGACTTCCAGAGTGAGTTACCTCTTGAGCCTATGGCGCGCCAACATTTACTAGAACTCTTTGATTCTGCCTGGTTTGATCCTGCCAAAATCCATAGAAATTCAGCGCAGTTAAGAAATCTAATAAATGAAGCAAAGGAATCTATCTCCTCTCACCTTGGTATCGCTAGTAGCGAACTTGAAGTAGTTGGTGAATTAGGTTTTGGATTTCAAAGCGCTCTAGCAGGGCTTTTAACGCAGAGAAAATCTAAATTCATCTATTCAGCAATCGATCGCCAAGTAATTCATGCCTTTGCAAGGCAACATCAAGAAAGGGGCGGCGAAATACTTGAGCAGAGCGTTGATTCAAATGGAATCGTTGATTATCAGGTAGATGGCAGTAGCGAGATAACCCTTAGCTTTCAGGCAGTTAATAGAGAGACTGGGGTAATTCAGAGCGCTCCAAAAACTTCAGATAAAACTGCAGTTTTTGCTGATATGAGCTCTGCCTTTCCGCTCTCTAACCTTCCTGATAATTGGGATAGCGCCATCTGGGATCCAAGATATTTTGCTGGACCATCTGGAATTGCCCTAATTGGAATTGCAAATAGTGGCAAGTGGCAAAACCCGGGACCAGTGATAGATAAAAGACGCGTCTATGGATCTTTTTCAAAACCACTTCTACTTGCAACAGCGGTTGCTCTTGAGAATTGGACAAAGAGAGCAAGAGAGGATTTTGTTAAATTAACTGAGCTCAATTCCTTCATTAGGCAAGAGCTGGTTAGTGAGATAAAGGATATAAAGATTGCTGGGGATGGCGATAATTGTGATCCTAGGTTTCTTGCATTTGTAATTCCACATACTCATAGCGAAGAGGTATTAAGGAAGGTTGAAGCTCAAGGTTTGTTAATTGATGCCGGTTCTGCCTGTGGTTCAGGTCCGCTCTCCCCTAGCCATGTTTTAACAGCGATGGGATATAGCGAGCATGGAAACTATCGAATAACGTTAAAACCAACCCATAGCAGGGAAGGTCTTAAGAAATTAGTTTCGGTTTTAGTTAAAGGAATCGCCGCAGGCGCATGATCCGCCAGCATTTGGATTATCAATTGTAAAACCCTGCTTCTCAATGGTGTCAACGAAATCAATTGTTGCTCCCATTAAATATGGAGTACTCATCTTGTCGGTAACTACTTTGACGCTTCCATAGGTCATAACGGTATCGCCATCAAGTGATCGATCATCAAAATAGAGCTGGTAGCGAAGGCCTGAGCAACCACCTGGTTGTACTGCAACTCGAAGACTTAAATCATCTCTACCCTCTTGAGCTAGAAGGGAGGCAACTTTCTCTGCAGCCTCGCTGGATAGTTTGATGCCATCGGTCTTGGTCTCAGTGCTCATAAATCTCTTCCTCGCTCTTAATCTTCTTAGAGCCATACTTTAGCGCACACGCAGCGAACTTTCGCGAGATAATGAAGCCATGGCCTCAATCACTGATCTGCTTCTTCTAGGCAAAGGCTCAGATCTCTCTAGCGAGCGTGGAGTTTCCTGTACTGGCGAGCTTCCGGCATCAAGTGATCCCCATTTAGTTGAGCGGGCTAAGAAGGCTCGAGCGGCCCTAGGCGATAGAGCAATGATCCTGGGCCATCATTATCAAAGAGATGAAGTAATAGATTTTGCAGATATCACTGGAGATTCTTTTAAGTTAGCTCAAGCTGCTGCTGATAATCAAGCGGCAGAGAACATAATCTTCTGCGGAGTTCACTTTATGGCAGAGAGCGCCGATATTCTCACTTCAGAAAAACAACGAGTGATTCTCCCAGATCTTGCTGCTGGATGTTCTATGGCAGATATGGCTGCAGCAAATCAAGTTGATCAGGCTTGGAAGGTCTTTGAGAAGTTAGGCATTGCCAGTAAAACAATTCCAGTTACCTATATGAATTCATCTGCTGCAATTAAATCATTTACAGGAGAAAATGGTGGAACTATCTGCACCTCATCAAATGCAGAGCGAGCGATGAAGTGGGCTTTTGAAAAGGGAGAGAAAGTCTTCTTTCTTCCCGATCAACATCTGGGCAGAAATACTGCAGTACTAAAACTGGGACTAAAACTTAACGATTGTGTGATTTGGAATCCCTGGAAATCTAATGGTGGGCTAAGTGATGCCGAGCTTATTTCTGCCAAAGTTATTTTATGGCGAGGACACTGCTCCGTTCATGGTCGTTTCTCAGTTGAAAATATTGATCAAGTAAGGCAGAAGATTGCTGGCGTTAAAGTCATAGTCCATCCTGAATGCCAATATGAGGTTGTTTCAAAAGCCGATGTAGTTGGAAGTACTGAGATGATAATTAAGACTGTTACTCAATCTCCTGCTGGAAGCAGTTGGGCAGTTGGAACTGAGTTAAATCTTGTTAAGCGCCTTGCTGCTAATAATCCTGATAAGACTGTGGTCTTCCTTGATAAAGATGTCTGTTACTGCTCCACCATGAATCGCATCGATCTGCCCCACCTACTCTGGGCGATGGAATCTCTAGTTAAGGGGCGCGTGGTTAATCAGATTAAGGTCGAGGCTAAGACGGCTAACTTTGCTCGAATTGCGCTAGATCGAATGCTTGGCCTACCGTAGCGCCCATGGCAGAGAAAAAAGGGCGCCCAACGCCAAAGCGCAAAGAGGCAGAGCAATCAAGAGTGATTAATCGCCTTGCTCCCGCCGCTAATAAAGAGGCGAAGAAATTGCAGAAGGCGCAAGCCCGGGTTTTACGCGCCCAACAACGTGATGCCTATATGCGCGGTGATGAAAACGCGCTACCTCCAAGAGATAAAGGGCCAGTAAGGCGCTTCATAAGAAATTATGTCGATTCAAGGCGTTCAGTTGGTGAATTCTTTCTTCCAATAATTGTTTTAGTTTTATTTATGACTCTAATCCCAGTGATGTATATCCAATTCGCTGCTATTGCTCTGATGTATTCAGCTTTAATTTTCTCAGTTGTTGATGGATATTTTCTCTCAAGGCGTATCAAGCGTGAGGTAAGCACGCGCTTTCCTGGTGAAGCGCTAAAGGGCCTTGGAATGTATGGCTGGCTCCGCTCTACACAGATTCGAAGGCTTCGAGCCCCACTTCCTCAAGTCAAGCGGGGCGAGAAAATCTAGTTAAGCCCTTGGATTTGGGCTAACAGTTTTTGCAGCATCTCTCTCAGGAAGATTTCCAAGCGCACTATCAATTGCCTTCATCGTTTCACTACTTAATTTAACTCCTGAGGCTTTAACATTTTCTTTAATCTGAGAAGGTTTAGTAGCTCCAATGATTGCAGATGAAATATTAGGATTTTGTAATACCCAGGCCACAGCTAACTGAGCTTGAGTAAGCCCTTCTTTCTCTGCAATTGGCTTTAACTTCTCAACTGCAGTTAAAACATCATCTTTCATCCAGCGCGAAATCATATTTGCGCCGCCTTTTTTATCAGTAGCCCTTGATCCCTTAGGTGGTTTCTTTCCAGGTAGATATTTGCCAGTTAACGCCCCTTGAGCAATTGGCGACCAGACAATATGGCCAATGCCTTCATTGCGACATAGAGGATCAACCTTGCTCTCGATAACTCTCCAGAGCATCGAGTATTGCGGTTGACTAGAGATAAAGCGGGTATAGCCCTTGGCATCTTGAATCTTAAGAGCGCTACTAATCTGCGTCGCATCCCACTCTGAAAATCCAATGTAGTGAACTTTTCCTTGGCGTATCAGGTCATCAAATGCCGACAAGCTCTCCTCAAGTGGGGTCTCATAATCAAAGCGATGCATCTGATAAAGATCTAGATAATCGGTATTTAAACGCTTTAAAGAGGCATGCACAGATTCCATGATGTGCTTGCGTGATAGGCCTCTATCGTTTTTTCCAGTACCAGTTGGCCAATAAACCTTGGTGAAGAGTTCATAAGACTCTCTTCTAATTCCCTTAAGGGCTTTGCCCATAACGCTCTCAGCGCGGGTGCCTGCATAGACATCAGCGGTGTCAAAAGTAGTAATACCTAGGTCATAAGCTGTTCTAACGCACTTAATTGCGGCATCTTGCTCAACCTGTGAGCCATGAGTAATCCAATTGCCATAAGTAATCTCTGAGATATACATGCCAGAGCTGCCAAGTTTTCTATATTCCATAAATAGAGCCTAGCGCCTCCTTGCGCTTTAGACACTTTACTGATTAATTAGCCCCCACAACTTAATAGCTCTTTGGAATGGGGAAGTCGGTGAAAATCCGACGCTGACCCGCAACCGTGAGCCTGCTTGAGATTTAGCAGGTAAGTCGGATTACCACCCAAGAAGCATCTTTACCACCCGTCGTGGTTTACGGGGCGGAAGTTTTTTTTCGCCGTCGTGAGCCCTTTTTCTATTGAAAGGTTCACTGTGTTTAATAAATATATCAACTCAAAAAGAATAAAGACTTATCCAAAGTTGGTTGCGTTATCGGTATTAATGCTTAGCCTACTTGCCCCGATTCCATCCCATGGAGCCAAGGGTTATCGCTATTGGGGATATTTCCAGGCAGCAGCAGGAGCTAGCTCATGGACAGCTGCGATGACAGGGCCATCTGTCGAAGTTAAAGATGGAGATGTTGAAGGTTGGGCATTTGTTTTTAGCTCAAACGATATTCCAGCGATTGAGCCGATGATGGATCCAGATTTTGCAACACTCTGTGGTCAAACTCCAGAGACATCAGGAAAGATTAGAGTTGGCTTAGTAGTTGATTTTGGAGCTGGCAATATCGCTCCAGATGGCGAAATCCCTAATGAATTCTTCTCAGATTGCGTTGTAGTTGATAAAGGCTCAGTCGGCCTTGATGTATTAGAGGCTGCACTTGATGTAAGAGCTGGAGATTCTGGCCTTATCTGCGGGATTGCTGGATATCCTGCAAGTGAGTGCGGCGTCGAAATTGATGAACCAGTAGCTGAGGAAGCAGTGGCGATAGAGGCAACTACAGAGCAAGAAAATAGCTCTAATCAGAGCGTCCCTATTCTCCTTGGGGTTCTAGCGCTCTTCTTGCTCAGTGGCTTTCTTTTAAATCGCCGACGTTCAAGATAATTGAAGAAATCAATTAGATGAGAAATTCGCTCAGGGCTAGCAAAGAGACTTTTCATCCGCTCTTTTGGTGGCTCTGGGCGCTTACTCTTCTTGTAATTCTTCTCGTTTCAGAATCCACTCTGATATCAATTTCAATATCTATCGGAGCAGTTGCTCTAGTGCTTTTAAAACATAGCAATACCTATTGGTATCAATCATTTAGATGGTCGCTACGTCTTGCAGCTCTAGCCTTCACACTTCGAATGGCTATTGGAGTAATTATTGGAGTTCCAATGCCTGGGCAAGTACTTTTCACTATCCCAAGCATTACGCTGCCAGATTTATTTGTTGGAGTAAGACTGGGCGGTGATGTCACCTCACAGCGACTCTCTACTGCATTTGATGAAGCTATTCTGCTAGTTGCGTTAATTCTAATTTTTGCTGCAGCGAGCGCTCTAAGTAATCCTCATGAACTGCTCCGAGTACTGCCTCGAAAATACTATGGGATAGGGCTTGCAACAGTAATTGCTAGCTCGGTTGCGCCACAGAGCGCTAGAAGTATTGAGAGAGTTAGAGCAGCAAGGCGTTTAAGAGGTGAGAGTTCAACTGGCATTGCTTCATTTAGAAAAGTTGGAGTCCCAGTGCTAGAGGAGTCTTTGGAGAGGTCAATTGATCTTGCCGCCTCCTTGGAATCTAGAGGCTATGGATATTTTCCAAATCCAAGTAGATATCGCCCGCATAGCTGGCGCCTTCGAGAGACAGTAGCTCTTTCATCACCAATCTATGCCTTGCTCTCTCTTTTGCTTCTTCCATCGATATCTAGCGCTCTATTGGCAGGGCTTCTCTTAATCGCAGTAATAGCTCCAGGATTTATCTCATGATTACCTTCTCTGGAGTCTCCCTGATCTATCCCAACGCGCAGCGAACAATTGTGGAAGATATTTCTTTTACAGTGAATGAAGGAGAGCTACTCCTTCTAATAGGCCACACCGGGGCAGGTAAGAGCTCACTTCTTAAGCTAATAAATGGCCTTATCCCCCATCACACTGGAGGAATTCTCACCGGTGAAATCAGCGTTGATGGCCGGAGCACCAGAGCGTTAAAACCTGGAGAGTTGGCAGATGTTGTAGGAATTGTTGGCCAAAATCCCATCAATGGTTTTGTCTCAGACATAGTTGAAGATGAGATTGCATTCGGCCTTGAGAGCCTTGGAATTGCTCCAGAGATCATGCGAAAGCGCGTTGAAGAAGTTTTAGATCTTCTTGCACTTGCTCCTTTAAGAAGAAGAAATGTCTCAGAGCTAAGCGGCGGCGAACAACAGAGAGTGGCAATAGCTGCAGCGCTTGTTACAAATCCAAAGGTTCTACTTCTTGATGAACCAACAAGCGCCCTTGATCCAATTGCAGCAGAGGAGGTACTTTCAATTCTCCATCGCCTAGTTCATGATCTTGGACTTACTGTAATTTTGGCAGAACATAGACTTGAGAGAGTGATTGGATTCGTTGATCGAATTATTCTCATTCATGGCGATGGCTCAGTTGATCTAGGACCTGCAAGGCAGATACTAAGTAACTCTCCTATTGCTCCTCCCTTAGTTGAGTTAGCAAAGAAACTAGAGCTCGGCGAAATTCCGCTCTCAATCCGTGAATTTCGCAAAATGGCTCCAGAGATAAATCAGGCTCCGGTGCAAGCTATTGCAAAAATTAACGGTGATGCTTTATTTACCATCAACTCTGTTAGCGCCTCATATGATCAAGAACAGAGAAAAAACGCTCTTCATAATGTAAATATTCAAATCAATGGTGGCGAGATAGTGGCGCTTATGGGAAGAAATGGCGCAGGAAAAACCACCTTACTTAAATGCGCAGTTGGTCAGGCTCCACTAATTAGAGGAGAGATTAGAGTCAAGAAGAGAGATCCCAAGAGTTTTACAGATAAGGAATTAATCAGATTTGTTGGATATATCCCTCAAGATGCTGGCGATCTTCTCTATGGGCAATCAATAAAGCAAGAATGTGAATTAGCAGATCTTGATAATGGAGTTGAACCTGGAACTACCCTGGCAATCTATAAAGAGTTGATGAAGATTCCCAGCCTTAATTCACACCCAAGAGATATCTCTGAAGGTCAGAGACTTGGCCTTGCGCTCAGCATCATCCTTTCGGCTCAGCCAGCGCTAGTCATACTCGATGAACCAACAAGAGGACTTGATTATGAAGCAAAGAAAGTTCTTATAAAGAATTTGAAAGAGATCGCCTCAAACCTTAACCGCGCGGTCTTGATATCAACCCATGATGTCGAGCTCGTGGCTGAAGTGGCTGATCGCGTGATCTTTCTTGCAGATGGTGAGGTAATTGCAGATGGGAGCAGTCGAGAAGTCCTTAAGGCCTCCCCTGCCTTTGCTCCACAAGTATCTAAAGCTCTTCCCAATAACAGCTGGCTCTCGCTAAGTGATGTAGAAAGATATTTAAGTGAGAAAAACTAGAACTATCTCTTCAGTAATTTCCTGGCTTCCAATTTTTATTGGATCTATTCTTGGCCTTCTTGCATTCACCTGGCCGCTATATATTCCAGAGAGTGATTTCTTCCTACTAAAGCCCGACTCCGCTCGATTCCTAGCTCTGTTTATTGCATTTCTCGCTGTTCTTGTTATCTCAATTGAGATATCAAGAGGGGCACTTGATAGCAAGATCGTTGCACTCCTTGGAGTCCTTGCCGCTTTAATAGCAGCCCTTCGATTGGTCGGAGCTGGAGCAGTGGGAGTTGAACCGATGTGGTTTCTCTTAATTATTGCTAGCTACATCTTTGGTTCAAAGTTTGGGTTCTCACTTGGAGTTATCTCTATGGCAGTCTCTGCAATTCTTAGCGGAGGAATTGGACCTTGGCTCCCATTTCAAATGCTGGCAGCGGGATGGATTGGGCTTTTTGCTGGATTATTTTCCAAGAAAATCTCTAAACGTTTTGAAATGATCGCTCTCATAGCAATTGGAGTTATCAGCTCGCTTCTCTTTGGCGCCCTTATGGATCTTCAACTCTGGCCTTGGATTGCATCCACTAATACTCAGTTGGGCTTTATCGCTGGCGCACCACTTATTGAGAATCTCTCTCGCTATCTAACCTTTCATATAGCAACAGCTATGGCCTGGGATATCCCAAGAGCTATTACTACTGCAGTATTAATTGGCCTTAGCGCTAAGGCGCTACTGGCCTCACTTTCTAGAGCCTCAATAAGAATGGGTCTTACTTCACCCTCGATGGTTGAAAAGGTAAACGCTTAATTACCCCTTGGCTTATGCGACCTCGGATATCAATAAAAACCTGGGTATCAATTGAAATCGGATTATTAAAGAGTCCTAACGCGATTCCGCTCTTTAACGAGGGTGAGAAGGTGCCACTTGTTACATAGCCAATTTTTTTTCCATCTTGGTCTTTAATCTCCATTCCAGCTCTAGGAATACCTCGATCGTTAATTAAAATTGCTGCAAGCCTTCTATGTTTCTTTTCTGTTCGTTGCTTCTCAAGAACGCTCTTGCCCCAGAACTCTTTATCAAATGCCACTGCCCATGAAGCACTTGCCTCCACTGGAGTTATATCAAGTGAGAGCTCATGGCCATGAAGGGCATATCCCATCTCGGTTCTTAAAGTATCGCGAGCGCCAAGACCTGCAGGTAGCCCGGAATACTTCTTTACTTTCTCTAGAAGTAAATCCCAGATCTTTCTCGCACTTGCCCAAGAGGTAAGAATTTCATAGCCATGCTCTCCGGTATATCCAGTTCGACAGATAATTAGCGCTTCAGAGTTCAACTCACTTTCCATAAATGACATATATTCAAGATCGACATTTATGCCAAGATCTTTTAAAACAGCAATAGATTTCATCCCTTGAAGTGCAAAGAGGGCATAGCTTTCATGTAGATTCTTAAATTCAAGGCTATCTGGAGCATCTTTACTAATCTGCTCTAAAACTTGCTGGCAATTTGCTGCATTTGGAATTAGGAGAAAGTGCTTACTTGAGTAGCGATAAACAATTAGATCATCAATTACTCCACCGCTATCTTTTTGACAGAGAAGGGTGTATTGAGCTTGACCATCTGAGATCTTCCTTAAGTCATTTGTAAATATCGAATTTAAGTAATCAAGCGCCCCCTCACCTATCACTAAAGCTTTACCAAGATGGGAGACATCAAAGAGGCCTACGCTATTTCTAACCGCGCTATGCTCATTTAAAACCCCACCACCATTTGCTGCTGGGTATTCAATTGGCATCTGCCATCCCCCAAAATCGGCGACTTTGGCCCCAGAATCAAGATGGAACTGGTGTAATGGCGAATATTTGCTCACTCCAATAACCTAGCCCAATGCCTACAACATTGCCCACTATCACCGCCACCGATAACTCAGTAATAGATGAAGTCCTGGTTCTGGGCTTTGCTCTAGATAAGAAGAGTAAAAAGTTTTCCATCTTAAGTGGTGAGCTTCGAGTAGATCAGGGACCGCTGCTTCAAGCCCTAACTGATCTTGGGGCAAGTGGGGCAAGTGATGAGGTAATAAAGCTTCCAGGAAGTGCAAGTAAGTTAATTCTTTTAACAGCGCTAACTCTTAAGGCCGATGGCTCAATTGCCCATGAAGTACTGCGAAGAGCTGCAGGAGCTGCCGCAAGATCACTTGCGGGAACCACCTCAGCAACCTTTGCTCTGCCTCAAGCTTCTAAACAAGATTTCCAGGCAATAGCCGAGGGAGCACTTCTTGGCGCTTATACCTTTGATGAATTTAGAGGAAGCTCAAAGGCTGATAGAAAGCCAGCGCTAAAGAAGGTAACGATTTACTCTAAGAAAGCAAAAGATAAAAGCTACCTTCAAGGAATCAAACGCGCAGAGATAATTGCTAAGTACACTCACTTAACTAGAGATTTGATTAACACTCCACCAAGTCATTTAACTCCAGATTCATTTTCACAAAGATTTAAAAAGCTTGCCACATCTCTAGGCGTTAAAGTCGAGATACTTAATGAGAGCCAACTAATTAAAGGCGGCTATGGCGGAATAATTGGCGTTGGACAAGGTTCTGCTAATCCTCCACGTCTACTTCGCCTCTCATATAGCGGTAAGGGAGCTAAGAAGCGTTATGCATTTATTGGTAAAGGAATCACCTTTGATACCGGAGGTCTTGCTCTAAAGCCTGCTCAAGGTATGGAGGCGATGAAATCTGATATGAGTGGAGCAGCTGCGGTCTGCGCTGCGGTATTAGCAATTGCTGAGTTAAAGCTTCCAATTCATATCGATGCTTGGGCAGCTCTTGCAGAGAATATGGTCAGCGACAAAGCAACCAGGCCAAGCGATATCATCACAATTTACGGCGGTAAGACTGTTGAAGTATTAAATCCAGATGCAGAGGGCCGTCTTGTTCTTGCCGATGCCATGGTTCGCGCAGCAGAGGTAGGAAAGAAAGCTGGCGGCCTTGATGGCATGGTCGATGTTGCAACTCTTACTGGAGCTCAAGTTGTTGCACTTGGCACTAGAACCAGCGCAGTAATGACAAATAATGAAAACTTTAGAGAGCAGTTCTTAACTCTTGCAGAAATTACTGGAGAAGCGTTCTGGCCAATGCCGCTGCCTGAGGAGCTAAGAGCATCTCTTGATTCACCAGTTGCTGATATGGCAAATATTGGTGATCGAATGGGCGGGATGTTAGTTGCTGGGCTCTTTCTAAAAGATTTTGTTGATTCAGAGCTTCCTTGGCTCCATCTAGATATCGCAGGCCCTGCCTATAACGAGGCAAAAGCTCATGGCTATACCCCAGTTGGCGGAACAGGTGTCGCACTTCGCACTTTAGTAGCCCTTGCTGAGTCATCAGCTGCCAAGTAATGCTGGCAAGATAGGCTCATTGAGAAAGAATTATAGAAAGGTTTGATGTGGCCGACTTTGATCTAGTAGTTCTCGGTGGCGGAAGCGGTGGCTATGCCTGCGCGCTACGCGCTGCTCAATTAGGGTTAAAGGTCGCCTTAATTGAGAAAGAGAAACTTGGTGGAACCTGTCTACATAGAGGATGTATCCCAACTAAAGCCCTACTTCATGCTGGCGAGATTGCTGATGGAGCAAGGCACTCTGCTGAATTTGGTGTAAAAGCTGAATTTCATTCAATGGATATGGTGGCGGTAAATGCCTATAAAGATGGCGTTATTTCAAAGCTGCATAAAGGGCTACAGGGTTTAGTTAAATCTAGAAATATCACCTATGTTGAAGGTGAAGGAAAGCTTGTCTCAGCAACAACAGTCAAAGTTGGCTCCGAGAGTTACAGTGGCAAAAACATCGTTCTAGCAACAGGTTCTTTCGCAAAGAGTCTTCCTGGTCTTGAAATTGATGGAAAGCAAGTTATCACTAGCGATCAAGCAATTCATCTGGGATATGTTCCAAAGTCTGTAATAGTTCTAGGCGGCGGAGTTATTGGCTGCGAATTTGCCTCAGTTTGGAAATCATTTGGCTCTGAGGTGCGAATAATTGAAGCCCTTCCCCACCTAGTTGCGCTAGAAGATGAGTCATCTAGTAAGGCTCTAGAGCGCGCCTTTAGAAAGCGTGGAATTAACTTTGAATTAGGCGTTAAATTCAAGATCCTAAGTAAGAACAAATCTGGAGTAGAGGTTCTCCTTGAAGATGGAAAAAGCTTTGCTGCTGATCTTTTGCTTGTTGCAGTTGGACGAGGTCCCACGTCATCTGGTCTTGGCTATGAAGATGTTGGAGTCAAGATGGATCGTGGCTATGTATTAGTTGATAATAAATGTCGGACCAATATAAAGGGCGTTTGGGCTGTTGGAGATTTAATTCCAACTCTGCAATTGGCGCATGTTGGATTTGCTGAAGGAATAATGGTTGCTGAAGAGATCGCAGGCCTTAATCCAAGAGCGATTGATTATGATGGCGTTCCAAGAGTGACTTACTCAGAGCCCGAAGTTGCATCTGTTGGGCTAACAAGTGCTGAGGCAAAAAAGCGCGGCATTGAAGTTAAAGAGTTAAATTATGATTTAGCGGGAAATGGAAAAGCCCAGATTCTTAAAACTGCTGGAGCTATCAAGTTAGTTGCTGATAGTTCTGGAAGAGTTATCGGCATTCATATGGTTGGTTCAAGAGTTGGCGAACTCCTTGCTGAGGCGCAATTGATATTTAATTGGCAGGCTGATGCAGATGATGTTGCGCAGCATCTCCATGCTCATCCAACCCTCTCTGAGGCGATGGGTGAGGCTCATATGGCCCTTGCGGGAAAGCCGCTACACGCTCATGGCTAGAGAGTTTTGGTTAAGATTTTTATCATCAGATAGGTTGCTCGTTAGAATGAGTATCAGATACGAACAAAGGGGAGTTTAGAGAAAATGTCATTTTCAGTAAAGATGCCAGCTCTCGGTGAGAGCGTAACTGAGGGAACAGTAACCCGTTGGCTAAAAGCCGAAGGCGATCAAGTTGCTCTTGATGAACCGTTACTCGAAGTCTCAACCGATAAAGTCGATACTGAAATTCCATCACCTGCTGCCGGTAAATTAGAGAAAATTTTAATTCCAGTAGATAGCGTTGTTGCTGTTGGAACCGAACTGGCTCTAATCGGAGAT
>ENA-ORFA01000019-ORFA01000019.1-marine-metagenome-genome-assembly--contig:-NODE-19-length-93565-cov-6.704561_pt1 | contig 93565 bp, 91 predicted proteins | sample MGYA00248621_ERZ508587 | MGnify/ENA primary metagenome ERZ508587 (study PRJEB26250, sample SAMN06266239) | marine metagenome | isolation source: Columbia River Estuary | place: USA:Columbia River Estuary... | reverse complement strand
ATTAGCACTTATAAATTCTAAATTAATCTTTACTCCAGCAAGGATTTTGACCTCTCCATACTTTTCTCCTTGAGCAAAGATGGCATTAACCACAGCGCCTTGTGATGCTTTTACTAAAGTTATATTGATAAATCCAGGCCCTGCAATTTCAATTCTTTCAATAATTTCACTTGACTTAAGTGAGGTGGCAATAATTTCAGCGATTTGCCGTGGCGCCTTTCCTGCAACTTTTGCAAGTGCTAGCGCAATTGAAGTTGCATAATCACCATGCTCACGATTCTTTGGTCGCTCCAAAGTAATCTCATCAAGAGCTCTATTTGAACTTAACTCAGCCGGCAGCTCACCTTTTGCAATAGCGGCTTTGACAGATTCCAAAATTGCAGCGGCAAGCAGCTGATGAGGGGCTAGCTCGATCGAATTTGGTGAATTAGAGGCCGACACCTAGATAAGGCTACCGACCCAGCCTTCCTTCTTGCGTTAACTAGAAATAGGCCTTGATTTAGGCTCAATAGAGGGCATCGTTATCAAAGTGTTATCTGCCAAGGCTCGCAAATCTGAGAAATCGACTACCGCTCTAGGGGTGAATGAAAGTAGGTTTCGCTCCAGGTGAGCCGCCTTATGCGGTTCATTCATTAACTACTTTCGAAAGGTATCTAATAGATATGTCAAAGCGCCGTCTCGCGATCTCTGCACTAGTTGCATCGTTCGCACTAATTCTCACCGGTTGCTCCTCATCAGATGAAGGTTCAGCTGATGGTTTCGTTGGAGTCATCCTTCCAGATGCTGCATCTTCAGCACGTTGGGAAACCGCTGACCGCGGATTCCTACAAGCTGCATTTGATGCCGCTGGAGTAAAAGTTGATATCCAGAACGCAAATGGTGATGCTGCTGCATTCCAGACCATTGCAGATGGAATGTTGTCTGCTGGTGCCAAGGTTCTCATTCTTGTAAACCTTGACTCAGAGTCTGCAAAAGCTGTTCAAGATAAGGCAGCAGAACAAGGTGTACCAACAATTGATTATGACCGCCTAACACTTAACGGTTCAGCGTCATATTACGTTTCATTTGATAACGAAGCAGTTGGACGTCTACAAGGTGAAGGAATCAAGGCTTGCCTTGATGGAGCAGGAAAGACAAAGGCACGCCTTGTCTACCTCAATGGTTCACCAACTGATAACAACGCAACCTTGTTCAAGGCTGGTTATGACTCAGTACTTCGTCCATCAATCGATGCAGGCGATTACACACTCGTTGATGACCAGGCTGTTCCAGACTGGGATAACGTCAAGGGTGGAACAATATTTGAGCAGCAACTATCAAAGGCTGGCGGCAAGCTTGACGCCGTAGTCTCAGCTAACGAAGGCCTTGGCCTTGCAGCTGTTGCTGTTCTAAAGAAGAACGGACTCAACGGAAAGGTTTGCGTATCCGGACAGGATGCAACCGTTGATGGTCTCCGTGCAATTCTTACTGGTGATCTTTCAAACACCGTTTATAAGGCAATCAAGGCTGAAGCAGAAGCTGCTGCAGCCCTTGCTATTGCTCTTCTAAAAGGCGAAAGTGCAACGACAGCTACCGGATCTGTTAACAACGGTGTTACCGATGTTCCATCAGTTCTACTAGTTCCTGTCTCAATCACCAAGGCAAACGTCAAAGATGTAATTGCTGATGGCTTCCAGACACGTGAAGCAGTATGCGAAGGCATCGAAGACCTCTGCACAGCTAACGGAATCTAAGAAAACTTAGAGGAATAGTTAGCAAGTAACGAAAGAAGTAGAAATGAGTTCAGCCCGAGTATTGAATTGCTCGGGCTGAACCATTAAATCCCACTAAAGCTAGGAATAAAGTGGCATCACCGATTCTCTCCCTTAAGCGAGTAAATAAATCTTTTGGCCCCGTCCATGTTTTAAAGGACGTTGATTTCTCTGCCTATGCTGGAAAAGTAACCGCCCTAGTTGGCGATAATGGTGCCGGAAAGAGCACGCTTATTAAGTGCATAGCAGGCATCTACACCCCTGAGACTGGGGAATTTATCTTTGAAGGAAAACCAGTAACAATCGCAGGACCAAGAGATGCAACTGAACTGGGAATTGAAATCGTTTATCAAGATCTAGCGCTCTGTGACAATTTAGATATTGTCCATAATATGTTTTTAGGAAGAGAAGAGATTAGCGGAATTACGCTAAATGAATCCAGCATGGAATCTTTGGCAAAAAAGACTCTAGATGGCTTAAGCGTTAGAACTGTTAAATCAATTAGACAAAAGGTCGCCTCACTCAGTGGTGGACAGAGGCAGACCGTTGCTATTGCAAGAGCAGTTCTTTGGAATAGCAAGGTTGTCATCCTTGATGAGCCAACTGCAGCACTTGGCGTTGCTCAAACTGAACAGGTTCTAAAATTAGTAAGACAACTAGCCGATAACGGGCTTGCAGTCATAGTAATTAGTCATAATCTAAACGATGTTTTCCAGGTAGCAGATAATATCGCTGCGATGTATCTAGGAAGCATGGCTGCCCAAGTTGAAAAGAATTCAGTAAATCAAAATGATGTAGTGCGTCTTATAACTACTGGAGCGCAAAAATGAGCCAAGATTTAAGCATCAAGCAATCAGCTAATGATTGGTGGAGCAGGGTAAAAGCGGGACAAGTTGGCGCGCTTCCAGCTCTGCTAGGACTCTTAGTTCTCTGCATTGTATTTGGCACCCAGAGCTCGGTATTTCTAACCCCAGGAAATCTAGCTAACTTACTTACCCAGGCAGCAGCAGTGATTGTTATTGCGATGGGCCTAGTTTTTGTGCTCTTGCTTGGAGAAATTGATCTCTCAGCTGGATATGCAGCAGGAGTCTGTGGCGCTCTCTTGGTAATCATGATTACTGAGATGGATTATCCCTGGTATCTAGCATTTCCAATAAGTGTTCTCTCTGGCGTTCTACTAGGAGCAGTCATTGGATATTTGGTTGCCCAATTAAAGATTCCTTCATTCGTGGTAACTCTTGCCACATTCCTAGCTTTCCAAGGGTTATTGCTTCTCCTAGTTGGCGAAGGTGGCACTATCCGAATTGAAGATCCAGTAATTCTGGCTGTTGAAAATAAGAACCTTTCAGTTTCTTATAGCTGGATTTTCTTCTTTCTAACTGCTGGGGCTTATCTTCTCTCTGGCTTACTTAAATTCAGAAAGCGTAAAAAAGTAGGCTTAGTAGACAATTTATTTAAACTCTGGGCGATAAAGACATTTGCTTTAATAGCTATCGGAACTCTTGCTACCTGGGCTCTAACTGTGGAGCGAAGTAATAACCCAGATTTAGTCAGCCTTAGAGGAATTCCTTATGTAGTACCAGTCATACTTGTTCTTCTAGTTGGCGCAACCTTCGTTCTTTCTCGCACCTCCTTTGGCCTTCATATCTACGCCGTTGGCGGAAATGCTGAAGCTGCTCGCAGAGCAGGTATTAATGTAAAGATGGTAAGAATTACTGCATTTATGATCTGCACAGGTTTTGCAGCGGTTGCAGGAATGATCTTTGTCTCCAGAGCAAATTCTATTTCACCAACAACTGGTGGTAGTTCAACGCTTCTCTATGCAGTTGGAGCGGCAGTTATTGGTGGAACAAGTCTCTTTGGAGGAAAAGGAAAAGTCAGCGATGCAATCCTTGGCGGCCTTGTTGTAGCAGTCATTGATAATGGAATGGCGCTTCTTGGCTATCCAGCAGGAATTAAGTTCATGGTTACTGGCGCAGTCCTTCTAATCTCAGCAACTATTGATGCTATCTCTAGGCGAGGGGCGAGCACGACTTAACGGCTAAATAAGCATTTCGCTATCCAGCATTTTTACTCGGCAGGGATACTGGGTATCCTTACGCCTCCAACTCTTGCGGGAGTGGTGAAATGGCAGACACGCAGGTCTTAGGAACCTGTGCTTCGGCGTGTGGGTTCAAGTCCCACCTCCCGCACCAGTACCTCTTCTAGTATTAATTAGAGAAAAACTCAGAGATCAAAGTCTTAAGTCTTTCTCTCTCAAACCTTTGCCGCAGCAAAACCTTTCTCTAGATCAGCAATAATGTCTGAGATATCTTCAATTCCAATGCTAAGTCGAACCATCCCTGGCGTAATTCTTGCGCTGCGTAGACCATCTTCTCCAAGTTGCGAATGAGTAGTAGAGGCAGGGTGGATAACAAGTGAGCGCACATCACCAATATTGGCAACATGGCTAAAGAGTGAGAGCCCCTCAACAAATTTCTTGCCGGCTTCTAGTCCGCCTTTAATATCAAAAGCCATAACCGCCCCAGCTCCCTTGGCTGCATACTTCAATGCATTTGAATGCCAGCTTGAACTTGGTAGACCTGAGTAACTAACAGATTCCACTTGATTGTGTTTAGCAAGCCACTGGGCAACTGCCAGCGCATTTTGCAAGTGGCGATCCATTCTCATGCTTAACGTCTCTAGCCCTTGCGCTAAAAGCCAGGCATTAAATGGCGAAACACTTGGTCCCAAGTCTCTTAGCAGTTGTAGTCTGCATTTGAAGATAAAGGCAACATTTCCAAATGATGAGCCCATTCCTAGGTCTTTTGCATAAACCATATTGTTATAGCTTCCATCTGGTTGATTAAAGCCAGGAAATTTCTCTGGATTCTTTGAAAAATCAAAATTTCCTGAATCAACAATCGCCCCTACCATCGCGCTGCCATGGCCGGAGAGAAATTTAGTTGCTGAATGCACAGCGATATCTGCTCCATAATCAAAGGGGCGGGTTACATATGGAGTAGCGATTGTGTTATCTACTATCCAAGGCACTCCTACTTCATGAGCAACCTTGGCAATTCTTTCGATATCAAGAGCTACGCCTAATGGATTAGAAATTCCCTCACCAAAGAAAGCCTTGGTATTTGGCTTTACTGCTCGCTTCCAAGAATCCATATCGCTAGCATCTTCAACAAAGGTAAATTGAATACCGAATTTTGGAAGTGTGTACTTAAATAAATTATAAGTACCACCATAGACATAAGGACTTGCAACAACGTGATCGCCAGCTTCGGCAACATTCATAATTGCAAGAGCGGTTGCTGCCATCCCAGATGAGACAAGGAGTGAGGCAATTCCTTTTTCTAAGGTAGCAAGCCTCTTTTCTACTGCATCTTGAGTTGGGTTATTAATTCTGGTGTAAACATTTCCAGCTTCAGCTACGCCAAATAGATTTGCAGCATGGGCAGTATCACGAAATTGATAAGCCGTGGTCTGATAGATAGGAAGAGAGCGAGACCCGGTAGTGGGATCTGGGGTTTGTCCTGCATGAATTTGTTGGGTATCAAACGACCAGTCTTGATTCTCTGACATACCTGACCTCTTCGTTGAAGTTTTCGCCGAATTCAACCTTCAGCGGCAGAATTCTGTGCAGTTGCACTCAGAATAGTAGAAATTCACCTAAATGTGTGTAGAGCGCCATAGAAAATTTCATTTCTCTTAATCGCTTTTTATTCAAGACAGGGTTACATTGGCTCCATGACAAAGGCGTCATCGCAGGATGCTTCACGTGCAAAATCGCCATCTCTGGAATCTCCACTAGCTACCGCTCTCTCACAATTAAGAAGAGCTATTGATCAATTAAAACTCTCTGAAAATGATTGGAACACCCTTTCAACTCCCCGCCGCATATTAGAGGTGGCTGTTCCCTTGCGCCGCGATGATGGTCGCGTTGAGATGTATAAGGGCTATCGCGTTCAATATTCAACAACCCGCGGCCCTTCTAAGGGTGGCGTTAGATTCCACCAAGATATCGATCTAGATGAAACTGTTGCACTTGCAATGCTTATGACTTGGAAGTGCGCACTTACCAATCTTCCTTATGGTGGAGCAAAGGGCGGGGTTGCAGTAAATCCTAAAACTCTCTCCCTTGCTGAGAATGAGAGATTAACTAGGCGCTACACCTCAGAGATATTGCCAATCATCGGTCCAGAGCGAGATATTCCAGCCCCTGATGTAGGAACTGATGAACGCAATATGGCCTGGATGATGGATACATATTCTGTTAATGCTGGATTTTCTGTCCCTGGAGTAGTTACTGGAAAACCAATTGTTCTCGGCGGATCTCTTGGGAGAACTTCAGCCACTGGTGATGGCGTTGCAATTTCAGTTCGCGAGGCGCTAAAACTCAAAGGAATTGATCCAAAGGGAGCAACTGTTGCTATTCAAGGTTTTGGAAAAGTTGGATATTGGGCTGCGCTTGCCTTAGAAGAAATGGGGCTAAAAGTTGTTGCAGTCAGCGATGTCTCAGGTGGTGTGACTGGATTTAAAAGTGTTACTGATCTGCAAAAGTATGCGCAAGAAAATGGCACTCTCTCTAATGCTCCTGGAACAGATGGCCTGACTAACACTGAGCTACTTCATCTAGGGGTTGATGTCTTAGTTCCTGCAGCGCTCTCTGATGCCATAACTGAAGCAACTGCTACCGGCATTAAAGCCAAGATTGTTGTTGAGGGAGCAAATGCTCCAACAACTCCCTCTGGAGATGCGATTATGAACGAGAACGGAGTCCTAGTTGTTCCGGATATTTTGGCAAACTCAGGCGGTGTAATCGTCTCTTACTTTGAATGGGTTCAAGATAAACAGAATTATTTCTGGAGCGCTGAGGAAGTTAAGACCAACCTAAGTGCCATTTTGATGAGAGCCATTACTGAAGTAGCCGATAAGGCCAAGGGCGAGAAGCTCACCTGGCGCGAAGCGGCCAATATGATCGGGGTTTCCCGCGTAGCCCAGGCCCATCGCCTCCGCGGTCTCTACCCATAACCGAGCCCTTCACCCCATTTTCAAGCTAGAGCCAATCGTGGGAAGATTCACGCCCCCTGAAAGTACTTACAAGAAGTGCTGAACTAATGAGGAGCTGAACAAAGTGGCAGATAAGAACTTTTTATCATGGGTTGGATTTAAGGGCGAAGAAAGTGATGCCAGTAAAACAAATCTTGCCGCAGGTTCAGCCTCGCTAGAGCGCATCCGCGAACTCGAATCCCAGTTAAACGATCTTCGTTCACGTCGCGACATCACAGGGCTAAGCAAGGAAGAGTTTGAAATTCTGGCAACAGAGACTGCGATGTCTATTATTCGCACTGCTCAACAGCGCGAAGCTAAAGCAAACTCAAGTGCTGAGAAAGTATTAAACGAGAGCAAGAAGCTAGCAAGTTCAGCTCTAGAACAAGCTGAGGCAAAAGCTAAATCACTTCTTACCCAAGCTGAATCGCGCGGTCGTAAATATATTGAAGCAGCAGAAAGTGATGCTTCAGATATTCTCTCTCAAGCAAATTCGGAAGCTGAAGATCTTCTGACCAGCAAGAAGCGCGAAGGTGGGGCAATCACAGCTACTGCTAAAAGAGAGGCGGATCGCCTCATTCTTGAAGCAAGTACTGAAGTTTCAGAGTATAGAAATTGGCTTGCGGGAGTTATCTCAGAGGCAGAGCGTCTCTATCGAATTCAGAGCCAATCACTTGATTCAGCCGAAAATGCAATCTCGCAATCTAGAGCAAGGCTTGAGAGCGCATTTAATCGACTAGCAGAGCTACAAAAGCAGGTTGTCTCAGCAATTTCTCCAGATGGCACGCCAAGTGCTGATACTAAAGTGGCTGCAAAGATTAGCGCTGCAAAAAATGGTGAAGCCAAGAGCGCAGCAAAGAAAGCTCCAGGTAAGAAGAGCGCAACTAAGAAACGTCGGTGATGTCTTCTAGCTCTCGCTACATCCACTCAGTTGATGGCCTTCGCGCCGTTGCAGTTCTGGCAGTTCTTCTCTATCACCTAGGTATTGATTGGATTCCGGGTGGTTTTCTTGGAGTAGACCTTTTCTTTGTCATCTCAGGCTATGTAATAACTGGACTGATTCTTGATTCGATAGATAGATCTGGCACCTTTGATCTAAGAGCCTTTTACTTAAGTCGAATTAGAAGACTTCTCCCAGCTCTAGTTGCCATGATTATCTTCACTCTTCTCTTTATTGGCGTTTATGCCCCAGAGACAGTTAGAAGATTTGTCTCTGATATTGGATATGTCTTATCTGGTTCAATGAACTGGGCACTAGTAGCTAGGCAGCAAGATTATTTTGAAAGTATTGGCCGCCCTCCGCTCTTGCAGCACACCTGGTCTCTAGCAGTTGAGGCGCAGTTTTATCTGCTTTGGCCACTAGTTCTACTTTTCATCTTGAAGTATTTTGGCAAGAAGAGGGTTTCAATTGTTGCCCTTGCAATCGCTATTGCATCAGGGGTAGCACTATTTGCCTACTCAGTGCAGATTGATACTAAGGCATCAGCAATTAGCCATGTTTACTTCGGAACTGATACTCACTCTATTGGCTTATTCCTTGGCTCTGCCTTGGCTGTTAGTTGGAAGCCAGCAAATCTAACTAGAGAGATCAGCAAGAGAGCCCAGGACTTTATTGATCTTATCGGTGTAGTTGGTTTACTAGGCTTACTTGGAACATTTCTATTTATCAACGAAAGTGATCCAACGCTCTATCGAATCGCCTTTCCACTAACGGCTCTATTTGGATGCGCCACACTAATCTCAGTTGTTCATCCCGCTTCTAGATTTGCACCAATACTTAGCACTAAAGCACTAATTTGGATCGGTGAGCGCTCTTATGGAATCTATCTCTGGCACTGGATTGTCTTTCAATTAACCAGACCATCACTTGATTTAGTCGGAGATGATTGGGCTCTCTATGCCTTAAGAGTATTGATCGTATTTGCTCTTGCAGATATCTCACTTCGCTATATCGAGATACCAGTAAGACGTGGATATTTCGAACTCTGGTTCCGCGGAATGAAATATCGCACTAAGGCAGTGCGTATTAGACAGAAACTCTCAACGCTATTAACAGTAATCGCCTTACTCGGCGCAACAACTCTTGTTGCAAATGATGGGATAAGAAAAGCTGATGAAATTGCAGCGCAAGAAAAATTGGTAGTAGAGGTTGAAGAGGGGGTTGATCAAGTAATCACCAACCCTGATAGCCCAGGGCTCTGGGTCACAGGAGATTCGGTAATCCTTGGAATCAGAAATGTTCTAGCTCAATTTGAGCGAATTGAATTAATAAATGCCAGAGTAGGCAGACAAATTGGCGAGTTGATTGAAGTTGCTAGAACTGATCAACAATTCGTTGGCGCATCGCCGGTAGTACTAAACCTGGGGAATAACAATCGCTTGGTGGAGAGCGATGTTGTAGAGCTAATGGAAGTAGTTAAAAATCAGCCAAAAATCATTGTAGTAAATACCGCTGTTCCAAGATCTTGGAAGAGTGAGAATAATGCTCTGATTAAGAGTGTTCTCGCTCGTTATCCCAATACCATTCTGGTTGATTGGGATGCTATCTCAGCAAATCATCCAGAGTTCTTCGCCTCTGATGGCGTCCATCTAAATCCGCCAGGAGTTAATGCTTATGTCTCTGCGATTCGCGAAGTTTTACAGAAATAAAAAAGACCGCTCCTGTTTAATTAGAAGCGGTCTTTTTTAGTAATTCAATTAATTCTGATACTTGCCCGTTAGTGAGAACTTAGTAGCATCTACTTTTGTGCCATCTGAATAGACAGATTGCAGTAGGAACTGGGTTCCGCCTTCATCGCTTGCAAGAGCGATATCAAATGAGAGTTGATCTGCGCCAACTGTTGAGACCTCAACAAAATCAACGGCGTTATAGGAGACAGATACGGCATAACCAGTTAGACCATCAGTTGCAGTAGAGGCCTTCCAGCGAAGAGTTACTCCACCAGATGCATTTCTAATTGCAACAAAGCCAGTAGGGGCTTCATATGCTGTGATCGCAGGCTCTTCACTTTCACTCTCTGATGGTTCAGCGCTTGGCTCCTCAGATACTGTCTCAGTTGGAGTTGGCATAGCGTCATCATCATCACTTGAAGAGTTGGTTAGTGCAAAGATTGCAAGGAGAACAACTCCTGCAATAACTAGAAATAGAACGTTATTTGATTTCTTTGCCGGCGCTTGAGCAGCTGGGGCGCTCGCGCTCTTTGCTGGAGCCGGTGTTGATGAAACTGAAGTTGTTCCTCTTGATGGAACAGGTGGAATGACTATCTTTGAGAGATCACTTCTTGAACTAGCCTTCTTGGCACTTCTCTTTGCAGGGCGCTTAGCAGCAACTTTCTTTGGCTTTGCCTTGCCTGCCTTCTTAACAACTCTCTTCGCAGCTTTCTTTGCTGGACGCTTTGCTGCGCGCTTTGCTGGGGCCTTCTTTACGCGCCGCTTTGCAGAAGCTTTCTTCTTTGCCGCCACTATTACTCCTTCGCTCTAAAACTTCGCGCACTTGCTCTTAGTTATCTAACTAGGAGCGCGCTTTTCTATTCCAAGCCTACCTGCGAGTGTGCACTTTCAACGGCTATGAAAGGGAGAGAAAAGGTGAAATTTTTGGGGCAATTTGCGCTAGAGCTTTGCCTCTATGGCTAATGGAATCCTTCATCTCAGGGCTCATCTGCGCAGTTGTGATGTTAAAGCCCGTTGGTTGAAATATTGGGTCATAGCCAAAACCTTGATCTCCGCTGGGGCTATAAATTATCTGACCGGCCACCTCACCCCTTGAAATAATGCTCTGGCCATCGGGCCTGGTAAGTGCCAAGACTGCGATAAATGATGCAGATCTATCGCTGATCCCATCCATCAGCCTTAATACCTTGGCATTGTTTGCCGCATCATCGCCATGAACCCCGCTATAGCGAGCTGAGAAGATTCCAGGTTCACCATTAAGGCTATCTATTGCTAGCCCGCTGTCATCGGCTAAGGCAGCAAGGCCTGAGAGCTTGGTGACAGTGCTTGCTTTTAGAAGAGCGTTCTCTTCAAAACTATTTCCCGTCTCTTCGATATCTCCAATATCTAGATCTGCCATAGAGATAAGTGAAATCTCTGGGGCATGGATTTTTAGCATCCGCTCTACCTCTAATACTTTGCCTTTATTTCTAGTTGCTAGTACTAGAGTTTTTTTCATCTTTTGACTCTAAATACTATTTGGCGAGGGCTTGAGTCTGTAGCGCTGCAATCTGCTTACAACCATTTGCTCCAAGATCTAATAACTTATCAAGTAGAGCTCTATCAAATGGCTCACCCTCTGCTGTTCCTTGAACTTCAATATATTTTCCCTCACCAGTGCAGACAATATTCATATCAGTCTGGGCTCTAACATCTTCTTCGTAGCAGAGATCAATCATTGGCTCACCATCGATTATTCCCACGCTAACTGCAGCAACTGAACCAATGAGTGGAGATTTGCCAGCGATATGTCCCTGTTTCATCGCCCATGAAATTGCATCACTTAGCGCAACATATGCCCCTGTTATTGCTGCCGTTCTAGTTCCACCATCTGCTTGGAGAACATCGCAATCTAAAACAATTGTGTTCTCACCTAAAGCTTTGAAATCAACAATGGCTCGAAGTGATCTACCAATTAATCTTGAAATCTCTTGAGTTCGACCGCCCAATTTTCCCTTAACGCTCTCGCGATCTGAGCGGCTATGTGTGGCTCTTGGCAGCATCGCATACTCACTGGTCACCCATCCTTTGCCGCTTCCCACTAACCAACGAGGAACACCTGGGGTGAATGAGGCAACGCAAAGAACTCGAGTATTACCAAAGGAAACTAGTACTGAGCCTTCAGCGTTATTAAGCCAATTTCGCTCAAAGCTAATTGCTCGAAGTTGCTCTAAGCCTCGATTATCGCTGCGTTTTACCTCTGACACTTAGATACTCTCCATTTCAGTTAATTAAATCTGACCCTTAACAAAGTTAACTTCAGGGCCAAGAAAGCGTCTTGCTAGATGGGTAAAGGTATCGGTGTCGCCACTTGAAATGAATTGATGGCTTGGCGCGCTCTTCTCACTTCTTAGAAGAGAATTTTCAACTAAGACTTTATAGAGCTCCTTTGCTGTCTCCTCCGCACTGGATACTAAGTTGACCTCACTTCCCATTACATAGGAAATTACTCCGGTAAGGAGCGGGTAATGGGTGCAACCTAAAACCAAGGTATCAACCCCAGCTGCCTTTAGCGGCGCTAGATATTCCTGGGCAACTTTGGTTACCTCATCTCCTGAGGTCATTCCACTTTCAACAAATGAAACAAACTTAGGACAGGCAAGGGCAGTTAGCTCAAGGTGAGGAGCTGCAGCAAAGGCATCGTTATAAGCCTTGGAATCTATTGTCGTTTGGGTTCCAATAACTCCAACCTTGCCACTCTTACTTGCAGCAACGGCTCTTCGAACTGCAGGTTGAATCACTTCAATAACTGGAATTGAATATCGCTCTCTAGCATCTCGCAGCATCGCAGCGCTTGCAGTATTGCAGGCGATAACAATTGCCTTAACCCCAGCGTTAACTAAAGAGTCCATAATTTCTAGGGCAAAGGAGCGGACCTCGGCTAGCGGCCTTGGCCCATAGGGGCCGCGCGCCGTATCGCCAAAATAGATCAAGGCCTCATTAGGCAGTTGATCAATGATCGCTCTGGCCACTGTTAGACCGCCAAGGCCAGAATCAAAGATGCCAATTGGAGCTGAACTATCCATATTGGCCATAGCGGTAAGTCTAAAGGTGCGAACTGCGAGGGCTAAGCCTTCAGATAGTTGTGTAAAGCTCTTAGCGCTCCAACGACAATGTCCGATTTGCCCTAAAAACAGATGGCAAAAAGATAACATTTCTCAAGAATTGCCGAGGTATTGGCTTGAATTACCCGTGAGTAGAGAGCACCCTTTCATCTAGTCGCACCACCCGAGGCTTCATATGGGTCTACGGAAGGCGCGATCGCTCGGCCCTAATTGAGTCGAGCAAACCTAATTGCCCACGGAGGCTTATAGAAATGCAACTAGACGCAACTCAGTGGAGCACGGTCTACAACATCCTTTCTTTTGGACTTGTATCCATGCTCGCAACAACCGTCTATACCTTGGTTTCACAGAACCGCGTTCTTCCTAAGTATCGCAACGCGCTGGTTCTTTCATCAATGGTTACCTTCATCGCTGCTTATCACTACTTGAGAATCTTTGATTCTTTCAAGGATGCAACAACAGAAGGCACATTTACTGTAGCAACAGATTTCAAAACAAGTTCAATGGCATTCAACGAGGGATACCGCTACGTTGACTGGATCCTTACAGTGCCACTACTTCTTGTTGAGGTAATCGCTGTATTAGCTCTTGCTAAAGAAGCAGCTCGCTCACTAATCACACGCCTCGTTCCTGCATCAGCAGCAATGATCGCACTTGGTTATCCAGGAGAAGTTTCTTCAGATCAGGGTGAGAAGATTATGTGGGGCGTTCTCTCCACAATTCCATTCCTCTACATCCTTTATGTTCTCTTCGTAGAGCTTGGTAAGTCCCTAGATCGTCAGCCTGAGGGAGTTGCAGCCACAATTGGTCGCCTCCGTCTCCTGCTGATTGCAACATGGGGCGTATACCCAATTGCCTACCTCCTACCAATCATCGATGCAGATGGAGCAGCAAGCTCTGGAGCATTCGTTGGACGTCAAGTTGGTTACACCATCGCTGACGTAGCAGCTAAGTGCGTATTCGGTCTAACAATTCTTAAGATCGCACGCATGAAGTCAATTGCTGAAGGAATGAAGGACGATCACTAAGAAGTAAAGAAAGTAGGAATCAGGGCTCGGGAAACCGGGCCCTGATTTTTTTACTCTGGAGAGATTTCTTCTAGTAGGCCTTGTTGTAGCCAGCCAATCCAGGAATAAACTGCGTAGACAGCTTTCATTGGATCACTTTCTAACATGAGCTCATATTTATTATGAATAGCCTTGGTATCAATATTCATACCCTCTTTGCGGCCCTCGCCAATTCCAAGTCGCACCGCAAGGGCAAGCCTTAAATCATTGAGCCCTGAGAGCCAATCAAGTAGCTCTGCGCTATTAATAATCAGCTTAAATGAGCCTTTATCGATGGGGGTATTGCCGCCGGTAATCTCCTCAGGCTCTCCTTGGCTAGTTAGAGCTTGATAAATAATTCGGGCATGTGCTTTCTTTTTTTCGCGTAGGCCATATTCGGTATAACGGCGAAATTCACTAGATGAGGCTAAATCTTCATAAGCATCAGGAAATAACCTACGAAGTACGGGATCATCAGGAAGTGCATCAGAATCAGATATTCCTACTAAGTGCAGAAGTGGATCTTGAGCTTCAAAATGAGAATCTCCTTGAGAGAGAAGCTCTAGAAGTTGTTCGGTGAGGCTAATTAAGACATGTGATTCTTGTGTTGAAATCTCAATTGAGATCTCGCCGTTTTCTTCTCGCTTAAATGGCGTCATTTAATTAATACTCATTATCTCTTTGTAGCGTTGCCCAGAGGCCATATTCATGGAGCCTTTGCACATCTCGCTCCATCTCCTCGCGAGTACCACTTGAAACTTGGGCTCTTCCCTCATTATGAACTTTTAGCATCAACTCAGTTGCTCTCTCTTTTGAGTAACCAAAGAGCACCATAAAGACATAGGTCACATAGGTCATCAAATTAACTGGATCATCCCAGACTATGCAGACCCATGGTCGATCTGCTTTTAAATCAACTTGGCTATCTTCTTGCGTAGCGGTGCCTAGCGCCATCACTTACCTAAAGTTCGTTATTGGATTGATCATCTGGCCCTTTGCGAAGGCCGGAATGAATCTCTTTACATGTTGGACAGATCGGAAACTTATTTGGATCACGAGATGGAATCCATCTCTTGCCGCAGAGCGCTGTTACAGGTTTTCCAGAGACAGCAGATTCAACAATCTTCTCTTTTTTAACATAGTGTGAGAATCTTTCATGATCACCTGAATCCAGCTGCTCCCCAGTGCGAGTATCAATCAAGGTATCGCCATCGCTACTTGGTTTTCCTCTACCAAATAGCCCCATCACCTGCTCTGGCTCAAAAGCTTGCTTCATAGCGCTAATAATAGGGCGAGTAGGAAGAGCTCCAAGTGCTAACTCTGGGGCCGTAAGATATGCAGATGAAAGATCTCTTGCGCAGCCAAGATCTGCTCAAATCTGATGTGGAGATGCTTCTTGCCACCGCATCCGAGTTTGCAAGTGAGCCACTTAAGGCATCAAATCTGCTTGCCAATAAAACTGTTGCGATCTATATGTCTAAGCCATCAACTAGAACTCGTCTGGCATCTGAGAGCGCAGTGGCGCATCTTGGTGGCACTCCTATCTTTCTTCGCGGCGATGATCTCCAAATTGGTCGTGGAGAGACGATTGCAGATACCGCTAAGGTCATAAGCCAATTTGCCGAGGCGCTAATAATTCGCACCTTTGCACAGAGCGATGTCGATGAATTGGGAGCTAATGCCAGCATTCCAGTCATTAATGGCCTTACTGATTATGACCATCCCACCCAAGCACTTGCTGATTGGCTAACTATCCGTGAAGTATTTGGAAAAGATCTCTCAGGAAGAAAGTTCACATATTTCGGTGATGGAAATAATGTCACCACGGCTTGGCTAATGATGGGAGCAATTATGGGCGCTCATGTGGTTGCAGCAACGCCAGAGGGAAAGTTTGCTCCTAAGAGAGAAGTTGTCGAGCTTGCAAGTAAGTTGGCTTTAGAAAGTGGCGGAAAAGTTGAAGTAACAAGTGATGCTAGATCTGCAGCGAGCGGGGCAAGTGTTTTATATACCGATGTTTGGATGTCTATGGGAGATCCTGAAGCAGATCGGATTGAAAAAGAAAAGGCTCTTACTAGTTACTCTATAAGTGATGAGTTGATGGGCCTTGCTAGTAAAGATGCGATCTTTATGCACTGCTTGCCTGCTCATCGCGGCCAAGAGGTGAGCGCATCTGTCATGGATGGTCGCGCTTCAAAGATCTGGCGTCAGGCCTATCATCGCCGAACTACCATTCAAGCCATTCTCTATCACAGCCTGCGTGGAGAATTAAAGGGAAGAATTTGAATCTCATTTCATTAAAGGTTGATTCACTTGAAGTGGCAGCTCTTTTATTCAACGAGATAGACTTTTGATATGCGCGTAGTAGTTCCTGCTGAGAGTAAGGCTGGCGAAAAGCGAGTAGCCCTTCTTCCAGACATCATCTCGAAATTAACTAAAGCAGGGCTTAGCGTCTCGATTGAATCAGGCGCTGGAATACATGCCGGGGCAAGTGATGAGAGTTATAGAGAGATCGGAGCATCGATATTTAGTTCTACTGATCAGAGAAAAGAATTGGCAAGCGCAGATGTCATCCTTTCAGTCCAGCCGCTAAGCCCAGATCAGGCCAGTAGTATAAAAAGTGGCGCAATTACTATTTCATTTCTCTCAAGCGTTAGCGCTAAAGAGAGCATTGATGCACTAGCTAAATCTGGAGCAACTGCTTTTTCACTAGAGGCGCTGCCTAGAATTTCAAGAGCGCAATCAATGGATGCGCTAACTTCCCAGGCGCTCTGCGCTGGATATAAAGCAGCTCTTGTAGCAGCAGAGCTTTCGCCACGTTTTTTCCCATTACTTATGACTGCTGCAGGAACTGTTACTCCTGCAAATGTTTTGGTTCTTGGCGCAGGGGTTGCAGGCCTGCAAGCAATTGCAACTTCAAGAAGGCTAGGAGCTGTGGTCTCTGCCTATGATGTTCGCCCCTCATCTGCTGATGAAGTTAAATCAATGGGCGCTACCTTTATTGATTTAGAGTTAGAAGCACTTGAAGGCTCTGGTGGTTATGCCAGAGAGATGAGCGAGGAGCGCGCAGCAAAACAGCGAGAACTTCTCACTCCCTACATCACAAAATCTCACGTCTTGATTACTACTGCTGCAGTGCCAGGAAGAGCTGCGCCAATGCTAGTTACAAAGCAGATGTATCAAGCAATGGCCCCTGGTTCGGTAATTGTTGATCTTGCTGCTGAAAGCGGTGGAAATGTTGAAGGTTCAAAGCCAGGTGAGGTAATCACCGTTGGAAATTCAGTTCTGCTCTGGGGCGGAAAAGATGTTCCAAGTCAATTGCCATTTCACTCTTCTTACTTGCTCTCAAGAAATATGGTCAATCTTCTTCTATTGATGGTTAAAGATGGCGCAGTTGCTCCAGATTTCTCTGATGAAATTATTGATGCCTCAGCCCTTACCCATGGTGGAAATCTAAGGAAGGGGTCTTAAAACAATGGAAGCTATGGCGATAATCTCCATATTTACACTCTCTATATTTGTTGGCTTTGAAGTAGTTTCCAAGGTCTCATCAACTCTTCACACCCCACTTATGAGCGGTGCCAATGCAATTCACGGCGTTATCTTGGTGGGCGCAATTATTGTGGCTGACCATAGTGATAACTCACTAGAGCTTGGTTTATCGCTAGCTGCAATTGTCCTTGCCACAATAAATATGGTTGGTGGATTTGTTGTTACAGATCGCATGCTCGAGATGTTTAAGGGCAAGGGCGCAAAGAAAAAAGGCTCAGGTGATAAATAAATGAGCCGCTTTTTATATGAGTTGATTGGCCTTAGCGCTGGAGTTATGTTTATTCTGGCGCTTAAAGGGCTATCACATCCAAGAACTGCAAGGCGAGGTAATCTTCTAGGAGCAGCGGGAGCCACAATTGCAACGATTGCGGTCTTCTTTTATAGCAGCGATGGCGAGCTGCCCCTAAATAATCTTGGCTGGATCCTAGGAGCTATTGCTGTTGGTCTAATCATTGGAGTTCCTGCAGCAAGAAGAGTTCAGATGACGGCGATGCCGCAATTAGTTGCGCTCTTTAATGGAGTTGGCGGCGGAGCAGCAGCCCTTGTTGCAATTGTTGAATATTTAAAGCTAGGCCAGAGCGCATCAACTACAGTTGTAATTGCCACAGTTTTTACAGTTATCGTCGGCTCAACATCTTTTTCAGGTTCAATTGTTACCTTCCTAAAGCTTCAAGAGTTGATGACGACTCGACCTGTGGTCTTTGCAGGGGGAAGATTTGTTATCGCTGGAACTCTACTTGCAACACTTGGATGCGCTGGCTGGGTTGTTACATCACTTGGCACTACCCCGCTGCTCGTGCTTGCAGGGCTATCACTTGCCTTTGGTATTTTATTTGTACTTCCAGTTGGCGGAGCCGATGTTCCTATTGTTATCTCGTTACTAAATGCCTTCACAGGTTTAACAGTTGCTGCTGGCGGCTATGTTCTTGATTCAACGCTATTAATTATTGCTGGAACTTTAGTTGGCGCCTCTGGAACAATTCTTACTCGATTGATGGCAGAGGCTATGGGGCGCTCACTCTTTGGCACTTTATTTGGGGCATTTACTGCAAAACCTCAAGATAGTTCCGGCGCTGGTGAAGATAGGCCAGTTAAATCAGGTTCAGCAGATGATGTGGCTATCTTGCTTAACTATGCGCGCAGAGTTGTAATCGTTCCAGGCTTTGGTCTAGCAGTTGCCCAAGCTCAGCACACAGTAAGAGAGCTGGCAGACCTCTTATCTGCAAAAGGAATTGATGTGGCTTATGGAATTCATCCAGTGGCAGGTCGCATGCCAGGGCATATGAATGTTCTTCTGGCTGAGGCCAATGTGCCCTATGAGCAATTATCTGAGATGGATGAAGTTAATCCAACATTTCCACAAACAGATGTTGCCCTAATTATTGGAGCAAATGATGTAGTTAATCCTGCTGCAAAAACAACTCCAGGATGCCCAATTTATGGCATGCCAATTCTTGATGTAGCGCAAGCTGGAAATGTTATTTTCCTAAAGAGATCAATGAGGCCAGGTTTTGCCGGAATTGAGAATGAACTTCTATTTGATGCCAAGACCACGCTTCTCTTCGGTGATGCCAAGGCCTCTTTAACAAAGGTAGTAAGCGCACTTAAAGCCCTCTAAGAATCTTAGTAATATTAGGTCTACTATCTAGCTATGGAGTCGTTAGCTCTTCTAGTTTCAATTATTGTCTTTCCGGCAATGTTTGGTGGTCCTATCTCCCTCTTGTTATCGCTTTATAGACCAGCGCATATGTCGCGCATTCGCAGCAGGATAATTATTTTATTTGCAATTCTCTCGAGCATTGTAGGAATCTTTCTGCTTATTGAAAATGTCAGCAGAGGAGCAAATGTGATTGGAGCACTTGGTTTAAGTACTGGACTTGGATCGCTATGGCAATTAAAGAGAGATAGAAAAGTAACTCCTTAAAATTTCTTTAAGGAGTCTCTCTGGTGGAGGTGCCGGGAATCGAACCCGGGTCCTTCGACACTGAAACAGGGCTTCTACGGGCGTAGCGCGCTATTCGTTTTCTCTGTCCCGGTTCTCTCGCACGCTAGTAACCGACAGACTCAGTTGTGAAAGATTTCCTTACCGATAGCCACAACAACTTCGGTTAGTAAGCCCCCCTATCGACGTTGGATTCTGAGGCGGGGAGCGCGCTCAGGCCAACGGATTACTTAGCTCGCTTAGGCAGCGAGGCGGTAATCAGACGAAGTTTTATCTGCGTCTGTATGTTTGCACGGGTTTTTGTGGTTAACGAGATCATCCCGGCTTCCTCGGCCCGCTTCCCCTGGCTCAACAAACGAAGTCGAGACCGTTCACCCCCGCGATTAACGTGGATTAGAAGCTGTGTGCAGATTATAGAGCAGAGATACGACCTCAAGAAACCTAGTTGATACGCTCAGTAGCGCTATAGCTGAGAATTAATCTTCATATCTCTTTGACTTTCCCCGGCTACTTTTTCCAGTAGAGCGATTTGAAAGTTCTCGATCAATTTCACGGTTTGCCTGTTTCTCCATCAAAGTTGCGCGCTTATCGTGGGCTTTTTTGCCTCTAGCAAGTGCGATCTCGACTTTTGCTTTCCCATCCTTAAAATAAAGTGAGAGTGGAATAAGAGTAAGTCCGCTCTCTTTTAAGGTTCCAATAAGGCGGTTTATCTCGCGCTTGCTCATTAAGAGTTTTCTATTTCGCCTTGGTTCATGATTGGTCCAAGATCCCTCGTTATATTCAGGAATATGAACACCACTGAGATATATCTCCCCATCTTGGATCATTCCATAACCATCGGTAAGCGTTGCTCTACCAGCTCTTAAGGATTTAACTTCAGTGCCAACAAGTACTAAACCTGCCTCAAAAACCTCATCAATGAAATAGTCATGGCGCCCCTTCTTATTCTGGGCAATTAATTTCTTTCCTATTTCTTTGGCCACGGCTTAAGGGTATCTCCCCTAGCCAAGATATCCCCGTTTACTAACTACTTCGAGTTAATCCTTTGAGATAAAGGATGCTAGGCCGCCTAAAACCTGGAGTGATTTAAGGCCAATTTCAGCAGGGGCTACTGCTAAATCTGGCGTGATTCCAACTTCCTCAATGATGCGACCAGATGGAGTTAGAAAGAGTGCAACAGTTAGCTCTAGTTTTGAGCCATCATCTAGTGAGATCAGCTCTTGAACTGAGCCCTTGCCATAACTGCGTTCTCCAATAACTACGCCTCGATTTCTATCCTGGAATGCCCCCGCTAATATTTCAGCAGAACTTGCAGTGTTTCGGTTGATAATCACAACCACTGGGACCTTGATTGGATTTGAATTTGTTGCACGAAATACTTTCTCTGATTCATTTACTTTGTAAGAAACGATGATGCCACTACCGATAAAGAGCTCAGCCACATCAACTGCCTCTTCTACTAAGCCTCCTGAGTTATTTCGCAAATCTATTATTATTCCAGATTTGTAATTAGCGCTCTTTAAAGCCTGCGAAACCTCACTCGCCGTTCCTGAAATAAAGGAGGCAATTTCAAGTAACGCTACCGAGCTACTTACTTGGGTAAGTTCCACGCTCTTTGCCTGCACTTTTCCAGCTGATATCGTGGCCAGAATCTTCTTCTCATCTCTGCCTACAAGGAGATCAAAACGTTTTCCAATATCTGCCCGAAGTAGTGCAATAGTTGATGCCAAAGATGCTCCAGTAACTTGAGTTCCATTAACCTCAAGTAGTTCATCGCCGATTACAAGATCTGATTTCGCGGCAGGAGATCCCTCTTGAATTGATGAAATCCTGATTACTCCCCCTCGAGATTTACTCAAGTAGATACCGATTCCTGTAAAGGAATTTGAGCTCTGGGCTTCAAATATCTCCAAAGCCTCTCTAGGAAAGTAATTGGCCCATTCATCACCAGAAGCCTTAAGAACTCCTTCAATTGCTGCCCGTTCTAAAACATCACGATCTATCTCTTTAGCGCTACTTTCAACTACGCTTCTAATCGCCTCATCTACTGAACTGCTATTTCTTGACTCACCAACCTGTATTCCTATCGCAAAAACTAGTGAAGTAATCAGAATTGCAAGTAAGGCTTTTCGAAGTAGATCTGGATTACTTATTTTCTGTCGACTTTCAATCCTTGAGGATGCATCAACTGGGATCGGTGCATTAACTTCACTACTAGTTCTTGTCTTTGATGGAGCAGATTCTGACTTTCTCGCTCTTCCCCCAATAACATCACGCTTAGTAGCAGGTGATTTCTTCTTATCACTCACTTGAAAATCTCCTATTACTTAATAAGCTGAGAAAGCGTTGTAATTGCAAGGCGGTAACGGTAGCCCAGAAGCACATTAGAACTCAACTGAGAGCGCATTAGCGCTCAGCGATAGGGGTGTTTGAAGTTAGACCTTTAAGTATTTACGAAGAGTTAGAGTCGATGCCAGGGATGAAACTAAAAGTCCAGTTCCAAGAAGATATGCAGATGCAACCCAGACATCATTCCAGGTAAAGAAGTTTGTGAAGGTTAAAAGGGGAGCTATCCGCTCATCGATTACATACTTCAATGAAGAAAGTAGCCCTACTGAAAATCCCCAACCAATAATCGCAGAGAAAACACCTTCGAGAATAAATGGTAGTTGGATAGAGAAAGAACTTGCTCCAACTAGTTTCATTACATTGGTCTCTCGTCTTCTATTAAAGGCAGCAATTCTTAAAGTATTACTAATCAATAAGGCTGCTGTTAATACGCTGGCAAATCCGATTGCTAGCGCTCCATCACGTAAGACATTTAGCAATCTAAAGAACTTCTCCAGAATTGATCTCTGATCTTGAACTACATCTACTCCAGGCCGGCCTGAGAAGGCGCTCTGCACTACTGCAAATTGCGTAGGGTCAGTTAGCTTTACCCGAAATGACTCTGGTAATTGATCTGCAGTGACGTTTTGTGAAATAGCTGAATCTTTAAATCTCTCCTGAAAGCGCTCAAATGCCTCTGACTGTGATTCGTAATAAACCGTTTCAACAACTGGTAGTTCTTCAAGATCTGCTTGAATCTCAAGTCTCTGCTCTGAGGTGATGATTCCTCCGGCGCAAGAAGGTGAGTCAGAGAGAGAACCGCAGAGATAGACCGAGACTTCGATCTTGTCATACCAATAATCCTTCATCACTCGAACTTGCGAATTTGAAAGTAGGCCAATACCAAGAAGTGATAGAGAGATAGCAACCGTTACTACAACGGCAAAGGTCATAGTTAGGTTTCTCCGTAGGCCAATGCCTACTTCACTAAGAATAAATCCAGCGCGCATCGCTACCCCGTATATCCATAAACTCCACGAATCTGATCGCGGATTACTTGGCCTTTATCTAATTCGATAACTCTCTTGCGCATCTGATCAACAATTCCAGAATCATGGGTAGCCATAACCACAGTAGTTCCCTCGCGATTAATGCGATCAAGTAGCTTCATAATTCCAACAGAGGTTGCAGGGTCTAAGTTTCCTGTTGGTTCATCAGCTATAAGAATCGCAGGATTACTCACATAAGCCCTGGCAATGGCAACCCTCTGCTGCTCTCCGCCTGAGAGCTCGCCAGGCTTTCGATCAGATTTATCCTCAAGGCCAACTAACTCTAGAACTTCTGGAACTTCGCGAGCAATTTCTTTCTTTGAAAAACCTAATACATGCAAGGTGAAGGCAACATTTTCAGCAACAGTTTTATTTGGCAGCAGACGAAAGTCTTGAAATACCGTACCAACTTGGCGCCTTAGCTCAGGAACTTTCCAACTAGAAAGTGTTCCCAAATCTTTTCCAGCAACATGGATCGTTCCAGAGGTTGGTCGTTCCTCTCTTAATACAAGACGAAGGAATGTGGATTTTCCAGATCCGGAAAGCCCAACTAGAAATACAAACTCGCCCTTCTCGATTGCAATCGAGACGTTATCTAAAGCGGGTCGGTCATTTTTAGCATAGCTCTTAGTCACGTTCTCAAAACGAATCACGGGTGCGATTTTAGGTAGAGCTAGGCAGAAAGCTGCGGATAAACCCGCGGAATTAGGGTGAGAAATAACGCAAAATTACCAATTGAGCCTAGATTCCTCGCTTTATTTTCTCTCTCTACGCCAACGAATTCCAGAGGAGATAAATCCATCAAGATCGCCATCTAGAACTGCTTGGGTATTGCCGGTTTCAAAATCAGTTCGATGATCTTTGACCATTTGATAAGGGTGAAGCACATAGGATCGAATCTGATTACCCCAAGAGCCTGATGTATCACCGCGGAGGGCGTCGATCTTTGCTCTCTCCTGCGCATTGCGTCTCTCCAGCAATTTTGATTGGAGAACTGCCATCGCTGTTGCTTTATTCTGAATTTGAGATCGTTCGTTCTGACATGAAACTACAATTCCACTGGGGATGTGGGTGATTCGAACTGCAGAATCAGTGGTGTTAACTCCCTGTCCTCCAGGCCCTGATGATCGATAAACATCGATTCGAATATCTTTCTCATCAATTTCAATATCATCGCTTTGATCAACGACTGGAACTACTTCGACGCCAGCAAATGATGTGTGGCGCCGGTTCTGTGAATCAAATGGAGAGATTCTCACCAATCGATGAGTGCCCTGCTCAACAGATAAAGTGCCATAACAGTATGGGCCACTTACTTTAAAGGTGGTTGATTTGATTCCAGCCTCCTCGCCATAAGAGGTCTCTAGAACACTAACTCCATAATTATGGCGCTCGCAATATCTGAAAAACATTCTTGAGACCATCTCAGCCCAGTCAGAGGCATCAACACCACCAGCCTCTGAGCGAATAGTTATAAGCGCATCTCTATGGTCATATTCACCACTTAATAGCGTCTGTATTTCAAGATCTGATATTGCTGAAGTCAAAGAATCTAACTCTTTTAGTATTTCTAGTTCAGCTCCATCACTTGACTCATTATTAGCAAGTTCTAACATAATAGGAAGATCAATGACTCTTGATCTAAGGCTGCTTAATTTATTTATCGTGCTATTTACCCTTGAGAGAGCGCTCGTTACTTTCTGCGCTGCCTCTGGATCGCTCCAGAGATCTGGTACTCCTGCCTGAGTCTCCAGTTCAGCCTGCTCTTTTTTTAACCTACCTAGATCTAATACTGCTTCAATTGATTTCAACGTAGCATCAAGGGCAGCTATCTCACTATTAATATCGCGCTCTGCCATGGGTTAAGGATAACCCTGATTTTTACACCTGAAATTGTTAGGAGTTCTAGAGTAATTCGTTAGGTATACTTACCGACGCAGCACTTTCTGTTGCATGGTGGGCGTAGCTCAGCTGGTAGAGCACCCGGTTGTGGTCCGGGATGTCGCGGGTTCAAGCCCCGTCGCTCACCCCATTTTTTTGAGATTCACCAATTATTGTGGCAGTACTTAAGACTTTGGATTAGTCGCAATCAGTAAGAGATTCTTTCCGATGAGAAACTTAAAAACAATTTTGTCTAGAATTATAGATATTGGATAGACCACGTTATCGTAGAAAATAAGTGATTTCTTTGAACCTAATCCAGCCTTGTTCTTGTAACCAATTATCTTCAAAGCTAGCGATGCTAGTACCCCTAAGCAATCGTTGTAATGGCAATACTCTATTCGGAATCCTGCGCTTTCTACCTTATTAATCAATTCACTTTTCCTATAACGTCTAAAATGACCAACACGCCTATCAAGATCCGAAAAAAGAAAAGGAAGTGCTGGAACATAGATTGCAAGCTTTCCTTCGATTTCTAAGTGACTTCTTATCTGTATTAATGCCCCTAAATCATCCTCTATGTGCTCCAAGACATTTGAAGTATAAATAAAACCTTGATCTTGGCTTAACTTAGCGATGTTATCTAAAGTTTTAAACCCTTTTGAGATTAGAATCTTCTGCAGTGAAGGAGCTATTTCTACACATGTCGGAGTAATTCCATAATCAGATTCCCATATCTCGGCTAGCACTCCAGTCCCTGCCCCAAATTCCAGAACAGAGACAAGTTGTCCTGAATGTCTTTCTAGACCGAAACCCTGAATAATTTTTTTGACCACATCTCGGTTATATCGATCCAAGCCCTCTTCTGAGTCCATTAACTCCTCCGTTCCCGAGTACTCGAGACGGGAATCAGATTGACGAGAATCACGTGGATCATGCTTATTGATCATGCTTGATTCTAACCATTACAAAACAAATTCAGGTGATAGCTATGCAGTTGCTACCAAGACCTTTTCATCAATTAATTCAAAAGTCACAACTTCTTGAATTAATCTCGGTCTTCCAGGAAGCCTCTTTGCCGCGATAACCACGCCATCTTCAAATAGCTCCCCACCCCAAATACCGCAAGGTTCTTTCCGCGAAAGAGCTCCTTGTAAGCACTCTCTCTTTACCGGACATGCGCTGCAGAGGCTCTTGGCATATGCAATCTCATCGCTCTTATCTGAGAAGAAGATTTCAGGATTTGAAGTGTGACAAGGCAGGGTAAATGCTTGATCACTGCCATATACGCCAGTGACTGCATCTAGTCCGATCATGGCGCCTTCGCCCTCGGCCCAGCCTGGAATTAATAGTTCGCTAAAGAGAACGCTCATCGTTCTCACCTCTGCCTTCCTTTTTCATCTCATTTTTAATTACCTGGATAAAGAAAAAGGGGCCCGAATCCTTTTGGATTCTAGGCCCCTGGGCTTTGCTTAATCGGTCTTAGCCGATAGCGCTCCAGGTGCCGAATCCATCGGCCTTGGTTGACTTGGTTGCAAAATACTTGTAACCAAATGCAGGCATGCTCCAATTGCGATGTGTGCGATATGCGCTCATCGTTAGTGAAGTACTTCTTGCCGCTGTCATAGTTTGCAAAGAGTAATGCATCGTTAGCAATTGATGCAAACTAATTAATTTACTAACCCTGCCTCTGCTAAAAATGGGCTTGCTACTCCGTAGTAAGTAAGAGCCAGGCTCTGCTGCGCTCTAGTTACCCCCACATAAAACAAACGTCTCTCTTCATCAATTGAGCTAGCCTGCCAGGGGAGAACTTCAGCGCTAACCCCTGCGAGATAAACCTTGCGCCACTCCAGGCCTTTTGCAGCATGTAGCGTTGCAAGAGCCACTCCAGGAAGGATCGGAGGGTTATTAGTCTCTGAGCGCTCTTCAAGTTCCCGAAGAAATGCCCTAAGAGAGGTAAGACCCTCTGCCTCAAGCTCTCCCGCTAATTGCATAAATGAGCGCACATATTCACTCTGCCCAAATGGTTTTAGACAATCTCTTAAGTCAGATAGCCAATCAGATTCAGATAAAACTGAGGCGCTTCTTATCGCTCCAATTATCTCTCTAACCTGCGGCCTATTAAAGAAGCGCTCTGAATTTCTAATTTGATTCTCAATGCCTGCAACATCAAGGGCGCTCTCAAGAACCTCTAATTGACTATTTGTTCTAGTAAGAATTGCTATCTCATTTGTTGCAAGGCCGCCTGCGATATCTTCTTTAATTAGCGAAACTAGCGCCTGCGCTTCTTCGCTCTGTGATTTATAGCCCTTAGCCATTGGTTTTTCGCCATGGCTATTTATCGCATCTAGCTCATGGCCAAGGTTGGCGCTTCGCAAGATGGTATTTGCAGTATTAATAATTTCAGGAGTTGAGCGATATCCAGCGCTTAACCTAATTACCTCAGCGTTTGGATATTTATTAGTGAAGTTGAGTAGAAAGGCTGGGCTTGCGCCAGCAAATGAGTAAATCGTCTGAGCTGGATCTCCTACAACGCAGATGTCATCTCGCTTTCCTAGCCAGAGATCTAATAGCCTCTGTTGCAGCGGTGAAACATCTTGATACTCATCAACTGTGAAGTATCTATATTGATCTCTTACTCTCTCCCTAACTTCTCGTTCTTCCTCAAGCATTCCAACTGTTAGTAGTAAGACATCTTCAAAATCAATTGCTCGCTCTTGTTTCTTTAGCGACTCATATGCTTCATAGACTTTTGCCACCTGCTCGGCGCTTATCTTGCTACTTGGGCTAAAGACTCTGGAGTAATCGCTGAGTCCTTGCAAGTATTGATCGGGGGCCAGGGCTAAGACTTTTGCCCATTCAATCTCTCCTGCTAAATCTCTAAGTAGCGAGCTCTTCTTACTACTTGAGATATTTGCCCGCTTCATCGCCTCACTTAAAAAACCAGTTTTACTAGTTAATAGCGAGGGAAAACGCCCTCCTAACGTCTCAGGCCAGAAGTAAATCAACTGCTTTAAGGCAGCGGCATGAAAGGTCCTAGCAGCAATACTTGCCACCCCAAGTGATCTAAGCCTGGTTCGCATCTCACCTGCGGCCCTTGCTGTGAAGGTAAGTGCGAGTACTCGCTTTGGGTCAATAACTCCAATATCAACGCCATATGCCAGGCGATGAGTTATCGCTCTAGTTTTTCCAGTTCCCGCTCCAGCAATTACACATACTGGCCCCTTTAAGGCAGTTGCAACACTTCGCTGCTGGGGATCAAGGGATGCAAGAATCTCATCAGCTAATTGCGCCACGACTGACCTGACAATTCACTCTCTGCTGTTGGGCCATACCAAGCATTAATCATCGCTCGAGCAACCGAAATAATTGGCGGAAGTAGTAGCTCGCCGCTTTCACATTTTAACTTTAACTCTTCTCGAGTCAACCAGATAATCTCTTGGATCTCTTGCCCATCTGCAACAACTGAGTCAGGGTTTGAAATATTTGCTTCATAAGCAATCATCACTGATGCTGGAAAGGGCCATGGCTGTGAGCCAAGATAATTCATATCAGTAACTATCCCGCCGCACTCCTCAGCAACTTCTCTGATAACACAGCTTTCAAATGATTCACCTGGTTCAACAAAACCTGCAAAAGTTGAGAAGCGCTTCTCAGGCCAGACCTTCTGTCGCCCAAGCAAGATGCGATTCTTACTATCTTTTACTAAAACAATAATTGCAGGATCAGTTCTTGGATGATGCTCAGCGCTACAGACCAAACACTTTCTAACAGAGCCGCCAAGAATTGATTTAGTATCCTCGCCGCACTTAGAACATCTCATATGGCTCTGATGCCACTGCGATAAGGCAAGGCTATGAACCGCAGCGCCGATTTCTAGATCGCTTAGGTGAGCACCTAGCGTTCTTAAAGATTGAAAGTTCTCTCCAAATTCTTTTTGATCACTCACCTGATGCGCGACAAAGTAGGCCTGGCCATCACTTGAAAGCCCTAGAAAATATCGCTCACCGCGCGCTAATTCAGGTGAGATAAAAGTCAGCCCGCTCTTGCTACATTCAAAGCGATCAGCAACCATAGAAATTATCTTTGCCTTGGAAAAGAGCTCATCAAGAGCTGCAGAATCGCTGCGCAGATGGGCCGCTCGATCTAGCTTTGAGCGCGAGAGTGGGAGGTTTAGCAGCACGGGGCGACCCTACTAGCCTGCCTTCATGGCATCTACCCAGGGCTTTAGCCTGACCTGCTGGAACACCCTTCATGGCATGGCGATTCCGCCAAATTCTGGGGCAACGCTTCAAAGCGCGGTTAGTCAGATGCTTCAAGAAGTTAGTAGTGATGTAATCACTCTTCAAGAAGTTGATCTCAATCAAGATAGATCATCTGGAGTTAATCAGGTAAGTCATATTGCCAAACTACTTGGCGCAAAGTATTGGGCCTTTGCTCCATCGTTAATTGGAACACCAGGTGAGAAATGGAGCGCAGTTGAGAGCGAGTTGATTTACACGCAAGACTCAGTGATTCCAAACCAAGCTATGTATGGCATTGGGATAGTTTCAAAAGAGAGAGTTAAATCTTGGCATCGAATAAATCTAGGAAGATCTGCAATTGGCATGCCGCTTTTGATTCCAGGGGAGAAGAGAGCGCAATTTATCTATGTCTCAGATGAGCCAAGGAGTGCTTTACTTGCAGAGCTTGAAAATGGTCTATCAATTAGTACTACACATCTCTCATTTGTTCCAGGAAAAAATGTTGCTCAACTTAGAAAGATAATTAAATGGCTTCCAATTATTGCTGGAAAACATATCCTCACCGGGGACTTTAATCTTCCTTGGGGCCTAGCAGCAAAGATCTCTGGCTGGCGAGATCTTGCCCCAGGTGCAACATATCCATCATGGAAGCCAAATATCGAATTTGATTACATCTTAAGTAAAGATATCGATGCAGATCAGGTTAAGCCTTTAATTCATGAGCATCATGGTCTAAGTGATCACAGAGCCCTTAGTATTACTCTAAATTAAGCGACTTCAGATTTTCTACTTAAACTCTCTCGATGGCTCTTATAGATTGAAAGTAGTTCATTTCGCTTAACTTCAGGCATATTAAAGCTTGCAGCATAGGCAGACCAGGCTTTTAATTGACTTAACTCACTGCAACCATGGAGCTGGCTGATGAGCCGCTCCCAATCACTCTTATTTAAAACCTTTCCAGAGCTACCTCTGGCAGCCTTTGCCATCTCCTCCCGGCTTGGGCGCTTTCCTTTAGCGGCAAAACCTAAATTAGCAAGGCAGCGTCCAATACTTGAAGTCTCGCAATTCTCACTGGCATTAGCGCGATTAACTGGAGAGGTTCCTTCAATCTCTGTAGCAAAGCCAGTTGATTGTGGGCGAATATCTTCAGAGTTGGTATATGCCTCGCTACGACAGATCCATTCAATCCTGCCATCGCTGCGCTCAGTTCTCTGCAGGTCAGTCAAGATTCTCCCATTTGGATATTTGAGCCAGAACGCTCTTATACGATTTTCAACTGGCTCGTAATCACTTAAATTAAAATAGCTCATTACTGCCCCACCGCCATCTCTAACTCTTCAGCCATAACAGAACTTGGAGAGAGTGAGCCACTTCTAAAAGCTTGGCTTAAAACCTCACGACCACCGCTTAAAAATCTGGTTGAGATATAAGAATCACGGCTATTAAAGGTAATGAAATCAAGGATCTCACCACTTCGCTTATAGATTGCTTTTCCATCAACATTTTCTATCGAGTCCATCACATGCTTTCTAAATGACTCTCTGATTGATTCAATAATTTCATACTCGTAATTGGATTTAACCCAATCAACAAAGGCTTTCTCATTTAAAACCTCTGGGGTATTTTTAGGTCTAATTAGCGAGACCTTAGCTATCTCCTCGCCTTCAAGTGCGGCCTTAGCTGAATCTGCGCCAACTTCTTCAAGAGCTTGGGCAAATTGCCTTCTCAGCCTATCTTTGGCCTCTTTTGCAGCATCAGCAATCAGTGTTATTGCTGAGAGTTGAAAGGCTAGCTCTCGTAGATTCATCTGTAATACCTCCGGCTTATTTGCTTATGGAGGTGATTAAAGAGGGCGCCACTGACAATGGGGCAAAAGAGCCTATAAATCAGCGTGTTTGGCCCTTATTGGTTAGTTTTCTTAGCCTTTGAGGTAAGTCTTGATCTCTCGTTCTGATCAAAGATAACTTTTCTAATGCGCACCGTGCTTGGGGTGACCTCAACGCATTCATCTTCGCGGCAATACTCAAGTGCCTGCTCTAGATTTAATAGCTTTGGTGGAATTAACTTCTCAGTCTCATCGCTACCTGAGGCGCGCATATTTGTTAGCTTCTTCTCGCGCACCACATTGACATCCATATCTTCAGGTCTTGAGTTCTCACCAATAACCATTCCTTCATAGACATCAGCGTTTACTTCAACAAAGATAGTTCCGCGCTCTTGCAGACCAAAGATGGCATATGAAGTTGTTGTTCCTGAGCGATCAGCAACAAGGGATCCAGTATTTCTAGTTCTTAACTCGCCATGCCAAGCTTCATAGCCATCAAAGACATGGTGAAGAAGTCCTGTGCCGCGAGTTTCAGTTAAGAACTCAGTTCTAAAACCAATCAAACCGCGAGATGGAACTTTGAAATCCATTCTGATCCAGCCAGTTCCATGATTAACCATCTGCTCCATACGACCTTTGCGAAGAGCCATTAATTGAGTAATAACACCTAGGTAATCATCTGGGGCATCGATAGTTAAACTCTCCATCGGTTCATGAAGTTTTCCATCAACCATCTTTGTAACAACTTGCGGCTTTCCAACTGTTAGCTCAAAGCTCTCACGCCTCATCATTTCAACTAATACTGCAAGTTGGAGCTCTCCTCTTCCCTGCACCTCCCAAGTATCAGGACGCTCAGTTGGAAAAATGCGGAGTGAAACATTTCCAACTAGCTCTGCATCAAGGCGATTTTTAACTAAGCGAGCTGTTAATTTCTTGCCAACTCGTCCAGCAAGTGGTGAGGTATTAATACCAATCGTCATAGAGATACTTGGTTCATCAACGGTAATTAAAGGCAGTGGATATGGATTTTCAGGGTCAGCTAAAGTCTCACCTAAGGTAATAGTCTCAATTCCAGCAACAGCGATAATGTCTCCAGGGCCTGCTTTTAATGCTGGAACTCGCTCAAGTCCTTCAGTAATCATTAACTCTGAGATCTTTACCTTGCTCTGGGTGCCATCAGTTTTAATCCAAGTCACCATCTGGCCCTTATTAATTTCACCTTCATGGACCCGGCATAGCGCAAGTCTTCCAAGATAAGGAGATGAATCAAGGTTAGTAACGTGGGCTTGTAGCGGAGCTCCAACATGATATTTAGGAGCGGGGATAGTTTTAAAAATTACATCAAAGAGCACATCAAGATTTTCTTCATCAGGCATTCCGCCATCACTTGGCCTTGTTAGCGATGCTCTTCCGGCTTTTGCTGAGGTATAAACAATTGGAAAATCAATCTGTGATTCATCAGCATCAAGATCTAGAAAGAGGGCATAGGCCTCATCAACAACTGCTGCAATTCTTGCATCCGGGCGATCTACTTTATTAATAATCAAAATAACTGGAAGGTTCTTCTCTAAAGCTTTTCTCAAAACAAATCTAGTCTGCGGAAGTGGTCCCTCTGAGGCATCAACTAGAAGCGCAACGCCATCAACCATCTCAAGTCCGCGCTCAACTTCGCCGCCAAAGTCTGCGTGCCCTGGAGTATCGATGATATTAACGATGCTATCCCCGCGCTTTACCGCAGTATTTTTAGCAAGGATGGTGATTCCTTTTTCCCGCTCTAGATCCATCGAATCCATTAATCGATCTTGTGAATCTGCTTGCGCTTTATGGGCAGCAAAGGCTCCTGATTGCCATAACATGGCATCAACAAGTGTGGTCTTGCCATGATCTACGTGAGCAATAATGGCTAGATTTCTTAGCTCTTCACGGCTCTTTACCTCAAGGCCATTTAGGTGGGCAGATTTAATTGCTCTAGACATTGAACCTAAATTCCACGACATCTCCATCAGCCATTACGTAATCCTTGCCTTCCATTCGAACTTTGCCCCGCGCCTTGGCTTCATTAAAAGATCCAGCGCCAACTAGATCGGTAAATGAAACAACTTCGGCCTTAATAAAGCCTTTCTGAAAATCACTATGAATTACACCGGCTGCCATAGGAGCGGTATCGCCCTTATGAATGGTCCAAGCCCGAGCCTCTTTAGGACCTGCAGTTAGATATGTCTGCAAGCCAAGAGTTGCAAAACCAACACGAGCAAGGCTACTTAACCCAGGCTCTGATAGTCCAATTGAGTTTAATAGCTCTAAAGCCTCTGCCTCTTCTAATTCAATCAACTCAGATTCAGTCTTTGCATCAAGAAAAATCGCCTCAGCTGGAGCAACAAGTGCTGATAAACGCGCCTTTAACTCGCTATCTTGCAGCTCGCTAGCATCAAGGTTAAAGAGATAGAGAAAAGGCTTTGCAGTTAATAGCTGTAACTCTCTAATAAGTGTTAAATCAATTTTTGATTGCGAGATCAAGCCACCAGATGAGATTACCTTCTCGGCCTCTTTAACTGCCTCAAGAACTACTGCTCTCTCTTTTGCCTGTCTTGCCTCTTTTTCAATTCTTGGTATCGCTTTTTGAATTGTCTGCAGATCTGCTAATTGCAGCTCGGTATTGATAGTTTCAATATCACTCTTTGGATCAACTCTTCCCTCAACATGGACTACATCGCTATCGTTAAAAGCTCTAATTACCTGACAAATCGCATCACATTCACGGATATTGGCAAGAAACTTATTACCAAGTCCTGCCCCCTCTGATGCTCCCTTAACAATTCCTGCAATATCAACAAAAGAAAGGGCTGCTGGAATTATCTTCTCTGAGGAAAATATCTTGGCAAGAACTGCTAGGCGCTCATCTGGAAGGCCGACTACGCCAACATTTGGCTCAATGGTTGCAAAGGGATAGTTAGCAGCTAGAACGTTATTTTTCGTTAAAGCGTTAAATAGGGTCGATTTTCCGACATTGGGTAGACCCACGATTCCGATGGAGAGGCTCACAAGGGGTAGAGCCTAACTGCCAATGTCACCGCTTGGTGCCACGATAGCGCCATGAACACAGCGATCTATCTGCTCATCGGCTTAACTATCGGTATTGGCCTAGGTCTTCTTATTGGCTACTTCCGCCTCAATAGCGAGCGGGGCAAAGTTTCACTACTTAATAGCCAGATAGAAGCTATGCGCCAAGAGGAGAGCCGATTAACAACTCTTAATGAACAGCTAAGAAGCGTTACTACCTCAATGACGCAGTTAAATACTCAGAGCCAAGAGGCAGAGATTAAAAGAACTAGAGCTGAATCTGAGATGAGAGCTCAGATTGAGAATATGAAACTAGGAAATGAGACGCTACTTAGAGAGACAACTAAATTAGCTGGAGCTCTTTCAAATTCTCAGACCCGCGGAAAATATGGCGAAGCACAACTTGAAACCCTCTTAGAAAATGCTGGCCTATTAGAAAATGTTCACTTCTTCAAACAAGATTATCGAAGTAGTGGTAGCGAGATCACTAAGCCCGATATCAAAATAGCTATTCCTGGTGGCAGCGAACTATTTATCGATTCAAAGTTTCCCTTTGATCGCTTCCTTGAAGCAATAGTTGAAAAAGATCCCCTGGAGCGCACCAGGCTGATGCAGGCCCATGCTAAAGATTTGATGGGCCATGTCACCGCTCTTGCTAAAAGGGGCTATCAAGATAGTAATAATTCACCTGATTATGTAGTCCTCTTTGCTCCCTTTGAATCAATTCTTAGCGAAGCCCTCGATGTTGATCCACAACTTCTCCATAAGGCATTTGAAAAGAATGTCACTATCGCAACCCCCACCACAATGATGGCGCTTCTTAGAACTGTGGCTTATGTATTTAGTAGATCAGAGCTTGCAAGAAATGCCCAGGAGATTCAAGACCTTGCTGGCGAGCTACTTAAGAGAATCGGCAAAGTCCATAGCAAGATTGAGACTCTAGGCGACCGGATTAAATCAACGGAGCGAGCCTTTAATGATCTAATTAAGAGCGCTGAGGAGAATGTAATTAAGCCAGCTAGAAAGATGGTAAAGCTTGGCGCTCCATCTAGCTCTAAATTAAAAGCTATTGAAGATATCGATGATGAGGTAAGACAGATTGCGCCAAAAGAGCTTGGCTCTGGCGCCCTAGATGATGGCGATGATGATTTAGATGAAGGTGAGAACGATGAGAAGTAGCCTGCCAACTCCTTCAATAAAGAGCCCAATAAAAGGCGCAGGTTTAACAAAGCCTGGAGTAGTCATACTCCAATTTCTAGCAATTTCATTTGTTGCGCTAATTGAAATTTTCTTTAGATCAAATGTTGGCTTTCTAACTGGCCTTGCCATCTGGGCTTCTTACTATGGCGCGCTGATTTATGGTCGAGATGGAACCACCTATGTCGCAGTAGTTAATCCCCCACTTGCCTTTGGCCTTGCAGCGATAGTGCTGCTGCCATCAGTTGGCGGGGCATCGCTATCAATTACTCGCCTTGGAGTTGATCTAGTTTCAGGACTTGCAAGCGTTGCACCATTTCTAATCACTGGCTCAATTTTTGGCTGGTGGTATTACTTTAAAGAGCGAAAGAAACTACTTTCCAGCGGCTCTTAAATCTTTTCTTAGCTCAGGCGGGATAGCAAAGAGCAGGTGCTCCTCCATTGCGGTAATAGTCTCAACATCGCTATAGCCACGAGCTGCAAGCTCAGATAAGAGATCAGTTACTAGAATTTCAGGAACTGATGCCCCGCTTGAAACACCTATCGTTTCAACCCCTTCAAACCAGCTATCTTCTAGCTGGTTTGCATAATCAATTAGATATCCAGCCTTTGCCCCATATTCCAGCGCAACTTCAACTAGACGCACAGAATTTGAAGAGTTCTTTGAACCAACTACAAGAACAAGATCAGCCTCAGGCGCTATCTGCTTAATAGCCACTTGGCGATTCTGCGTTGCATAACAGATGTCATCAGATGGCGGATCTTGAAGATTTGGAAAGCGCTGCTTAAGAATTGCAACTGCATCAAGGGTTTCATCAACGCTAAGTGTGGTCTGGGAGAGCCAAGCCACACCCTTATTTGGATCAATCTCAACACTTCTTGCGCCATCTAGGCCATCAACTAACTTCACATGATCTGGGGCTTCACCCGCTGTTCCTTCAACCTCTTCATGTCCCTCATGGCCAATTAGAAGAATCTGGAGATCATCTTTAGCAAAGCGGCGCGCCTCTTGATGAACTTTAGTAACTAGGGGGCAGGTGGCATCAATAGTTTTTAAATTTCGCTCAGCTGCTTCTTTATGAACCTGAGGCGAGACGCCATGGGCTGAAAAAATAACAATTGAGCCCTCCGGCACTTCATCTGTCTCATCAACAAATATCGCGCCTTTTTTCTCAAGTGATGAAACGACATGAATATTATGAACAATCTGCTTTCGCACATAGACCGGGGCGCCATAGAGATCAAGGGCCTTCTCAACAGTGATTACTGCTCGATCAACGCCTGCGCAATAGCCTCGCGGCGCAGCAAGCAGGACTCGTTTAGCCATAGCCCTATCCTATTAGCATTACCCAATGCTCGAAACTTCAAGTGAAAAGCCTGCCCCGGTAAGGGTTATCTCTGAGGCGATTAGTGAATATATAAATCGCTTAGGACAGGTTTGGGTTGAAGGAGAGATTGCTCAGTTAAATGATCGAGCCGGCTCTGGAATGATTTATATCAGGCTTAGAGATCCAAGCGTTGATATGTATTTAGAGGTCACCTGCCCAAGATCAGTTTTTAAAGCAGTTGCGCCACTTAGTGAGAATGCTCGAGTTGTAATTAATTCAAAAGTTAATTTCTATACTCCAACCGGACGTCTCTCACTTAGCGCCAAAGAGATTCGCCAAGTTGGCGTTGGTGAATTACTTGCTCGCCTTGAAGCGCTTAAAAAAGTCCTTGCAGCAGAGGGGCTATTTGCCCTTGAGCGAAAAAAGAGGCTGCCATTTCTGCCAAATAAAATAGGACTGATTTGCGGCCGGGCAAGTGCTGCTGAAAAAGATGTTAAGGAAAATGCTCGAAGAAGATGGCCTGCTGTTCGCTTTGAAACTAGAGAGGTTGCAGTTCAGGGCGCTGATGCTGTTGTCCAGGTATCTGCCGCCCTGCGAGAGCTTGATAACGATCCAGAAGTTGATGTCATCATTATTACAAGAGGAGGGGGATCCTTTGAGGACCTCCTTGCCTTCTCAGATGAAGGGCTAGTAAGACTTGCTGCCGCTTGCAAGAAACCAATTGTTAGCGCTATTGGCCATGAACAAGATACTCCACTACTTGATTTAGTTGCTGATGTTCGAGCTTCAACTCCAACAGATGCAGCAAAATTAGTAGTTCCTGATTTTCAAGAAGAGGTTGGCAAAATCAAGAATCTAAGAGAGCGCTCTGATAGAAAGATTAATGACTTGGTAATTCTTGAAATGACCAAGATTGTGAACTTAATCCAAAGACCTGTAATGAAAGATCCATTAATTATGGTCACCTCAAGGCAAGAGATAATTTCAGGCTTTATTTCCCGCTCATTTATGAGCATGAACTCCAAGCTCCTAAGAGCCTTTGATGAAGTAACCCATATTGCTGCCAGGGTTAGAACCCTCTCCCCGCAGGCCACCCTTGATCGCGGATATTCAGTTGTTCAAAAAAGCGATGGAGTTATTGTCAAAGATCCAGCTGCTCTTGCCTCGGGTGAGAAGATTCAATTACGTATGGCTAAAGGTGTGGCCCTTGCGACAGCTCTTGGCAGCCAAGAAGATAGTAAAAGCGAGTAGATTACGAATATGGCCCAGCTAAGTTATGAGCAAGCTCGCGATGAGCTAGCAAGCGTCGTAGCAACTCTTGAAGCTGGCGGGGTTGGTTTGGAAGAATCTTTAAAACTCTGGGAGCGCGGCGAGGAGCTTGCTGCAATTTGTCAGCAGTGGCTCGATGGCGCACGCGCAAAACTAGAGGCAGCAAAATCTCAAGCAGAAGCTGAGTAAGTCATGCCGGAATTTATCTATGAAGATCTACTTCCGGTTGGGCCAGATACCACTCAATATCGCCTAGTTACTAATGAAGGGGTCTCAACCTTTCAAGGCGATGGAAAGACTTTCCTTAAAGTATCTCCTGAGGCAATTAGAAACTTAACCGAGGTAGCTCTCCACGATATCTCTCACTATCTCCGTAGTGAACATTTGCAGCAACTAGCAAATATCCTTAAAGATCCTGAGAGCTCTGCCAATGATCGCTTTGTTGCACTTGATTTACTTAAAAATGCCAATATCGCAGCAGGTGGAATTCTTCCGATGTGCCAAGACACAGGAACTGCAATTGTTATGGGTAAAAAAGGCCAGCAGGTCTTAACTTCAGAGCAAGATGAAGTAACAATATCTAAAGGGATTTATGATGCATTTACCAAGCTAAATCTGCGCTACTCCCAATTAGCACCTGTCACAACCTGGGAGGAGAAGAACACTGGTAATAACCTGCCGGCTCAAGTTGAGATTTACTCTGATTATAAAAACGCTGAGGAATATAACTTTCTCTTTATTGCAAAAGGCGGCGGAAGTGCTAATAAGTCATTTCTCTATCAAGAGACAAAAGCAATCCTAAATCCAACATCTTTTATCACCTGGCTGGAGGAGAAGCTGCGCTCACTTGGAACTGCTGCTTGCCCTCCCTATCACCTAGCTATTGTCATTGGTGGAACATCAGCGGAGTTCACTGCAAAGACGGCAAAGCTTGCCTCAACTAAGTATCTAGATTCACTACCTACAACAGGTGATGCCAGAACTGGAAGAGCCTTTAGAGATCTAGAACTTGAAAAAGAGGTTTTAGCCCTCACCCAAAAACTTGGAATCGGCGCGCAATTTGGCGGCAAATACTTCTGCCATGATGTAAGAGTCATTCGCCTTCCAAGACATGGCGCCTCACTTCCTATTTCAATTGCAGTCTCTTGCTCAGCAGATCGCCAGGCAAAGGCCAAGATCACTAAAGATGGCGTATTTATTGAAGTATTAGAGCGCGATCCAGCCCACTTCCTTCCAGAGACTACAGATGATCACTTAGATGAAAACGTGGTCAATATCGATCTAAACCAACCTATGGACCAGATCTTGGCTGAGCTTTCAAAGCACCCAGTAAAGACTCGGTTATCACTGAGCGGAACAATGGTTGTGGCGCGAGATCTCGCCCATGCAAAATTAAAGGAGTTGGTTGATTCAGGAAAATCTCTACCTGAATATTTCAAGAAATATCCAGTTTATTACGCAGGACCTGCCAAGACTCCAAAAGGATATGCCTCAGGATCTTTTGGACCAACAACTGCTGGTCGAATGGATTCCTATGTTGAGTATTTTCAAGCACTCGGCGGCTCGCTAATAATGCTTGCTAAAGGAAATCGCTCCAAGCAGGTGAGTGATGCATGCAAGAAAAATGGTGGTTTCTATCTAGGCTCAATTGGAGGACCTGCTGCTCGCCTTGCGCAAGATTGCATCAAGAAAGTTGAAGTTCTTGATTATGAAGAACTTGGTATGGAGGCAGTTTGGAAGATTGAGGTGGAAAACTTTCCAGCATTTATTGTTGTTGATGATAAAGGAAATGATTTCTTCAATGGCTCACTAAAGCCGCTAACTATTGGTGTAAAACCAGAGAGCTCTTTTTAGTAATATCTAGAGCGCTTAAATTTAGCCCACGCCTTGCATGGAGTTTCATAGCGGATATCGATATATCTCAAACCCCATTGGATCTGAGTGACCGGATTAGTTCTCCAATCGGTTCCCACAACCTCCATCTTTGTGGCAGGAAGTGCTTGCGGAATTCCATGGGCGCCAGTTCTGGGATTTCTCGCTCTATAGTTCCAGTTACTCTCCTTGGTCCATAAAGCATCGAGGCAGGAGAACTGGTAGCTGCCCCAGCCATAGCTCTCCTTAGCAATCTCTGCGCCAACTCTTCGAGCTCCTTTGGCAGTTCTGGCCTGTTCAACCTTTTGAATCATCACCGAAACCAGCAACATATCCCAGGCCATAACTAGGGAGCGATCGCTCATCTCTATTAACGTTGGCCAAGTCGGCTCTAGGTCTCCTGGAACACTGACCCTTAGCGCCTCATTTGAATCGGCAACCAAGAGCTCTAGGCGATCTGGAGTTATGGGTTGGGCATGTGAAATCTCAACAGAGGAGATAAATAGGGTCGCAAAGGCGAGGGCAACAATCGCTCGCCGGTTTAGCAACATCTTTCTACCTCCTTAGCGCTGAAAGATCAGAGCCAGGCTCGAGGGTATTTCTAGGGGGAATTGGGCTTAGGGTTACAAAGTAAGGGGTGAGGGGCAAATTTAAACCTGCGAGTGGCGGAAAAAGATTAAAGTCACAGCAATTGTGGATAAGAAAAGTGCAGGTCAGCCCCTATAAAGTCCGTTATGCCCTATTTGTAGTAAAACCCCAATTATTAGGCATATAGCTGGACTGGATCTTCAAGGAGCTCAGTTATTAAAGCTGCGATCTGAGAGCGTTCAGAGCGGGTTAGAGTCACATGGGCAAAGAGAGGATGGCCCTTGAGCGATTCCACCACTGCTACGACGCCATCATGGCGGCCAACCCGCAGATTATCCCTCTGGGCGACATCATGGGTGAGCACCACCCTTGAGCCCTGCCCGATTCGAGAGAGCACGGTTAGAAGAACTCCGCGCTCTAACGATTGAGCCTCATCGACAATTACAAAAGAGTCATGGAGCGAGCGGCCACGGATATGGGTTAGTGGAAGGACTTCAATAAGTCCGCGATCTAAAATCTCTTCAATTACTTGGGCGGAGACAACGGCTCCAAGAGTGTCAAAGACTGCTTGCGCCCAAGGAGACATCTTCTCCCCTTCACTTCCTGGCAAGTATCCAAGCTCTTGACCTCCCACTGGATAGAGCGGGCGGAAGACAATAATCTTTTTATGGAGGCGCCGTTCAAGAACAGCCTCAAGTCCTGCGCAGAGAGCGAGGGCAGATTTTCCAGTTCCCGCCCTTCCACCTAGAGAGACAATTCCAATTTCATTATCTAGCAGGAGATCAAGTGCTATCCGCTGCTCAGCAGATCTGCCATGAATTCCAAATGCGCTCTTATCTCCTCGAACTAGGCAGAGAGTTTTATCTGCATTTACTCTTGCAAGAGCGCTGCCCTTTTCAGAGTGAAGAACTACTCCAGTGTGAACTGGAAGATCTTTAACCTCAGGAGCGCTTACCTTCTCGCCAGCATAGAGAGCATCGATAGTTTTACTTCCAACGCTTACCTCAGCCATTCCAGTCCAACCGCTACTTGGCGCAAGCTCTGCGCGATACTCATCAGCGCTTACTCCAACAGCTGATGCTTTAACTCTTAAGGGAAGATCTTTAGTAACTAGAACAACATCTTTTCCTTCACTTACTAAATTTCTAGCAACAGCTAAAATTCTTGAATCATTTGTCCCATCACGTAGGAATCCATGAGGCAGAGATGAAGTATCTGTATGGTTTAACTCAACTGAGAGAGTTCCGCCGCTTGCCGTGATTTTTAGCGGTTTATCAAGTCTTCCATGGGTAACTCTTAGATCATCAAGTTTTCTTAAAGCTGCTCTGGCAAAGTATCCAAGCTCGGGATGATCTCGCTTTGATTCAAGCTCTCCGATTACCGCTATTGGAATGATGATTTCATGCTCATCGAAGCGGAAGAAGGCGGAAGGGTCTGCTAACAGGACGCTGGTATCTAGAACGTAGGTCTTGCGACCTTCGGAGCTAGCGCGGGCCACGGAACTCCTTGCTTATTCTGTTGTTATAGAGCTTTTTCCGCCTGAATTAGGCAGATTTGCCGGGGAAGTACCACGAGAAAAAGGTAAGTCCTAGAGGCCTTGAAATCACGCGACACGCTCAAGTTCAACTTGAGGTTTTAATTACTTTCCAAGACGTCTCTGGCGAAGTGAGTAGGAGCGAAGTGCTCGAAGAAAATCTACCCGGCGAAAATCTGGCCAGTAAGCCTCACAGAAATAAAACTCAGATTGATGGCTCTGCCAAAGCAGGAACCCACCAAGTCTTTGCTCCCCTGATGTTCTAATCACTAACTCAGGATCTGGTTGCCCTGCAGTGTAGAGATATTGATCAAGTGAGTTCACCGTTAATTCATCTCTTATTTGCGCGATATCTTTTCCAGCTCTCGTTGCTGAATCTAGATAGTTCTTAACAGCATCAACTATCTCAAGTCTGCCGCCATAGCCAATTGCCACATTAACTTTTAGACCAGCGATGCCTGAACTCTTAGCCTCAATTCGCTTTAGCTGTTCTTGGAGTTTCTCTGGCAGTAGTTCAAGAGAGCCCAAAACCTTGATACTCCATCTACCAGTTTCACCAAGTGACTCAACGCTTGATCCTATAATCTGCATTAAAGAATCTAGCTCCTCAGGGCTCCGATTTAAATTATCACTTGAAAGCAGCCATAACGTCACTACATTGATCTCAGTCTGCTCGCACCAGGTGAGCAGCTCAATAATTTTGCTAGCTCCCGCTCTATGGCCATGAGCTGATGAGGTGTCGCCATTTAGTGATGGATTCTCTTTTGCCCACCTTCTATTGCCATCTAAAATCACAGCAATATGGCGCGGGGTTCTGCCTAGATCAAGCTTTGCAAGTAAACGCTTTTCATAGAGGGGATAGAGCGCTGACTTGATTAGAGTTTTGGCTCTCATGAGAGTGGAAATTGCCTCATAACTCGCCGCTCAGCAATAAATGAAGCTATTGGAAGGGTCCCTGCCAAAATGAATAAAATCATTCGCTTGATAGTAAAGCGAGCCCTTGCGGTGAAGTGAATCGCTGCAAGGACATAGAAGGCATAGATATAGCCATGGACAAAGGGAATCCATTTAACCTTTGCCTCTAAATCTGGATTATCAAGTAAATAGACCACTGGAAGTTCAACAAACCAGAGCAGAAGCGACATGATTCCAGCTGCTATCGCCATGAAGCGATATCTCTTAATTACCCCGTTCATTGCCCTGCCTCTTTCGTGATACTTGGTAGAAGGGTAAGAAAAGTACTACCAATGCCATGAGCCACCAAATAACGACATAAGAGATATGTTGCCAGTAATAACCAGGCACGCTCGGCTTTGCTGGATCTAGCTCTGGGCGGTTAACTTCAATTTCTATCCCATCAATACTCTCACTTTGAGCTAAGACAAAACCATCAAAGAGTTTTTGATCATAACTTGCCACTAGTAGCGCTGGATCGATTCTGCTTAAAGTAGTTGAGCTCTTGCCTGCTCGATCATCAAATTGTCTATTAAATAGCCGGCCGGTGATATCAACTGCGCTAAGTGGAATTTCTGCATTAGAAGCACTTCTCACTACCAATATCGCCCCACCTGAATCAACTTGTAGTAGTCCAACAATCCAATCTGATCTAACTCCATATTTATCCTCTTGATTTGGGGCAATATATTGATCCAGATATTTACCACTAAAGCGAACTATTTGATTAATTGAGTCATCACTTAGATTCTCGCCAGGTGTTGCTACTTGGCTTAAGTTAATTACGGGTCTTTCGATATAGGGCCTTTGTAACTCTTGAAACTCTCCTGCCCGATCTAATTGCCAAAAGCCAAGTCTTATAAACGTTGCACATAGGATCAGAACTATTAAAGCTGCGCCTATTTTACTGGGCAACTCTCTCTTACTTATTTTCATCATTTAGGCGACGCTGATCCATCCTCTTCCAACGTTTATAGAAACTTCTAAGCAAGAAAATAGTGGCTAGAGTTAGAAAAATCATCGTCATTGAGCCTGCAATACCGGCGTCATAAACTGTTGCTTCCATGTAATCATTCTCCCATGACTCAGGAGATAGGCAGCAACGAAGAGCTTCTCGCCCAGCGCTATGGGAAAAAGAGCTCAAATGCCTGGCGCTATATAGCAGCGCTGCTGCTACTAACCGCTCTTCCATGGTTAATTTGGAGCGCATGGCATCATTCAAATCCGCAGATTCGAGTTACTTTAATTAGTTTTCAAAATGAGCAAGATACTTCAATTGATATCACCTACCTGATTCAAAGGCGAGATCCATCCCTTGCCTTAAATTGCACTTTGATTGCCAGGGACTTTGATAAGAATGTGGTGGGAGAAGTTGAGGTAGCTATCCCAAGTTCGAGCCAAGGCTCGCTAAAGCGAAGCGACTCCATTCCAACCCGGCTAAGGGCGGTTAATGCCTCAGTTCTTAAATGTGATGCAATAGATCTCAAAGGTAAGTAACCTCTACGCCTATGAGTAAGAGTTGGTTGACCCAAGAAGCTGCAGATCGTCTCTCTGCCGAGCTTGCCAGCCTTGAAACAACTGGGCGCTCTGAGATTATTAAAAAGATTGAATCAGCGAGATCTGAAGGTGATTTAAAAGAAAATGGCGGATATCACGCAGCTCGTGAGGAGCAGGGAAAGATTGAAGCTCGCATCCGTCAACTAAAGCATATGTTGGAAAATGCTGAAATTGGAACTGCTCCAAATAACGCAGATGGCTTGATCTCACCTGGCATGAGAGTAACTGTTGAGATTATGGGCGATGAAATGGAATTTCTACTTGGCTCAAGAGAGATCTCTTCAGGAGATTTAGATGTCTATAGCGAGAAGTCTCCGCTGGGAGCTGCAGTGATGGGCGCAAAGATTGGAGATACAAAATCCTATAACGCGCCAAATGGTAAGACGATTTCTGTGAAAATCTTAAAAGCAGAGGTTTATAGCTAATTACTTAGAAGCAGTGTTAATGTATTTACGGACACTTAGCGGAATAAAGATAGCCATAATTATCACCATATAAATCAAGGACATTTCAAGGGGATTCTGGCTAGGCCAAGAATTAGCAGTAACGCCAAAGATATTCTGTAGTCCAAATAACTCTCTACACCCTGCCACCATTGTTGAAACCGGGTTCCATTCAGCAAAGTACTGCAGCGCCTTTGGCATTCCTGTTGTTGGAGCAAAGGCATTTGAAAGAAAAGTTAAGGGAAAGACTGCGATAAATACTGCAGCATTGGCAACTCGCGCCGAGCGAACTGATAAACCAATTAAGACACCAACCCAAGCCATTGCAAAACCAAAGAGAAGCAAGAAGGCAAAGCCAAGTAAAACGTTAAAAAAGCCAGAAGATGGTCGCCATCCCACGGCATACCCAGCAAGTCCCATAACTGCCAAGACCACGATATTGAGCGCGCCATCGCCAAGTGTTCTGCCAAAAACAACAGCTGATCTTGAGATAGGAAGTGATCTAAAGCGATCGATCAAACCCTTCTGCATATCTTCAGCAAGTCCAACTGCAGTTCCTGCCAGGGTAAAAGCAACTGTCTGAACGAAGATTCCAGGCATAAGAAGCTGCACATAATCCACGCCAGGAATTCCAGTGGAGATAGAGCCGCCAAATACATATCTAAATAACAATACAAACATCACTGGTTGGATAGTTGAGAAAATCAAGACTTCAGGAACTCGAATTAACTGCAGGAGTTGGCGCTTGGTGATAATTAATGAATCTGAGATAGCGTACTTAATCACTTTCTCCTGCCTCTCCTAGACTTAACTTCGCCCTCTTCAGGCTTATTCTCTTCAGCAACGTGGCCTGTTAGCGCAATAAAAACATCATCAAGTGATGGCCTCTTAAGGGCTATATCCAATGGATGAATTCCTAATTCATCAAGTGAGCGAACCGCTTCAATTAAGGCTCTAGATCCAGTCGTAACGGGGGCTGAGACTTGGCGAGAACCTTCTTCCACCAACACTTTTCCACCGCTGACTTTGCCAACAATTTCTGCCACCTGCTTTAAATCTTTTGCCTCAGCCACAATCTCTAGGCGTTCTCCGCCAACTTCCTTTTTCAATTGATCTGAAGTTCCTCTAGCAATAACTTTTCCATGATCGATAACTGCAATCTCATTTGCTAGCTGATCAGCTTCTTCCAAGTATTGGGTAGTAAGAAGCAAGGTGGTGCCATCTTTAACTAGGCCTTGAATCACTTCCCACATTTCAATTCGCCCTCTGGGATCAAGGCCGGTAGTTGGTTCATCAAGAAAAAGAATTTTTGGTTTAACAATGAGAGAAGCAGCAAGATCTAACCTTCTTCTCATTCCACCAGAGTAAGTTTTAATTGGGCGCTTGGCAGCATCAGTTAGTGAGAATTGCTCAAGTAATTCACTTGCACGCTTCTTTGCTGCCGAAGGTGAGAGATGATAGAGACGGCTAAACATTGTTAAGTTATCCCAGCCAGTGAGAGTCTCATCTACTGCTGCATATTGACCTGATAACCCAATTACTTCGCGGACTTTTCCTGGATTTTTGATTACATCTATACCTGCAACGCTAGCTCTTCCTGAATCTGGGGTGAGAAGAGTTGCTAAAATTCTAACCGTAGTTGTTTTACCGGCTCCATTCGGACCAAGAACTCCAAGAACTGTTCCTTCTTCAACATCAAGGCTCAAGCCATCAAGAGCTCTTATTTTGCCCTTGTCGTAGGTTTTGATGAGATTCTCTGCAATAACCGCCTTCACCGCACCAATAGTAGTAATCTTCGCTCTCTATTTCCAATTACGCTTCGCTAGAAAGGCTTGATTTAAAATTAAGTTCAATTCACCCTTTAAGGGCCTGCCTAAAGAAGTAGCGGTATTAACCTCAATATCTTTTCTAGTTGCGGTGGGCTTCGGGCTAATAATTCCTGCTATTCCGATCTTTGCTAAATCATTTGGCGTTTCCAATACTTTAATTGGATTAATCATCTCCTCCTTTGCCATTATGCGATTTATCTCAGGCCTTTTTGCTGGAAAATTAGTAGACCGATTTGGGGAGCGACTAGTACTAGGCGTGGGCCTATTTATGGTTTCGATATTTACTTTGATTTCAGGCCTTGCCCAGAGTTATGAACAGCTCTTGATATTTAGAACTGCGGGCGGCCTTGGCTCATCGATGTTCTCAGTCTCAGCTGGCGCGTTAATTCTTAGAGTTGTTTCAGATAACCAGAGAGGCCAGGCGCAATCACTTTATAACGGCGGTTTTATTGCCGGCGGAGTTGCAGGTCCAGCATTTGGTGGGGCGCTAATTGCGATCTCTCCCAGAGCGCCATTTTTTATCTACTCAGGACTTTTAATCGCGGCAGGAATTGTCTCTCTGATTTTTCTTCATGAGAGTAGATTGGGCGCAAAAGTTGAGCAAGCTAAAGAAGAGCGCGCACTAACAATCAAAGAAGCGCTAGCGATTAAGCCTTATCTCTACTCACTATTCTTAGCATTTCTTGGAAGCTGGATCCTCTTTGGTATGCGCTCATCTATCCTTCCGCTCTTTGTTGTGGAGGATTTAAAAGCAAGTCCTTCTCTGGTGGGCTTGAGTTTTACCGTAGCGCTAATTGCTCAAGGTTCAGTGATGGTAAGAGCTGGAAAACACTCAGATAAAAATGGACGAAAACCAGTCATCCTTACGGGATTTTCTATCGTTATGGCCTCTCTTGGAATTCTCTTCCTTGCAAATAATGTCACTGTCTATTTAATCGCGATGATTGTTATGGGACTTGGCGCGGGCTTTGCTGCATCTGCTGGAGCAATCGTTGGCGATGTAATCAAAGGAAAGAGCGGCAAGGTCTATGCCTTCTGGCAGATGGCAGGAGATGCCGGAATGATGGTTGGACCGGTATTACTTGGCTTTATCTCTGATGCCTTCTCTTATAGAACTGCAATAGGAGTAAGCGCTGCGGTGTTTTCACTTGCAATTATTGTGGCGCTAAAAATCCCCGAGACAAATGCTGCCCATCTCGGGGATTCTAGGAAACCTCCTATAAATGAGGTCTAATTAATCATTTCCGCGAAGTATTGAGATCAAGCGCAATACCTCTAGATATAGCCAGACCATAGTCATCAATAGTCCAAATCCAGCTCGCCAAGATTCCTCTTGTGGCACTCCAGCTCTTACGCCCTCTTCAATTTGATCAAAGTCAAGAATTAAGAAGAAGGATGCAATGGCAACTCCTGCCACAGCAAGTAGTGGTCCAAAGCCGCTAAGTCCATAGAGTCCTGCGCCGCCGCCAAGACCAAAGAATGATCCAATTAAACTTCCAAGTGCTAGCACTAAATAACCAATTGCAGCGCCAAGAAGCATTCTGGTGAATTTAGGAGTTACACGAAGGCGTCCACTCTTATAGAGAGTAAGCATTCCAATAAATGCTGCTGCGGTTGCAACGATTGCTTGCTGAACAATTCCAGGATAAAAGAGTTCATAGGTCTTACTAATTATTCCTAGAACTAAACCTTGGCAGGTTGCATAAGCTAAATAAACTCCTGGACGTATTGTCTTACTAAAAATTCCGATCATCGCAGTTACTAATCCGCCGATAAAGCCAAGAAGAAGTAAGCCGCCACCAAGATTGAAATACCAGGCAGCTGCGCCAACAAGGGCTGAGGTTCCAAAGAGCATCGCGCTTCTTGCAACAACATCATCCATAGTCATGCGACCAGTGCGAAGTGATGAAGCAGCAGGTGCGTTAAAACTCTGCTCTAGATTATCTTGCGGGAAGTTATCCATAGCGGCATAACCTCTACGGCCCTTCTGGCCATATGCCTTACCAAGTACTGGGTTGGAACTATTCATCTCTCTCCTTTTGTAGTTCTAGCGCCCTATTATGAACTTTTTTCTCTATGCGTGCCCCCGGTGGGGATCGAACCCACACTTGGACGATTTTAAGTCGTCTGCCTCTGCCGTTGGGCTACAGGGGCCACTTCCGCGTGGGCAAATCTACCTGCCTTTTTTACCACGGAATCCAGTTGGGAGCGCGTGAGCTTTCCCGTAAAAGTATTCTGCTGGCTCGGGTGATAACTACCGATGACCAATCTAGTATTCCCGTCACAGCCAAGAAAGTTGAAACTGGCCCCATGGCCAAACTTTGGGCGTTTTCTCGGCAATTCTTCACCTAGCGCGAGCAAGGCATCGATCGTTGCCTTCCAGGCAATCTGGCCCAATGGCAGAAAGACTCGAAGAGTTGGCATCAGTAATTTCATCTCAGTCTCAAGCCAGCTCTTACAGCTTTGCTGCTCAATTGGCATGGGTTTATTTCCTGGCGGAGCACAGCGAAGAGCGCAGGTGATGCGAGTTTCAAATAACTCTTGTCCATCGCTTCTTGATAGCGAAGTTGAAATCTTTGCTAAACCATTTTTATGAAGTGATCTATATAGCCAATCTCCAGATGAATCTCCAGTAAATACTCTTCCAGTTCTATTTGCCCCATGAGCACCAGGGGCAAGGCCGATAATTAATAATTTAGAATCACTTGGACCAAATCCAGTAACTGGTTTTCCCCAATAATCTTCATTGCGATATGCAGCTCTCTTGGTAATTGCCACCTCCTGGCGCCAAGATGTCAGCCTTGGGCAGGCGTTACATTTAATAATCTCTTGATCAAGAACCTTTAAGCTCTTAACGCCCTTGGCAATATCTCTAGGTTTACTTCGCAAGAAGAAGAGCCATTCCATCTAAAATATCACTCTCTGATGCAACAAATTCACTTGCCCCACTAAGTGCCATAATTCTTGAAAGTACTAAAGATCCTGCAGCAATCACATCAACTCGTCCTGGATGCATATAGCCAAGTGATGCAATCTCTGATCTTTCAAGTGTGAGAAAGTTCTGACAGACTTGATGTGTCTTTTCAGCGCTTATTCGAGAGAGATGAATCAAGTCACGGTCATAGCTATCTAGGCCAAGGGCGGCAGCGGCAACGGTAGTTGCTGTTCCTGCAACAGCTACTAAAGTCTTAGCGCTACTTATTGGAACTTTGGTAGCTGCATTTTTAATGGCTTTATCAATATCAGCAATTGCTAAGTCAATCGCAGCTTTACTAGGCGGAGAGCTATTTAAGTGGCGCTCGCTCATTCTCACACAGCCAATATTTTCACTTACCGCTGCCTCAACTGTTTTCATTCCATAGACAAATTCAGTTGATCCCCCGCCAATATCTACTACCAAATAAGGAGAGCCCATTTGATTTAGTTGATGGGTTGCTCCAATGAAGGAGAGTTGCGCTTCCTGCTCCCCGCTAATTACCTCAGGTTCAATTCCAAGTATTGCTTTCACGCCATCGATGAAGAGCTCTCGATTTGATGCATCTCTTGTGGCGCTTGTTGCACAGAACCTGATTGCCTGGGCGCCGCGCCTTTTAATCTCACCTGCAAATAACTCAGTAGCTCTTAGAGTCCTATCTATTGCATCTGGATGAAAGGATTTGTTCTTATCAACTCCTTGTCCAAGGCGGACAATTTCCATTCCTCGATAAATCTCACGCAGATTACCTCCCGAAACATCTGCAATAAGCAGACGAATTGAATTTGTCCCACAATCAATAGCTGCTACTCGACTCACTGATCCCGTCTCTCTAAGCAATTTCCATTTAGCCACCACTTTGGAAGAAGTGAAAGGGCTTCATCTCCCAAAGGATTAACTCCCTGCCCTGCTGCCAAGCTATGGGCAATTAGTGAATGTAAGCATTTAACACGATCTGGCATCCCTCCAGCTGAGATATCAACAATTTCAGGAACATCAATTCCAAGTGCAGCTCTTGCTGCCAAATAATCATCATGCGCTGCGCGATATTGACCGGAGAGTTCGGCATCGATTGCTAATCTCTCATTCATCTCCTCCATAAGGGAAGAGTTTTCTAGAGTTGAAATAGCAGCGGTGAGGTTAGGACAGGTGGCGTAGTAAAAAGTTGGAAATGGCGTTCCATCTGAGAGGCGCGGGTTAGTTTCAACTACTGCTGGATTAGAGCATGGACAGCGATAAGCAATGCTATGAACATCTCTTGGGACTCTGCCTAACTGAGTCTGGATCGCAGATAGATCTTCATCACTTGCTCTCTCGCCCATAAATTAAAATTACGGCGTGGTTACGCCGACTCCAACTGAGGTAATAGATGAGATAACTCTGGAATACCAGGGAACTCCTAGTGGAAAGTCTTGATTAATTGGAGCAGCTCCCTGGGCTTCAGGGTCAATTGTTGGTTTTGCTCCCAAAATTACGTATTGCCGTTCACCTGGCAGAACAAAGTGGAGGCGATTTCTTGCCTCGCTCTTTACATAATCTGGATCACGCCATCTTTGTAGCTCAGCTCTTGCTGCCTCTAACTTTTTATAATTTGAATCAAGATCGGCTTCAAGAGCGCTGATTTGAGCTCGCTGCGCAAAATACTGTTGCGTTGGAGGAGCAAGAGTAACTGCGACAATAAATAGAACTAGAAAGAGAATTAGTAATCGAGTTGAGATTCCTCGTTTTGCGGCAAAGTTTTCGAGAGTCTTAGGAAGCGAGATTTTGCTGCGCTTCATAGCCTCTCCTTACTTGCTCTAATTATTTCTTAGCGCGAAGTAAAACGAGGAAATGCTTCACGGCCAGCATATTGAGCCTTTGAACCAAGTTCCTCTTCAATTCGCAGTAACTGATTGTACTTAGCAACTCTCTCACTTCGGGCAGGAGCGCCAGTTTTAATCTGACCGCAGAGAGCTGCCACTGATAAATCTGCAATTGTGGTGTCTTCAGTTTCTCCTGAGCGATGACTCATCATCGAGCGATATCCAGCCTTATGTGCCATATCAACGGCAGCTAGAGTTTCGGTAAGGGTTCCAATTTGATTGACCTTAACAAGCAGGGCGTTGGCACAACCCTGGCTAATTCCCTGAGCTAGGCGAGTGGGGTTAGTGACAAATAAGTCATCGCCAACTAATTGAACATTTGCTCCCATCGCTTTTGTTATATCTGCCCAACCACTCCAATCATCTTCAGAGAGTGGATCTTCAATTGATAACAGTGGATAGGAATCAAGTAATCCTTGATAATAGTTAATCATTTCAGCAGAGCTTAGATTTGCACCTTCAAAGCGATAACTACCATCTTTATAGAACTCAGTTGCAGCGACATCCATTGCAAGACCAATATCGCTTCCCATCTTGTAACCGGCTTTCTCTACCGCCTCAATGATTAAATCAAGCGCAGCTCGATTACTCTCAAGATTTGGAGCAAAACCACCTTCATCGCCAATACTTGTTGCAAGGCCACGCTTTTTTAATACTGACTTTAAGGATTGATATATCTCAGCTCCATAGCGCAAGCCCTCTTTAAAAGTTGGGGCGCCAATTGGTGCAATCATAAATTCTTGGATATCAACATTTGTATCTGCGTGAGCTCCACCATTTAGAATATTCATCATTGGAATTGGTAGCAGTGTTGCTTTCTCCCCACCTATGAATCTATAAAAGGGTAGCTTTTTACTTACCGCTGCAGCTCTAGCAACTGCTAGCGAGACGCCAAGGATTGAATTTGCGCCAAGTGATGACTTATTGACTGTCGCATCTAGCGCAATCATCTTTTCATCTAAGCCTTTTTGGTCTAGGCCATCGTGGCCAATTAGGGATGGTGCAATTTTTGCCTTCACATTTTCAACCGCTCCAGATACTGACTTTCCTAAATATCTTGAGCCGCCATCTCTTAACTCTGCTGCTTCAAAAGCTCCGGTTGAGGCTCCACTTGGAACTGCAGCTCTTGCCCAAGAACCATCTTCTAATTGGACATCTACTTCAACTGTTGGATTTCCTCTTGAATCAAGGATCTCTCTTGCAGTGATGGATTTAATCGCTGAATTTGTGCTCACAGGCGCGAAGTCTAGCCTGATTCTTCTTGGCTCATCGCATCACGATATTTGAGTGCTGCCTTGCGCAGAGCAACCTCAGGGTCAAGATTATTTGCTATCGCCCATGAGATTAGCGATAGGAGTTGATCTCCTAGCGCAGCTTCATTTACTTCAATCTTCTCTACTGGATGCTCTGGGGTTGAAAGTTCATTCTTACTAGCGCGATAAATTAATTTGCTGGCAAGAGTTAGGGAAGGTTGACCAGTTGGAACTCCATCATGAGCGCTCGTTCTAGACTTTTCTCTGCGCTTAATCTCTTCCCAGTTTTCCAATACTTCTGCGCTGGAATTTACTTTCTTATCAGAGAAGACATGTGGATGACGTGAGATTAATTTCTCTATAACCCCTTTGGCTACATCATCAACGCTGAAGGGCTTCTCCTTATCTTCCTGCGCAATCCTTGAGTGGAAATAAACTTGCAGGAGAATATCTCCTAGCTCCTCACGCATATCCTCGCTATTACCGCTCTCAACAGCTTCAATAAATTCATAAGATTCTTCGAGTAAGTATTTAAGTAGTGATTGATGGCTTTGCTCACTATCCCAAGGGCATCCCCCAGGAGATCTAAGGGTGTCCATCACTTGAGCAAGTCGAGCTAGATTTTCATAAGCCATCTTGGAGCGCTTTACTAATTAATCATTAACAGCATCGCCGGCAGGCTCTGCAGCAACTACGGTTAGGCTGGCAGCATCCCAGATGCCATATCGAGGATTAACCTCAACGTTTAGAGCTGTTGCTTTTTTAGTAACAATCTTTTGGATTAAGTCGTTAATTTCAGCTTCACTAACTCCCGATGCAATAGCGCCATCGGTTATTTTGCGAAGGATTAGATCTCTACGAAGCACATTATCTAGAGATGTTGAGGGGATTGCTGCGCTGACAAGCACATTTGGAAGATTTTCCTCTCCTCCGATATTGGCATATATTTCAATTTTATAGGCATCAATTTCTGCTTGATCGATTTCAATTTTCTCTTCTTTTGCAACTTGATTAATAATCAAATTAGAGATCATGTAAGAAAGCTGTGAGCGAGTTAATTCTTCTCCACTTTGAAGACCCATCTGAGTTGTATCAATACCTTCACGTTCTGCAAGGATTAAATCAACTTGATTTTGCAGCGCTGCGATCGTTATCTTCTCATCTCCAATAGTTGCCGCTGAATCAACCTGAGAACAGGAAGATAGAGCTAGCGCCAATATGGCGATAATGGGAGCTAGAAATTTCTTCACGGAGTTCTCACTTTCCTAAGGGGCGTTCAAGGAGAGTCTTGGCTAGCTCAACCGCCCAATCAATGAGAGAAGTATCCCCTATTTCTTCCGCCTCTGATACCCAGGCAGCAGTTTGCGGACGAGCAATCATCACAACTTGGGTTACCGACTTCACAATTGAGCCAGGATAGAGACGCTTAATTTTCAACTCTAGCGATTCACTTGGTACAAGAGGAGCAATTTTTACATAACGACCCTGCACTGCAAAGTCTTGAATCTTTCGCTCCTTTAAGTAAGTCCGTAGACGAGCTATACGAAGTAAGTTCTCCGCCTCTTGGGGAAGAACGCCAAAGCGATCACTTAACTCCTCGCCAATCTTTGTAATCTCATCTTCATCCTTTGTATCTGCAAGTCTTCGATATAGATCAAGACGGAGTCGATCAGATGGGACATATTCGGCAGAGAGATGGGCTGTGACAGGCAACTCCACTTTACAATCAACTAATTCTTGCCCTTGATCAATAAATCCTGCTTTGTACTCATTAACAGCATCTCCAACCATGCGCATATATAAATCAAATCCCACATCTGCAATATGACCAGATTGCTCGCCTCCAAGAAGATTTCCTGCCCCTCTTATCTCTAAATCTTTAAGAGCAACGCGCATTCCAGCGCCAAGTTCAGTGTTCTGGGCAATTGTGCTTAATCGATCAAGTGCAACTTCACTCATCGCTCTATCGATTGGATAAAAAAAGTAGGCATAAGCACGCTCTCGTGAACGCCCAACTCTTCCTCTAAGTTGATGAAGTTGTGAAAGCCCAAAGAGATCTGCGCGTTCCACAATTAAAGTATTTGCATTTGCAACATCAATACCATTTTCAACAATTGTGGTGCAGACTAAAACATCAAATTCTCTATTCCAAAAACCTACAACTACCTGCTCTAGATTTGTTTCACTCATCTGCCCATGGGCGATAGCCACACTTGCTTGCGGAACTAGCCTTCTAATCTTTGCCGCCACATCATCAATTGATTCCACGCGATTATGAATATAGAAGACTTGGCCATCTCGCAGTAGTTCTCGATGTATTGCCGCCGCTACCTGCTTTTCATCATATGCCCCAACATAGGTAAGTACTGGATGGCGCTGCTCTGGTGGAGTGGTAATTGTGGACATTTCGCGAATTCCTGTAATGGCCATCTCAAGGGTTCGAGGAATTGGAGTGGCAGACATTGCTAGTACATCAACACTTGCTCTTAATTTCTTTAACTTCTCTTTATGCTCAACGCCAAATCTCTGTTCCTCATCAACAATAATCAAACCCAAATCTCTAAAGGCAACATCATCTGAGAGCAATCTATGGGTGCCAATAACAATATCTACCCCGCCACTAGCAAGGCCAGCAAGCGTTTCATTAATCTCCTTACTTGATGCAAAACGCGATAGAGCTGAAACAGTTATTGGAAATCCGCTATAGCGTTGGGTAAAGGTTGCAAGGTGTTGCTGAGCAAGAAGAGTAGTTGGAACTAAAATTGCCACTTGCTTAGCATCTTGAACCGCTTTAAATGCTGCCCTAATAGCTATCTCTGTCTTTCCATATCCCACATCGCCACAAATAATTCGATCCATTGGATAGGGGCGCTGCATATCCTCTTTAACTTCATTAATAGTGACTAATTGATCTGGAGTTTCAATATAGGCAAAGGAGTCCTCCAGTTCTCGCTGCCAAGTAGTGTCAGGTGAGAATGCAAATCCAGGAGAGCTAGTTCTTGCTGCATAGAGACGAATTAACTCGCCAGCAATTTCCTTAACTGCCTTCTTAGCTCGGCCCTTAGCTTTAATCCACTCCCCACCTCCAATGCGATGAACAGCAGGGGCTTCACCACCGATGTATCGCGTGATCTGCTCTAGCGAATCAGTTGGAACATATATCCGATCTGCAGGATGGCCTTTCTTTGAGGAGGCATATTCAATAACCAAATACTCCCTAGAAATTCCAGCAACTTCTCGCTGCACTAATTCAAGATATCTACCAACTCCATGTTGCTCATGAACCACATAATCGCCACTCTTTAGCTCTAGAGGATCAATACTTGCTTTTCTCTTTGAAGGCATCCGTGAAGTAGTTGCGCGCAAGTCTTTATTTCCAGTGATATCAGCTTCGGTAAGAAAAACGATCTTGAGCTCTTGATCAATAAATCCATCGTGAATCAAGGTAGAAGTTAAATACAACTTATCTGGCGCTAGAGCAGCGCTTAACTTTTCAACTAGCGCAACAGCAATATCGCCATCTACAAATATGTCTCGATATCTCTCGAGAATGCCAATACCCTCTAAGGAGATAACGACTAGAAATCCTTGCTTAATCCAATCTTTAACTTGCTGTATCAGCTTCTCAAAATTATTTTTAAATGGCTCAACTGAAATAAATTGGCTGATTTGTAGATCATCTGAGCTTCCGTAAGAGTTGAAGTAACGCCAGATGATTTGATTATCTGCAGCATAATCAATGGCCTCATCTAGCTCTAAAAATCCTCCAGTAGATAGTTCTTTGCGAAGCGGTGTATTAAAGCTTGCCTCACTGCCTTGGGATAGGGCGGCGCTAGACCAAGCAGCTGAGAGAAACTCTTCATTAGTGCTAATTAGGTCTCTAACTCTTAGAGCAATTCGCTCTTGATCAAGACTTATTACTTCAAAGCCTTTAGGAAGTAGTCCAAGAAGAGGTACCAATTTTTTTGATAAGACTGAAAGTAGTGACTCTAGACCTTGACTATAAATCCCCTCTGAAGCTTTATTACAGATCTCACTTATCTCTGGATATTTGCTTGCTAACTGCCTTGCTCGCTTCGCCACCTCAGGAGTAAGAATCAACTCTCTGCAAGGAATGAGATTTAGCGCTCCTTCAACTAGCGCAAAGGTGCGCTGATCACTAACTTCAAAATATTTAATCTCCTCTATCTCATCGCCGAAGAATTCAATACGAACTGGATGCTCTGCAAGTGGGGGGAATAGATCGATAATTCCGCCTCTTACCGCAAAGTCCCCACGCCGCTCCACCATATCTACTCGGCTATAGGCCCGGTGAGTTAGCTCTTGAATTAGCTCTGAAAAGTTTTGTTGCTTGCCGCTTTGAATGCTTAACATCGGCATTTCGATTATTTCTTGATTAATTGGTTGTAGTAGAGCTCTTGCAGTTGTTACTACTACTCTGGCTTTATCTAGATTTATCAGAGTGTCTATCCGTCTTGCCACAGTATCGCTATTAGGACTTAGGCGTTCATGCGGCAAACTCTCCCAAGCTGGAAATTCAGCTACTTGATCTACTAGCTCTGATAATTGCAGAGCAATCTCTGATGCTCTAGAGCTTGAATGCGTAATTACTAATTGCGGAGCCTTCTTACTTCTTTCAGCAATCAAGAATGGAAGAGCTGGCGTCGCAGCAATTAGTGCAACTTCACTCTGCTCCAAGGCAAGGTGAGTTGTTTCAGATAGCGAGATAAAGCCCGCTAGCTTTGCATTCACTTAGATTCGCTCCCTCTCTTGAATCAGGCTCAACGCCGATTAGCCCCGATTTCATAGAGGGCAGGGGTGCTGCTTCCAAGATGAAAGGGGCTTATCTGTAAAACGCGGTGTAATTCTATCGTGCCATTATTAGCCCGTGTCCGTGCCTACCTCTGCCGAAGAAAATCTCTCACTTCGAAGTGATGTCCGCCGTTTAGGCGATCTATTGGGCCAATCTCTAGCTCGCCAAGATGGGCAGGAACTTCTTGATCTAGTGGAGCTAGTTAGAAAGTCAGTGAGAGAAGGCGGAGGCGAGGATCTCCTTCAATCAATATCAGCAGATCAATCAGTGAAACTAGTAAGAGCCTTTAATGTCTACTTCAATCTAGCAAATGTTGCTGAACAAGTTCACCGCTCAAGAATTCTGGCAAAAGAGCGAATCAAAGGCGGCTCCTGGTTAAGTAGAGCTGTCGACAACATCTTGGCTGCTGGAAAAACTTCTGAAGGCTTTACAAGTCAAGATATTGAAAAGTGGCTAAAGAATTTTCAAGTTCGCCCAGTATTTACAGCGCACCCAACTGAAGCTGCTCGTCGATCAGTGCTTGGAAAGCTCTCGACTATCTCAGAGTTACTAGATAAAAGTGATAGCCCCGCTCGCGACCAACGTCTTGCTGAATCAGTAGATCTTCTCTGGCAGACCGATGAGTTAAGACTTGGTAGACCAGAACCACTTGATGAGGCAATTAATGCTCTCTATTATCTAGATGATCTATTTCGACTAACAATTCCTGAAGTTCTCGAAGACTTCTCTCGAGAAATATCAAGGCTTGGTATCGAAGTTTCGCCAAGAGATTCAGTATTAAAGTTTGGTTCTTGGATTGGTGGAGATAGAGATGGTAATCCAAACATAACTCCTGAGGTCACCAAAGATGCCATTGTGCTCCAGATGGGCCATGCCATAAGAGTTTTAAATGAGGCTATGGATGAACTTCGTCAGGCCTTATCTGTTTCAACCAAGATTGCTGGAACATCAAAGCAGCTACTTGATTCAGTTGCTAAAGATTTGGAGAACCTGCCAGAGATTGAACCTCGTTTTAGAAGAATAAATGTCGAAGAGCCTTATCGACTTAAAGCCACTGCAATTGGTCATCGCTTGTTATTGACTAGAAGTAGACACCAAAATCGCACTGAGCATCAAGCGGGGCGTGATTATGCAAACACAAAAGAGTTAATTGATGATTTGATGTTGATGTATGACTCACTGATGCAAAATCGTGGCGAGTTGATAGCCAAAGGCTTACTTGAGCGCACCATACGGACTATCTCAGCCTTTGGTCTGACTCATGCCACTATGGATGTTAGAGAGCACTCTCAAGCTCATGCCGCTGCGATTCAATCGCTCTTTAGCGATAGTAATTATCTACAACTATCTCCTGAGGATAAAGCTGAGTTTCTTACTAAAGAGCTCACCCAAGCTAGGCGAGATAGTTCAAAGCTAAGCGAGATAGATAGCAAGACTCTTAGAACCTTTACTGCGATAAAAGAGCTACAAGCAAGTTTTGATCCATCAGTAATTGAAACCTATATAGTCTCAATGACAAAAGGCCATGAAGATGTCTTAGCTGCGCTATATCTAGCTAAGGAGGCTGGACTTGTCGATATTGAAGATAAAAAAGCTGATATCGATATAGCACCTCTACTAGAAACTGTTGCTGAACTTAGAGCAGCTGGAGATATTTTAGATAAATTATTAAGTAACCAACTTTATCGCCAGTATGTGAAATTGCGTGGCGATATTCAAGAGGTAATGCTTGGCTATTCCGATTCAAATAAAGATGCTGGAATTGCCACAAGCCAGTGGGAGATCCATCAAGCCCAGCGAAAACTTAGAGATGTGGCTGGAAAATATGGAGTTAAGTTAAGACTATTCCACGGTCGCGGCGGATCTGTCGGCCGCGGTGGTGGCCCAACTTATGACGCAATCATTGCTCTTCCCTGGGGAACTCTAGATGGCCAGATAAAAATGACTGAACAAGGCGAAGTAATCTCCGATAAATATGCCCTTCCAGCTCTTGCTAGAGAGAATGTTGAATTAACACTTGCTGCTGCTCTGGAAGCAACAATACTTAATCGCTCTGCTCGCCAATCTTCAGAAGATCTCTCCAAGTGGAATTCGGCTATGGAATCTGTTAGCTCAGCAGCATTTACTAGATATCGCTCACTAGTTGAAAATCCTGAACTAGCTAACTATTTTTATCAATCAACCCCAGTTGAACAGTTGGGAAATCTCTTTCTAGGCTCTCGCCCCTCTAGAAGACCTGATGCAAGCGCTGATCTGTCATCACTTCGAGCAATTCCATGGGTATTTGGTTGGACTCAATCACGGCAGATTGTCCCTGGTTGGTATGGAGTGGGAAGCGGCCTTAAGGCTGCTCGTTTAGCTGGTCATGCTGAGAGCATGGCATCAATGCTAAAAGATTGGCATTTCTTTAGAACATTTATAAGCAATGTGGAGATGACTATTGCTAAGACTGATTTAGCGATGGCTAGTAAATATGTATCTGCCCTAGTTGATCCTTCGCTTCATCACTTCTTAGACGATATCAAGGCAGAGTTTGAATTAACAGTTAGCGAGATATTGCTACTAACTGGCAAGAAAGATATTTTGGCCGACCAAGAAATTCTGGCCCAGACTCTTCAAGTTCGTGATGCTTATCTTGCTCCACTGCATCTACTACAAATCTCGCTACTAAAGAAAGTGCGCGAAGGAAGTAGTGATCCCTTAAATACCAGAGCATTACTTTTAACAATTAATGGCGTGGCGGCAGGACTTAGAAATACTGGTTGATTACTTATTAAAGGAATTCTGTGCCTTCTCAATTCCTTGAGTGATAAGAAGCTCAATGGCATCAATGCCTCTTTGCAAGAAGAGATCTAGATCTTTTCGCTCAGCTGCTGAGAAGGCCTTTAAAACAAAGTCTGCTGGATCTTGTTCGCCAATTGGCCGGCCAATACCAAGTCTGATGCGATAGTAATCAGAGCTAGAAAGTCCAGAGGTCACGCTCTTTAGGCCATTATGGCCATTATCTCCGCCACCATATTTAATTCGTATTGCTTGAAAAGGAATATCTAACTCATCATGAGCGACGATTATGTGATCGCTACTGACCTTAAAGAAGTTAGCTAGAGAACTTGTTGGCCCGCCAGATTCATTCATATAGCAGCGAAGCGTTGCTGCAACTAGGGAAACTCGTTGAGCGCCAACTCCAATGCTAATTTCAGCAATATCTGCTCGAGATTTATGAGAGGAGAACTTAACTCCAGCTTTCTTGGCATACTCTGATATCAAAGCTGCGCCAATATTATGGCGCGTCTTTTCATAATCTTTGCCAGGATTACCAAGGCCAATTAATAGCCATCGGTTGGCAGAAGCTCCGCCTTTATCCTTGTTTGATCTACCAAACATGGAGCAAGGTTAGCCCTTTATTTTTCTTTACTCTCCTCAGCAGGTGCACCTTCAGCAGGTGCAGCAGCATCAGCGGCCGCTTCACCTTCAGCTGGGGTAGCAGCAACAGCGACAACTTCTTCAAATGCCACGCGGACTGATAGATGGATAACAGTCATCTTTGGATCGCTCTTAAGGATTACGCCTGCAGGAAGAGTTACCTCTGATGCGCTCTTTGAATCCCCTGCCATCAAGCCTTCAATATCAAGATCGAGTGATGCTGGGATCGCTGTTACATCTACTTCAACTTCAATTGTGTTATGTACATGCTCCAAAATACCTTCTGGATCGTACTTACCATGTGTGTGAACTGGCACGTGAACAACAACGCGCTCACCACGGCGAACGATAATTAAATCTATATGTTCCAAAGTTCCTTTAAGAGGATTGCGAACGATTGACTTAGGAAGCACTAGCTCTTGCTTCTCACCTAAATCAACATTTAGAAGAACGTTAGAGGTCTTCATTGCTACTCCAACCTCGCGCGCTGGAAGGGAGATATGTATTGGCTTCTCACCATGTCCATAGATAACTGCTGGAACGCTGCCATCGCGACGGATTCTTCTCGATGCGCCTTTTCCGAATTCACTGCGGAGCGCGCCTTTAATTGAAACTTCAGCCATTTTCTTGCCTTTCGTCGATAACGGGGGATTCCCCCTCGCCTTAAGTGATGCGAAGGCTACCTAAAGGCAATTAGAAGCGCAAAACCGGGCTGAACTACCGCCTAAAACGACGAGTGATGCGCCAGATGAGAAAGAGTGGAATGACTCCCACTAATAAATACCAAGGGGTAAAGGCTAATCTTGCATGGCTATCTAGATCTGGGTCAATCGCTCCAGCCATTCTTGGCAATTCGATGGTTGAAACAACTCCGGCATGATCTGAAGGAAAACAAATCTTGCTACCGCAATTCCAAACGCCAGAGCCATCTGGCCAGACATTGCCAATTATTTTTGAACTCACCGTGGCATAAACATTTTTGGTGAAAATATAATCAAGACGATCAGTAAATCCATATTGATTACCAAGTTGCTTAGCAATCTTTGCTCGCTTCTTATCAGGGCCAGCTAGAAGCGCTGATGCTCCCCAAGTGAAGTAGCGGGCATTTTTAGCATCGGGTGATGCATTTTCAAATCCAGCTTCAATCATTGTGGAATAAGCGTTGCACTTAGCTCCACCAGGGGTTGGACAGATATCGCTAACTACTGGTTGCTCGCCTGGATTTGGATCATCAACTCCTCTTGGATCTCGATAATCGGCATTAAAATCTCCAAGAACAATAATTGGCATCTTGGCATCTTTAAGATCAGCAACTAATTGCTGGGCTTGAATAGCAGAATTTGGAATCTTATTCTCATCCCAGATTGATTCGAGGTGAGTTGTAATTACCCGAACAACTGAGTCTTGAACCTTAAAATCAGCCCAGCTATATCCACGATAGATCTTCATTAATACTGGGACTATTGAATAACTTGCTTCATATTCGCTATTTCCAACTTGGATAATCTGAGATTTCACATCATCGCGAACTAAGAGAGCATCGCCAATCACAAAGCCGCAGGCCGCGCTATCTTGACCAAATATTGGATTAAATACCTCTGGATCAACAACTTTAGTTAGATATGGAATAGCAGCAATTGAATAACCTGGATTAAAGGCTTTAACGCCATTAGCAGAAGCTATTGAATAAGAAAGGCCCGCACTCTTTGTAGCAGCTATCAAGTCATCAAGAAAGTTATAGATTTCAACTTCTTGACCAAAGAAATCCTTCTTACAACGCCAAGATGTCGCCTCTTGAATCCCAATTATCTCAGGGCGATCCTGCAGGATTTCTTTAGCTAATTTTGGAGCTCTAGCTTTAAAGTTTGTCTGCTTCATCTGATCCCACATAAATTGAGCAGCTGCTGGAAAGTTAGGAATCAAATCAAGTGCTACCCCAACATCTGCGCCAAGATAGATATTTCTTGACATTACAGTTATGCGATAGGGCTCATTTGATTGGGCAGGTGCTAGGGGAAGAGTAAAGAGTGCGCAGAGAAGGAGAGAGAGCCAGCGCAGCCTTGATCTTTTAGGAGTGGCCATCAAAGAGGCTCGTGACAGAGCCATCTTCAAATACTTCGCGAATTGCTCTACCTAATAGCGGAGCTATGGAGAGAATTGTAAGAGTTGGAAATCTTGACTCCTCAGGTATCGGAAGGGTGTTTACAACCACTACTTCTTTTACTCTGGAGTTAGCTAGGCGCTCTGCTGCAGGGCCAGAAAATACTGGATGAGTTGCAGCAACAATTACCTCTTTAGCGCCTGCGTCATAGAGAGCATCTATAGCTTTAGTTATGGTGCCAGCAGTATCAATCATGTCATCGATAACTACGCAGGTCTGTCCTGAGACATCTCCAACTACGCGCCCTGTAATTGCTTCATTTGGAATTCTTGGATCTCGTGTCTTATGAATGAAGGCAATCTGAGCTCCGCCCAATAAATCGCTCCATCTCTCTGCTACTCGCACTCGTCCTGAGTCTGGAGAGACGATAGTTAGCCTTGAGCGATCAACTTTTGAACCAACGTAATTTGCAAGAAGTGGAAGCGCAAATAAGTGATCTACTGGTCCATCAAAGAATCCTTGAATCTGTGAGGTGTGCAGATCAACAGTCATTAAACGATCAGCTCCTGCAGTTTTAAATAAATCTGCCATTAAACGAGCAGATATCGGCTCTCTACCTCTATGTTTCTTATCTTGTCTGGCATAGCCATAGAAGGGGGCGATAACAGTAATTCGCTTAGCTGAAGCTCTCTTAAGCGCATCGACCATGATTAGTTGTTCCATGATCTGTTTATTTACTGGAGTGGTATGGCTTTGAATTACGAAGGCATCACAGCCGCGAACGCTCTCTTCAAATCTAATAAATATTTCACCATTGGCAAAGTCATATGCAGATGTTGGGGTAATTGGAATACCAAGTTCTGATGCCACCTCATCGGCTAACTCGGGGTATCCACGTCCGGTAAAGAGGCGGAGACGTTTTTCGGAGCTGAGACGTAGTTCGTTACTCATTTCGACCCTTCTTTCTTGGCTGCCGCTTCTGCTGACTTACTGCCTTTTCTCTTCTTTAAGACCCAGCCGAGGATATTAGATTGTCGAGCTCTTCCTATCCCTAGCGCTCCAGCTGGAACATCTTCGGTGATTACTGATCCAGCTGCTGTGTATGCGCCATCGCCAATACTTATTGGCGCTACCAACATTGAATCACTGCCGATTCTCACATGATCGCCAATTACGGTCTGGTGTTTTTCAACGCCGTCATAGTTAACAATCACTGTTGCAGCGCCGATATTTGTCTGCGTTCCAATACTTGCATCACCAACATATGAAAGGTGTGGAACCTTAGATCCCGCTCCGATTGTTGAGTTCTTTATCTCAACAAAAGAACCAACGCGTACCTGCTCTGAGAGCACTGTTCCACTACGCAGATGTGTATATGGGCCAACTTGGGCAGATTCTCCAATTTTCGAGCTCTCACAATGTGATTCAAATACTCGCGCCTGAGCGCCTACCTCACAATTAATCAAGGTAGTCCTTGGTCCAATAACAGCTGCTCTTCCAATCTTTGTGCTGCCCTTAATCGCGCTACCTGGCTCAATAGTCACATCAATATCAATTTCACTTGTTATATCAATCCATGTGCTCATCGGATCTGTAATTGTTACGCCACTTTGCATTAATGCATCACAAATTCGAGCATTCATAATAAAACCAGCCTGAGAGAGCTGAGAGCGATCATTTATCCCTAAAATCTCAGTGAAATCTGGAGTTTCAAAGGCTGAGACTTTCTTTCCCTCAGACTTTAAGATGCCAATCACATCAGTTAGATACTCTTCTTGCTGCGCGTTACTTGCACTTATTTTACCTAGCGCAGCAATTAAATCTGTAGCGGCAAAAATATAGACCCCTGAATTAATCTCAGAGGTCTGCTTTTGAAGCTCTGTGGCATCCTTTTCTTCAACGATCTCTGCCAGATCTCCGTTTGCTTCTCGCAATACTCGACCATATCCACTCGGATCAGGCATGTGGGTGGTCAATACAGTGGCGCTGGCTCCAGTTGAGCTATGGTCTTTAAGTAATTCTCTAAGTGTTGCGCTAGTTAGTAATGGCGTATCACCGGCGCAAATTAATACTGTTCCAGATGAGTTGTAGCCAGCTAGCGCGAGTTTTACAGCATGGCCAGTTCCGCCGCGAACTTCTTGATAGATAGTTTTAGCACTTGGTGAAACACCACTTAGATGTTGGATTACATCCTCTTTATCTGCTCCCACTACAACTCTTAGCTCTTTAGCCGCTAAGGGCTCTACTGCTTTGATGACATGTGCGATTAAAGATCGACCTGCAATTTCATGGAGAACTTTGGCGCGAGAGGATTTCATCCGTTTGCCCTCGCCAGCAGCGAGAAGTATTGCGAGATCCAGCTGGTTCAACTCCCCACCTCTCTGCGCTCCTGGCCCTATTCTATTTAATTTTGACCTATCTCTTTCCCGCTTAATTCTGGCTCCTCCACCAGGTATCGATCCTGGACCCTGGGCTTCAAAGGCCCATGTGCTAGCCACTACACAATGGAGGAACCTGAATTCTATTGCCTCAGGCTCAATGCTCCATAACAGCTGATTTTTATAGGCTCTCAACCACCCGAGCTCCAGGCACTGGCCCTGATGCTCTAACCACATTACCCACTACTCCGCTTGAGGTCAGAGCGACAACAAGATCTAGCGCATGATCTTCATGCTCTGCCAAAAATGCCACGCTAGGACCTGAGCCAGAGACAATTCCACCGAGCGCGCCATAATCCAGACCAACATCAAGAATTAGACGGAGCGCTGGTTTTAGCGAACATGCTGCTGCTTGCAAATCATTACTAAGCGCTTTACCAAGTTTATTACTATCTCCAGCGCTGAGCGCTTGGAGAAGCGCATCACTAATTTGTGGCGGAGCAACTTGCAGACCTTCACGGAGGCGATCGCATTCACTATAGACCGCAGGTGTTGATAATCCAGAGCTAGAGAGAGCAAGAACCCAACTATATGTTCCTCTAGAAAGTACTGGAGTTATCTGATCCCCCTTGCCAGTTCCAATTGCCGTTCCACCAGAGATAGTAAATGGAACATCTGCTCCAAGTTCTGCTCCGATTTTTTCCATATCGTTTCGTTTTAAGCCAAGATTAAAGAGAGCATCCATTCCAACTATTGCTGCCCCTGCATTAGCACTTCCGCCAGCCATACCACCGGCGATTGGAATTTCCTTTGTTAAGGTAATAGTTATTCCATCTGTGATACTAAATTTCTTGCGCATTAACTCAACAGCTTTAACTGCTAGATTCTCTTTATCTAGCGGCAGATGATTATTTACTTTTGCTGTCGATTGAACATGTACTAGCCCATCATCATTTAGTTCAACTTTTACATCATCAAAGATAGAGACTGCTTGAAATACTGTTGCCACTGGATGAAATCCATCTTTTTGCAAGGGCCCAACTGAGAGCTGAAGATTAATCTTTCCTGGAACTCGAACCAGAACATGGGCGCTCATGTGGCGAGGGTATTACTACAGCGCTATTAACGCCTATCTAATTGGCGAGCAATTGCCAGAAAGTCATCAATAGTTAGCGCTTCACCTCGAATAGTTGGCTCAATTCCTGAAGCAATTAGTAGCTGCTCGGCCTGGGCTGATCCCCCAGCAAGATCTGCGTAAATTGAGCGCAGCATCTTTCGCCTCTGACCAAATGCGCGATCAACTAGTTCAAAGGTGAGCTTTCTTAGAGTTTCATCGCCTAAAGGATTATGCCTTGTGAATTTCACTAAAGAGGAGTCAACCTTGGGAACTGGCCAAAAAATTGAACGTGAAACTGAATCTGCTAATTGCAGATCTGCCCACCAAGCAGCCTTAGCGCTAGGGACTCCATAAATTTTACTCCCCGGCTTTGCTGCCAGTCTCTCTGCCACCTCGCTTTGAACCATAACAATTCCTGAAGTAATAGATTCAAACTTTTCAAGAAAGGTCAATAAGACAGGCACTGAGATGTTGTAAGGAAGATTTGCTACTAACTTATCTGGCCTGCCAGCGATTTCATCTACCTCCATGGCATCAGCATTGATTATTACTAGATCCTTCAAACTTGCTCCATGCGACTTAGCCGTTATCTCTAACTGATCTGCTAGACGTTTATCTATCTCAATTGCTGTTACTTTATCGCTGGCTTGCAGCAGAGCTAGAGTTAGAGAACCAAGGCCTGGGCCTATTTCAACTACATGATCACTAGATGTAATTCCTGCTAAACGAACAATTTTCTGACAGGTATTACTATCAATTACGAAATTTTGACCTAGGGATTTTGTGGGGCGAAGATCTAATGACTCAGCAATCTGCCTGATCTCACCTGCGCCAAGTAATGTGATACTCATCTGAGAAAAGATCCAAATACGCGCTCTGCATTATTACTAATTGCTCTGGTAAGAGTTGTTAGATCCTCCCCCCTTCGCTCTGAGATAAAGCGCAAGATATGTGGGATTTGAGCTGGAGTGTTATGAGCTCCTCTATTTGGTGTTGGAGTTAGAAAGGGAGCATCGGTTTCAACTAGTAAGTTTTCCAGCGGCACATGCATTAGCGCCTCGTGAAGAAGTGGGGCATTTTTAAAGGTAACAGTTCCTGAGAAAGAGAGTAGATAGCCCTTAGCAACGCACTCTTTTGCCATCTCAGCATCTCCTGAGAATGAGTGAAAAACAGTATGAGTTGGCGCTCCAACTTCATCTAGAAGATCTAATACTGCTCGGTGAGAATCACGATCATGAATCATGAGAGCTTTCTTATGGGCTTTAGCAATTTCAATATGCTTTTTAAATGAGTACTTTTGTTTATCTCTAAGGCTCTCCTCGGTTCGAAAGAAGTCCATCCCTGTTTCGCCAATTGCGCAGACTCTCTTTTCGCCGGCTAACCTATTGATTTCCTCTAAATCAGATTCAAGATCTTCAATTAATGGAGCATCGTTGGGATGAAGCGCAACAGCTGCTAGAACCTGAGTATTGAACTTATTGGCACAATCAACTGACCATTGAGATTCCTTAACAGAGATACCGACTTGAACAACTCGATCAATGCCAACGCTTCTTGCATCATCTAAGACTTTCTTAACATCATCATGATCGGCCGCAGCGCCAGTAACTATCTCAAGGTGAGCATGAGAATCAACACAAGTTGTGGGCAGTGGCTCTGGAAGTGGGGCAGCTCTGCGATCACCTTCGCGATTATTTCGATCAGCCATTTGCTAAGTTTTTTAACTCTCTAAATCTGGAAGACGAGGAAAGAGAATATCCCCTTTAATTATTTTGCTTCCACCCTTTAGTTGTCCCCACTTTGCTACATCTGCAATTTTCTGTGAGGAAATTGGCCCAAGAGAGCTCTCAGCGCCTAAATAAGACCATAACTTGCTAGTTGATAGTGGCATCACTGGATGAAGCAGAATTGCAAGAGCTCTTAAAGATTCTGCAGTGTTATATAAAATTGCATCAAGCTCAATCTTTTTGCTCTCATCTTTAGCAACTACCCAAGGCTGTTGAATCGTTACATAACCATTAACAACCTTACAAAAATCCATAATGGTATTTATTCCACCTTGAAAATCTAGGGCCACAATTGCTTTATCTGCGCTCTCAACTGTCTTTGATAGCGCGCTTGCTAGCTCTTCATCCTTTGCTGGATTTGGCAGAATGCCATCGCAATACTTTTCAACCATTGCCGCAAGGCGTGAGGCTAGATTGCCAAAGTCATTTGCTAGCTCACTTGTGTAGCGGGCAGCCATATCCTCCCAAGAAAATGAGCCATCACTACCAAACGGAATTGCTCTCATAAAGTAATAACGAAAGGCATCAACGCCAAAGTGATCTGTGATATCTGAAGGCGCGATGCCAGTTAATTTACTCTTGCTCATCTTCTCGCCCCCAACTAAGAGCCAGCCATGGGCAAATACTTTCTTTGGCAGAGCAAGCTTTGCAGCCATAAGCATTGCGGGCCAGATCACAGCATGAAAGCGGAGGATGTCTTTGCCGACTAGGTGAACATCAGCAGGCCAAGTCTTTTCAAAGAATTTACCACCATCACTTGATGGATCATCAGTTAAGCCAACTGCTGTTGCATAATTTAAAAGCGCATCAAACCAGACATAAACAACTTGTTTCTCATCCCATGGAACTCTTACTCCCCAATCAAAAGTTGAGCGAGATACCGATAGATCTGAAACTCCACCTTCAAGAAATGAAATTACTTCATTTCTAGCGCTCTCTGGCTGGCAACTATCAGGGTTTTTCTTGTAGTGCTCAAGAAGTGGGGCGGCAAACTCTGATAACTTGAAAAACCAGTTTGTCTCGCTAAGCATTTCAACCGGCTTCGAGTGAATTTTACAATTTCCCTCAATTAGATCTCCAGGTAATTTAAATTCTTCACAGCCAACGCAATAAGGGCCTTCATACTTTCCTTCATAGATATAGCCCTGCTCCATCAATCCTTGGAGAAATTTCTGAACTCTCTTTGTATGTCTTGCTTCAGTAGTGCGAATAAAATCATCGTTAGCTATCTCTAAATGCTTCCAGACCGGCTTCCATTCCTGCTCAACTAAACGATCACACCATTGTTGCGGCGCAGTGTTATTAGCCTCAGCTGTGCGCATAACTTTCTGGCCATGCTCATCAGTTCCGGTAAGAAACCAGACTGATTCACCTCTCTGTCTATGCCAGCGAGTTAATAAATCGCCGGCCACAGTTGTGTAGGCATGCCCGATATGGGGCGCATCATTAACATAATAAATAGGCGTAGTCAGATAGAAAGATTTACCGGTATCTGACATGGGCTGAATTCTATCTACTTCTGTTCCACCATGATGTCAAAGACTTTTCGTTTGCGTATGCGAAGCTCTTTGGCAGTTAAGGCAATTGCCTCCTTGCGGGTGATTCCCGATGCTTCATAGCGCGAAACGGTTTCAACTACATCCTGATCACTTACTACTTGCTCACTTGGATCATAGGGGGCAATGACTATGGTGAATTCGCCAAGCATCTCTTTACTTTCAGACCAGCTAAGTAATTCTGCTAGTTCGCCGCGCACAACCTCTTCATAAGTCTTGGTTAGTTCGCGGCAGATAGCTGCCTGTCTATTTGGACCAAAGCTCTTAATCATTGATTGGAGTGATTCACTAATTCGATGTGGCGCCTCAAACACAATCAGAGTTCGAGTCTCCATAGCGCGGTCTTCAAAGAATTGATCACGTGCGCCAGAACTTCTTGGCACAAAACCATCAAATGCAAATGAGTCACTAGCAAGGCCAGAGATAGCAAGCGCTGCTAGTGGAGCGCTTGGACCTGGAATCACTGAGACTTTAAATCCCTTATCGATTGCCATTCTCACTGCTCTATATCCAGGATCACTAACTGATGGCATCCCTGCATCACTTACTAGTAAAACTTGGCGCCCGGATGCTAAATGATTTGCTACTTCATCAAGTCTTGAGCTTTCATTTCCTTCAAAGAATGAGAGAACTTCTGCCCGACAATCAATTTCAAGGTCTTTGCAGAGGCGGGTAAACCTGCGCGAATCCTCTGCAAGGACTACATCCGCACTTGAGATAGCTGCCTTTAATCTCGTCGATGCATCGCCAATGTTTCCAAGGGGCACCCCAGCCAGAATCAACTCGCTCACTGCCTCATTATGGCCCTTAGTATCCTTATCCATCATGAGTGCCTTAATAGCTAGGCCGATTTTCAACTATCGCAATCAGATTGCACTGGCGCTTATTTTATTTTTTGCAGCAATTACACGTTTTGCCAATCTAGGCCGGCCCAATGAATTGGTATTTGATGAGGTTTATTATGTAGATGGCGCAAGAGACTTCCTTGCCTATGGGGTTGAAAGTCAATCAGGTGAAGCAGAGTTTGTGGTCCATCCACCGCTAGGCAAGTGGCTAATTGCTATAGGAATTCAAATTTTCGGTGACAACCCCTTTGGATGGCGATTTAGCGCAGCTTTATTTGGCCTTGCTTCAGTAGCTCTCATCTATTTCATTTCACAATCTTTGTTTAAATCCAATTTTTTAAGTCTAACTGCCACAGCCCTGATCTCACTTGATGGATTACATCTTGTAATGTCAAGAACTGCGCTACTAGATATATTCTTATCTTTCTTCATTTTACTCACTTTTTATCTAGTGATTAAAGAAAAGTATTGGCTAGCAGGCATTGCCATAGGATTAGCACTTGCAACTAAGTGGAGTGCGCTCTATCTCTTAATAGCGCTCATTCTTTTCTTACTCATCTATAAGCGAACATATATAAAAACTTCAATACAATTTATAGTTCTACCATTATCGACATATTTAATTACTTGGAGCGGTTGGTTTATAAGTGATATTGGATGGAAGAGAGATTCAGCAAGTAATTCTCTACTATCGCTTTTTAATTATCATCGTGAGATACTTAATTTTCATACTAATCTAAAAACTAATCATCCATATGAAGCAAGTCCATGGAATTGGTTGATTCTTGGGCGGCCAACATCTTTCTTCTATGCAACCCCAAAACAGTGTGGTCAGGAGAGTTGCTCACAAGAAGTACTGGCTCTAGGAACTCCAACGCTTTGGTGGCTAGGTCTTTTCTCAATCTTTATTACTTTGGGTTATTTCATTTATCGAAGAGAATTAAACGCTGGCCTAATTCTGCTCTTTCTATTTGCTAATTACCTTCCTTGGATTGCATTTCCAGAGAGAACTACCTTCTACTTCTACTCCATAGCCTTTGAGCCCTACTTAATCCTGGCTTTGATTTATGTGATGTCAAAAGCGCTAGAAAATCAGGAGTTAAAGGGGGTTAGGAAGAAGTATGCCCTGCTAACTATTGGCTTGATAGGCCTTACTTTTGCCTACTTTTTGCCGCTCTATGTTGGATCAGTTTTGCCATACCAAGATTGGTATGCGCGAATGTGGTTTCCTAGTTGGATTTAATTACTGGCCAGCAGCTCTGTTGCTGCGAAGGTGTTCTTCGTATTGATCAGCAACTTCTTGATCAAAAATCTTATCTGCACTCGGCGCCAAAACTTCGCGCATAATCTTTTCTTGTGCCTCGCTCCAAGCGCCAGGAATAGTTAAGTCAATTACGCGACGAGGAACTGCCTTAGATGAATTGGCATAATTTGGAGCAGGAACTGAAACTGGATCCCAGCTCTTATCATCTTTACTTGCACTTCCCTTAGGAAGCAAGGTAATACTTCCACTATCTTGGTAGGAAGAGAGTCGCTCTGACAATGGAAGCCATTGCTCTTCACTTAAACCTGAACCTTCGGTAATACTTGCAAGAGATGCTGCACGCTTAGATCTTCCAATGATTTCTGCATAATTTGCTGCAGACGATTTGCTTGTAACTTTATTTGCAGAATTGATTCGCTTTACTTCTTCTTGTATCAAACTAATCTGATATCGAGCATTAACTACATACATCAGAAAGACTGATCCTGGTAGAAGAAGAATAACTGGAGAAATTAGTCCCACTAAATTAAATAGAGAGACAACAATTGCTAATCCAATTATCGAGAAGAATTGAATTTGGCGCATGGCAAGCTGGTGTTCACGTTTCTTATTTAGAGAATCAATATCTGGAGCGGTATGGCCAGAACTCATTCCCACGACCTTCATTGCTTCATCAAATCGTTTAACAGATCTACCGCTTATCTCTTCATGATTTGAAATCCAACGGGGCAGGAAGTATGCAATCCACATGCCAATGATGATTAAGTAGATAAGCCCTGAGCCCATGAAACATAACCTTAAAGGTAGAGGTTCGACTTTTCTGGTATTTACCTGATACTAAATTTAAGATTTTTAAGATTTTAATATTTCTAAATTCTGGGATTTTCTTTCACATAACAAAGGTGATCGCGCCATGAACCATCAATATGAAGATAACGAGGACGAAGCCCTTCAAAAACATACCCAGCCTTCTCAGCCACTCTCTTAGATGCTGAATTCTCAGGTCTTAGATTAATTTCGATGCGATGTAAACCAAGTTCCTCAAAGCCATAACTGGTCAATCTCCTTACCGCCCTAGTGGTTATCCCTTTATTGGCATATCGCTCATCAATCCAATAGCCGATATGACCTCCGCGATATGCGCCATAGGAGATTCCCCCTAAAGTAATTTGGCCAATTAGATTCTTTTCAAACCAGATAGCCAGAGTTAGCGATCTTCCAGCTCTGCCCTCACCTCGATGGTAATTAACCATCTCAAAGTAGCTTGGAAGATTCTTATTCTCATGGCTAATGGGTGAGGTTGCCTCCCACTGAGAGAGCCATGCTCTATTGATTTTTCTAACAGCTAACCAAGCTGACCTATCACGCAACCTAAGTGGTCTAAGAGTTATCTGATCCTCTTTGAGAACTGTGGGCCACTTATGGCTAGAAAGACTTGCCATAAAATCAATTAAAACGTCGCTCGAGAACTAAGACATCAACTTCAGCGCCAGCTTTAGCGCCACTTTCATTCTCTGGAATAACTATTAGACCTGTGGCATCAGATAATCCAATTAAATCTCCTTGATTTTCAATTGGAGTAATGAGTCTTCGCTCTGGATTATCGCTAGAGAGAACTCCTCTTATAAAAGAGTGTTTTCCAACTTCACTTAACACATCACCAGTTAAAGTTGCTTTGATTACTGGTCGATGGATGTCATATAGCCCCATCATATTTCGGATCATTGGACGGATAAAAAGCTCTGTTGAGATATATGCAAATATCGGATCTCCTGGAAGTGAAACCACTGGAGTCTGATCTGGGCCCACAACTCCAAATGAATGTTTACCACTTCCCTCGATTAATGGAAGTACTTCACGAACTTTTCCAAGTTCATTAAGTACTGAATAGATGAGAGAAAAAGACTCATCATGTCTTTCGCCGCAGATGACTAATAAATCAGCTCTTACCAATTGATCTTCAATTACATCTTTTAATTGAGCAGCATTTTCTGGGATGGTATGAACTCGATAGCCCACTGCTCCAGCCTCTTTGACTGCCGTTGTTAATAGCCATGAATTGGTCTCATACTCATCTTCGCCATCTCTAAGGGGTGATCCCGGCTCTACTAAATCATCTCCTGCTGAAACAATTACCACTCTTGGCTGCGGCCTAGTTGGAAGGCGATCTAAACCAAGAGATGCAGCAAGGCCTATTTGAGTGGAACGGATTCTTGAACCAGATTTAAGTGCAACCTGCTCTCCAGAGAGAACATCTAGAGCCAGAGTTGCCCCATGGGCATCAAGTAAGGGCATATCAAAGGCAGCAAGCGGCTTTGCTAGCGCTAGCAGTTCAGTAGCAAGTTCAGCCACCTTAATCGTTTCGCTCACGTAGTAACCCTACTTTGAATCTACGCTAATCCCGTGGATTCAACCCAGAGTGCGTCATTAATTAAGTCAGAACTTCGCCGGCGCTTTCGAAGTGAGAGAGAGTTTCTCATCACAGAGAGTTCTTGGCAGCATTTATTAGATAGTAAAGAAATCAAAAGTTCCCAGGTTCTTGCAAGTTATCACTCATATGCAAGTGAGCCAGATACATCAGAGCTAAACAAATCCTTGATTCAAAGTGGTAAGACTCTTTTATTGCCAAGACGCCTTCCAGATAATGATCTAGATTGGATTATCTGGTCTGGTGAAAGTGAAGATCTAGAAATTGATGGCAAAGTAAAGTCACCAAAGGGTGAGAGTTTTAAGGGCAACATTGATGTTGTGATAGTTCCAGCTCTTCACGTTGATCGCCAGGGAAATCGCCTCGGTCAAGGTGGAGGCTCATATGATCGCGCATTAGCGAAGTTAAATTCCTGGAAAGTTGCTCTGGTCTATAGCGGTGAACTAACAAGTGAGAAACTTCCTGTCGAGAGTTTTGATTGCAAATTAGATGCTGCAGCAACCCCTGAAATCTTGGTTAGGTTTACAGCAAAGAATTAAGGTTTCGAGCCATCACTAGGCGCTGGACTTGATTAGTTCCCTCATAAATTTGAGTTAACTTCGCATCTCGCATCATTCGCTCCACAGGATAATCACTTACATATCCATATCCACCAAGAACTTGGACTGCATCGGTTGTTACCTTCATAGCAACGTCAGTTGCATAACACTTTGATGCAGCAGAGAAGAAGGTCAAATCACTTGCGCTATTTTCACTCTTACTTGCTGCGGCATATGTCAGCTGCCTTGCAGCAGCAATTTCCATAGCCATGTCAGCTAACATAAATTGCACTGCTTGAAAATCAAAGATTGGTTTGCCGAATTGCTTTCTCTCATGAGCATATTTAGTAGCAACTTCAAAAGCTCCTTGGGCTATGCCTAGTGCTTGCGCAGCGATAGTAATTCTGGTGTGATCAAGAGTCTTCATAGCAAGAGCAAAACCTGCTCCAATTTCACTAATTCTGCGATCATCGCTAATTTCAACATTATCTAGGTAGACCTCACGGGTTGGAGATCCTTTAAAGCCCATCTTCTTCTCTGGCGCACCAAATGAAAGACCAGGATCACTTTTTTCTACGATAAATGCTGTAATTCCCTTTGCGCCTTTCTCTGGATCTGTTGATGCTAAAACTGTATAAAACTCAGAGACTCCAGCATTTGAAATCCACTTCTTGCTTCCATTTAGAACCCAACCATCGCCTTTTCTTACCGCTTTTGTTTTCATTGAAGCAGCATCTGATCCAGCCTCTGATTCTGAGAGGCAATATGAAAAACCTTTTCCTTGAGCAAGCGGTGTTAGCCAGCGCTTTTGTTGCTCCGGGCTACCACCCAATATAAGTGGAACAGATCCAAGTTTATTTACTGCAGGAATTAAAGATGCAGAAGCACAGACTCTGGCAACTTCTTCGATGATTATTACAACGCCAAGTGCATCTGCTCCATCGCCGCCATATTCAGTAGGAACATGGGCTGCTGCAAGACCTGCACCTTGAAGAGCTTCAAATGCTTCTTGCGGATATCTGGAATTAGCATCAACGTCATGCGCAAAGGGTTGGATTTTTTTATCAGCAAGTGAGCGAACGCTCGCTCTTAAGGCTTGGTATTCCTCAGGAAGGTCGAAGAGATTTTCCATGGCGCAATACTACTTATCTTGTGCTGAATTGTTCTTGCGAGAAAGTTGCTCAAGATAGGCGTTATATTCGGCAAGATCTGTATTGGAGCGACGATCTGCCCTCTTAGCTTCCCTGGCATCACTTCTTACCCACTGAATGAAAGTTGCAACAAGGGCGATAACGATTGGTATCTCACCCATCGCCCAACCAATAGCAGCCCCCACCTTTTGATCGCTTATAAGATCTGTGGCCCAAGGTCGATCCAATAACTGATAAAAACCACCATCAATTAATTCATTAGCTGACATTAAAGCAATTGAGAAGAAGGCGTGGATACTCATCGCTGCAAGCAGTATTACTACTCGAACTAAGTGATGAACTTTTCTGGGATTTGGATCAATTCCAACTATGACATGAAAGAAGAGCAAGCCGGCAGCAATGAAGTGAAAATTCATAATCAAGTGACCAAAGTGTCCACTCATTAGATTTGAAAATAGCGGAGTGAAATAAAGTGCAAAGAGAGAGCCATCAAATATTACTAACGCTGAAACTGGATGAGTAATGACTCTACTTGGCCGAGAGTGAAGAGTTTGGATAAGCATGCCTCGAATTCCTCGCTCAGATTTATCGCGACCAATAGGAAGAGTTCTTAAAGCAAGTGTGATTGGAGCGCTTAATATGATTGCAATTGGAGCAATCATGCTTAAAACCATATGAGCAATCATGTGATATTGAAAAGAGAAATGAGAGTAGAGACCTAAGCCGCCACTTGTTGCATAATCTAGAAGTGAAATTCCAATAGCAAAAGAAATTGTTCTGCCAACTGGCCAGCGATCTCCCCTTCGAGCTAGGGCAACTACGCCTCGAATATATAGCGCAGTAGCAAAAATCAGAGCGCCAAGTGCTAAGCCATTTGCCTCATATTCAAAGATCACTTTAGAAAGAGTGGGCTCACTCGGCATAGAAATTCCCACTAGCTCTCTGATGCGATCAAATTCAACTTCTCCACTTTCCTTTGGAGTAAAGCGATTAAGAATTGATCCAATCCCTAAAATTGCCGCCATTACCCCAATTTCAAATGTGACTAGAGCATTAACCGATAGATTATTTCTTACTCTGCTTGCAATAATAAAAACAAGAAGCGTTAATACAATTTTTAGAGAAATTAAAGCGCCATATCCGCTAAACCAATCCTGACTCAAGCGAAGTCTTGTCCAAGCGTTAGTAATTCCGGTTAAGACGACCGAAAGAGATGACCAAAGGGCAATTGTAGAGACTCTAGAGAAAGCAAAGTTCTGTAACTCACTTGGCATTATCTTTATAGCAATCACACTGCCAATCCAAAAGCTCAAGGCAATCACATGAATCACAAGTGAGCCGATTGCTAGTGAGTGGCTGCCTTGTGAGCTGGAATGACTTTGAAAAAGTGGCGCAACAATCCCGCTAAGTGCCAAGATAAGAAGTGCTAGAGCGCCCCCGTTTTTCTTTATTAGATTTGAAAAGATAAATACCAGAAGAGCCACTATGACTTGATAGGCCAATAATTTTCCAAGAGTTATCTGAGTTATAAATGATTGCAAGATATTCACTTTTAAGATTTCACTAATTCCACTACCAAATATTTCAGCAAGGCTAGATAATAAATAGCCAATTGAAATAACAAACCATAATCCGGAGACAAGCTTTAAACCCTGAAGAGTTGTTGAAGCGCTCTGCTCTAGGCGACCCTGATTCTCCGGCAGTAGAAAGGCAAGGGAAATTAAAAGTCCAATTACAAGGACAGCGAGTGCGCTATTTGCTAGATCAAAGAACATGCTCGCCTGCTACTCCAATTCGCCGAAGTAATTCATACTCCCTAAGATTACGCTGTGCCGACATACCAATATCAATGTACCGCCTGTGAACATGCCTTCGAGGAAGTGCAATCCTTCACAGATGAGCCAATCTCTATTTGTCCTGAGTGTGGCAAAGAGGTTCGAAAGATTTACTCAAATGTCGGCATCGTTTTCAAAGGTTCTGGCTTTTATAAGACTGATTCACAAGTTAAAAAGAGTGAAGCGCCAAAGCCAACTCCGGCTGCAACCAGCACACCACCACCTACAAAGAGTGATTAATTCTTAGCTAGTTGCTAGTGATGCGGGGGCTTATCGTTCTTGATTTCATCTTCGCGAGTGATATCTATCTCGGTTTCTACTTCATCTGAAGTTATTGCCGGAAGTATCTCGCTCATGCCGATATTATGTCACCATGTTTGAAAAACTTGGACATCTAATTGCTAAGCGCAAAAAGCCAATACTTGCTCTCTTCTTGCTCTCAACGATATTTGCTGGGGTCGTTGGCTCTCAGGTTTTCTCTCGCTTTGATACCGGTGGATACATGGACCCCAATAGTGACTCAGCAAAGGTCTGGGAGTATCTAGATGAAACATTTGAAGTAAAGAGTCCAGCAGTTGTATTAGTTGTGGATGGAAAAGATAAGTCTGTTGATGATCTAAGCGTGGTTGCAAGTGCAGAGAGAATTGAAGCTAGCCTTCGAAGTGAGCCCAGCGCCGAAAGTGTTCTCTCTTATTGGTCTGCAGGTAGAGCTCCTTCGCTTAAGAGCAAAGATGGAAATTCTGCGTTTATTTTCGTCTACCTAAAGTCAACAGACTTTACTGAGATAGATAAACTCGGCGGCCTCTATCAAGAAAAATATGATGGAGCATTTGAAGGCATGGAAGTTTATGCATCTGGTGGCGCAGTTTTTGCAAATGCCATTAATGGCCGAATCCAAAATGATCTAAAAATCTCTGAGGCAATATCTATTCCACTTACATTTCTTCTTCTACTCTTTGTCTTTGGAGCTATGGCTGCATCTGCTATGCCTCTAATTGTTGGCATTACAGCGATTTTGGGAACACTTCTAGTTATGCTCTTACTGACACTTGTTACCGATGTCAGCATATTTGCCTTGAATTTAACTACCGGACTTGGCTTGGGCTTAGGAATTGATTACGCGCTATTGATAGTTAATAGATTCCGAGAAGAATTAGCTAAGGGTCTTGATAATGAAAGTGCGATAGTAAATACGCTTCGAACAGCTGGAAAGACGGTCTTTTACTCTGGAGTCACCGTTGTTCTTACTCTCTTATCACTTACATTCTTTCCACAGAATTTCTTAAAATCTATGGGTTATGCCGGCGCTGCAGTAGTAGCACTTGCCGTAGTTGGAGCGCTCATTCCTCTGCCAGCAATTTTGGCCCTATTGGGAACAAAAATTAATAAGGGCGTAGTTCGCAAAGGTGGAATAGTTCAAAAAGAAGATGGAAGATGGTCAAAGGTTGCAAGATTTGTTATGAGAAGACCGATAGGTGTAATAACTGCTTCTTTAGCAGTGCTCTTCTTGATGATTGCTCCAATAGCAAATATTAAATTCTCCCAAGTAGATAGTGGGGTTCTGCCTAGAGGCGATCGGGCATATATCGCATCGCAATTTATTGCTGATGAATTTCCAGGCCAGGAGAGCAACCCGATTGAAATAGTTTTTCCAAATGGAGCATCACAGACAAGTGAGATAAACGCATTTCTAAACCAAGTTTCAGCAACTCAAGGCATCTCTCGAGTTGGCCAAATTGAGTTAGTTGGTGAAAGTGCACGCGTTGTAGCAATTCATTCAATGCAGCCAAGAACTAGTGAGGGTGAGGCTCTAATTAAGGAGCTTCGCAATCTGCCCTCACCTGATGGAACTTTGATAGGCGGCGCTGCGGCAGATTATGCAGATACGCAAAATGCAATCTCTAGCACTCTTCCTGCCGTTCTTGGTTGGATCATAATTACTGTGCTACTACTTCTCTTTGCATTTACTGGCTCAGTCCTTCTTCCGATTAAGGCCTTGATCTTAAATTTCATCTCACTTGCTGCAACCATGGGAGTTCTGACCTGGGTATTTATCGATGGAAATCTAAAGTTTCTTGTCGGAGATTTCATTGAGACTGGATCGCTCGATACAAATACCATGGTCTTAATTGCAGTTGTAGCCTTTGGGTTATCTATGGACTATGAAGTCTTCTTGCTCTCACGAATTAAAGAAGAGCATGATGCTGGCAATTCCAATATTGATTCTGTTGCGATGGGTTTACAAAAATCAGCACGAATCATCACCGCAGCAGCCTTTATTCTGGCGGTGGTATTTGCCGCCTTCGTAATTAGTGGTGTGACATCAATAAAGATGATGGGATTTGGTGTTGCTTTCGCAATTCTTCTTGATGCCACTTTAATTCGAGCATTTCTAGTGCCGGCTCTAATGAGACTATTTGGTGACTGGAATTGGTGGGCTCCACGCTCGCTTAAGCGCTTTCAAATTAATCACTGAGCTGATTTTCTCAAATTAATTAGAAATTAAAAATATTTTGTGTCCTTGGCCGGAGTTGAACCGGCGACCTACCGCTTAGGAGGCGGTTGCTCTATCCACTGAGCTACAAGGACTTAAGTGAAAATAATTTCACACTCTATTCACAGAATATTACTTACGTAATAAATGTGAAGTATCTAATGATAATTCAATATTTTTACGCGGTAAATTGCTTAATTCAATGCTTTCAGATAGCCTAACGCTCAATCTCGTTTGGAGTTGATTTCTAATCATGAAAGCCCTAGTAATAGGTGCCGGTGGCGTCGGAAGAGCGATAGCAAATATCGCTGTGCGAAGGCCCTTTATTACCTCAATGGTAATTGCAGATCGCACCCTGTCACGCGCCGAAGAAGCTGTATATCGCGTTAAAGACCCGCGCTTTTCTGCAGCTCAGGTAAATGCTGCCGAACTTGAAGACCTGCGCGAACTAATTCGCAAAGTCGATCCTGATGTAGTAATTAACGCTGTTGATCCTAGATTTGTAATGCCGATTTTTCTTGCATGCGAGATCGAAAATACTAATTACATCGATATGGCCATGTCTCTCTCAAGGCCGCATCCTCACTACCCACATCGTGAAACTGGTGTGAAGCTAGGAGATGAGCAGTTTGCAAGAGATTGGAATTGGGAAGAGAGAAAGATCTATGCTCTAGTTGGTATGGGTGTAGAGCCTGGCATGAGCGATATCTTTGCTAAATATGCCAATGATGAACTCTTCTCGCGAATTGATTCAATAACTGTTCTCGATGGTTCTAATTTAAGAGTTGAAGGGGCAGATTTTGCGCCCTCTTTCTCGATCTGGACCACAATTGAAGAGTGTTTAAATCCTCCGCTAGTTTGGGAAGATGGCCGTGGTTGGTTTACCACTGAACCATTTAGCGAGATTGAGATATTTGATTTCCCAGAAGGTATTGGGCCAGTTGAATGTGTAAACGTGGAACACGAAGAGGTAGTTCTAATTCCTCAAAAGATTGATGCCAAAAAAGTTAACTTTAAATACGGTCTTGGAGCAGAGTTCATCCAGATCTTAAAGACCATCAATATGCTTGGAATGGATAAGAAAGAAAATGTGGATGTTCAAGGAGTATCAGTTTCTCCAAGAGATCTTCTTGCGGCATCTCTTCCAGATCCAGCAACTCTTGGATCAAGAATGAAGGGAAAGACTTGCGCTGGAACTTTAGTAAAAGGTTTAGACAAGTCAGGAAATCCAAAAGCCGTCTATATCTATAACGTAATTGATAATCAGTGGTCTATGAAGGAATATGGCGATCAAGCTGTAGTCTGGCAAACAGCAGTTAATCCAATTATTGCAATGGAATTAATTGAAAAGGGAATTTGGAAGCCAAGAGGGGTAAATGGCCCCGAGTGGTTTGATGCCAAACCTTTCCTAGATTTATTAGAGGAATATGGCACCTCTTGGCATATCAGAGAAGAAGATGCCAGTAATATCGTAAAGTAATGTCAAAGCCCATCGCTTTAATAACTGGCGCCACAGCAGGTATTGGCGCCTCCTTTGCTGAGCTACTAGCAAAAAAAGGCCATGATCTAGTAATTGTTGCTCGTGATTTAGAGCGATTAAATCAAAATGCTATTAAATGGAGAGAGAACTTCGGCATTGAGGTGGAAGTTTTAGTTGCTGATCTAAGTCGCGATGAAGATATCAGGCGAGTTGAGCTACGCCTGCAAAATACTTCAAGGCCAGTTGAAGTATTAATTAATAATGCTGGCTTTGGAATAAAGAAGAGCTTTTTAGTTAGTGAGATTTCAGATGAGATTGCTCTACTTGATGTTTTAGTAACCGCGCCAATGCGTTTAATGCATGCCATATTGCCCATCATGAAGGCGCGAAATAGTGGAGTAATAATTAATGTCTCAAGTATTGCTGGCTGGATTGCTAGTGGAACATATAGCGCAGCCAAGTCCTACCTAACAGTGTTAACCGAGTCCCTTCACACTGAACTTTCGGGTAGCAATGTAAAAGTACTAGCCCTAGCACCCGGTTACACCAGAACAGAATTTCACCAAAGAGGCAACATGAAGATGAATGGTTTGCCCAATTGGCTCTGGCTCACCTCTGAAAGAGTTGCTGAAGATGCATGGAATTCTGCTCAAGCTGGAAAAGTTCTCTGTATTCCAGGACGGCAATATCAAGTAATCGCAAAGCTGGCTCGATATGCTCCAAGGCCTTGGGTTAGAAAACTAGGAATGAATCTGGGCTCTCGTCGAGGGAGAAAGAAGTAATTTCCCTAACTTCTCAGTAAATTCTCTAGAACTTTACGCATTTCCCTCACCAAAAAAACAGACTTCCCCCTTTAAGATAGTTCCATATAGGTCACTTACTTTTTAAGGAGAATAATTGTGCGTAACTCACTAAAGCAACTTGGACGAGGCGCAACCCTATTTGCTGCAACCTCCCTACTAATGGCAACTACCGCTGTAATTCCGGCAGAGGCTGCTAACAAAGCTGGAGCCGCTTGCACAAAAGCTAATGCAAAGACCAAAATTGGCGGAGATGGATATGTCTGTACCAAGAATCCAACCGTCAAGAATGCAAAGTTAACTTGGGTTTGGGTTGGATGTATTGATTCAAATAAGCTCTATCTTGAGTCAAGCGCTCGACTAGTCACAATTACTGAGACTGCTGCTCAAGCAGCAACAATGCTCGATACTGAAATTGCAGCCCTAAAAGCTGCCGCTCCTACCGATGAAGCAGAGGCCAAAGTTTTTGATCAGAAAGCCGCTGATGCCAAGGTCAAGCAAGCATCTGCGCTATTAGAAGCTAAAGCTAATACTGATAATGCAACAAAAGTTGGCGCAACCACTACTGCTGGAAAGCAATACACAACTAACGCTTCTACTTGGACTAAGGCTGCACGGAGTTATGAACTTGCTGCAAAGAACTTTGAACGATCAGCTGCCAGCCTTCGCGACAAGATAGGTGAGGTTGAAAAGGCAGAGAAGCGAAAGGTTAATGTTCTTCAGACTGTTGAAAATACAAAGGCTGAAGTTAAGTCAACTCTCCAAAATAGAAAGCAGGCCTGTAAGCCTGGTTTATAGAGTTTTGGTTAGCCAACCGTAACTTTTGTTTTAGTCACTTTCAGCGCAATATTCTGGAGCGGGCTTTCTGCAGGTCCCTTAGTGACAGCGCCAGTAATGGAAAAATTTGCTAAGTGATTATCACATACCCACTTATTTCCATCTTTTCTTAAGGGATAACCTTGGTGGGTACAAGCTAGGTTTAAAGCCTTATAAGCAGTGCTGCCTTTTCCAGTTCTTACTAGCGCAATATCTATGCCTTGATTGTTGGTGAATTGAACTACTCCGCCAACTTTTTTCAAGGCAGGATTTTTGGCTAAGAGGACCTCGACTTTTCCATTCGCTAGCATCTTGACACCACTTGCAGCAATAGCATTTTCAGGTATTAAACCAAGCGTCAAAACAGCAAGACCACAAAGTACTGCCCGTCTTGATACATTTTTTTCGCTATCCATTCTCTCCCCTTTAATACCTTTAGATGATGAAAATCTATCTCCTTTTCCGCCCCCTTGCCATCGCAACTCTAATCACCTACCTATTTCTCAGGAACAATTCAGATGCTAGGTGGGAGTATGACCTGGTCCTATTTAATCTAGTAGCGCTTCTTGCTGCTGCCTCAATTGCCCTGTCACCAATCCTTGATGATCCATTTGGCAGGGCTGGAGTCATCGGTGCAATCATCTCCTGGAGCGCTGGGTCGATAACTTCATCGCTCGACTCTTTCTTTGATATTAAGACGCTACTTAATCTTGATGTTTTGGCTCAGAGCCTCTATGCACTCTTTTATCCACTGGCAATATTTGGCCTTACTAGAGCAATTCGTTTCAATGCCACGAGTAAATCCCTAGAGTTACTAGATACTTCAATTATCGCAATTGGATACACCACGATATTAACTGCGCTTTTAGTAAGACCAGCAATGACAACTATCGAGGGAAGTATCTTTGAGGTATTCCTAGCTATTCTCTATCCAGTAGGAGATATCGTCATTTTAGTTTTAGTTCTTCTCTTGGTTTTGAGACAGAGAATAAGCTGGCGAAATAGCTTACTTCTCATTGGAGCAACTACTTTTTTTCTCTCTGACTTCTACTTTCTCTATCAATCCTATTTAGGCGAATATGAATTTGGATCTCTAACTGATGTTGGCTGGTTGATAAGTTTTATACTTCTCTCTGAGGCATTTTGGTTTGCAAATAATGAAGAGCAGGCCCCTAGAAGCTTTAATCCCGCAGTTGCAACAATTGCTCTCCTTGGAAGCTCTACCCTTCTTGCAATTGCAGTTCTGCAGCCCTCTTATATCCCGCGGTTTTTGATCCTTCCCGCCTTTATAACTATCGCGCTATCTTTTCTACGCATGGGCGTTGCTATCAATGATGCTCGCAACATGAGTAATGAACAGATTCTGGCAAGGACAGATGAGCTAACTGGCCTTGCCAATCGACGCAAATTCATGGTTGATTGCCAAGAATTTCTTAAAAGTCCTGGCTCGCTATTGATTCTTGATTTAGATGGATTTAAGGCAGTCAATGACAGCTTAGGGCATGGAATTGGCGATCAACTTCTAAAGCAAGTTGCCATCCGCTTTCAAAGAGTTATGCCCTCAGATGCTCTGCTAGCTCGCTTAGGCGGGGATGAGTTTGGCGCCCTCATTCCAGGAAGTGATGGGATAGAGGTGGCAAGGGCTCTAAAGGCAACTCTTACCTATCCATTCCATATTAACTCAAATGAAATCTGCCTAGATGTTTCAATCGGTGAGGCAAGTAATGAGCCGGGCTCAAGCGCTGCAGAGCAACTCCTTCGAAGAGCTGATGAGGCGATGTATGAAGCAAAGAGATCAAAACTTGGCGTGGTCTCCTGGCATAACCAATTAGGCACATCTGGCTCTAGGTTGTAAATTTCGCCAGGTCAGAAACATCCAACCAAGTAAGCCCTAAAGGCTTAACAACAAGAGGTGAGATTCACAAGCCCTAGCAACGGAGGTTCCCTAATTGGCAGAGAAGTTCAACAATAAAGTTCTAATCCTGGGAGCAGGATCAGTATCCCAATCAGTATTACCCCTTCTAATCGAGCATCTAGTTGATGCAAAGCAAATCACCATTATGGATCAGCGAGATAATCGCTTGAGAGTTAAAGGTGCGCTAGATAAAGGCGCTACTTATATCCAAGATCAGATAACTCAAGATAATCTTGATAGTCAGTTAAAAAAGTATTTAAGTGCCGGAGATTTTCTCCTTGATTTAGCATGGAATATTGATGCCAATACAATTCTAAATTGGTGCCATGACAATGGAGTTCTCTACCTAAACACCTCAATTGAGCAGTGGGATCCTTATGAGGGAGGAGCAAATAAACATCCGCTAGAGAGAACTCTTTACCACCGCCATATGAGTATGCGTGAGATGAAATCAAAGTGGAAGAAAGTTGGCGCAACCGCCATTGTTGAACATGGCGCAAATCCTGGACTTGTCTCCCACTTAGTAAAGAAATCTATGGTTGATATTGCAACCCTTGCCCTTAAAGAGTCAAAGGCAGCAGCAGGGGTAGAAAGCGCCCTAACTGATGAGCGTTATAACGATCTTGCTCACCTGCTTGGAGTTAAAGTAATTCATATCTCTGAGCGTGATACTCAAGTCACTAACAAGCCTAAGCAATGGGGCGAATTTGTTAATACTTGGTCAGTTGAAGGTTTTTATGAAGAGGGTATTGCTCCAGCAGAACTAGGTTGGGGAACTCACGAAAAAACACTTCCTTTAAATGCCTATGAACATCAAAGCGGACCAAAGAATCAGATTGCAATTGCACAACCTGGAGCAACAACTTGGGTTCGCTCCTGGGTGCCAAATTTTGAAATACATGGCATGGTAATTCGCCATGGCGAGGCATTTACAATCTCAGATCACTTAACTGTTTGGGATGGATCCAAGGCTCTTTATCGCCCAACAGTTCACTATGCCTACTGCCCCACAAATGAAGCTATTGCCTCCATGAAAGAACTTGAGATGCGCTCTTGGGATCTTCATAAGAATCAAAGAATAATGAATGATGAGATTACAGATGGCGATGATCGTCTAGGGGTATTACTGATGGGCCATCCCTATAAAGCTTGGTGGACTGGATCGCTGCTTAACATCCATGACTCAAGAAAGTTGATTCCTGATCAATCAGCAACAACAGTTCAAGTTGCCTCTGCAGTTTATGCAGCTGTTGCTTGGGCGATGAAAAATCCTGATAAAGGCTTACTTGTTCCTGATGAACTTCCATGGCGAGAAGTACTTGGCTATGCCGAGAAGTACTGGGGTGGAATTCATTCCGAGGCTAGCGCTTGGGATCCTTTGATGAATCGAAAAGATTTATTTGAAGGTTGGAATGGCAAGAAAGTTGATAGTAGCGATCCTTGGCAGTTCTCTAACTTCCTGGTTTAGTAATTAAGGCTTGAGTGGCTTAGCTGCTTTGATTTCCTCTAAGCGTGCAAGTGACTCAAGCCTTTCTGCTGCATGATCAACTATGCGTTTTGGATAGCTATTTTTATATCCATCCTCAGACTCCCAGGGCTCATGAAGATCGTTGCCCGTTAGGTGAGATAGCTCTGGGACATATTTCTTAATATAAATTCCTTCGGGATCAAATCTTCTTCCCTGCTCAATTGGGTTAAAGACACGGTAATACGGCGAGGCATCGGTGCCGCAGCCCGCCGTCCATTGCCAGCCATGTGAATTTGAGGCGACATCATTATCAATTAGGTATTTCATGAAGAAATTAGCGCCGTGTTGCCACTCAATATGAAGGTCTTTAACTAGGAATGAGGCAACCACCATGCGAGTTCGGTTATGCATCCATCCTTCTTTAACTAATTGGCGCATTGCTGCATCAACAAATGGATAGCCAGTTTTTCCACTAGTCCAGGCTTCAAAGGCCTTTCCAGGTTTTTCATAACGCATTTTTTTGTATTTGGGGTCGTAGTAATCACGACTAGTGTGGGGATTGTTGTGAAGTACATCAGCATAAAACTCGCGCCAAGCTATCTCTTTGCGATAAACCTCATGGCCTTTTGATTGACCAAGAGAGGCAAGGATAGTTCTAGGATGAATCTCTCCCCAGCGAAGATGAGGACTTAATTTACTTGTTCCTTCTATGCCTGGAATATTTCGATTATCCCCATAATCTTCAGCTGACTCCTTTAGGAACTTCTTGAATCTTAAGAGCGCCACTGCCTCACCAGATTCTTGCAAGGCAATTCCATCAGGGGCTTTCCAATTTGGAATATTCTGGTCGCTTTTCTTAGGTGTAACCCAATTTGGATTTTTAGGAGCAGCAACTGGAGCGCGCCAGCCATGCGCTAGCCATGCTCGATAAAAAGGTGTGTAGACCTTATATGGCGTTGCATCCCCTTTGAGAACTCTTCCTGGAGCAACAGCGTAGGCCGATCCAAGTTGTTCTAATTTTATCCCTGCACTGCTTAGTTCTTCATCTCTTGCATTTCCATAAGGAGCAAAAGGAAAAGCAGAGTGAATTGAAGTTGTTTCATATCGCTTCATTAAATTTGTGAGAACTTCCACGGGATTTCCGCTAATCACATGGAGAGCCCCGCCTAGAGAATCATTTAAAACCGTTAGAGAATTAGCAAGAAAAGCTCTGCGATGCTCGCCAGCTCGCTCTGAGATTTCATCATCTAAAATAAATAGCGGGATAACTTCATCTGCTTCATCAAGGCAGGCTAGAAGAGCAGGATTATCTGAAAGCCTTAAGTCCCTACGAAACCAGAATATAGAGCGCTTACTCATGGCGTGATTCAACCACTAGATTGCAGATTTAGCGCTGCGATCTTGAATAAGAGAGTCGATAGATACCAAGGGAGGCAGCATCAGATTTATAAATCTGGCCTTTTAATTCGGGGCCATAGAGGCGCTGTTTAACTTCCGTGATCCCTTCAATTTTGACCTTCTGAGCAGTTCGACTCACAACCACTAAAATTTTTTCCTGCTTAGACTCTCTTTCAAAGGCCAAGAGATCATCTTCAATCAAAATCCAACGCAGCCCTCCTTGAGCTAAGGCGTGAGATTGGCGTCTAATTTTAATGAGCTTCTTTACTTCACTTAGAAAATCATGATCCCAGCTCTGCCTGCTCCAATCTATAGTTCTGCGGCCATCTTCTCCCCACTGACCTTCCAGCCCTAATTCATCTCCCGCATAAATTGAAGGAACTCCGGGATAGGTAAGGAGGAGTCCCATTCCTGCAATGTGGCGCATGGAATCTTTTCCTACAACATTTCTAAATCTTGCTGTGTCATGTGAATCTAGTAAGAGCATAGATGAGACAAAGTTTCGCCACGGAATTGTTGCAGAAAACTCTTTCATAGCTGAAACCATCTCACCAGCAGTAAAACGAGGAATTGATACTGGAACTCCAAAGAAAGCTTTTTCAACTTGAGCTTTATTGCTTAGCCAACCCCAGATAGGGCGCATAAATCCGTTGTAATTCATAGTTCCATGCCATCCAAAACCATCTAAGTCGCTCGGAAAATGGTCGGCATTTTCTGCCACTAACCAGGCTTGGCTGTTGCTCTCCTGTAGTGCTTTTCTTACGCCAGTAATGACATCACGATTGATGTCTTCTCCTTTGTAGCGACCAGTCATATTGCCAACATCTATCCGCCAACCAGAGAGGCTGTAAGGTTTTTTAATCCACTTCTTAACGATCGAATTCTCTCCTTCATACATAATCTCGCGAAGTTTCTTCGAGTTGTAATTTAATTTTGGCAGCGAGGCAAGCCCCCACCATCCCTCATATCCATGCTTTACTGATTTATCCCAATAAAAAAACTCTCGCTCCTTAGCCTTCTTGGACTTCAAAGATCTTTGCAGCCAAGAGTGCTCTCTGCCGCAATGATTAGTTGTTAAATCCCCCATCAGGTAAATACCGGCGCTCTTTGCCTTCTTTGCTAGGCGCAGTAGCGCAGCATCGCCTCCAAGAAGTGGATCGACTTCATCAAATGAACTTGCGTCATATCTATGGGTGGAGCCAGCCGGGAATATTGGCGTGAAATAAATTCCATTAATTCCTAATTCCTTCAAGTGATCTAGGCGCTGAGAGACCCCATCGAGATCTCCGCCAAAGAATTCCACCCCAGTGCTCTTATCTCGTCCGTTAGGAAGTTGATCCCAAGGCCTTGAAATGAATTTTTCGGGCTTTAAGTGCTGGTACTTACCTGATGTTGCAAATCTATCGGGAAAGATTTGATAGAACACAGCACTTCTAATCCACTTTGGAAAAGCAGGCGTTGCGAGCAATTGAAAGTCATTGGTGCTAGTTACATCATGGCTCTGAAATCCTCGAGCATTAAGCCAGGAGTAGGTATCACCATTAACGATTAAGAATCGATATGGAGTTTTCAAATTTCTTATCTCAACTTTAACCTGCCACCATTGCTCACCCTTTATAAGGCTTCGCTTCATTGGAAAGAAACGTGGTTCGCCATCGTGATAAAGCCTTAATATTGCTTGTTCGATTGGGAAATTAGAGCCAGCTCGAAAATTAAAGGTAACTCTCTGCCCTAACTTGGGAGAGCTTGAGCTTAAGTAAAGCTCACTGCCATCATGGTGAGGCAATATTGAAAGCGAGTTCTGAGAGCTCATATTTCCCTCCTTTGGAGTCAATAACTCTTGCCTTTATTTCAACAGGCCCAGAGTATTCATTGGGATCAATAAATATATTAAATGGTTGATTAAGATCAACGCCAAGAGAGCTCCACTTGTCATCGCCCTTGGTCCGAATAAAAAACTCTGCAATAGCTAGATCTTTGCTCTCAACTTTTAATGAAACTTTATGGAAACCACTTAGAAAATCTTCTTTTGCTATCAGTTTTCCAAGCTTTATCCCTCTCTGATTTATCTCACTCTCAGCCCTTAAGACAGCTGAACTAAGTCCATCAAGCTTTATAGTGAGTTTGCCGTTCTTGCTAGTGAAAGACTTACCATCGATTAAATCTCGCCATTTCCCGCTTGTAGCCGTTTGGATAGTTGCCATGCTTGACTTGGCGCCATTATTAAGCACTACTAGATACTCTCGTTTCTCATTTAAAGCGCGCTTTGAGAATGCAAATACTGGGCCTTTGGCATATCGAATCTGCATCTGCTCATTTGCTAGAGCTGGATGAGCTTTTCTAAGTTCAGATAGGGCCATTAGATGCTTGGCAATTGGACTCGAGAAGGTATCTGTAAATGAATCAGCGTCCCCAACTGGCTTACCAGTAACCCTGGCCTCTTGCTTCCAAATTTCAACCTTAGTTGGAAATAGATCTTGGCGAGCTAATTGATCTCGTCCGTTTCCACTTCCAAGGAGTCCGACTTCATCGCCATAATAAACGGTTGGAATTCCACGGCTTAGATAAAGCAGAGTATTAGCAAGTTTTACTCTAGAGAGAAGTTGACCTGGTGGATTTATTTTCACGCGCTCGATGAGAAAATTTGCTCGCCCCATATCGTGATTGCCGAGAAATGTCACTAAATTTGAAGCTGAGGTAGTTGCGCTGGTGTAGTAATCATCATAGGCGAATAGATTTTTAAGAATCGATGCGCTAGAACTAGAGGCGGCGTAATCAACAGCGACTCTTTGAAACGGAAAGTCGAGAGCGCTTTGCATCTTATTAACCCTTATATATGGCATAAGTGCAATTGGGCTTGGCTCCCAAACTTCACCAAAGATTGTGAAGTTAGCAATGCCGGACTTCTCAGCAATTTGATTTATCTGCGGGCTCCAGTTTTTGAAGAACTGATCATCTAGATGCCTTGCGGTATCAACCCGAAATCCAACAAATCCATACTTTTCAATCCAATCTCCATAAACGTCAGCAAGTCCGTTATATACCTCAGGTTTTTCTGTGGCTAAATCATCTAGCCCAAAGAAATCACCATCTCTTACGCACGCTCCAGGGCTCCAGCAACTATTCATATCTCCATAGTTATGATAATTACTGATCTCATTGAGCCAGTTTGGATTCTTAATATTTTTATACTTATCTGGGATATAGGCATCACGATTGTTATACCAAACAATGTCTCCAGTGTGATTAGTAACCACATCAAGAATTAGTTTTAGCCCCAACTTTTTGGCGCAGCTACTTAGCGCCAATAGATCTTCCTTGGTGCCTAAATGAGGATCAACGCCAAGGAAATCAACGCCCCAGTAGCCGTGATATCCAGCCCCACCATCTGTTGGTGGCTGTTGCACCACTAATGGGGTCAGCCAAATTGCTGTAAAACCTAACTTCTTTAATCTTGCCAGGCCATCATCATCGACACAGTTGCCGGTAAGGCCCTTTAAATCTCCACCATGAAAGAAAGCAGTATGCGTTGGATTAAATCCAGGGAAGTTATCGTTGCTTGAATCACCATTTCGATAGCGATCTGGCATGACAAAATAAATAACCTCTTTATCTATTGCACTTCTTGCAACATCCGTAATTGGAGTCTGAGCATAGAGAGAAGTAAGCGGAGCAAGTAGCAAAGCAAGTAAAGCTATTAAGGCCAGCCTTGAAAGCTTCATTAGCCCTTAACAGAACCAGCAGTTAGGCCACTAATAATATATTTCTGCAGGCTTAAGAAAATAATTACAATTGGTATTGAGGCAATTATCGATCCTGCAGCAAAAGGCCCCCAATTCTCAGAATACTGTCCGCCAATAAATTGTTGTAGCCCAACAGCAACTGTTCGACTCTCTACCTCTATCAAGAACAATCTAGCCAAGATAAATTCATTAAAGGTTCCAATAAAGCTTAAGAGTGAGACGACTGCTAAAACTGGCGCAGCTAAGGGCACAAATATCTGCCAATAGGTCTGCATAGCGCTAGCTCCATCAATTTTTGCCGCTTCATCCAACTCGACGGGAATTGAGTCCACAAATCCCTTTAGTAGCCAGATGTTTACTCCCATGGCTCCACCTAGATAGATCAAAATCAAGCCTGCCTGCGTTCCTATCCCTAGGCTTGGAGCAAACTTATATACCCGCTCCATAATTACATAAACTGCTGAAATAGCCAGAATGGCTGGGAACATTTGAATCAATAGGAGAAGCTGGATTCCAAACTTCTTTCCTTTAAAGCGCAAACGGCTAAAGGCAAAGGCTGAAGCCGCACCAATAACCACAGAGACAACTGCAACAAATCCAGAGATCATCAGAGAATTCTTCATCCAGGTCAGATAAGGAATTCTCTCGTCATTGAAAAGCACATCAAAATTAGCAAAGGAAATCTCTCTAGGAAGAAATGAAGTGACTTGAAGGCTTCCTGACTCATTAAACGCTGATAAGAAAACTAAGTAGAGTGGAAATACTGCAAATGCGCACATAATCCAGCCAGTTATATGTCTCCAAAGGTTTTCTCTTAGCCACTTGGTCATGAGAAACTCTCCAGAACTTTAGATTTTCTAACACCATAAAGCGAGATACTTGCAACTAGGAAGAATATTAGAACTGAAATGGCACTGGCTAAACCTAGGTCTTGTAAATTGCTTCCAAAGGCAATCTGATAGGTATAACTAATGAGAATATCAGTCGATCCTGCAATTTCGCCATCTAATTGCTCTCTTGGCCCTCCGCCAGTTAATAGATAAATTAAATTAAAATTATTAAAATTAAAAGCAAATGAAGCGATGAGCAGTGGGGAGAGAATCTGCAAAAGTAAAGGAAGTGTTACCTTGCTAAAGACTTGTCTAGGATTCGCTCCATCGATAGCTGCAGCTTCTAGTAGCTCACTTGGTATTGCTTGCAGAGAACCACTTGAGACTAGATAGAAGTAAGGAAACCCAAGCCAGAGATTTACAAGAATGACTGCAACTCGAGCAAAAGTCGGGTCTTGGAACCAGGCAATATCGCTACCCAATATTTCATTTACTGCCCCAAATTCTGTATTGAACATTCCGCCCCAAATCAATATCGACATCACACTTGGCACGGCATAGGGAAGAATCAGTATTGATCGATAGATTCGGCGGCCCCTGATTGGTTTATTTAAAGCGAGCGCTAAAAGAAGTCCGAAGGCAAATTGTGTCAGAACAGTCAAAGAAGCGAAAACTACTGTCCATATAAATACTGAAATGAGAGGGTCCCTGACCCTCTCATCGTTTACTAAACGTACGTAGTTAGTAAACCAAGTCGGATCTCTCCAACCTGGTTCAAGAAAATCTGATTTATCATCAGTATTTGCATAATTTCCGTTTCCGTTATCACGATAAATGGCATCACTTACTAAGCTACGAAAAATATCTTGCTGCGGTAGGTACTCCAAGCTTTGACGAAAAACTGCACCTACATTTAAGTTCTCCACGGTGATGAAATACCCACCGTTATAGAAATAACGTTTTGTAGCTGCCTTACTAGAGGATATTTCACCTGCATCTGCCCTTGTAAATCCAGTTGTGCCTTGTGCCACGAGATTTTCATCAAGCTCTACTTGATTTTTATTGAGCTCAATTCTTCTCTCTGGGGTTGAAATAAAGTACGAGTTATTAGTGATATCTGAAACAAGTAACGCATCACTTTCTTGAAATTCTCCAACCACAATATCAAAGGCTGAGTTATTTTCATCAGGCTCAAGTGCCAGCGCTTGAATTCGCCCTACTGCTTCTTCTTTGCC